>Ga0070684_100000919_pt1 | contig 20910 bp, 22 predicted proteins | sample KBSC723LmetaG_FD_65653 | JGI IMG/M metagenome (GOLD analysis project Ga0070684, IMG submission 65653) | Corn rhizosphere microbial communities from Kellogg Biological Station, Michigan, USA - KBS C7.2-3L metaG | ecosystem: Host-associated > Plants > Roots > Rhizosphere ...
CATCAGCCCGATCTTGTAGAGCAGCCCGCGCGCGGCCTCGCACTTCGTCTCCATGTCCGCGAGCATCCCCGAAATCAGCTGGTGCTGGGCGATCGGCTTGCCCATCGTCTCCCGCGTCTTCGCGTACTCGAGCGCGTAGTCGGTGGCGCCCTGCGCGAGGCCAAGGCCCTGCGCCGCGATGCCAGGCCGCGAGCGGTCGAGGATGCGCATCGCGATCTTGAAGCCGTCTCCCTCCTCGCCGAGCAGGTTGTCGGCCGGGATGCGCATGTCGTTGAAGAAGATCTCGCCGGTTGTCGAGCCCTTGATGCCCATCTTCGGCTCGATCCGTCCGACCTCGAACCCGGGCGTGTCGGCCTCGACCACGAACGCCGAGATGCCCGAGTGGCCGGACTCCGGATCGGTCTTCGCGAAGACGACGTACAGCCCCGCCACGCCCGCGTTCGTGATGAAGCGCTTGCCGCCGTTGATCACGTACTCGTCGCCGTCGAGGCGCGCTTCCGTGCGCATCGCCGCCGAGTCCGAGCCCGACCCCGGCTCGGTCAGCGCGTAGGCCGCGAGCCACTCGCCGCTCGCCAGCCGCGGGAGGAAGCGCTCCTTCTGCGCGTCCGTACCCGCGAGCTTGATCCCGAGCGACCCCAGCTCCTGCACGGCCATGATCAGCCCGGTCGTCGCGCAGACCTTCGACAGCTCCTCGACCGCCACGAGCACCATCAGCGCCCCGGTGCCCGTGCCGCCGTACTGCTCCTCGAACGGCAGCCCGAAGAGCTCGTGCTCGCGGAACAGCTCGACCATGTCCCAGGGGAACTCGCCCTTCTTGTCGATCTCGGCCGCGCGCGGGGCAACACGCTCGCGGGCGAGCGTGCGGACGAGGTCGCGGATCTCGCGCTGCTCGTCGGTCAGCGGGTCATAGCCCATGGAGCGGAGTGTATTGAGCGTGTCCGAGCAGCCGGCTATCGATCGTGGAACACGGCTTCGACGTTGTTGCCGTCCGGATCGAGGATGAAGGCGGCGTAATAGCCCTTGTGGTACTTCCGTTCGCCCGGCAGGCCGTTGTCCCGGTAACCGGCCTGGATCGCTACGCGATGGAACTCCTCCACCTCGGCCCGGTTCCGGGCGGCGAACGCGAGGTGGACGTTCTCGCTCAGCGGCTGGTCGTCCTGGGAGATCGAGAGGTCGCCCCAATCCGCGGCGCGCTGCTCCTCGTCCGACCACGGCTCCGAGTAGCCGACCGGGGCGAGCACCGTCTCGTAGAACGCCTTCGAGGCGTGGAAGTCCGAGACGCGCAGGGTGACGTGGTCGATCACTCGGGGTCGTGCGTGACGGCTTCGATGTTGTTGCCCTCTGGATCGAGGACGTAGGCGCCGTAGTAGTACTCGTGGTAGACGCGGCGAATCCCCGGCGGGCCGTTGTCCTGCCCACCCGCGGCGAGCGCGGCCTCGTGGAAGGCTTCGACGGCCTTGCGGTCGGCGGCCTTGAACGCGACGTGAACGGGCGAGCTCGGCTCTCCGCGCTCGGCGAGGAAGAAGTCCGGCTTCCCGTCTGCCGCGAAGCCCGCTCCGCCGACGAAATCCATCGCCAGCTCGTAGCCGATGGGCTTCAGCGCCGCCTCGTAGAAGGCCTTGGCCGCATCCACGTCGGCGACGTTGAGGGTCACATGATCGATCACTGGTGACATTCTTGCTGTTGTGATCCTCGAGAACGGGACCATCCGGACGCTCGACCGGACGATGCCGGTCGTTCGTGCGCTCGCAATCGCCGGCAACCGGGTTGCGGGCGGCGTGGGGACACACGAAACGGCACTCGCAACTCCCGACCGCGTGAACCTCGGCGGACGCTGCGTGCTTCCCGGTTTCAGCGATGCGCACGTCCATTTTCCGAGCTGGTCGCTGGCCCAGCGAGAGGTCCGCCTGGAGGACTCGGCGTCCCTGGACGAGGCTCTTGCGCGCGTGTCCGCAGCCGCTGGTTCGGTTGAGCCCGGCCGCTGGCTCCGCGGCCGCGGCTGGAGGAGCGGCGACTGGTCTCCGGCCGTCGATCCGACCCGTCAGGAGCTCGACGCGGTGACCGGCGACACGCCGACTGCGCTCATGGCCCGCGACTACCACTCGCTCTGGCTCAACTCGGCCGCACTTGCCGAAGCGGACGGCCAGCTCCAGGTCGAGGGCGGCGTCGTCGAGCTCGACGAGCAGGGCGAGCCGACCGGGATCCTGCGCGAGGAGTCGGCCTGGTACTTCCGCGACCGCTACCTGCTCGGGACCGATGACGAGTTCGTCGAGGCGATGCGCGAAGGGCTCAGGATCGCGGCCTTCCGCGGCGTCACGTCCGTCCACGACAAGGACGGCTGGCTGGGCGCGCCGCGCTTCTGGCAGCGGATCGCCGAGGACGGCGGGCTCACGCTTCGCGTCTGGCAGTCGCTGCCCTACGACCACATCGGCCGGCTCGAGGAGATCGGCTTCCGGTCGGGCCTCGGCGACGACCTGCTACGGATCGGCTACCTGAAGGTCTTCATGGACGGCACGCTCGGCTCGAAGACGGCGCGCCTCCTCGACGGCTCCGGCGTCCAGATCACTAGCCGCGAGGAGCTGGCCGAGATCGTGCGCGCCGGAGCGCGTACCGGCTGGCCGGTGGCGGTGCACGCGATCGGTGACCTGGCCAACCGCGAGGCGCTGGACGCATTCGAGGAAACCCGCGACCAGTGGTCGCCGCAGGGCCTGCGGCCGCGGATCGAGCACGCGCAGCTCCTGGCCGAGGAGGACATCCCGCGTTTCGCGGAGATCGGAGTCGCCGCCAGCGTCCAGTTCAGCCATGCCCCGTCTGACCGAGACATCGCCGAGCGGAACTGGGCCGGGATGACCGACCGCGCGTACGCCTACCGCTCGCTGCTCGAGTCCGGCGCGGTCGTCGCGAACGGCTCCGACGCACCGATCGAGGAGCTCGACCCGTTGGCCGGGATCCGCGCGGGCGTCCTGCGCACGCTCGACGACCGCGACGCGTGGCATCCCGAGCAGGCCATTACGGTCGAGGAGGCGCTCGACGCGACGATCCTGACCCCGGCCTGGCTCGCCCGTGACGAACGCCGCCGCGGGAAGCTCCTCCCCGGCTACCTCGCCGACCTGGTCGTCCTCGATCGCGACCCGCTCGCGATCCAGCCGGACGAGCTACCCGAGGTCGAGGTCGTCGCAACGATGGTCGACGGCCGCTGGACTCACAACCCACCCCCCTGGGACTAGTCCCCGACGCCCGCTCCCGGGGTCAGACCCGGGAACAATTCCGCACCAAAGCCGGCACAGCTTTGTGCCGAAACGATGGCCGTTCATCCGCAGGGCGTGGATGCGCCACGACCTTGAACCCACCGCCTCCCAACGGGGTCTGACCCCGGGGGTTCAGGTCGCGCTGAGTTTTGCTAGCGAGCGGTAGAGCTCTTTCGCGGCTTCGACTCCCAGTGAGACGTACTCGACGCGGAAGCGCTCGTTCGGCGAGTGGATGTTCCCGTCCGGCAGGTCGAAGCCCGTGAGGATCGTCGGGATCCCCTTCTGCTCCAGGGCAGCCATGACCGGTAGCGACCCGCCCACTCGGATCAGGAGCGGCCGCGCGCCGACGATTCGCTCGAACGCGTCCTGCCCGAGCCGAATTGCCGGATCGTCCGGCTTCACGAGCGCCGCAGGAGCCGTGGCCAGCGTCTCGATCTCCACCTCTGCCCCCTCGGGCGCCGCCTCGCGCATCAGCCGCTCCATCTCCGCCGCCATCGCCTTGTCGTCCTGCCCGGGGACGATCCGAATCGACACGTTGGCCGCCGCCTCGACCGCGATCACCGTCTTCTGGAGCTCGGGCGAACCGCTCAGCAGCCCGTGGACGTCCACCGCCGGCTCGACGACGGTTCGCAGGTAGAGCTCCTCGGCGGCCTTCGAATCGGACGGCCGCGCACCCTGGGCAGCGAGCACCTCCGCACCGCTCTCGAGCTCGCCCCAGCTCGCGATCTCCTCCTCGCTCGGCCGGATCATCCCGGCGCGCAACGTCTCGGGCACCTTTCCGTCGCGCGGGACCACCGCCTCCAGCACCTGCATCAACGCGTGCGAGGCGTTCAGCGCCGCGCCTCCGAACAGCCCCGAGTGCAGATCGCGCTCCCCGGTCCTGACGTGGACGTGGAAGTAGCAGATGCCGCGCGTCGCAACGCAGAAGGCGGGCTGGCCGGGGGCGGGCATGTGCCCGTCGAAGATGACGCAGGCATCGCCGCCGCGCTCGTCCGCCTCGAGGAAGTCGACGATCGAGTGGCCGCCGGACTCCTCCTCCCCGTCGCACGTGAACCGAACGTTGACGGGCAGCGCGCCTTCCGCGGCGAGCAGCGCAGCGGCCTTCAGCTGCAGATAGAGCTGGCCCTTGTCGTCGGCCACGCCCCGGGAATAGATCCACCCGTCGCGAACGGTCGGCTCGAACGGCGGGCTCTCCCAGAGGTCGAGCGGCGCTTCCGGCTGCACGTCGAAGTGCCCGTAGGAGATGACCGTCGGCGCCCGATCGGCGTTCTCGGACGCCCTAATCTCTCCGACCACGAGCGGGTGTTTCTCGGTCTGCACGACCTCCGCCTCGCCACCTGCCGCGCGGATGAAGTCGCGCACCCACTCGGCAGCGCGCACGACCTCGCCCGACCGCGCGGGATCGGCGCTGACACTCGGGATGCGGAGCAGCTCGAAGAGCTCCTCCGTCCATTCCTGCGGCGGCTCGGCCATGGCGGCCGAGTCTAAGTCACGCGACTTCGCGAAGCTTCTGACAGTCGGCCAGCGCCCGGAGCTTCTTCAGGCACTGGTTCTCGATCTGCCTGATCCGCTCGCGCGTGACGTTGAACGCGCGGCCGACCTCGTCCAGCGTCCGCGGCTGCTCCCCGTCGAGCCCGTAGCGCATCTCCAGGATCCGCTGCTCCCTGGGCGAGAGCGAGCACAGGATCTGCTTCAGCGTGTCGCGACGCAGAGCCTGCTCGGCGGACTCCTCCGGAAGCGGCGCCGTCTCGTCGGTCAGGAAGTGCCCGAATTCCGACTCGTCGTCGTCACCCACAGGCTTTTCGAGTGACACCGGGAGTTGCGAGCTGCGACGAATCTGCTCGACCTCATCGACCGTCAGGTCGAGCTCCTTGCCGATCTCCGCGGAGGTCGGCTCGCGGCCGAGCTCCCCGCGCAGCTTCCGCTCGGAGCGGACGATCTTGTTCAGCTTCTCGACGACGTGGACGGGCATGCGGATCGTCCGCGACTTGTCCGCGAGCGCCCGGGCCACGGCCTGGCGGATCCACCAGGTCGCGTACGTCGAGAACTTGAACCCCTTGCGGTAGTCGAACTTCTCGGCGGCGCGGACGAGGCCGATCGTGCCCTCCTGGATGAGATCCAGGAACGGCAGCCCCTGATTGCGGTAGCGCTTCGCGATCGAGACCACGAGGCGCAGGTTCGCCTCGACCATGGCCTGCTTCGCGACGTGATCGCCGCGCTCGATCTTCTTCGCGAGCTCGATCTCCTGCGGCGCGGTCAGCAGGTCGACCTTGCCGATGTCCTTCAGGAACAGCTGCAGCGCGTCGGTCGACACCTCCGGCGTGTCCAGGTCGACTTTCTCCTCCTCGACCTCCTCCTGGACGACCTCGATGTGAAGCTCCTCGAGATGGCCGTAGAACTCGTCGATCTGGGCCGTGTCCAGAGACAGCTCGTCCAGTGTGAGCGTGACCTCCTCGGCCGTCAGCTTTCCCGCTTGCCGCCCTGCCTGTAGAAGCTCCCAGGCTTCGTCGTGGTCGAGCACACCCCCCGGCGCACGCGCTGTGCCTTGCTCCGCTCCGCTCAACTCGGTTCCCCCTCCCGATTTCTCACGGTAGTCCCGGCGCCCGAAAAGTCAACGTATTTTTCGGCGCGTGCCAGTCTTTCAACTGGGGTCAGCATACGTCTATAGGCCGAACGACTCATCTTTCGGTCCATAAGTCCTATCCTCGATCAACAGCTTCGTACGCCCTCAAGACTGCGTAGAAGGCGTCGAGCTTCCCTGCTGAGCGACGAATCCGGCTCTTCCGCGCGCGCCTGGCGCAACTGGCGCTTGGCCTCCGCACACGACCCGGGCTGGGCACGAGCGAGCCAGAGGAGCAGCACGCCGAGATGAAAGCGCACGGTTGCGGCGTGTGGGAAGCGTCTGGTCAGCGGGCCGAGGCGGGAGAACGCCGCCGCCGGACGGCTCTTGTCGAAGCGTGCGACAGCGGCGGCGACCTGCGCCTCGGGGTCGCGTGGGTCGAGCTTGACGGCGGCGTCGTACTGGCGCCGCGCCGAGATTCGGTGCCCGAGGCGCTGGAGGGCGAGGCCGTACAGGAGCTTTGCGCGCGCATCGGGCCGGGAGGCTCGTCTCCGCAGGAAGGCGAACTGCTGGGGCGGTGAGAGCCGGTCGATCGCGGCCGGAGGCTCGAAGCTCGGAACGAAGAGCGGCTCGCCCGCGGGGAAGCCCGGGTGCAGCGCGTCATCCGCACGCTGCGCCGACGGCGAGTCGGGTTGCACTGTTGCAGCCTTCCGCCATGCCTCGGCCGCGCCGGCGACGTCCCCCACCCACCGCTTGGCGTACCCGAGGTGGAGCTGGACGAGCGAGTCCTCGGGATGCTCCCGAGCGAGGCGCTCGACCGCGTCCAGGCTGTCGTCGGGCCAGGCTGCGATGGCAGCGCCGATCCTTGCTCCAGGAGATTCGTAGCGCGCGAAGATCTTGCCGGCCGCCGCGGGCCGCTTCTTCAGCAGGCCCTCGGCTTTCCTGAGCGCGCGCGCCTCGGGATCGACGCGCACGCCGAGATCCAGAACGAGCGGCGGTGCACCCTCGAGCGGAGTCTCCCTCGTTTCGCCGCCGCCCTTGTCGTTCGCCGTGATGACCGCGAGCGCGACGGTTCCTCCCGCAGCCAGCGCGGTGGCCGCTCCGACGATGACGAGGATCCGGGCCCGGGGGCTCATAGCCCCAGGATTATCCTTGGGACATGCGCCTCGAGATCGAGCCGTCGCAGGCCCACGAGCTCCTCCGGAGCGCAGAGCCGCCGGTGCTCGTCGACATCCGCGAGGACTGGGAGCTCGAAGCGGGACGGATTCTCCCTTCGGAGCACGTGCCTATGAGCGACCTCGGAACGAGGCTCGACCCCTACCGGAACCAGTCGCTCGTCCTCTACTGCGCTCACGGAAACCGTTCGCTGCGGCTGGCACAGGCGTTGAGCGACGCCGGCTTCGAGGATGTCGTCTCGCTGGCGGGCGGCATCACGGCCTGGGCCGAGGAAGGGCTCCCAGTCGAGGTCCCTGGCGAGTTGGACGAGGCTCAGCGGGTCAGGTACAGCCGGCACGTGCTCATCCCCGAGATCGGAGTCGCCGGCCAGCAGCGGCTGCTCTCGTCGAACGTCCTCGTCGTCGGCGCGGGCGGGCTGGGCTCTCCGGCCGCGCTCTACCTGGCGGCGGCGGGGATCGGACGCCTGGGGATCGTGGACGACGATGTCGTCGACGAGTCGAACCTCCAGCGGCAGGTGCTCCACTCGACCGCGGCGCTCGGCGAGCCGAAGGTGGCCTCGGCGGAGCGGCGCGTGCGCGAGCTGAACCCGGACGTCGAGGTCGTCGCCTACCGGGAACGGCTGACCGCGGAGAACGTCGACCGCATCCTCGACGAGGACTGGGAGGTGGTCGTCGACGGCGCCGATAACTTCCCCACGCGCTATTTGCTGAACGACGCCTCGGTCTGGCACACGATCCCGGTCGTGCACGGCTCGATCTTCCGCTTCGAGGGCCAGGCGACCGTCTTCGCGCCCGGCGCAGGCCCCTGCTACCGCTGCCTGTTCCCGCAGCCGCCTCCCCCGGAGCTGGCGCCGAGCTGCGCGGAGGGCGGCGTCCTCGGAGTCCTCCCGGGAGTGATCGGCTCGATCCAGGGCGCCGAGGCGCTGAAGCTCCTCCTCAAAATCGGCGAGCCGCTGATCGGGCGCCTGCTCCTCTACGACGCGCTCGCCGCCTCCTTCGACGAGGTCGCTGTCCGGCGCGACCCGAATTGCCCCGTCTGCGGCGACGCACCGACGATCACCGAGTACGTCGACTACGTCGAATTCTGTGCTGGTACCCGCTGAGGTGCGCCGCGAGCTCGAGCGGCATGCGCTCGAGGAAGCGCCGAACGAGGCCTGTGGGCTCGTCGTGCTCCAGGGCGACCGTGCGATCGGCTACGAGCGCGGCCGCAACGCCGACGCGTCTCCGTACCGGTTCCGGCTCGAGGTCGATCCCGAGGTGTGGTTCCTCGAGGACGAGGGCTACGAGCTGGCGGTCTTCCACTCGCATCCGAGCTCGCCGCCGAAACCCTCGCGCGCCGATCTCGAGCGGGCCGGCCTGTGGGCGTCGCGGCCCTGGCTGATCCTCCGCACGGACACCCGCGAGCTCGCGGCGTGGCGCCTCGACGACCGCTCCGCGACTCCGATCCAGATTGCCTAGCGCGGTCGTCGTCGGCGCGGGCGTCTTCGGCGGCTCGCTCGCACTCCGGCTCGCCTCGAGCGCCTGGGACGTCACGCTCGTGGAGCAGTACCCGCCCGGCCATGTTCGCGCGGCCTCGGGCGGCGAGTCGCGCCTGATCCGCTTCTCGCACGGCGGGAACGAGTGGTACACGCGCTCCTCGCGCCGCGCGCTCGACCTCTGGCGTGAGCTCGAGCGAGAGACCGGCGAGCAGCTCTTCGTCCCCACCGGAGTCGCCTGGTTCTTCAGCGACGAGCACGGCTGGGGCGACGAGAGCGAGCGGGTCCTGAACGGGCAGGGCATCGCCGCCGAGCGGCTCGACCCGGACGAGGGCGCCCGGCTCTTCCCGAGCTTCGCCGGAACGGGCCTCGCCTCGATCCTCTACGAGCCCGAGGCGGGCGTCCTGAGGGCGCGCGATGCGACGCGCGCCATCTCCGAGCTCGCGATCGAGCGCGGCGTCCGCTTCGTGACAGGGACGGCCGCACCGGAAGGCGACACGGTCCTGGTGGGCGACGAGCGGCTCGAGGCCGACAGCGTCGTCTGGGCCGGCGGCGCCTGGCTGGCCGGCCTCTTCCCCGAGGTCGTCAACCTGCGCGTGACGCGCCAGGACGTCTACTTCTTCGGCGCGCCCGCGGGCTGGCAGGCGCCGGACGTTCCCGCGTGGGTGGACTTCGACAACGGCGTCTACGGCGTCGGCGACCTCGATGGGCGCGGCTTCAAGGCGAGCCCCGACCGCGAAGGACCGGCCTTCGACCCCGACTCGGGCGAACGCGTCGCTTCACAGGAGAAGGAAGCCGAGGCCCGCGCCTACCTCGCGCTGCGCTTCCCAGCCCTCACCGGCGCGCCGCTCGTCGGGACGCGCTCTTGCCCTTACTCGCTGACCGAGGACACGAATTTCCTGATCGCGCCGCATCCGGAGCAGGACCGGGTCTGGCTGCTGGGCGGCGGGTCTGGCCACGGCTTCAAGCACGGCCCCGCCCTGGCGGAGTACGTGGAGCGGCTGCTGAACGAGGAAGAGAAGCCCGATCCGGCGTTCGGGCTCGGTGCTCGCGACCCAGGGGGCGGTTTGCGCGCCCCCTGGATCGAGCGGTAGTCCTAGGTGACCCGGAAGCTGCCTTTCATCACGGTCGCGTGGGGGTCGCACACGTAGCGATAGATCCCCTTCTTGAGCGTGACCGTGACGGTCTTCGTTCCCACGAACGGCGTCGCGGAGATGACCTTGTTCACACCGGGTCCCTTGAGATGGAAATTGTGGATGTTCGACTTGTCGGACACGGTGATCGAGTACTTGCCCGCCTTGAGGGTCTTCACCTTGACGGTGCCCTTCTTCAGGGTGATCGTGAACCCGGGGCCAACCGAACCTTTGAGCTTGGTCGGGCCCATCGCGCCGCTAGGCGCTGCGAGGACGAGCATCGCCGCGACCCCGGCGACGAAAAGTGCGATTCGAGACATCTTCCTCCTTTGAGCTGGGCTTCAGTGCGTTAGGTACTCGGCCCAGGAACAATCGGTTTTCTCGTGGCGATACTAGTCGCGCTGGGCAAATCGGCCGTTAGCGCCTCGTTAAGCCTCTCAATCCTGGAACCAGAACAGCCCAACCGTTCCGGGGCCCGCGTGCGTGCCCACGACCGGGCCGAGCGTCGTCGCGACCTCGATCTCAGCCTGCGGCCTGACATCGCGGACGAGCGTCTCGAGGGCGGCCATGCGGTCGGGCGCCTCCGCGTGCGCTATCCCCACGCGCAGGCCCGGCCCGTCCACGGTGCCGTCTCGGAATGCGCTGGCGAACTCCTGGATCGCCTTGCGGTTGCCGCGGACGCGCTTCAGCGGAAGCACCTCTCCGTCGGCGAGGGTGAGGATCGGCTTGATGTTCAGGAGCTGGCCCGCCCAGCCTGCAGCACGACCGATCCGCCCGCCCTTCGCGAGGTACTCGAGCGTGTCGAGCGTGAAGATGAGGCCGGTTTCGCGCTTGAAGCGGCTGACGAGCTCATCGACCTCCTCGTCGGTCGTTCCCTGCTCCAGCCGGCGCTGGATCGCCAGCCCGAGCATCGCGATCGCGGCGGAGGCGGTCGCCGTGTCGATCACGCGAACCCGTCCGCCGGTCTCCTCGGCAGCCTGCTGGGCGCTGGCGTACGTCCCCGAGAGCTTGGCCGAGACGGTCAGGACGAAGACGCGCTCGAGTCCCGCGAGCTCCTCGTAGGCCGCGCCGAAGTCCTGCGGCGTGGGCTGCGAGGTCGTCGGCAGCTCCTCGGCCCCGCGCAGGCGCTCGTAGAACTCGGCGGGCCCGATGTCGACGTAGTCGCGGTAGCTGTCCGCGCCGAAGCGGACGTAGAGGGGCACGACTCGCCAGTTCGAGAACCGCTCGCCCGCGTCCGGAAAGTCGGCGGTCGAGTCGAGGACGATCCCCGCGTTCCCGGTCGTGAGCTTCATTCGCCCCGCCCGGCGGCGCTGAGGATCGCGGCCACGATCTTGTCCAGGTGCTCGTCCTTGGTCAGGCACGCGACGGCGCCGGCTGCATAGAGCGCGTCGAGTTCGCGGGGGTTCGCGGAGGCGGTCAGGCAGACGACGGCGACGTCGGGGCAGGCGTCGCGGAGCGCCCGCGTCGCCTGGACGCCGTCGAGCGCGGGCAGGCGGAAGTCCATGATCACGACGTCCGGGTCGAGGTGCTTGCACATCTCGACGACATGCGTCCCATCCTCGACCGCGCCCACGACGTCGATGTCCGGACGCAGCCCGAGCAGCAGCTCGAGCGCCTCGCGGAAGACGGCGTTGTCCTCGACAAGAGCGACACGGACGGGCGCGGCGGACACCGGCGCACTCTAAGGGTCTTACTCCGCGGAGAGCAGCAGCGGGTAGTGCGGCTGGCCGCCCGGGTGCACCTCGAGCTCCAGCTCCGGATGGCGCTCCGCGACCTGGGCGAGGAGCGGGCCGAGCTCGGGCTCGTCCGCTCCGGTGATGAAGGTGAGGACGTCCCGCGGCTCGCCGAGAAGCTTTTCCACGACGGAGCTCGCGACGGTGTCGAAGCTCGTCCCGCCGGCGACCGGCTCCCCGTCGGCGAGCCCGAGGAAGGAACCGCGCTCCACGCTCAGGCCGTCGACGCTGACCCCGCGCGAGGCGACCGTGACGGCACCCGTCGCGATCCCGCCGGCGAGCTCCTCCATCGCCGAGGCGTTCGCCTCCGCCGTGCCGGCCGGGTCGTAGGCGAGCATCGCCCCCAGACCGGCCTGGAGCGAGCTCGTCGGGATGACGTGAACGGGAATCTCGGCCAGCCGAGCGGCCTGGCGCGCTGCGAGCACGACGTTGTCGTTGTTCGCCAGAACGACCGCTTCCGCGGCGCCGGAGCTCACGATCGCGTCCAGCAGCTCCTCGGTGGACGGGTTCATCGTGTCGCCTCCGTCGACGATCCCGGTGGCGCCCATGCTCTCGAAGAGCCGGCGGTTGCCCTCGCCCGCCACGACCGCTACGACGCCCGTTCGCCGATGGTCGGATCCGGGATGCGACAGCCGTTCCTCGCGTTGGGCCGTCTGCAGCTGCATGTTCGAGATCTCGACGCGCTCGATGGTGCCCAGCGCAGTGCCCGCCCGGAGCACGGCGCCGGGGTCGTCCGTGTGGACATGGGCCTTGAGGGCAGACTCGTCGCCGACGACGAGCAGCGAGTCCCCGAGCGGCGCCAGGTCGCGCTCCAGCTCCGCACGTTCGAGCCCGTGTCCTTCTACCACGAAGCTGGTGCAGTACCGGTAGCGCGAAGCCGCCTGGTGCACCGCCTCCGACGACAACGGCGCCACCGCCGCAGGCTCGGGGAGCGGCTCGCCGGAGACGTACGCGGCGATCCCGCGCACGATCTCGACGAGGCCCGCGGCTCCCGCGTCGACGACGCCCGCCTTCCGCAGCTGCTCGAGCTGCTCCTGCGTGCGGGCCACAGCCTGGTCTCCGTGGGTGGCGAGAGCGGCAAGGAGCTCTCGGGCCGCGGCGTCTCGACGCCGTTCGGCCTCGTCCGCGAGCTCACGGACGACCGTGAGGATCGTGCCTTCGACCGGCTCGCGCACGGCGGCGTAGGCGGTGTCCGAGGCTCGTCGGAGCGCCGTCGCGATCGAACGGTCGGCCTCGTAGCCCTCCACCGCGCCCCGGATGATCTGGGAGAGGATCACGCCCGAGTTCCCGCGCGCTCCGAGCAGCGCGGCACGCACGATGTCGTCGTTGCCCGCCTCGAGCGACTCGCGGACGGCGCGCACGGTGAGCAGCATGTTCGTGCCGGTGTCGCCGTCGGGCACCGGATAGACGTTCAGGTCGTCGATGCGCGCGCGGTTGCGTTCGAGCGCACCTTCGGCCGCACGCACGAGCTCGAGCTCGTTCATGCGCGGGTTATAGATAAGACGGGCGAACGCGCAAAGCGCGTCCACCCTCTAAGCGGCATCGCAAGCGACGCCTTGGGCTTAGAGCGCCTTTTGAACCTTGCCGGCCTTCAGGCAGCGCGTGCAGACGTACGCGCGAGTCGCCCGCCCGTCCAGAAGGACGCGGACGCGCTGGAGGTTCGGCTCGAAGCGCCGCTTCGTGGCCACCATCGAGTGGCTCCGGCTGTGCCCGAAGGACGGCTTCTTTCCGCAGACTGCGCACACCTTGGCCATTGGCCTCATCGTAGCGAGAGCGCCACGCGCTTGCGGGGCACGCACTGTTCAATTGGCGCGTAGCGCGTAGCTAGCGCAGGGGTCCTGCGGCCTGCGCCCGTAACTGCGAGAAGACGTCGGCCATTTCGAGCGCTGTTCGTACCGCGTCGGCGGCGCGGTCGATCCGCTCCTCCGCCTGCTCGCGCGTGTCGACCGTGAGCACGCCGAAGGAGACGGGAACGCCAGTCTCGATGGCGGCCAGCTGGAGGCCGCTCGCCGCCTCGCTCGCCACGTACTCGAAGTGCGCCGTTTCTCCGCGGATCACGCAGCCGAGCGCCACGATGCACGCATAGCGCCGCGTCTTCGCGAGCGCCATCGCCGCCAGAGGGAGCTCGAACGCCCCGGGAACGGGCATGACCAGGGTCGCCTCGCGCGGCACTCCGACCTCCTCGAGCTCGGCCAGCGCGCACTCCAGCATGCGGTTCGTGATCTCCCCGTTGAACTTGCTCACGACGACCGCAACCGCGCGGCGACCGTCGACGCCGCCTGTCAGCACTGTGTAGCCGTCGGGAACGCGAAGATCGCCGGCGGCGTGCTGCGGCGAGGGCGCCGGATCCCGGTGGAGCTCCGGCACGGCCTCGGGCTTGGAGTCGACCTCCGTCTCGGGCTGACTGAGCGCGGGCTCGGGCGCCTGGCCGTCTCCGTCCTGGGGCGAGGGCGGCGGCGGCGCCAGGTCGCGCAAGCGAGACTCGATCTCGTCGATTCGGTCGCTCATTCGTCTCTCTCGAAGCGCAGATCCTGGTGGTGAAGCCGGTGACCGAGCTTGTCGCGCTTCGTCTCGAGATAGCGCCGGTTCTCGGGCGTCGGCGCCGTCTCGATCGGGACCTGCTCGACGACGGTGAGCCCGAAGCCCTCGATGCCGGTCAGCTTCTTCGGGTTGTTCGTGAGGATCCGGATCGTCGTCAGGCCGAGGTCGGCGAGGATCTGGTTGCCGATCCCGTACTCGCGCGCATCCGCGGGCAGACCGAGCCGGAGGTTCGCTTCGACGGTGTCCAGGCCCGCTTCCTGCAGCTCGTACGCCTTGAGCTTGTTCAGCAGGCCGATTCCGCGGCCTTCCTGCGTCATGTACAGGAGCACGCCCTCCTCTTCCTCGGCCAGCCGCTCGAGCGCCTGCTCCAGCTGCTCACCGCAGTCGCAGCGCAGCGAGTGGAAGACGTCGCCGGTCAGACACTCCGAGTGGACGCGGACGAGGACGTTCTCCGCACCGTCGACGTCGCCTCGGACGAGCGCGATGTGGTGCTTGCCGGTCAGCTTCTCGCGGAACGCGATCGCCTGGAAGTCGCCGTGGCCTGTCGGGAGATGGACGGACGTCGTGCGCTCGACGAGCTTCTCCGTGCGCCGGCGGTACTCGATCAGGTCGGCGACAGTGACCAGCTTGACGTCGTGGCGCTCGCAGAACGCGACAAGGTCGGGGACACGCGCCATCGTCCCGTCCTCCCTCATCACCTCGCAGACGACGCCGGCCGGGTTGAGGCCCGCGAGCCGGGCGAGGTCGACGGCGGCTTCCGTCTGGCCCGCACGGCGCAGGACGCCGCCGGCTTTCGCGCGCAGCGGGAAGACGTGCCCCGGCCGGACGAGGTCGCCGGGCCCCTTCGTCGGGTCGATCGCGACCTGGATCGTGCGCGAGCGGTCCTGTGCCGAGATCCCGGTCGAGACGCCGTCGCGCGCCTCGATCGAGACCGTGAACGCCGTCTGGAGAGGCGCCTCGTTGTGGTCGGCCATCTGGCGCAGGCCGAGCTCGTCGCAGCGCTCCTCGGTGAGCGGCAGGCAGATCAGCCCGCGCGCGTGGGTTGCCATGAAGTTGATCGCCTCGGGCGTCGCGAACTGTGCGGCGATCGTCAGGTCGCCCTCGTTCTCACGGTCGGCCGCGTCCACGACGACGACGAACTTGCCCTGGCGGATGTCGTCGATCGCGTCCTCGATCGCGGCGAAGGTGGTCGTCTCGTGCGCGGTTTGCGTCATCGGCCCGAAATCGTATCCGGGTGAGTGAGCCTTTCGACGTACTTGGCGAGCACGTCGACCTCCAGATTGACCTCGTCGCCCGGTTCGAGCGCGCCGAGCGTGGTCACTTCGAGCGTGTGCGGGATCAGCGCGACCTCGAAGGCGCCGTCGCGCAGGCCTGCGATCGTGAGCGAGACGCCGTCGACCGCGATCGACCCTTTCTCCACGCAGTAGCGCAGAATCTCGGGCCCCGCTTCGATCCGGACGCGACCGCCGTCGCCGACCGACGCGACACGACCGAGCCCGTCAACGTGGCCCTGGACGAAGTGCCCGCCGAGCGGGTCGCCGACGCGCGCCGCGGTCTCGAGGTTGACGTCGTCCTCTGTGGAGAGCCGGCCGAGCGTCGTCCTGCTGAGCGTCTCGGCGACCGCGGTCACCGAGAAGCTCCCGTTCGAGATCTCGGTCGCGGTCAGGCAGGCGCCGCTGACCGAAACGGAGTCGCCGATGCCGAGCTGCGAGGCGGTTTCCGGGGCGCTGATCTCGAGCCGCACGCCGTCCGGGCCCTCCTCCACGGAGGCGACGCGCCCCCGCTCGCGGACGATTCCCGTGAACATCGCGGACAGGCTAGATCAGGTGCTCAGCGCGATGCTTCGAGCCGCTCTGGCTCAGGGCTCGCGGACATAGGCGCTCAGAAGCACATCCTCACCCACAGGACGGGCGCTCAAACGTGTGAGCCCAAGCGGGGGCCCCGTGAAGGCCGGGCCCTCGCCGGAGACCTTCGGCGCGAGGAACAGGAGGATCTTGTCCACGAGGCCGGCGGCGAGGAACGCAGACCCGAGAGTCGGGCCGCCTTCGAGCAGGAGCGACTGCACGCCGTCTTCGCCCAGGCCCCGCAGCTCGTCCTCGAGCGGCCCGCTCAGGAGCTCGAGCTCCGAGCCCACCGGCAGCGGGCCGCGGCCGAACGCGAGGCGCCGCGGCTGGCGCTGCGCGTCGACGTCTCGAGCATCGAGGCGCGGATCATCCACCCGGACCGTGCCCATCCCCACAGCAACCGCGTCCGACGCCGCCCGCAGCTCGTGGACGAGCTTCCGGCTCTCCTCGCCCGAGACCCAGCGCTCGCCCGGCACTATCACCCGCGTGTCGAGCGTCATCGCCACCTTGTAGGTGACGAACGGCCGTCGCAGCCGCGCCCACGTCAGCCACGCCTCGTTCTGCACGCGGGCCGCCCAGAGGTCGACGAGCTCCACCTCCACGCCCCCTTCGCGGAGGCGTCCGATTCCGTCGCGGAGCGGATCCTTCGCGCCGACGACGACCTTCGCGATGCCGGCGGCCAGGATCGCGTCCACGCACGGCGGCGTCGTGCCGTGGTGGTCGCAGGGCTCGAGCGTCACGTACAGCGTGGCGCCGCGCGCCGCCTCGCCTGCGGCTTCGAGCGCGACCACCTCCGCATGGGGGCCGCCCTTGCGCTCGTGCCAGCCCTCCCCCATCACCGCGCCGTCGCGCTCGACGACGGCCCCGACGACCGGGTTCGGATGCGTCGTCCCTCGGCCGCGCTCCGCGAGCTCGAGCGCCCGCTCCAGCATCAGAGCGCGGCGAGGTCGCGATATGCGGCCGCGATGTCCTCCTGGCCGAAGACGCTCGTCCCGGCCACGAGCAGGCTTGCGCCCGCCTCGCGGAGGTCGCGGACGTTGTCCTGCCCGACGCCTCCGTCGACCTGGATGAAGACCTCGTCCGGAAGCAGCTCCCGCAGCCGGCGGATGCGAGGGATCGACTCCTGCATGAACGGCTGCCCCGAGTAGCCCGGGTGGATGCTCATGCAGAGCACGACGTCGACGAGCTCGCCTGCCGCCTCCGCCACGGCATCCGGCTCCGTCTCCGGGTTGAACGCCACCCCGGCTTCGAGCCCGAGCGCACGGGCCTGCGCGATCACGCCCGCCAGGTCGTCGCACGCCTCGTAGTGCACGGTGACGCTGTCCCCGCCGGCCTTCGCGATTGCCTCGAAGTGCTTCCACGGCGTCTCGATCATCAGGTGGCAGTCCAGGACTCCCCCGCGCTCGTGGACGAGCGGAGAGATCGACTGGAGGACGATCGGCCCGATCGTGATCGGCTCGATGAAGTGCCCGTCGCCGACGTCGAACTGGAAGATCTTCGCCCCCGCGTCCATGACGACGTCGATCTGCTCGCCGAGCCGCGAGAAGTCGGCCGCGTAGAGCGACGGCTCGATCTCGACCCCGCGCACCCAGTCCTTCCAGCTCATGCTCGGGAGCGTAAGCCGCGGAGCCAGGCTTCGTATGGCATGCGGGTGCCGCCTTCCGGCTGCACCTCGAGCACCTCGAGCCGGTCGCCGTCGAGCCGCGAGCTCCAGACAGTGACGTTGCGGCCGTGGAGCTCGCCCCGTGCACCGATGTGCGGACTGAGAGCGCGGATCCGGTCGTGGAGTTCCTTCGGCGGGCGCGACCAGTCGAGCTCGCGGTCGGCGGATCCGATCTTCTCCGCGTAGGTCGGCTCGCCGACCTGAGGTGAGAACGTGTCCTTGGCGAGCGCCTCGTCGATCAGCTCGGGCGCCAGGCGCGCCGTCTCCGCATAGACGTCGCCCGCTGTCGTGTCGCCGGCGATCGAGATCCTGCGCTGAGCGCCGATCGGGCCGGCGTCGAGCTCCTCGACCAGCCGAATCACCGAAACGGCGCTCTCGTCGTCGCCGGCCATGATCGCGCGCTCGATCGGCGCGGCACCTCGCCAGCGCGGGAGCTTCGAGGGGTGCACGTTCAGCCAGAGCGCGCGGTCGAGCAGGCTCGCTGGAACGAGCGCGCCGTACGCCACGACGACGACCGTGTCGACACCGTCGAGCGAGAAGGACTCGTTCAGCCGCTCCTCCTGCCGAACCCGGATGCCCAGGTGCTCGGCGATCTCCTTCGCCGGGGGCGCGCCGACCTTCCGACCGCGGCCACGGGGGCGGTCCGGCCTCGTGAGCAGGAACTCGATCTCGTGCTCGTCGGCGAGGCGTTCGAGGACGTCCGCGCCGAGTGGCGCCGTCGCCGCGACCGCGAGCCTCACAACGTGGCGGATTGCCGCAGGACGGCCATCGCCTCGCGGCGGTCTTCAGAGCTCGTGCGGTCGAGGATGAGGACGCCGTCGAGGTGGTCGAGCTCGTGCTGGGCGACCCGCGCGGGAAGGCCCTCGAGCTCGAGCTCGACCGGGTTGCCCTCCTCGTCGCTGGCCTCGAGCCGGACGCGCACCGGGCGCTCGACCGAGACGACGACACCCTGCATCGAAAGACAGCCCTCGTCGTCCTCGCCGCTCTCCTCGGAGCGCTCGGCGATCGACGGGTTGACGAGCGCGCGGGGCTCCTCCTCGTCGTCGGCCTGGATCACGAAGACGCGCCGGAGCACGCCGACCTGGTTCGCGGCCAGACCCACGCCGCGCGCGTCCTGCATCAGGCGCGTCATGCGCTCGACGAGCTGCTTGAGATCGTCGTCGAAGTCCTGCACCTGCTGGGCTTCGAGCCGCAGCACGGGGTCCGGGTACTGGCGAATCTGGGCCAGCGCGAGCCGGCGCTTGGCTTCGGCCTGCGCGTCGAGCTCGTCGGTCTTGACCTGGCCCTGTTCGGACACGATTTCGAGTTTAGTCAGACGGTTTGGGGGTCCACGTCGACCACCGCACTGAGGCATCGCTTGTGATGCCGGCTCTGCCGGCGTAGCCGTCTTGACCGTGTTCGGCCCTAGAGGCTCTGCGGGTCTACGTCGACGACGGCCATCAGATCGGCCGCGCGCATGGCCTTCGAGGCGGAACCGAGCAGGCGGGCTGCCCGCGACGCGACCTCGCGAGGTCGGTCGGTCTTCACGATCAGCTGCGCACGGTGCTTCCCGCGGAGGCGGAAGAGCGCCGCCGGGCCGAGCAGCTCGCCGGGTGCGTCCGCCAGGCCATCGGCGAGCTCGGTCAGCGCGCGCATCGCGTCATCGCGCTCCGGCCCCGAGACGAGGATGCGGACGAGGTGGCGGTACGGCGGGTATCCGAGATCTCGGCGGCGCTGCAGCTCACCCCCGAGGAATCCCTCGACGTCCTGCCGAACGGCGAGCGCGACCGCGCGCGACTCGGGCTGGAACGTCTGGACGAGCACCTTGCCGGGCGCGTCCCGCCCGCTGCGGCCCGCGAGCTGCGTGACGAGCTGGAACGTGCGCTCCTCCGCGCGAAAGTCGGGCATCCCAAGGCCGCTGTCCGCGTCGATCACGGCCGCAAGCGACACGTCCGCGAAGTGGTGGCCCTTGGCGACCATCTGCGTACCGACGAGAACGGCGCGGTCGGCGGCCGCGAAGCGACGAAGCGTCTCGGCCAGCTCGCCGCGCTTCTCGACCGAGTCGGCATCGAGCCGGAAGCGCTCGAGCTCGGGCACGTGGGCTTCGAGCTCGCGCTCCAGGCGCTGCGTACCCGCGCCGATCCTCGCGAGCTCGACCGATCCGCAGGCGGGACAGCTCTCCGGAGCGGGCTCGGAGTACCCGCAGTGGTGGCAGTGGAGCGCCTCGTCGCGGTGCAGGACGAGCGAGACGTCGCAGCTCGGGCAGCGCTGTGTCTCGCCGCATGCGCGGCAGTGGAGCGCCGGGGCGATCCCGCGGCGGTTGAGCAGCAGGATCGCCTTGCCGCCCTGCTCGGCGACCTTCCCCAGCTCCGCGAGGAGCGGCGCCGAGAGCGGATAGCCGGACTCGCCGCGCAGGTCGACGACACGCACTACCGGTCGGGCCACGCCGATCCGCTCGCCGAGGTCGAGCCGCTCGAGGGCCTCCCAGCTCTCCGGGCGGGGCGTCGCGCTGCCGTAGACCGCGACCGCCCCTTCGAGCGACGCCCGCTTGGCCGCGACCGTCCGCGCGTCGTAACGCGGGTCGGACTCCTGCTTGTACGCCGCGTCGTGCTCCTCGTCGACGCAGATCAGGCCCACCCGGGTCAGCGGCGCGAAGATCGCGGAGCGCGCTCCGATGACGATCGGCGCCTCGCCGGAAGCGATCCGCTCGCGCTCGTCGCGGCGCTCCGCCTCGGTCAGCGAGGAGTGCACGACCGCCACTCGGTCGCCGAAACGGGCGCGAAAGCGCCCCACGGTCTGTGGCGCGAGCGCGATCTCGGGAACGAGGACGATCACGCCCAGGCCGCGGCGCAGCGCCTCGCCCGCCGCTTGCAGGTAGACCTCGGTCTTCCCGCTCCCGGTGGCGCCGTAGAGCAGGAAGTGGCCGCCTCCGTCGAACGCGCCACGCAGGCGCTCCAGTGCACGCTCCTGGGAATCGGTCAGCGCGCTCGGCTCCGCTTCGCCCGGCAGCGAGTCCCGCTCGGCCGGCTGCGGAAGCTCCTTGCGCCGCTCGCGCTTCGGCGGCGCGACGAGGGCGAGCGCACGACCAGGCGTCGAGCCGTAGTAGTCCGCGAGCCACAGAGCGAGCTCGACGAGCGGTCCCGGGAGCGACTCGACGACCCGCTCGATCGGTGCGGCCTCGACGCCGTCCGGAGGCGAGTCCTCGAGCTCGATCACGACCCCGCGTTGGCGAGCACCGCCGAGCCGGACCGAGACGACGTCCCCACGGACGACGTCCTCGGGCACCTCGTACGTGAACGGACGTGCGAGAGCACGCGTGGTCACGAGCGGATAGACCGAGGCGTAGTGCGTCACGCCCCGCAGGCTAGAGGGACGGCGAGACATGCTTCTCGGTTTCCTGACGTGTCGCTGAGCGAGGCGGCCCGGCTCCGCCGGGCGGGAGCGGGTCGCCGGTCAGGAAAGCGAGATCAGACTCCGGCGGCTTCGATGATGAAGTCCGTCGCGAACCCGAGGAACAGGCCCGCGAGCAGCATCCAGGCGACGAGCGTCTTGTACCCGA
>Ga0070684_100000920_pt1 | contig 20890 bp, 17 predicted proteins | sample KBSC723LmetaG_FD_65653 | JGI IMG/M metagenome (GOLD analysis project Ga0070684, IMG submission 65653) | Corn rhizosphere microbial communities from Kellogg Biological Station, Michigan, USA - KBS C7.2-3L metaG | ecosystem: Host-associated > Plants > Roots > Rhizosphere ...
GTGCAGATCGACACCCGCGATGTGCAGAACCGATACACCCAGGCGGCGGCGGATCTGAGATCCGCGACCGTCGCGCGCGAGGTCGCGCTGGCGCAGCGCAATCGCTCGGCGGAGCTGTACAAGCAAAACATCATCACCTCCCAGGAGATGGAAGCGGCGACACTCGCGTTCGCGAATGCCGATGCCCAGGTAGTGAAGGCGCGGACCAACCTCGACATCGCGCGGGTTCAGCTCGAGGATGCGACGGTGAGGGCGCCGTCGAACGGAACCATCATCGAGAGGCCGGTATCAGAGGGAATGGTGATCACCTCGGCGACGACGTCGGCGAGCGGTGGGACGACCATTCTCAAGATGGCGGATCTCACCAAGGTGCGGATGCGCGCGTTCGTCAATGAGACGGACATCGGCAACGTGCAGCCGGGCCAGACGGCGACGGTGACGGTGGATGCTTTCCCGACTCGCAGATTTTTTGGCGTTGTCGAGAAAGTCGAGCCGCAGGCGGTGGTGCAGTCGAGCGTGACGATGTTCCCGGTGCTGGTGAGTCTCAACAACTCCGACAACGCGCTCAAGCCCGGCATGAACGGCCAGGTGGTGATGGATATCGTCCGCAAGGACAACGTGCTGGCGGTGCCGAGTGATGCGATCAGGAATGCACGCGACGCGGCGACGGTTGCGCCGGTCCTGGGTGTGAGCCAGGATTCGTTGCGCTCGATGATGGCAACGATGCGGCAAAATCGTGGGCGTGCCGGCCGCAACGGTGCGGCTTCGTCTACGGCGAGCGGCGCGCCGCGTGATACGACAGCCCGCAGATTTGGCGGCGACAGCACCGGCAGGAGATTCGGTGGCAACTTTGCTCAGGGAGCGGCATCGGGAACGGCGTCGTCTACGCGTGGCGGGTTCAACCGTCAGGGCGCTGGCGCGCCTGGAGCTGGCGGCGCCGCGGGTGCCGGCGGGGCAGGTGCTTTCGCCGGCGGAGGTGGTGGCGGTGGCGGGGGCCCGATGATCGTATTCGTGAAGAAGGATGAGAAGTACACTCCTCACGTGGTGCGTGTGGGAATCAGCGACTTCGACTATACCGAGGTTCTGAGCGGGCTGAAGGAGGGCGACGAAGTCGCACTGCTCGGCGCCGCGGTGCTGCAGGCGCAGCGCGATGAGCTGCAGCAGCGGATCAGATCGCGCGCCGGCGGCGGGTTGCAGCAACAGCAGCCACAGACTCCTGCTGGTGGTGGGGGCGGTGGTGGCGGCGGCGGTGGTCGCGGCGGATGACGAACCGGAGATAAGTCATGCTGCTCGGAGAGACGATTGGCGTAGCGCTCGGCGCACTGAGGGCTAACAAGCTGCGGTCATTCCTCACCATGCTCGGCGTCGTGATCGGCGTCGGCGCGGTGATCGCAGTGGTGGCGCTCGGACGCGGCGCGCAGGAGTCGGTCAACGCGCGCATCACCGCGCTGGGAACAACCTTGCTGACGATCTCGCCGGGGCAGATCTACGCGCCGGGGGGAGTCCGTTCGGGCAGCGATCGGGCGCCAATGTATGTTGCTGATGCGCACGCGCTCGATTCGGCGGGGCCGGCGGTTGCCGAAGTGGAACCAGAGATTCAGCGTCAGCTGCAGGTTCAGTATCTCAACACGAACACCAACACCCAGGTGATCGGGACTACGCCCAACTATCTGGAAGTACGCAAGTACCAGATGGCGCAGGGCAAGATGTTCACCGAGGGCGATGACCGCGCGAGCCGCCGCGTCGCGGTGCTCGGTGCCAGCGTTCCCGACAATCTGGGAGTTCCGCCGGCGGAGCTGGTGGGCCAGAACATCCGCATTGGGGGTTTTCTGTTCGAGGTGGTCGGAGTGCTCGCCAGCAAGGGAACGGGCGGCGGCTTCGGCGACCCCGACGACCAGGTGCTGATTCCGATTACTACAGGGCAGTTCCGCGTCTTCGGCACCGACCGGTTGCGCCAGATCGGAGTGCTCGCGGCGTCTGAAGCGGAAATTCCCCAGGCGATGGCCGAGATCCAGCGCGTCCTGCGCCGCGAGCATCGCCTGCGCGTCGGGATTCCCGACGATTTCCAGATCCGCAATCAGGCGGACTTCCTCAGCACCCTCGGCGAGACGACCCAGATCTTCACCTTCCTCCTTTCGGGCATCGCGGCGGTCAGTCTTCTCGTCGGCGGCATCGGCATCATGAACATCATGCTGGTGTCGGTGACCGAGCGGACCCGCGAGATCGGGGTGCGCAAAGCGTTGGGTGCGACGCCGAAGAACATTCTGCTTCAGTTCCTGATCGAGGCGGTGGTGCTCTGCCTGCTGGGTGGCGTCGGAGGAATCGTCTTCGGCTGGCTGGGTGCAATGGCGCTGGCGAAGTTCGGCAACTTCAACACGTCGGTCGCGCCGTCGTCGATCCTGCTCGCTTTCTTCTTCTCGGGCTTTGTGGGGATCCTGTTCGGCGTGTGGCCGGCCAGACGGGCGGCCAGTCTGGATCCGATCCAATCGCTGCGCTACGAATAACTCCTTGTTCTGGATCGCGGCGCTCCGGCTGGCACCCCTAGTCAAAAAGCCGGCAGTCTGGAGACTGGACAGCTGGGAGTCTGTGAGCTGTCATACTGACTAGCTGATAGCCTCGCTTTTCCTATAGATGCGAAGCCCGACAGACTGAAACACTCCGGACTGTCCACGTCTCCCACCTGCCGACTTTAGGACTAGGGTTGCCAGCTAAACGGGCCGACGCTCAGAATCCGAGCCTTCCGCGTGGTCGACCCGTTTCCTACCTTACGACCTCCATCGACGCGCTCCCGTCCAGCGCCGTCGAATCAACGAAAATGAAAGGAGGTCGGATGAGACTCCGCTACGTTGCGGTCTCTCTGTCACTGCTTGCCGCCGCGAATCTCGGCGCGCAGGCGAAGTCGCAGGCCGGCAAGAGTCCGGAGCTGCGCGTCGACTTTACCAGGGAGACCCTGCCCAACGGCCTGAACGTGATCTACCACGTGGATCACTCCACGCCCGTCGCCGCGGTTCTCCTATGGTACAACGTCGGATCGAAGATGGAGCAGCCGGGTCGCACCGGATTCGCGCATCTGTTCGAGCACATGATGTTCAAAGGCTCGAAGAATGTCGCCGACGGCCAGCACTGGGCGCTTCTGGAAGCGGCGGGCGGACGCGCCGGCTCCGACATCAACGGCACCACCAGCTGGGACCGCACCAACTATTTCGAGCAGGTGCCTTCGAATCAGCTGGAGCTTGCGCTGTGGCTGGAGTCGGATCGTATGGGCACGCTCACAGAGACCCTCACCCAGGCGAAGCTCGACAATCAGCGCGAGGTGGTCAAGAACGAGCGTCGACAGGGCGTCGACAACCAGCCTTACGGGACGTGGCTCGAGAAGAGCGAGGAGCTGCTCTTTCCGGAATCGCATCCCTATCACCATTCGGTGATCGGATCGATGTCGGATCTTTCAGCGGCGTCGGTCGCCGACGTCCAGAATTTCTTCAAGACCTACTACGCGCCCAACAACGCGGTGTTGGTGATTGCCGGCGACATCGACGTCCCGCAGGCGAAGCAGATGGTGCGCAAATACTTCGGGCCCATCCCGCGTGGTCCCAATCCGCCCAAGCTCGCCAACATGAGTGTCCCTACCGTCATCGGGCGCGAGCAACGCGTCGTCGTTCAGGATCCACTCGCTCCGGCGCCGCGCGTCTACGTCGCGTACCGCGTTCCGCCCGCCAAGGATCGTCGCGCCGAGGCGGTTTCGCTGCTCGGTGACATAATCGGCGGCGGCAACTCTTCGCGTCTCGACGAGTCGCTGGTCCGCAGGCAGCAAATCGCGACCAATGTCAGTGGATTCAATCTCGGTCTCGCCGACGGCGCCGACATGCTCGTTTTCGTCGCCAGCGGCAGGCCGGGCAGCAATCCCGACTCGCTGGAAAAAGCGCTGCTAGCGGAGCTGGCGGGCACGTCGAGCTTCACGCAGTCGGAGCTCGATCGCGCGCGGGCGCAGGAGCGCTTCAACTTCGTCAACGGTTTGCAGTTCACCGGCGGTTTCGGCGGTCGCGCGGACCGTCTCGCCGAGGGATGGACTTTTTTCCACGATCCCAACCATGTGAACGAGGTGCTCGGCGATTTCGATCGAGTGACTCTCGACCAGCTCAACTCGCTGGCGCGCGAGCGGCTGGTGTCGAACAATCGCGTGATCCTCGTCTACGTTCCCGCGAAGAAGGCGGCGAGCGTGACGACGCCAACTTCGGGAGGAGCAAAATAATGCGTACGACTCTTCTTGCATCGATGAGGGTTGGTGTCGCGGCGACGCTCGCCGCGGCCGCGGCGCTGGGCGCGCAGACAATCACTCCCCCGGCGCCGGGTCCACTTCGGCCTTACGAATTCCCGCCCGTCGAGCAGTTCCAGCTATCGAATGGGCTCAAGGTAATTCTGGTCGAGAAGCACACCGTGCCCGTTGTCGAGGCGCGGTTGATCGTCGATGCGGGCTCGATGCGTGAGCCGGCGTCCAAGAACGGTCTCGCATCGATAACGGGATCGCTGTTGTCGGAAGGCACGGGGACGATGACGGGCGCCGACATCGCGCGCGCGATGGACGCGCTCGGCGCGCAGTTCTTCACCGCGTCCGGGTTCACCAACGCCTTCGCCGACGTGGTGGCGCTGAAGACCGTTTTCCCGCAGGCGCTCGATCTGGCGGCGAAATCAGTGATGGCGCCCAGCTTCGCGGAAAGCGAAGTCAGCCGGGTCAAAAATCGCGCCCTGGCGTCGTACGCGCAGAGTCACGCGCAAACGTCGGGGCTCGCATCCGACGCATTCGTGCGTGCCGCGTTCGACGAGTCTGCGCCGTTCTCCCGGCCATCGAGCGGAACGCCGGCGACGATCTCGACGCTGTCGCGCGACGACATCGTGAACTGGCACAAGGCGATGTATTCGCCGGCGAATTCTACACTGCTGCTCGTCGGTGACCTGAATAGATCCGAAGCGCAGCGCGTCGCGCAACAGGCCTACGGCACCTGGTCGTCGACGGGTGCAGCGCTGCAGCCTGTGGCCAACCCAGTGCGGCCGAGCACGGGGACGCGGATCATTCTCGTCGATCGGCCGGGCTCGGTGCAGTCGTCGATTATCATCGGGCAGCCAGGCTTCCGCGCGACGGACCCGGATTATCTGGACATGGTCGCGCTAAACCACGTTCTGGGCGGCGGCTTCAGCTCGCGGGTGAACATGAATCTGCGCGAGAAGCACGGCTACACCTACGGTGCGTTCAGCGGGCTGGATCTGCGGCCCGGCGCGGGTGTCTTCCGGATCAATTCGGATGTGCGCACCAGCTCGACGGATTCGGCGCTGACGGAAGCCATCAACGAGTACAAGCGCATCGCCACCGAAGCGGTTCCGGCAGCGGAGCTCACGGGGGCGTTAAACAACATCGTGTCGAGCTTCCCGAGCTCAGTGCAGAGTGTTCAGGGGCTGACGGGCCGCATCCAGCAGCTGATCGTGTGGGGATTGCCGCTCGATTTCTACACGACCTATCGGGAGCGGTTGGCGGCGGTGACGCCGAACGATCTCAGCACGGTGGCCAAGGCGCACCTCACCCCGGACAATCTCGTGGTTGTGGTGGCGGGAGATCTTTCAAAGATCGAGGCGCCGATTCGGGCGAGGAATCTCGGGACGGTCGAGGTTTGGGATGCGAACGGGAACAAGGTTCGGTAACGCCTGCAGTTGAAAATCGGCTGGCTCCCACGAGCCGGCCTTTTCCATCCGCGTAGATTCAGCGTGAGATGCGAGCCGTAATCATCATCAAACCAGGCGGCCCCGACGTCCTCGAGGTCCAGGACCGGCCGGTTCCGGAGCCCGGGCTTGGCCAGATTCGGATCCGGGTCCAGGCCTCGGCGCTCAATCGCGCGGACATCCTCCAGCGAATGGGCAATTATCCCGTTCCGGCGGGAGTAGCGGCGGATATCAGCGGGATGGAATACGCCGGCATCGTCGATGCCCTCGGGCCTGGCGCATCGATGTGGAAGCCCGGCGATCGGGTAATGGGTGTCATCGGCGGGGCGGGCCACGCTGAATTCGTCTGCGTGCACGAGCGGGAGGCGATCATCGCGCCGGCGAAGCTCTCGTGGGAAGAGATCGCCGCGATTCCGGAGGTTTTTCTCACCGCTTACGACTCGCTGTTCAACCGCCTCCAGATCGGCCCCGGCGAGAACGTCCTCATTCACGCGGTGGGCAGTGGGGTCGGAACGGCGGCGCTGCAAATCGCGCGGATAAGTGGCGCGACCGTGATCGGCACCGCGCGCAGCGCCGACAAGCTGGAGCGGGCGCGATTGCTCGGGCTCAACGTTCCGATCGATTCAACGGGCGGGGATTGGGCGGAATCGATCGAGTCGCATATCGGGACGAATCGAGTCAATGCGATCGTCGATCTGGTCGGCGGAAATTATCTCGACGGGAATCTGCGAGTCCTCGCTCCGCTCGGCCGCATCGTGATCGTAGGGCTCACCGCCGGCGGCTCGGCGCCATTCTCGATGAGCGTCCTGCTGCGGAAGCGACTCAGCATCGTTGGCACGGTGCTGCGCGCGCGGCCCCTCGAGGAGAAAATCGCTCTCGCCCGCGAATTCTCCGATCGGGTCGTTCCATTCTTCGACAGCGGCAGGCTGAGACCAGTCGTCGATCGCGTCTTCCCATTCGACGAGATTCGCGCCGCGCACGAGCTGATGGAATCCAATCAGACCTTCGGCAAGATCGTGCTGCGCTGGGAGTGAAGCTTTCCGAGAACACCCGCCGGTGGATTGAGGGCGCCACTGGTGGCCGCGTGTTGTCGGTCGGTCTCGTTCCAGGGGCCACTTCTTCGCTGCTGCACACCATCGAGGTGGAGATGGACCGCGAGGTGCGCACCGTGATTCTTCGACGGTTCACCGACCGCAACTGGACGACGCGCGAGCCCGATGTGGCGGTGCGCGAAGGCAGGAGTCTCCAGCATGCAGTTCGGGCCGGGCTGCCGGCGCCGCGACTGATCGCAATCGACGCGCATGGCGAACATTGCGGAGTGCCCGCGACGCTGGTGTCGTTAGTTCCCGGACGAGTCGTTCTCGACCCGCCCACCATGGATGCATGGTTGGATGGGCTCGCGGCCGCCGCGGCCCAGATACATCGCGTTGACGCCGCCGGGTTTGCCTGGAAGTATCGCCGTTACAACGAGGCGGAGAGTTTAATCGTTCCGCGCTGGACGACGCAGCCCGAAGTCTGGAAGACCGCGCTCGACGTCGTCCACGGCCCGCAGCCGCCGTACCGCGAGTGCTTCATTCACCGAGACTTTCATCCGAGCAATGTCCTCTGGGATGGCGAGACCGTCAGCGGGGTGGTCGATTGGGTGAATGGCTGCAGAGGACCTGCTGGAATCGATGTCGCGTGGTGCCGCCATAATCTCGCGAATCTCCAAGGGGTCGAAGTGGCTGATCATTTTCTATCCTGCTATATCCGGCAGGCAGGCGCGGAGTTCCGTTACGAGCCCTACTGGGATTTGATGTCGGTGGTGGAGCTGCTGCCGGGCCCGCCCAGAATGTACGACGGCTGGCGTGCCGCGGGTGACGTGAATATTACCGATGCAACGATGCGCGAGCGAGTCGACGCATACGTGGCAAGCGTGGTGGCGCGTCTTTAGGTCTTGCCCTTTCTCCTTCGGCTGCGGCGGTCCTGGATCAGAATAGTTGCGATCATCCAGAGGCCGATCGCGCCGGCGATGATGAAGCCCGCCGTCGCCAGACGCCGCTGAACCTGAATCATGTAGCCGCTCGCGACCAACAGGCCACCGAGCACGAGTCCAGTAAAGATCCGGTTGGCAACTTTCTCGAGACCGAGTAGCAGCGATCCCAGCTGCGGCGCCTCGACGCGGAAAGCAAAGTCATCGGCGACGAGCTTCTGGGTGATGACGTCCAGCCGGTGTGGCAGTGCCCTGACCAAATCCGACGTCTCCGACGCCATCTGGAAGAGTCGTCGCGGCGACATGTCGCGCTGCGCGCGCTTGTTCGCGATCTCTGCGGTGTACTCGCGGATCGATTGACTCGGATTGAAGTTCGGGTCGAGTGAGCGCGTCACCGCATCGAGATTGAACAGCGCCTTGGCCAGCAAGGTCAGCTCCGCGGGCAGCTTCAGCCCCTCGCGGAACGCGATGGTGATCATCTCGTAGAGAACGACGCCGGCAGGCGTGTCTTCAACGGTCTGATTGGTGTGCTTGGCGATCAGCTCGGCGACATCCCGCGTATAGGCGCGGCGATCGAACTCGTCGGGAGCCTGACCCATCTCGATCAGCGTCTCGGCGGCAGCGTCACCGTTGTTCTCCGCCATCGCCAGGAGCAATCGCACGACCTTGTCGCGCATCGATGCAGTGAGATGCGCGGTCATTCCGAAGTCGATCAGCGCGAGCTTCGGATCGTCGGGTGCAGCATCTGAAGCAACGGCGGCCGCGCGCGCCTCGTTCTCGGATTCGACCAGCGCCGTCGCGCCCGGCCTTACCTCGCTCCTGCGATCGCGCGCGAGCGCCTCGGCTGGCGTGCGCGGGTTGTCCGGGCCGGGCAGGACGATGAACACGTTGCCAGGATGGGGATCGGCGTGGAAGTGACCGCTGTTGGTAATTTGCTCCAGGTAGGCGTGGGCGAATTCGTCGGCGAGATCGGCGAACTCGTACTCGATGCGGGTGATCGGCGGAATCTCGTCGATCTTGACGCCCTTGATGCGCTCGGTGGTGAGGACGCGGTGCGTGGTGTACGCATCGATGACGCGCGGAATGAGGATGTGCGGGAACTTCGCCAGCACTTTCCGGAAGGAAGCTGCATTCCGTGCTTCCGTCCGATAGTCGAGCTCGTCGACGAGCGCGCGCTCGACCTGCTGCACGACGCCGACGAGATCGATCCGCGATCCGGCGCTGGTGTGCTCGGTGAGAAAGCTCGCCATCTCGTGAAAAAACTCGATGTCATCGGAGAGCTGCTCGCGCAGATTTGGCCGCTGCACTTTGACCACGACGCTGCGTCCATCGCGGAGCTCGGCGGCGTGGACCTGGCCGAGGCTGGCGCTGCCAAGCGGCTCCTCTGAGAAGCTGGCGAAGAGCTTGCTGATCCGGGCGTGTAGCTCCACCTCGATGGTCGCCTCGACGGTCTCGAACGGCATCGGTGGCACATCATCCTGGAGATGTTCGAGCTCGTCGATGTACGGTTTGGGCAGCAGGTCCGGCCGGGTCGAGAGGACCTGACCCAGCTTGATGTACGCGGGCCCCAGCTCGACGAGCCGCTCGCGAAACGCTTTCGCCTTGACCGCGGCGTCACCATCGACGGGAGTCTCATCGTCGAGGGCCGCTCCCTCGAGGCCGAGCAAGCCCTGTCGGTTGGCGAAATCACGCAGACCATAGCTGGTAAAGAGCTTGACCGTCGCGATGAGGCGCGGAAGATGCTTCGGCGAGAGAATCATGAGCTACGCAAAGGCAGAAAGCATGCCCTCCGCAAGTGGCTGCATTCCACGTGACCGTAGATATTTATGCATGGCAAAAAGAAAAACATCGACGAAGCGCATATCAACACCGCGCCGCGCCGCTCGCGGACCGGAAGCGCAACCGGGACGGGTGGCCGTTACGCATGTTCCGAAACCGTGGGGACACGAGACGATCTGGGCCCACTCGGAACGCTATGTGGGGAAGATCCTGCACATCAACGCCGGGCACGAGCTGTCGGTACAATACCACAACAGAAAAGACGAAACGGCCTACCTGTTATCCGGGCAGATTGTCTATCGGGTTCAACCGCCAGGTCGTGACGCACTCGACGACGTTCAGCTCCAGATTGGCGAGTCATTCAGGATCACGCCGGGAACGATCCATCAGATGGTAGCACTCACCGACTGCGATGTGCTGGAGGTCTCCACTCCGGAGCTGGACGACGTCGTGCGGCTGAGCGACAAATACGGACGAGAGGGAACAACGGCACCATGAAAGTCATTATACCGCTGGCCGGGAAGGGAACACGTCTTCGGCCACACACGCATCTCACGCCCAAGCCGATGCTGAAGGTGGCGGGCAAGCCGGTCATGTCGTACGTGCTCGACGAGCTGAAGAAGCTCGGCAACGTCGAGCAGATCATCTACATCACGGGCCATCTGAAGGAAAAAGTAGAGGAGTACGCGCGCTCGGAGATGGACGTGCCGTCGGTCTTCATCGAGCAGAAGGTGCAGGACGGCACTGCCGGCGCGATCGCTCTCGCCAAAGATTACGTCGATCAACCGGTGCTGATCATCTTCGTCGATACCATCTTCGACGCCGATCTCACCAAGGTGAAGACGGTCGACGCCGATGGAATAATCTGGGTGAAGGAAGTGGAGGACTACCAGCGCTTCGGTGTCGTCGTTACCGATAAGGACGGCAACATGACGAAGATTGTCGAGAAGCCGAAGACGCCGATCTCCAAGCGGGCGAACATCGGGCTGTATTACATCAAGAACTGGAAGCTCTTGTTCGAGGGGATCGACCACACCCTGAAGCAGCCGAAGAATCAGGGTGAGTATTTCCTGACCGACGCCTTCCAGTACATGATCGACAAGGGCGCGAAAATCCGGGTCATCGATGTCGAGGGTTGGTACGACGCGGGGAAGATAGAGACGATGCTCGAGACCAACGAAGCGATGCTCAGGCGCGGTCGCGCGCGTCGGCCGAAGAATGCGGGTGACTCGACGATCATCGATCCGGTTTACATTGAGGACAATGTCACCTTGAAGAAGTCGAAGGTCGGGCCCAACGTGTCGATCGGCGCCGGAACGGTGCTGGAGAATGCGGAAGTGAGCAACTCGATCGTCGGATCCAGGGCGAAGATCAGCGATGCGGTGCTGACCAACTCGCTCATCGGCGACGAGACGGTGATCTCCGGAATGAGGGGCGAGCTGACCGTCGGCAACCACGCCGAGGTGCGCGCATCGTAAATCCGGTAGTCGCGCACAATCCGCGTCCGAAGCTCGGGCGCAACGTCCTCGGTCTGGGCACGGTCAGCTTCTTCAACGACGTGTCCACCGAGATGATCTATCCACTTCTGCCGGTATTTCTGGCGGGAGTCCTCGGCGCCCACGCCAGCTTCATCGGCGCCATCGAGGGAGCCGCGGAGACGACGGCGTCGCTGCTAAAACTGGCCAGCGGATGGTGGTCGGACAAAGTAAAAAGCCGGAAGGCCTTCATTGTCGTCGGCTATTTGATTGCGGCGATCGTCCGTCCGTTCACTGCGGCGACGCGGACGGCGAGCCAGGTTCTGGCGATCCGCGTAACGGACAGAGTTGGCAAGGGATTGCGGACGTCGCCGCGCGATGCGCTGCTCGCTGACTCCGCCGCCCCCGAGTCGAGAGGACTGGCGTACGGTTTTCACGCGGCCGCCGACAACGCCGGTGCCGTTCTCGGACCGTTGATCGCTTTCATGATCCTGAAGCTGCACGGCGTCGGCTCCGCCCAGGAGACCGGACACATGATGCCGGCCCAGGAGCACGCACTGCGGAACGTTTTCTGGCTGTCGGCGATTCCTGGAGCGATTGCGGTGATCGTTTTGCTACTGGTCGTGCGCGACGTACCGCACCACGACGCCGCAAAAGCTGGGGACTCGGAAGCTGAGACCGGCCGTTTGAGCGGGCGGTTCTGGGGTTATCTGGTCGTAGTGTTGCTCTTCACTCTCGGAAACTCGACCGACGCGTTTCTCCTGCTGCGGGCGAATCAGCTCGGCGTTCCGGTGGCGCTCGCACCGGTGCTTTGGGCGGTCCTCAACTTCGTCAAAGCGGCGACGGGAACGTACGGCGGCAAGCTGTCGGACACGCTCGGCCGCAAGCCACTGATTGTCGGGGGGTGGGTGTTGTACGCGGCGGTGTACTTCGCCTTCGCGTGGGCGGGCGCGCCATGGGAGGCGTGGGCGCTGTTCGCCATCTACGGAATCTTCTACGGGATGACCGAGGGCACCGAAAAGGCGCTGGTGGCGGACATAGTCCCGCGGACGCGTCGCGGGGTGGCGTTCGGCTGGTACAATCTGGCGATTGGGCTGGCGGCGCTGCCGGCGTCGCTCATCTTCGGCTGGATCTGGGATCGCTCGGGCGCGCCGAGCGCATTCGTGTTCGGGGCAAGCCTGGCATTGGTAGCCGCTGTTTTAATGGCGGTGGTCGCGCCGGGGCGGAGGCGGGACACTGCTGCGGCTGCGTAGACTGAGCCGCTTCGGATCCATCTAACAATACTGAAGCGCGGAGCCGTTAGCGTGAGAGCAGCTACGCCGAGAGCGAGCTGGTGTCGCATCGTTGCGCCGAACCCAAGCCATGCGACGTAAGACGACGCGACGTGACACGACCCGCGCGAGACGATGAGGGGCTAGACGACGAGACGCGATGCGTCCCGAGAGCCCTCGGCATAGCTGCTGTCTCGCTACCGCCTCCCCGCTTTCTTTCATGTGGTGGCCCGCCGAAGCGACGCGGACCATACACCGAGAAAAGCTGAGGTAATCCGCTCTCATAAGCGGTCGCCCGGTTACGACCGCTCCTCCTGATCCGGGTAGAGTGCGCGCTTCATCAACGCACCACTCACGGAGGAGGAGTTATGAGACTCACACAATGCAAAGGAGTTCCTGTTCTCGCGCTGCTTGTCGTACTGGGCGGCTGCGCCGACGCCGTGAGCCGTACCGTCGCGCCACCGGCGTCGAAAGACGTTGCCGCGGAGTCGGGATCTCAGGTGACTGAGGAGCGCGCCGCGCTTACCGAGATTGCGCGGCTGATCGCGCAATCGATGGATAACGAGCCGGCGCGCCAGCACCTGAAGCGCGACATGCGCGCCGCGCCATTTCGCGAGCACAAGCTCGAGCTCACGTCGTACCTTGCATCAAAGGATGGACGCGCACTCCTCGATCGGATGGCCGCGCTGGACGGAGGTGAGCAACGCGTGCTGGGAACGCTCTCGAAGATCCGGCCGCTCGAGTTTTACGTTCCGGTCGCGGCGCAGCGCGAAACATGGACCGGCAAGGCAGACGTTCTGGTGGTGTCGCAGCTGGACGAATCCGAGCCGATCGTATCCTTCGACGAGCGCGGTCAGACTGTAACGCTCGACAAGAAAACCCCGCCATCCCAGCCGGTTCTATCGATCGTACCGGTCGAAACCAATTTTCGGGCCCCGATGCCGGCAGCGTCGTCACGAAACGCGCGCGACCAGAACGGCGACGCGATCGGCACGCTCGAGCCGCTCAGGCCCACCGGGTCCAAGATGGTTGCGTGCGACGAGACCTGCGGTAGCGGAGGGGTGACGCCGGGTAGCTCGACGATCCCGCCGGGACTCTATCTCGAGTACTCGCGCATCGTCGACATGAAGGAGCCGTGGTTCAGGGGCGATCCGGAGATCGAGGTGCACATTCACGGTCCGACGTCCACCACCAATCCGCGCTACGGCGAGGACAAATCCTGCTCCGGCGAACACGCGTACGACTACCGAAAGGTGTTTGACCAGAACACGGCGTTCTGGGAAGGGCGAGTCCTGCTCTTCTCCCAGGAAGAGATCAACGACTATGTGAGCAAGTTCGGGGATGGGTTCCACGTCTTCTTCTGGGAGGACGACAACGACTCGTGCATCCTGAAGCTCGACAACAATTCCCTGCTCTCGCTGGTGAACTCGGCGGCGAGCGCGTTCAGCATGATCTCGATCAAGCTGATCCCCAAAGCGTCGATCGGGCTCGTCGCCGGAGCCTTCGTGGCCACGTTGTTCTCGAACGCGGGAGCGTGGCTATTGACGAACGACGATTTTCTCGGCATAGCTGTCGGTCAGGCGCAGGCCGGGACGGCGTATCCTGATAACACCCATGTCATCATGGACGGCACTACCCTGAATGGCCGTGCGACCATCATCTACAGGCAATGATGAGAGGAGGACTATCCATGCTACGCGTCCCCGGCGTTCTGTTCATCACTGGCTTTGTCCTCATGACACAGGCTACCGCGGTAAGCGCGCAGGACAGCAGCTACGAAACGCGTGCGCTCCGGATCGAGGGACATCATGGCGATACCCGGATCGTGCGCGGGGCTGACGGGAACGTTGTCGGCACGATCGGCATCTTCCGCGGGATAAATGTCGAGGAACTGGTCAGCGAGTCAGACAAGGCCACCCTCGAAGCGAAGCAGTTCGCGCACGACTACGGACCCGGGACGATTTTCCTGTCGCTGGGAATCGCAACGCTCGGCGCGAGCATCGGCGTGTCACAAATCAATGATGTAAACCGGAGCATCACGACAGGGCTGACCCTGGCCGGCACCGGGCTCATCGTTTATGGAGCCGGGCGCCTCCAGAATGCGTACAACGCTCTGGCGAGGTCCATCTGGTGGTACAATCGCGACTTGAAGAGATAGCGCGACCGTTGTAATCCTCGGCTCGCTCAAATCGTCTCTAAGGAGATGGTTTGAGCGATCCCCGAGGTCGAAATGAAGTCGAGATTCTTCAGCGCGCTTACCGTAGGCGCTCTTATAGTTGCCGTTCCAGCCGCGGCGCAGCAATCCGGCCACATCGTCGCCGCAGGCGCATCACCAGCCAAAGCCGGTGCCAGTACTCCCAGCCCCAGCAGTCCCGCAATTGCCGCGATTGATTCGTCGCGCCGCTACGATTCGCAGGCGCTGAGGTTCGAGTCGCGGTGGGGCAGCGCGGACATCAAACGGGGTACCGATGGTGCCTCGGTCGGAACCGTCGGCTGGTTCCGCGGTTTCGATGTCGAGCGGCTCGTCGCATCGTCGCCGCGCGCGGTTGCCGAAGCGAGGAGCTTCAAGACCGACAACTTCCGAGGATCCCTGGCGACCTCTGCCGGGGCGCTGACGCTCCTCACCGGCATCGCAGTCACCAGCAACAGCTCCAACAATGCCGCCAGTCCGGTGCTCATCATCCTCGGAGTGGGCGGCGTCGCGTGGGGCGCGCAACATCTTCAGCTCGGCTACTCCGCGTTGTCGCGCGCCTTCTGGTGGTACAACCGCGATCTCAGCCGGTAACTCTGGCCCGTCTCCAGCGCCGGTAGCCGATCCAGCCGCCGGCGGTCAATAACCCGAGCGGAATCAGAATCCCGAGCGACGCGATCAGCGCCGCGAGCAGGCCGACGAAATTGTCCCAGGCCCGACGCACCGCGGCGGCGATCGGATTCTCGCCGGGTTCATTGCCAAGAATCGGTGCTGGCTCGTGGACGGTCACGCTCAGGGTGCTCATCGCCGCTCTCGAGCTGAGGTAACGCAGCCGGCCCTCGTAGCGCTCGATCTCTTCGCGCACCCGCGCCAGCTCGCGCTCGACGCGCAGCACTTCGTCGAGCTTGCCGGTGCGGTTGGCGAGCAGATTGATCAATCGCTCCTCCAAACGCTTTGCGTTGGTGACCCGCGCGCTGATGTCGACGTATTCCTCGCCGACGTCCTGGGCACTTGAGTTCACCGTCTCGACTTTTCCGATCGCCGACAACGAGCTCACAGCTTCGTCGTACTTGGTGGAAGGAACCTTGATCTCCAGGGTTGCCTGGCGGATCTGGTCCTTGCCTCCGCTCACCGAAGAGTTCGCGACATATCCGCCAACCTGCGCGGCGAGCTGGCGGATGCGGAGCACCGCGGCGTCGACTTTTTGCACCTCGATGAACGCCTGTCCGGTGCGGATCACCATCAGGGTCGCACCGGTCGCGGCGTCGATGTTCTGGAGCGGGTCTGCCCCCTGCGGAGGCGCCGGACTGGACGCGTCCCGGGCGAGCGATTCATTGGCGACGCCAGTCGCAATTCCGACCGCCATTGCCGGCGGAGCTTGGAGGCGCGAGGACGTGGTCATTGGCGAACCGGCGATCTTGAATGCCGGCCCGGCGCTGGCAGAAGTGCTGTCAGTTGCAACGTTATCGGCGCGGTCGCACGCGCAAACGAGTGCGACGACCAGAAGGATGACCTGCGGTGCTTTCATGTCGAGCTCGGTTGAAGTCTCCTGGGAGACGTCAGCCGAGCACAATCATGCACATCTACGGTTTAGAGCCGATCAGGCGGATCAGGCCTGCCCTTGGATTACACCTCACCCTGGCGGATTACACCCAGCCCCTGGGGCGCCGGCGCTCTAACGCGGGTGCGACGTCCGCTTCAGCAGCACTTCGAGCCGGCGCGATTGTAACGGTCGTTGAGGCGGGTATGCCGGAACTCCGTTTCGCTCATTACCCGGTCCCCCGGGTGCGCCGAACGCATGTGGGCGAGATAGCGCTCGTAGTCGGGAAATCCCAAGACTGTTCTAATTGCCGAGCCGGCGCGCGCAAATGCGCTGAAGATGTGGGTGATCATCGGGGAGATGTGCGGGTCGGCAGGTATCGCTCGAAGAGCTCGAAGATGCGGCGGTACTCGTCCGCCCACGACGATGGCCGCTCGAACGCGTGGTTCTCAACCGGATACACGGCCAGTTCCCAGCGCGTCTTGCCCAGCTCGATAAGCCTTTGGGTGAGTCTTACGATATCCTGGAAGTGGACATTGGTATCAGCCATCCCGTGCGCCATCAGCAACGGGTCCTGAAGGCCTTCCGCAAAGTAGATAGGAGACGACTGCCGGTAGGCCAAGGTATCGTTCTGCGGGAGGTTCAGGATCTCGGACGTATAGAACTGGTTGTAGTGCGCCCAGTCGGTGACGCTGCGGAGGGCGGCGCCGGCGCCGAAATGCGGCGATTCCGTAAATAGCGCCATCAGGGTGATGAAACCGCCGTAGCTCCCGCCGTAGATCCCGATCCGCTTCGGATCGACTCCGATGGTCTGGGCCAGATACTTCGATGCGTCGACCTGGTCCTGCAGATCGCGCCCGCCCATGTGCCGGTAGATCGCCGTGCGCCAGTCGCGGCCATAGCCGTCCGAGCCGCGGTAGTCGAGATCCAGAACGGTGTAACCCTTCGACGCGAGAAACTGGTTGAACATGTACTCGCGCGGGTACTCGGACCAGAAATTCCCGACGTTGTGGAGGTACCCGGCGCCGTGTACGAAGATCACGGCGGCGCCGTTCGGCTGCGCATGCATGTCACTCGGCCGATAGATGTGCGCCGGAACCTTGACGCCATCCGATGCGGGGATCATCACGATCTCGGGCACGATCCACGGAAACGACAGCCACTCCGCGCTCGGCGAGACGGTGAGCTGCGACATCTCCGCGCCCGGCTGATTGCGCATCAGGAAGAGGTCGGGCGGACGATTGACGTACGAGTACACGTCGGCCAAGAGCTTGCCGTCAGGCGACACGACGGCCTCATGCCGGCCTGATCTGGTCGTGATCCGCTCCATCGCGCCGCCGCTGGTCGGCATTCGATAGAGCTGCTGCTCGAACGGCGAAACCTGGCTGGTGTGCAGATAGAACCAGCGGTCGTCCGGAGAGAGCGCGACGTCGCGCACCTCCCAGCTGCCGCGCGTCAGCTGCTGTCGTCCGGTGCCGTCCGCCGCAACCGTATAGAGATGCGCGAAGCCATCGGCTTCGGAGACGTACCAGATCCGTCCCGCGCCCGATCCGTACCAGCCGCCACATCCGTTGCACGGTCCGCCGGTCCACGCCGAGTCGTGTACCGCCTCGAGCACGGTGGTTCGCGCGCTGGGATCGACTACCTCCAGGTATCGATTCTTGTGATCGCCGCTGAACGCCGAAAAAGCCGCACGCGTTCCGGCGTCGTTCCAGCCGAGCAGGTCGTAGAAGCCCGTGGTGGTATCGGCGGGGAAAGGCTTGAGCCAGGTGACGTTCATCGAGGGCAGAGCGATGACCGCGATTCGCCCGCGCGGCTGGATGTCGCCCACTTTGGTGCGTCCGCGCAGCTCCTCGGTGTATCCGCTGCGAGTGACGTACACCGGCACTTCGGCGTTCCGATTGCCGCTTGCCGGCGTCCGGGTGATAACCAGAAGCGAAGTGCCTGCCGGCGACATCGAGAAGTCATCGACCTGTTCGCCAGTCTGCAGGTAGATGGGTTTCAGTCCGAGAGAATCGCGCAACGAACGCTCGGCGCGGGCGAGACTGTCGGCGCGGGCTCGATCGCGAATGGCCTCGAACAGCTCGCGCTGCTGGTCCTCGAGCCGCCCCCGCTGGCCCTGTGCTTTCGCGGAATCTGTCGGAGCCGGGCCCTGCCGGATGTCGGTCAGCTGTCTTAGAAAGCCCGAGCTTAGATCGACGGCGAAGACGTTGTTGTTGCGGCTGAAAAAAATCTCTCTGTCGTTGAGCGAGAACTCCGCGTTTCTCTCGGCGTCCACGGTCTGGGTGAGTCTGCGCGTAGTGCCGGTGGTGAGATCGTTGATGTAGAGATCACCATTGAAATCGACCACCGTGTAGCGTCCGTTGTGGGAGCGCTCTCCGTCCGAAAACCGCGCGCCGGTGGTGTCGGCCTGTCGGATCGACACTCGCTCCGGCTTCGCCCCCGAAACCGCGCGCACCCGGAATTGCTGTGGCCGCTCGCGCCAGTCGGTGCCGGGCTCGAGCCAGTTGAAATAGATCCACTTGCTGTCCGCGCTCCAGCGGACGTTGTCGGGCTGTCGGCCATAGAGCTCGGGCCCGCGCATGATGTTCTTGATCGAGAAATCGAACGGAGTTGTCTGTTGCGCGCCAAGGGAAGCGGCCGCGCAAAGCGTGAGCGCGATAACCTTTTTCATTCGTCAGGTGGGAGTGCAGAAGGGTGCGGGGAGCTTAGCGTCACGGCGCGGCGGCCGGAAGTCTCAGCTCGAAGGTGAGACCTCCGTCCGTTCGGGGGAAATACGTAAGCGTTCCACCTTCAGCATCGGCTAGCCGGCGCGCGATCCAAAGGCCCAGCCCAGTGGAGTCCCCAGATGGCTCGCCTTGCAAACGTTGATATGGCAGAAACGCGTCGTCGCTTTGCTCGAACGGCAAGCCCGGACCCCTGTCGCTTACCCGAAAAACGACGGCGTTGCCTTCAACACCGCCACTCAGCTCGATCGCGGTCTCCGCCGGCGTGTGCTTGAACGCGTTGTCGACGAGATTGGCAAGAATTCTGAGCGTGTGCACAAAATCAAACTTGCCGAAGGAAATCGACGCGGGGTCGTCCAGAAATATTGTCAGCCGGTCTTTGTCAGGCCGCGCCGCGACATGTTGCTGCACCGCGCCCAGCAGATCGTCGACAGCGTTGATCTGAATGTCGAGCGGTAAAGCGCCGCCATTCAGTCTGCCGATGTCGAGGAGATCGGTCACCAGGCGATTCAGGCGATCTGCCTGCTCCTCGATCATAAGCGTTCGTTCATCACCCAGCGACTGGAGCTCGTGCGCGAGCCCCTTGATCGCGGTGAGAGGAGTGCGCAGATCGTGAGAGAGTGACGCCAGCAGCGCGTCCTTGAGCTTATCAGCTTCGCGCAGGGCTTGTGCGCTCTCCACCGCCTGCCGCTCCGACCGAGCTTTGTACAGGAGTTGAGCGGCGACCACGCTGGTGATGAGAAAGACAATCAATACCAGCCAATCGAGTGGATTGCGGACGAGCAGAGTCCGGTAAGGCGGCAGGAAAATCCAATCGAAGATCACAAACGCCGCGAGCGCAGTACTCATCCCGAGCGCGCGTCCGCCGGCTGCACTCGCACCAAGCACCACGAGGAGGAAGACCAGCGCTACGTGGGCCTCTTCAAGTTGCGGGCGAACTGCATATAAGCCCAGGCTCGCGCCGGCGAGAGCGGCAAAGGCCAGCACCCACATCGACCACTGGCGTCGGGTCACTGGTTGAACGGCTCGACCGAGGATGCCACGAACCGGTATCCGACTCCCGGCTCGGTGAGGATGTGCCTTGGGTCGATAGGATTCGTCTCGATCTTCCGGCGCAGATTCGCGATGTGCACACGCAGGTACTGTTGCGCGTCGCCGAATTGCCGTCCGCTCCAGACTGCGTTGAAAAGCTGCCGATGGGTGAGTGTTTTGCCGGCATTTGTCATCAGGACCTTCAACAACCCCCACTCGATCGGTGTGAGATGAACTTCCTTACCGTTACTCGCGACGCTCCGCTTCTCGAGATCCATCGCCAGCCCACCATATCGGATGGTGCCGGACTTGGTTGATCGGGCCGTCGTCGCGCGCCGTTGGAGTGCCCTCACCCTGGCGGTGAGCTCGATGGTGCTGAACGGCTTCGTCACGTAGTCATCTGCGCCCGCATCCAGCAGCATCGCCTTCTCACGGTCGGCGTGCCTGGCCGACAGCACGAGGACGAGCGCGTCCGACGTTCGCCGGATTCGCTCACAAACGGTGACGCCACTCATGTCCGGCAGCCCGAGATCGAGCACGATGAATCCGGGGTGTTGCTCTTCGACCAGTCGGAGGCCGTCGGCCGCGGTGGCAGCTTCGACCACCGTCGTGAAGTCTGCGGCCAACGCGTTACGAACGACGCCCCGAATTTGGGGCTCGTCATCGATTATGAGCGCTGTGCGAGCTGCCACCTACGAAAAATCGCATAACGCAGGCTGGGGCACTACAGACGGGTGTTTGCGGTTTTGTGAAATCTTTGTGCAGACCGAAACCGGGAGCAACGAGCTTTAATGCCATGGCCACCGCCTATACTCGATTCAAGCGGCTGCTCTTTGGCCGGCCGCTGCCAAGCGAGCGTCTCGAGGGCGAGCGACTGAGCAAGAAGACAGCGCTGGCCGTCCTGTCGTCGGACGCGATTTCCTCGGTGGCGTACGCGACTGACCAGATCCTGATCGTTCTGGCGGTCCTCGGTACCGCCGCCGCGGTGCAATACGCGGTGCCGATCTCGGCGGTGATCGTAGGGTTGCTCGTACTCGTCGGGCTATCCTACCGTCAGACGATTTTCGCCTACCCCAACGGTGGCGGGTCGTACACCGTCGCCAAAGAGAATCTGGGAACGGGCTCGGGTCTCGTCGCCGCCGCCGCGCTTCTCACGGATTACATCATGACGGTCGCGGTATCGATTGCGGGAGGA
>Ga0070684_100000923_pt1 | contig 20871 bp, 20 predicted proteins | sample KBSC723LmetaG_FD_65653 | JGI IMG/M metagenome (GOLD analysis project Ga0070684, IMG submission 65653) | Corn rhizosphere microbial communities from Kellogg Biological Station, Michigan, USA - KBS C7.2-3L metaG | ecosystem: Host-associated > Plants > Roots > Rhizosphere ...
CGTTGCCGGGCGAGCGCGGCGAGGACGTCATCGCGGAGATCGAGCGTGCGTGCGCCGCCGTGCGCGCACGGCGGCCGAGCTTCGTGGCCGAGGTGCGTCTGCTGATGACGCAGGGGCCGAGCGACGTCGCGCTCGATGCGCCGATCGTTCACGCGCTCATCGATGCGCTGCGCGCGCGTGACGAGCCCGTTCGCGTCGCCGGCATGTCGGCCTGGACCGATGCCGCCCTGCTCAACGCGGCGGGGATCCCGGCCATCTGCTTTGGGCCCGGCGACATCTCCCTGGCACATGCGGCGGAGGAGTACATTCCGCTCGACGAGATCGACCGCGCCGTGTCGGTCCTCGACGTCCTCGCTCGCCGCTGGTGCGGTTGAGCGCTCCGCATCTCTCGCAGCTGCATGCCTCGTCGCCACAAGATCACCCAACTCACCGCCGCGCAGTACGACGCGCTGGAGCGGGCCATCGCCGACGGACGTCGGCTGTCGGTCTGGCGCCGCGGCACGGAGTTCGTCGTCGTCGTCGACCGACTGCACCTGATCGGCGGACGGGAGGCGCTCGAGGCGCACCATCCGACCACGGGCGACCATCTCACGCTGTACATCGACGAGCTCGAAGGGATCGAGGTGGTCCGCTGATGGAAGGCGAGACGAGCGACGCCCTGCCCCTCGTGGCGATCTACGCCGACGAGTCGTGCCTCGGGAACGGACGCGAGGGGGACAACCCTGGCGGGGCCGCCGGCGTGATCGAGCACGTCAACACGGCGACCGAGCGGTTGACGCGGTGGGACTACTGGATCGCCGAACCGTCGACGACGAACAATCGCATGGCGCTGCGGAGCGCGATCGAGGCGTTCCGCGTCATCGGCCGCAAAGGGGGTCGGTTCCGCGTGCTGTTCACGAGCGACTCGCAATATCTCGTGAAGGGGATGACCGAGTGGGTGTACGGCTGGGCGAGCCGCGGCTGGCGTCGCAAGGAAGGGGCGATCGAGAACCTCGCACTCTGGCAGGAGCTCGTGACCGTCGCGGCGCCGCATCGCGTGCAGTGGCAATGGGTGCGCGGGCACGCGGGTCATCCACAGAACGAGTACGCGAACGACCTCGCGGTGCAGGCGGCGCGAGAGCAGTCCTCGTCGGAGGGGGCCCGTACCTCGCGATTCGACGAATGGCTCGAGGCACAACGGCTGCGTAAGCGTGTAATGGTCGAGCCGGCCCCGTTTCCCTCCGGACGGCCGTTCGCGCCGACACGCCCCCTGCCGCGGGCGAGTACCACCTCTCACTAGGAGCGACGATGGACGACGTGGAGCGGATGTACCGGCACCTGGTGCGGATCATTCGGGCCACCTCACCGCAGCTGCTCACGCAGCCGTTCCCGGTGAGCGACCTGTATTCCACGATCCTGCCCTATCGTCTGCACCGGCGCGAGCTGGGACTCGAGACGAATCAGGATTACGAGATGGCGCTGCTCGAGCTGCTGTCGGGGGCCCGCGGATACCTCATCGTGGACGACCGGATGAAGCAGACGCTCGGCGACTCGCTCAAGTCGGCGAATCCGGACCCCACGCTGGTCAAGCAGTTCGCCAGCGCGCGCGTGTCGCTCGCGCCGGAGGCGCTGCAACAGCTCGAGGGGAACGGACAGGTCGCGGCACCCGCGGATGCTGCGACGATGGCGACGGCGCCGACGGGAACCGCCGCGACATCCGCCGCCGCGCGCGCGACGGCCGCTCTCGCGACGACGGCGCCGACCGCGCAGGTCGGCGCGGTGCGCGACACGGGCGCCGCGCCCGCGCGGCCGGCCGGCACGACGGCATCGGCGCCGGCCACCGCGACGCGGCGGCCCTCGCGTCCGATCACCGTCGCCGCGGCCGGCGAGGAGTGCCCGCACTGCAAGGGCGAGCTGCCAGCGGGGCGACCGATCAACTTCTGTCCGCACTGTGGGCAGGACCTGACGATGGCCCACTGCCCCGCGTGCGGGAGCGAACTGGAGCACGAATGGAAGTTCTGCGTCACCTGTGGCCGGGCGGTCGGCACCGGCTGACGACGCGCGTTCTCTCCACGCGTCGCGGCGAACTCGGCGCGTGGATTGCGAGATAATCTCGTGGCTCTCGTGGACCCCGTGGGACGCACTCGCACCGAGGCACGACCGTGAATCGCACCACCCGCTCGCGCCACACCAGGCACTCGCTCGCCGCCGCGGCGCTGCTCGTCGCCGCCGGATGTGCGACGTCGACGACGAGCTCTCCGTCGCGCGTACCATCGCCGAGTCCATCCAGCCCTCCGAGCGCGGCCGAGGCGGGCACGACGCCGCTCGTGCAGGCCACGTGGCCCGTGCGCACGCGCGAGCACGTCGACCTCTGGCTGCACGCCTACGCGATGCTGACGCCGGACTCCAACCTCGTGCCGTACTTCCGGCGCGGGTACCGCGATCAGATCGTCGCCGTGCGACGGCAGCGCGGGATCAGCACCCTGCTCGACGCGAGCCGTCCGAAGCTGCTGGAGCGGATCAACGTGAATCCCTCGCTCGCGACGGGACCACAGTTCCTCCCCTTCTACTTCGCGTCGTGGGACCAGATGCGGGAAACGGTGAACCTCTTCCTCCAGCGGAATGGGAATCCGCGCGGATCGGACCAGACGACGCAGCAATATTTCGCGATCCTGAGCGGGGCGTTCCAGACGGCGCCGGACCGCGAATGGCTGCGCCAGTTCGTCGCGGCGGTCGAGGATGAGAGCCGGCGGTTCTATCACGACTACTGGGTGAGTGAGTCGCGCACGCATGCAGCGACGGTGGCGCGCGTCGACTCGGTGTGGCAGCAGCAGTGGCGGCCGGCGTTCCAGCGCTACCTGAACAACACGCAGCAGCAGAACGGCGAGGTGTACCTGTCGCTGCCGCTCGACGGCGAAGGCCGTACGGTGCACCTCGGCAAGGTGCAGAACGCCGTGGCGGTGGAGATGCCCGACTCGCCGCAGAATGCGGAGATGGCGCTGTACGTCTTCGCCCACGAGATCGCCGGATCGGTGGCGAGCACCGCGGTCGAGGACAACACGACGCCGGCGGAGCGTCGCGCGGGCGCGACGTCGCGCTACGATCAATCGGCGGCGGTACGCGCCGGCGCGCTGCTGCTGGAGAAGACGATGCCGAGCGCAGTGCCCGGTTACATGCGGTTCTATCTCCAGTCCGCCGGCCGCGCGGCGCCAACCGACCCCAAGGCGGCGTTCACCACGACCTTTGCCCTGCCCGACGCGATCACCGACGCGATCGCGCGGCAGCTCGACGTGATCCTCGGGGGCATCTGACGGCGAAGCGCGCCGTTATCTTTCCGGCATGTCCTCCGAGGGACCGAAGCCGACGAACCTTCCCGCGACCATCGATCGCGCGGCGGTGGAGCGCGTGCTGGCGCGCGCGCTCGAGCTGCAGGCTGGCGCGTCGGGGGGCGACACCGCCGATCGCCTGACGGAGGCACAGCTCCTCGACCTGGCGAAGGAGGTCGGGCTCGATCCGGTGCACCTGCGCCAGGCGCTCGCGGAAGAGCGCACGCGCGTCGCCGTCCCTGAGGAGAAGGGGGTGCTCGCCGCGCTGTACGGCGGCGCGACGGTGAGCGCGCAACGCATCGTGACCGGCACGCCGGCGCAGGTGCTCCAGGCACTCGACGACTGGATGCAGCGCCAGGAGTGCCTGCGCGTGAAGCGCCACTTCAGCGAGCGGATCGTGTGGGAGGCGGACCGCAGCGTGGCCAGCGTGGTCCGGCGCACGGTGAGCGGCAAGGGCGATGCGCTCGTGCGCGCGAACGACGTCGCGGCGACGGCGATCGCCGTCGAGGGCTCTCGCGTGCTCGTGCGCCTCGACGCCTATCTCGGCGGACACCGCGCGTCGATGGCGCAGGTGAACGCGGGACTCGGCGCCGCGTCGGTGGTCGCGGGGGGCGTGCTCGCGGCGCTCAGCTTCCCCGTGCTCGCGGCCGTGGCGCCGGCCGTCGTGCTCGTGCCGGCCGTGTGGGGCGCGACACGCTCGGCGCACGGGCGCACCGTCGAGCGGGCGCAGCTCGCGCTCGAGCAGGTGCTCGACCGCCTCGAGCGTGGCGAAGCGGGACGCCCGCCGACGTTGCTCAGCATGCTCGCGGCCGTTGTGCGGGGATGAGGGGATGCGGGGATGCGGGGATGCGGGGATGCGGGGATGCGGGGGTGCGGAAAGACGAACGGCCTCGGGAGGCAATTGCTTCCCGAGGCCGTGCTGTTCCGCATCCCCTCATCACCCCATCCCCGCATCCCCTCGCTTACTGCAGTCCCACCACCACGAACGGCCTCCGCATCGCGCGATCGGCGAGCCAGGTGAGGCCGCGGTTGCTGAGGATGACGAGGAAGCCGATCAGGGTGAGCGACTTCACCTCGGCGCGGGAGATCTTCACCACCTCGCGGCGCACGAGTGCCTGCGGGGTCCGCGTGAGATCGCGCAGCGTGGCGCAGGCGAACAGCAACGGGAGCACACAGGACAGGCGGATGGCGATGGCGCGACGCGGGATGAGGAGCAGGTAGCTGCGCGCGCTCTCGAGATCGCGCCAGGCGAGCTGCACCAGCGTGGCGAGTGCGTCGCGCGTTCCGCGGAGACGCTCCGGGGCCAGCAGGGTGGCGTGGGAGCTTCCGTGCGCGCGGAGCAGTTCCTCGGGGATGTAGATCGAGTTCTCGTGCTCCGCGTCCGTCGCGACGTCCTTGAGGATGTTGACCGTCTGGAGCGCTTCGGCGAAGGCGCGGCATTTCTCGCGCAGCACGCCGTGCCGGCGTGCGCCGATGCTCGGCGCGTGCTCGTGCCAGAGGTCGGTCACGAGATAGCCGACGGTGCCGGCGACGTAGTAGCAGTACTCCTTGTATTCGTCGAGGCTCTGGATCCGGATGCCGTGCGGGTAGAGCAGCACGAACTTCCGCATCCCGACGATCATCTCGCCGACCCAGCGGCGGACGTGTGCCTGCGTCGCGCTCGACAGCGAGCGATAGAGGGCGAACACGAGGTCGGCGTGCAGCGCGAGCCGAACGTCGGCCGGTCTCCCCTGCAGGTCGCCGAGGCGCTGCGGGAAGGCGTCGGCGGCGGCGGGATCCTCGAAGCAGCGCTGCAGCTCGTCGAACAGGACCGCCTTCTCGGAGGCGAGCATGCGCGGCTCGTCCTCGATGGTGTCGGCGATGCGGCAGAGGAGATACGCGGTGCGCACCGCGCGGCCGAGGGCGCCTGGGAGCAGGCGAATACTGAGCGCGAAGGTGCGCGAGACGGCGGGCAGGATCGCCCTGGCGAACCGCTCGGCGTCCGCGACGCGGGCATCGTCCCGCGTGCTCCGCGGTTCCATTGGCGCTCCAGTCACGACGGTTAGACTTCTCGGCACCACCAAAAGATACCCGCGAGTCGGACCCATGCCACCTACGCCAGCGTCGTTCGGATTCCGCGGCGCGTTCCGCATCGACCTGCCCGCACGCGCCGTGTACAGCGAGGCGGCGGGGATCGCGCGGATCGTCCCGCACGCGGTGGCGGTGCCGCTCGACGCCGACGACGTCGTGGCGATCGTCCGCTGGGCGGCGGAGACGAACGCCCCGCTCGTGCCGCGCGGCTCGGGGAGCAGCATGGCGGGGGGCGCGATCGGCGACGGCGTCGTCGTGGACCTGAGCCGGCTCGATGCGATCGAGGCGCCGGACGTTGCACGGCGCACCATCCGTTGCGGGCCCGGCGCGGTGCGCGACGCCGTGGATCGCGCGGCGCGCGCCGTCGGGCTGCAGTTCCCCGTCGATCCCTCCAGCGGCGCGTTCTGCACGGTGGGCGGGATGGCGTCGACAAACGCATCGGGCGCGCACACGCTGCGCTACGGCCCGACGCGCGCGTGGGTCGAGGCGCTCGACTGCGTGTTCGCCGACGGCTCGCGCGCCGAGCTGCGACGTGGAGCACCCGCGCCGCGCACGCCGTTCCTGGCGCGGGCCCTCGATGCACTGGCCCCGGTGATCGCTGAGGAGCGGGCGTCGCCGTCACGACACGCCGGCGTCCGGAAGGAATCGTCGGGCTACGGGTTGGCAGCGTTCGCCGAATCCGGTGACCTCATGAGTCTCATCACCGGAAGCGAGGGGACCCTCGCGCTGATCGTTGGTCTGGAGCTGCGACTCGCGCCGCTGCGGCCGCACACGGCGAGCGTGCTCGGCGCCTTCGCGACGCTCGACAGCGCGGTCCTGGGCGCCGACGGCGCGCGGCGCATGGGCGCCGTCGCGTGCGAGGCGCTCGATCGCACCTTCCTCGACGTCGCGCGCCGCGGCGGGGCTCCCGTGCCGACGCCGGAGGACGCCGAGTCCGTGCTGCTCGCCGAGGTGGAGGCAGACACGCCCGAGGAGGCGACGACGATGGTGCGGGCGATCGAGTCGGAGTTCAGAGGCGCGGGCGCGACGGCGATCACGCTCGCGCTCGACCCCGCCACCGAGCATGCGCTGTGGGAGATCCGGCACGCGGCGAGCCCGATCCTCAATCATCTCGACCCGTCGCTCACGTCGATGCAGCTCATCGAGGACGCATGCGTCCCGCCGGAGCGGCTCGCGGAGTACGTGCGCGGCGTGCGCGCGCTGCTGGAGCGCCACGGGATCCGCGGGGTGATCTTCGGCCACGCGGGCGACGCCCACATGCACGTGAACTCGCTCGTGCGCGTGGGCGCGCCCGACTGGCGGCCGCGCGTCGAAGGGCTGCTCGACGACGTGACCGCGCTCGTCGCGCGGCTCGGCGGGACGATCACCGGCGAGCATGGCGACGGCCGGCTGCGCGCGCCGCTGCTGCCGCGCGTCTGGAGCGCGGCGTCCATGGCGCGCTTCGCGGCGGTGAAGCGCGCCTTCGATGCCGCGGGAATCCTGAACCCCGGCGCAAAGCTCGCCGTCGCGGGCGAGCGCGCGGTGGCGGACGTGAAGTACGACCCCTCGCTGCCGCCGCTGCCCGAGCCCGCTCGTGCCGCGCTCACGCGCGTGGAGCGGGAGCGCGCGTACGCCCGCTCGCGCCTCGCGCTGCTCGACGAGGCGACGCACCGACTCGACGCACTGCCGGGCGACGCCTAACTTTCGCCGCCATCCCCTCCCACACGCCGCGCCACATGACCGCTGCCGCTCCCGCCCCCACCTCGCGCTACTACTTCGAGCCGAAGGTCACCGTCCTCTCGCGCCCCGCGTTCACGACGCCGGAGCACCTGGGGGTGAACTGGATCGGCGAGAGTACCGACGGCGAGCGACTGGCCGAGTTCGCGGGACGGCTCTGCTACATGAGCCAGCACAACCCGGCGAAGCGGACGACGCGGGACTATCTGGAGAACATCAAGAAGCAGGGACACGGCAGTGTGCTCGAGCACGCGAACTACTCGCTGCTTCTCGAAGGGGTGAGCCGGTCGCTGACGCACGAGCTGGTGCGGCATCGGGCGGGCTTCGCGTACTCGCAGCTCTCGCAGCGGTACGTGGACGAGAGCGAGGCCAGCTTCGTCGTCCCGCCGGCGATCGCCGGCGACGAGGCGCTCGAGGGCGCATGGCGCGCGCAGATCGAGGGCGCGCAGAGCACGTACGTCGCGCTCGTGGCGCAACTCATGGAGCGCTACGGCTGGGTGACGGATCGCGTCCACCGCCGGAAGATGGCCCGCGAGGCGGCGCGCGGTGTCCTCCCGAACTCCACGGAGACGAAGATCGTCGTGACGGGAAATGCGCGCGCCTGGCGCACGATGCTCGAGCTGCGGTCGAGCGAGGGGGCGGAGCTGGAGATCCGCCGGCTCGCGGTCGCCGTGCTCCGCGTGCTGCAGGAGGAGGCGCCGGCCTTCTTCTCCGACTTCGAGATCTACCAGGCCGAGGATCGTCGCGAGGCGGCGCGCATCTCGTACCACAAAGTCTGAGCGCGTCGCGCGGCGAGAATTTTTTTTTCGCCGCAGAATTTCTCATTGCGCGAAAAAACCTGCGTCCATATCTTCGCCGCACTTCCCCAATGGCGTGCGACTTGCTCGCCTGTGCGTAACAGCAGTGGCCGCGCCCGCGCCAGCGGGATTCCCCAGTAGGGACGGGATGACGCGCATCGGTTTCGCGTACAACCAGAAGCCCGAGCCCGAGGCGGCCGACGCGGCCGCGGAGCTGTCGCGCGCCGACGAGGAGCCGCCCAGTAGCGCCGGCGGCGTGCACGCGGCGGTCGCCGCGCTCGTCGCGCCGGCGCCGGACGACGAGTTCGCCGAGTGGGACTCCATCGAGACGATCGATGCCGTCGCCCGCGCCCTCGCGCGCCATGGCGAGGTGATTCGCCTCGAGGCGCGCGACGATTTCCCCGAGCGGCTGCGCGCCGAGCGCCCCGACATCGTCTTCAACATCGCCGAGGGACTGCGCGGCCCGAACCGCGAGGCCCACGTCCCGGCGATCTGCGAGTTCTACGGCGTCCCGTACTCCGGCAGCGACCCGTTCACGCTGGCGCTCTGCCTCGATAAGGCGCGCACGAAGGAGATCCTTCGCGCCAACGACGTCCCGACCGCGGACTGGGTGCTCGTCCGCACCGCCGCGGACCTCGACGCGGCGCTCGATCGGCGGTGGAGCTTCCCGCTGTTCGCGAAGCCGGTGCACGAGGGCTCGTCGAAGGGGATCACGGAGCGCAACTTCGCCGCGGATGCCGACGCGCTCCGCGCGACCGTGACCGATCTCCTCGAGCGGTACCAGCAGCCGGTGCTCGTCGAGCACTTCCTGCCGGGCAACGAGTTCACCTGCGGCGTCCTCGGGAACGGCGCCGCGGCGCGCGTGCTGCCGATCGTCGGGATGAACTTCGGCGCGCTCCCCGCGGGGGCGCTGCCGATCTACGGCTTCGAAGCGAAGTGGCTCTGGGATCGCCCGCAGAATCCGCTCGACATCTTCTCGTGTCCGGCGCGAATCTCCGACGTGCTCCGCGCCGAGATCGAGCACGTGGTCCTCCGCGCGTACGACGTCCTCGGCTGCCGCGACTGGTCGCGCGTGGACGTGCGGCTCGATGCGAACGGGCGAGCGAACATCGTCGAGGTGAACCCGCTGCCGGGTATTCTTCCGGACCCTGCGGACAACTCGTGCCTGCCGAAGGCCGGCCGTGCGGCGGGACTCGACTACGACGCGCTCATCGGCGCGGCCCTCGAGGCCGCGGCGGCGCGTCAGGGCGTGCAGCTCGGGAGCGCGGCGTGAAGGTCGCCATCCTGTTCGACGGCGCGAGCGCGTTCGCGGAAACGCCCGACCAGGAGATCATCGGGACGGTGGACGCGGTGGCCGCGTCGCTGGTGCCCGAGGGGAACTCGATCGTGCGCATCCCCGTGCACCCGGACTCGAAGTGGGTGGACAAGCTGCGCCGCGCGCACGTCGATCTCGTGTTCAACCTCTGCGAGTCGATCGACGGCGTGGCCGCGCTGGAGCCGGCGGTGATCTCCGTGCTCGAGCTGCTCGGCCTGCCGTACTCGGGAAGCTCGAGCTGGACGACCACGCTCTGCCTGCGCAAGCACATCGTCAACGCGGCGCTCGAGCGCGCCGGGCTCCCCGTGCCGAAGTTCGCCGTGGTCCGCCGCGGCAGCGCGATCCCCTCGGTGGGATTTCCGGCGATCTGCAAGCCGGCCGCGGAAGATGCCTCGATCGGTGTGGAGCAGCGCTCCGTCGTGCGGACGTCGCGCGAGCTCTCCGAGCGCGTGAGCTCGATGCTCGAGCGGTGGGACGAGGTGCTGGTGCAGAAGTACGTGCAGGGGCGCGAGGTGAACGTCGGCATTCTCGGCGAGTCCGTGCTCCCGATCGCCGAGATCGATTTCGGACGCATGCCCAAGGGGATGTGGCGCATCGTCACCTACCGCTCGAAGTGGGAGGACGGCTCCGACGAGGACCTCGGCGCGGCGCCGCTCTGTCCGGCGCGCCTGCCGGCGGGGGTGGCGGCGCAGCTGCGGAAGATCGCCGTCTCGGCGTGGCGGATCGTCGGGGGGACGGGCTACGGTCGCGTGGACCTGCGCATCGACGAGCGCGGCCGGCCGTGGATCCTCGAGGTGAACGCCAACCCGGACTTCTCGCCGACGGCCGGATTCGCGCGGATGGCGCGTGTCGCGGGCATCGACTACGGCGCGCTGGTCCGTCAGATCTGCGAGCTCGGGCTCCAACGCGCGCGTGAGGCGACGACGACCGCCGACCGATGGGAGCTCGCGCAGCGGCTCTCGGGGGTCGCACCGGCCTCGATCGAGCCGGATCTCTTCCCCGCCGGCGAGGCATAGCGTGGAGATCCGGCTCGGCCCCCTGCGTCCTCGTGATCGCGCGCGCGTTGCCGAGTTGCTCGTGTCCACCGGTGTCTTCTCCGACGAGGAGGTCGGCGTCGCACTGCAGTTGTTCGACGTGAGCGTCGATGAGCGGGCCGCCCGGACACCCGGCGCACCCGCACCGGACTACGAGTTCACCGGGGCGTTCGAGGGGAAGCGGCTGCTGGGATACGCCTGCGCCGGCCCGACGCCGGCAACAGATGGGACGTTCGACTTGTATTGGCTTGCAGTGGATCCGGCGGCACAGGGCCAGGGGGTCGGTCGCTCGATCGTGCGTGACGTGGAGCGTCAGCTCCGCGAGCGGGGCGCGAGGATGTTGCTCGTGGAGACCTCTTCGCGTCCCGACTATTCGAAGACCAGGGCGTTCTACGCCCGATGCGGCTACACCGAGGCCGCACGCATTCGAGACTTCTACGCCCCGGCCGACGACCGGATCATGTTGACCACACGCCTCACCACAGAGCGCGGAGCAGCGACGCGATGAGCGACTGGCAGAAGATTCTGCGTGACGAGAGCATCAGCACGCTCGAGGAGCTCAGGTCCTACGTGGCCGAACGGTTCGGCTACGAAGCGGCCGAACGGGAGATCGACGTCGAGGCGCTCAAGCCGGCGTTCGACAACTTCCAGATGCGGATCACCCGGGAGTCGCTCTCCCAGATCAAGGAGGTCGGCGACGCGAACTGGAATCAGTTCATCCCGACCGTGCAGGAGCTCGAGATCGTCGATGGCGTGATCGACTCCCTGGACGAGGACGGCGATTCCCCGGTGCCGAACATCACGCACCGGTATCCCGACCGCGTGCTCTTCCTCGTGAGCCCGGTCTGCGCGAGCTACTGCCGCTTCTGCACGCGGCGGCGGAAGGTGGGCGATCCGGAGAAGATCCCGCTCAACCAGTACGAGTCGGCGTTCGAGTACATCGCGGCGCACCCCGAGGTGCGCGACATCATCCTGTCGGGCGGCGACCCGATGATGTTGTCGGACCGCCGACTGGAGTACATCCTCCAGCGGCTGCGCGCGATCCCGCACGTGGAGATCATCCGACTGGGGAGCCGGATCACGTCGCACCTGCCGGAGCGCGTCACGCCGGAGTTCTGCGAGATGGTGCAGAAGTACCACCCCATCTTCATGAACACCCACTTCAATCATCCGAGCGAGCTGACGCCGGCCGCGGTGGCGGCGCTCGACCGGTTGAGCCGCGCCGGGGTCTCGCTCGGCTGCCAGACCGTGCTGCTGCGGGGCGTGAACGACGACCCGAAGGTCATGATGAAGCTGATGCACGAGCTCCTGAAGGCGCGCGTGCGGCCCTACTACATCTACATGGCCGACCAGGTGGCGGGGGGCGAGCACTTCCGCACGACGGTCCAGAAGGGACTGGAGATCATCAAGGCGCTCCGGGGCTGGACGTCCGGCCTCGCCGTGCCGCAGTTCGTCATCGACTCGCCGGGTGGCGGCGGGAAGGTGCCCCTCCTGCCGGAGTACGTGGAGGAGATCAACGACGACGAGGTGATCTTCCGGAACTATGAAGGAAAGCGGTTCAGCTACAAGCAGCCCAAGCCGATGAACACGCCGAGCGAGGTGCCGATGATCGCGGCGGAGACGAGCGACGTCGTGCCGATCGAGGCGGGGAAGACGGCGAAGAAGGGCCGCGCCGCACGACGGAGGAAGTCAGCGAACGGCTGATCGACCCCGAGCCACGTCGCGGTCCGGGCCGCGACGCGTGCTACACGCGCCCGAGGCGCTCGCTGATCGCGGCGAGCGTCTCGGGCGCGATGGCGTAGGTGTGTGACTCCGCGGGGTAGCGGCCGGCGCGTACGTCGTCGGCCCAGCGGTGCGCGCCGTCGACGAGCACGGTCCGGCCCTCGGCGTAGCGCTGCACGAACTTCGCCGCGTGGCCCTCGCCGAGCCCGAGCAGGTCGTGGAAGACGAGCACCTGCCCGTCGACCTTCGATCCCGCGCCGATGCCGATCACCGGGATCGAGACACGCGCGGTGATCAGCGCGGCCACCGCAGCGGGGACGGCCTCGACGACGAGCGCGGCGCAGCCGGCTACGTCGAGCGCGATCGAATCCTCGATGATGCGCAGCGCCTGCTCGACGTCGCGCCCCTGCGCGCGATACCCGTCCGGCGTGACGACCGACTGCGGCAGCAGCCCGACGTGTCCGACGACCGGGATGCCGGCGGCGACGATCGCGCGGACGCGGGGGATCATCTCCCCCGCCCCCTCGAGCTTCACCGCATCGCACCCACCCTCCTCGACGAACCGTCGCGCCGTGGCGACCGCGAGGTCGTCGCCGGACTCGTAGCTGCCGAATGGGAGATCGCCGACGAGCGGTACGGCGTCGACCCCGCGGCGCGCGGCGCGGGTGAGCACGAGCAGCTCGTCGATCGAGATCTCACGTGTCGAGCCGTAGCCGAGCACCACGTTCGCCGCCGAGTCGCCGACGAGCACGACGTCCACGCCGGCCGCCTGGGCGATGCGCGCGGTCGGGTAGTCGTACGCGGTGAGCATGACGATCGGGACGCCGCGTTCCCGCAGCGCGGCGAGCGTCGGGAGCGCCGAGGATCCAGCCGCGGCCGGCGCGGTCCGAGAGGCGAGGTTCATGTCGCGGCAGGAGGGGAGACGATCACGTTGTCGATCAGTCGGACGTCGCCGACGCGGGCGGCGATCGCCACCAGCGTGCGGCCATCGAGGTGCGCGACCGGATCGAGCGTGTCGGCGGAGACCGCCTCGAAGTATTCGGGGTCGATACCCGCCTCACGCAAGATCGGTTTTGCCGTATGGATGGCGCGGCGCATGTCGCGCTCGCCCGCCGCGACGCGTGCTTCGACCTCGTGCAGGGCGCGCGCGATCGCCGGCGCGCGACGCCGCGACGCCGGATCGAGCCGGACGTTGCGGCTCGACATGGCGAGTCCGTCCGCCTCGCGCACCGTCGGACAGACCTCGATGCGCACCGGGATGTCGAGGTCGCGCACGAGACGGAGGATGATGAGCGCCTGCTGCGCGTCCTTCTGCCCGAAGAAGGCGTCGTCGGGCTGCACCATGTTGAGCAGCTTCGTCACGACGGTGGCGACGCCGCGGAAGTGCGCCGGCCCGCGCATCGCGCCCTCGAGGGGCGCCGACAGGCGCGCGACCTCCACCGTCGTCGCGAAGCCCGGCGGATAGACCTCCTCCGGCGTCGGCGCAAAGAGCAGGTCGACACCCGCGGAGCCCGCGAGCTCGGCGTCGCGCGCCTCGTCACGCGGATAGCGCGCGAGGTCGGCCGGATCGTTGAACTGCGTCGGGTTCACGAAGAGTGACACGACGACGAAGCCCGTCGCCTCATGAGCGCGCCGCATGAGCGCGAGATGTCCCTCGTGGAACGCGCCCATCGTGGGCACGAGGCCGATCCGCCTGCCGGCGGCGCGCGCCGAGCGAACCGCATCGCGCAGCTCGGCGATGGTGCGCGCGATCCTCACGCGGCGTCCGTCGCCGGTGCGACGGCGAGCTCGCGCGTCGCCGCCGCGAGCGCGTCCCAGAGGGGGAGCATGTCGGGCGCCGACTCGGTGATCGCGTCGCGCTGGCGCGAGGCCGTGGCGAGATCGCCTCGCGCGATCGGGCCGGTGAGCGCGGCGCGCGCACCCTGCCGCGCCCAGTTGTCCACGGTGGCGCGCACGAGCGGGACGAGCGCCTCGCGCTCCAGGCCGACGAGCGTCGCCAGCCGCTCGGCTGCGCCCTCGACCGTGACGAGGAAGTTGGAGGCGAGCGACGCGGCGGCGTGATAGAGCGCGCGCTGCTCGCGCGGGACGACCCGCACCTGCATGCCGAGGAGGCCGGCGAGCGCGCGCGCGGCGTCGAGGGCGCCGTCGCTGCTGCCGTCGATCGCGCAGTACGCGCCGGCGAAGGGGGCGCCCTCGCCGACGACGCTGAGCAGTGGGTGCATCGAGAAGCGTTCGTGCGGCGCGAGGAAGTCGAGCGGGGCCGACGCGCTCACGTGACCGACGATGGGCCCCGACTCGACGACCGAGGCGGCCGCGGCGATCTCGCGATCGGGGACGCAGATCAGGACGATATCGGCTCCGGGGCTCGTCTCCCCGCGCCCGAACGGGCCGTGGACCTCGGCGCCGGCCTCACGCAGTGCGGCGGCGAGCGCGGTCCCCATGCGGCCACGGCCGATGATGGCGATCGAGGGCATGCGGGAATCTACTGCCAAGCCGTCCACGGCGGGCTCCGCGAGCCAAGGGGTCAGACCCCGGGGGCGAAGCCCCCGGGGTCTGACCCCAATCCCACCCTCTGGTGTTCGACCCGAACCGGTCAGTGGGCGGCGACCTCCTGTGCCTCCTGGGCGGTCTCCTGGATCACGCGTTGTGCCGCCTCGCCTGGCATCTCCTCGTAGCCGCGGAACTCGCGACGGAGTCGTGCGCGGCCGTGTGTCATCGACTGCAGCGCGCTGGCATAGAGATGCAGCTCGGCCTGCGGGACGATCGCGCGAACGCGAGTGCCCTTCAGATCGGCCGCTGCGGACTCGGTGCCGAGGATCTGCGCGCGCCGCGACGACAGGTCGCCGAGCACGTCGCCGAGGCAGTCGTCGGGGATGACGATGTCGACCTCGTCGAGCGGCTCGAGCAGGACGGGCCTCGCCTTCGGCGCCACCGTCTTGAAGGCGAGGATGCCGGCCATCTTGAACGACATCTCGTTCGAGTCCACGGTGTGGTACGAGCCGTCGAACAGCTCCACCTTGAAGTCGACGAGCGGATAGCCGGCGAGCACGCCACGCTCGGCTGCCTCATGGATCCCCTTCTCGACCGCGGGGATGAACTTGCTCGGGATCGACCCGCCGACGATCTGGTCCTCGAACTTGATACCGTCGCCGCGAGGCACGGGCGCGATGCGCACCCAGCAATCGCCGAACTGTCCGCGTCCGCCCGACTGCTTCTTGTGGCGCCCCTGCCCCTCGGCGCGCGCGCGGATCGTCTCGCGATAGGCGATGCGCGGCCGGCGCAGCTCGGCCGCGACGCCGAACTTGCGTCTCAGCTTCGCCAGCGCGACCTCGAGATGGCGTTCGCCGAGTCCCGTGACGAGCGTCTCGTGCGTCTCGGCACTCCACTGTGAGGCGAAGCTCGGATCCTCGTCGTGCAGGCGATGGAGCCCGGACTGCAGCTTCTCCTCGTCGGCGCGGTTCACCGGCGAGATCGCCATCTGCACGAGCGGCTCCGGGAAGGCGATCTGGGGCAGCCGGACCGGATGCGCGCGACTCGACAGCGTGTCGTTCGTGTGCGTGTTGCGGAGCTTCGCCACGCAGCCGATGTCACCGGCGTGGAGTCGGGGCACCTCGGGACGCTCCCGTCCCTGCGTGACGGCGAGATGGTTCAGCTTCTCGACGCCCGCGCGCGTCGCGTTGAACACCTCGTCGCCGTTGGCAACGGAACCCGAGAGGATGCGGAAGAGGCTGACGTCGCCGACGTGCGGCTCGCTCTGCGTCTTGAAGACGAGGGCGGCGAAGGGCGCGTCGTCGTTCGCGTGGATCTCGACCGTATGGTCGCCCTCGGCGCCGACGAAGGCGTGGATCTCCTCCATCTCGTACGCGCTCGGCATCAGCTCGACGATCGTGGAGAGCACCGCGCGCGTCCCGTAGTTGTGCGTCGACGAGACGCAGAAGAGGGGGAAGAGCTCCATCCGCTTCATCGCGTCCTTCATGGCGCGGATCGCTTCGTCGCGGCTGATCTCGCCGCCGTCGAGGTAGCGCTCGAGGAGGGAGTCGTCCGTCGACGCGATCGTCTCGATCAGGTCGGCGTAGTAGCGATCGAATTGCGGCTGGACCTCGGGCGGCACCTCGGTCTCCTCGTAGGCACCGGTCTTGGTGCCGCGCGCGTAGACGTGGGCCTTCTTGTCGAACAGGTTGACGATGCCGTGGAAGTCGAGCCCTTCGCCGACGGGCACCTCGATCGGGATCACCTTGCTCGTCAGGCGCGATTTGATCTGCTGGTAGATCGCGTCGAAGTCGGCGTTCTCCTTGTCCATCATCGTGACGACGAAGAGCACCGGATCGCCGCGCGAGACCGCTTCCTGGAACATGCGCTCCGTGCCGACCTCCACGCCCGAGGTGGCGCCGATCACGCAGAGCGCGCCGTCGGCGGCCGCGAGTCCGGCGACGGCGTCGCCCTGGAAGTCGAGGAATCCTGGCGTGTCGATCAGGTTGATCTTCGTGTCCATCCACTCGGCGAAGGCGCAGCCGAGGTTGATGGAGTACCCGCGCTCGATCTCCTCGGGCGCGGAGTCGGTGAGGGTGGTGCCTTCGCCGATGCTGCCGTGGCGTTTACTGGATCCGGACACGAAGGCGAGCGCATCGACCAGGCTGGTCTTGCCGCTCGCCCCGTGTCCGACCACCGCGATGTTGCGGATCTCCGATCCTCGATACTCTCGCATGCGTGGGCCCTCACTACTTATGAGAGTGTGCCGATGCGTGGAGCAGCGCGGAGCCACGCGCGCAGCACGTCGTCACCGGCTTCGGAGAGGGCTAGCGGGTCCACGAACAGGGCGCGCACCGATTGGCGCCCATCGCTGATGCAGCGAAAAACGAGGGCGCCGTCCAGTGCGTCGCGCTGCTCGAGCGCGGCGCTCCAGAGGCGCCCTTCGTCGTCGGTGAACACGCGCTCGCCCCCGGACCGCCGGTTCGGCGCGATGCGTATGGTGGCTCTCTGCACCCCTCCACCTCGTGTGTCGTGACTAAGACATGCGGGCGGAGCGAGGGAGTGTCAAGCGGAGTTTCCCCGAGCGAACTGGAGGGGAATGGTGGGGAAACGTAGAGGGGCCCGCTGACCCAGCCGGACCCCTCCCGTTATGGCTCGATTGCTCAGACGAAGCAGGATTCGTCGCGCTCAGTCTCCGTCGTAGTCGAAGGCGAGTCCGTCCGCCTCGCGCAGGCGGTCGAGCACCGACTCGATGGGTGCGAAGACGGGCGCGGTGAGTCCGAGGATGGGTCCGAGCGAGACCGTGATGGCGCGGCGTGCCCCTTCCGGCCAGTCGGGCATGGAGAGACCCGCGACGAGACGCCGGATGAGGTGACCGCACTCACTCAATAGCTGTGATGCCGTTGCATGGAGAATCTCGAGCGGGATCTCGAGCTCGCGGCTGACCAGCTGGCCCGTCCCCGCATCGCGCCACGCGGCGTCGCCGATGGCGCCGCGCTCCGCCCATACACCGAGGTGGCGAATCGCGTCGACGTTCTCATGCCCCGCGCCCGTCCGATGCGACTCGACGGCGGCGGCGAGGGCCAACGCGAGCATCTCGACGTTCGGGACGCCATAGAGCGTCACGACGTCGCGCGCCGCGCGCTGCGGCGCGAGCGTCGACGGCGCGGTGTTCACGTGCGCGAGCACCGGCGACTGATTGGGGCTTTCCTCGAGCATCACGAGGACGTCCATAACCCCCTCCTGAGAAGTGTCCTGCGCGGCCGCTGTGTATGAGACACGACGGAACCGCTCAGGCGGAGGATTCAGTGCCGTGACGGGCAGCGAATCTCCCACATCGTGAACACGACGAACTCGGCAAAGTTCCGCGTCGATCGTCACGCGCATGTCGCGCCCGTGTCCCGAAGCGGGAACGATGCGCGGCGAGCGCGGAGCCTAGAAGCGGCGTGCGCTCGCGCTCTGTGAAAAGGCAAGCCGCATGCCCAGCACCAACGCGCTTGCCATCGTGATATAGAGCGCGCGCAGCTCCCCGAGTGAGAGGAGTGCGGAGAGCCCACCATCGATGCGGGCTGCGACGTGCGCGTGGACGAAGTAGCCCGCGAGGGCCACTCCTGCCGCCGCGACGAGGTCGCGGAGCGTGCGCTGCGATGGTGAGAGCCGCGCGACGAGGATTCCCGCCACCGCGCTCAATGCTAGCACCACCAGAACCCCGATGATCGTCACATGTCCAAAGCCCCATACGCCGTCGGCACGCGTGCCAATCACGGCATAAGCTGTGGCGTTGAGTGGACGGAATGCGGTGCCGGCGCGACGCCCGATGCCGATGAGGAGGCCGATGATCGCGGCGGCGGCAACGAGCCCGGCGGCGATGCCGCGCTGGAGCGTCGAGGGGGCGCTCAGGGGCGCGTCAGCAGTGCGCGGCGTGGGCGTTGGCGCGAACCAGGGCTCGGTCACGCTCGAAAGGAATCGCGAGCCGCAGGAGCGCGGTAGTGGCTTCGAGGTCCATGCAGCGGCTGAAACGTCGAGCGCCCACCTGACGGTGGGCGCTCGAAGACGACGATCAGCTACAGCGAGACCTCATGGGCTCGTCGCCGGGCACTCCCCTGCCGCAGGATCGCACGAACGGCCTCCGGGCATGATGTAGCCACTGAAGTGCTTGATGCGACGCAACGACGTGCCTTGCCACGTATCGACGTACGTCCGCAGACTCGAATCGGCCGGTGTCTCATCGATGGTCTGCGCGCCGAACCCGCTCTCCCACAGAATGTTGAATCCGGAGAGATCCGAGCTGCCGATGGCGGACGGCGTGTACATGACCAGCCAGACCCATCGTGCCGGATTGCTCGACGGCACGAAGCGGAGCGACGGCGTGAAGTCGACCGCAGTCTCGCCGTTGATACGACGGACTTCGGCGTGCACGTTGATCGACGTCTGCAGTGGAGTGCATGGAGCATCCCACGTCCCCGGCCCGTAACTGCTGGTCGCCGGATCGCAGACGGACTGCGACGGGAATACCACTGCGTGGTTTCCCGCATTGAAGATTCCGCCGTTCGGGCCGATGACGAAGTCGACCGACGCGGAGTCGGGGAGTCCCCCAACGAGGTCGAGTGTGGGATGGCCCTGGGGCGCGAGGCTCATCGGAGCCGGCGCAGCAGCTCGCGGTGCTTCGATCGGCCCTGCGGCCGGCGAGACCACTCCCTCGCGGCAACCCGCCAGCGCCGAGAGCAAGAGCAGTGGGCCGGCGATGTTCCATCTGTTGCGACGCATAGCTACACCTGCATGTACGGGCGCACGCGAGGAATGTCCGGCGTCGGACGGTCACCTCGTGCATCTACTGCTTCAACACGCTAGCTGACTGCAACACGGCGTGTCGAGGTCGTTCGCTTCGGGGGTGGGCTGGGCGACGACTGTATACCAATATGCGCCCGTTTTGACATCGGTCAACTACTGCTGGCGCTGTCAAGCATCAATACACCGAACTGTTGCCGTAGCCTGGGGTTTTCCGAGACCTCCGGGAGGCTCCAGTAGCGGTGGACCAACCCGTCCACCGCCTCCGGATCGCTCTCACGGAGCGTCGCGCCGAACTCCGCCGTCAGCAGTGCGGCGGCATAGGCATCGTGGCTATCGGCTCGGAGCACCGCGTCCACGAGCATCTGGATGGCGTCCTCACGGCCGGCCAGGATGGCCAGCCGGATGGCGAGCGCCTCGACGAGCTCGCGACCCTGGAACCACTGCGGCATCGTGTGGCGCGACTCGTCCAACAACCCGTGGATCCTCGTCGCCTCTTCGAGCTCTCCCAACGCGATATGGCAGAGTCCCATTCCTCCGGTAGCGCCGAGGTGGATCTCCGACTGACCGATGCGTTCGGCGAGCTCCCGCGCCAACGAATACGTGTCGCGGGCCCGCCTGAACTCGCTGATGTCGCGCGCGAGATTGGCGAGATTATAGGTCGCGCCCAGCTGCAGCTCCGTATGCTGTGCTTCGGCACTGAGGCGCAACGCTTCGTCGAGCGGCGCACCCGCGTCGTGATACTGCCCGCTGCGAATTGCCAGCACGCCAAGGTTGAGTGAGGCGCGCGCCCAGAGCGCGATCAGACCCGCGGCACGGGCGTACTCGATCGCCTCCTTCAGGCTGCGTCGTGCGTCGTCCCAGCGGCTGGAGATGAGCTCGAGCAATCCGATATCGTGCAGCAGTGTGACGCGTCGCACGACGTCGTTGAGTGGTACGACGAGCTCCAGCGCGCGCGCGAAGAGCGTTCGTGCCCGCGCGCCATCCGACAGGAACAGACACGCGCCGAGGCGATTGCAGGAGTCGGAAAGCAGCAGGGGATCAGCACAGCGTTCCGCGATCGCAAGGCACTCCTCGGCGACCCGCTTCGCCTCCGCAGGTTCACCGAGGCGACCGAGCATCTGGGAGCTCATGAGCAGGATCGAGGCGCGTTCCGCATCCGCGCCGACGAGCGTCGCCTCGTCGACCAGGGCGAAGAGGGAGCTCAACGTCTCTCGAGCGCCCTGTCCGCGACGCATCCGCACGAGCGTCCGCATCCGCTTGAGCCGGATGCTCGGCACGGCATCCTCACTGCCTTCGTACCACTCCAGGGCCAGGTCGCACAGCGTTTCCGCCTCCTCGTAGTGTCCGGCCTTCTCGGCCAACTCGGCCAGGCGCGCTCGGACACTCGCCAGCGCCTTGGGAGACGGCGCGTAGCGCGAAGCGACAGACAGCAGCGTCGCGGCCGCCTCGGAGTCGTAGAGGCGCAGCGCCGCGTCCGCCGCGAGCACGGCGTGCCGATGCGCCTCGGCGCTCTGCCCTGCCGCTTCGTAGTGCGTCGCGATCAGCGACTGAGACGCGCCCTCCGATTCGGCCAACCCCGCAGCCAGTCGCGCGTGCAGCACTGCCCGGCGCTCGTCGGGAAGTGACTCGCGGACGATCCGCGCCAGCTCGTC
>Ga0070684_100000924_pt1 | contig 20865 bp, 18 predicted proteins | sample KBSC723LmetaG_FD_65653 | JGI IMG/M metagenome (GOLD analysis project Ga0070684, IMG submission 65653) | Corn rhizosphere microbial communities from Kellogg Biological Station, Michigan, USA - KBS C7.2-3L metaG | ecosystem: Host-associated > Plants > Roots > Rhizosphere ...
CCCGGACGACTGGGAACGAATCGCGCGTTACATCACCGGCGAGGCGAGCGCATCAGAAGCCGGTGCGACGCGTCTGTGGATCGCGAGTGATCCCCATCGTGCCCGTGCTGTGCAGCTGCTCGACTCGGCACTGGCCAATGTAGCGCATCCGCCGGCGCCGGACATCGACGTCGAGCGCGCTCTTCACGCAGTGAAGGCCCGGTTCGACGATCCGAAGGTGATCCCGATTGGGCCGAACGTGCGACGCGCCGAGTCGCGGAGCTATGCGGCGCTTCTCCGCATCGCGGCCGCGGCCGTGATTCTCGCTGGCGCGACGGTGGTGTGGCAGAATCTTCGCCGCGTTCGCGCCGATGGCGGCACCCGGACTTACGCCACGGCGATCGGCGAACGCCGGCAGATCGCACTCGGCGATGGGAGCACCGTGGTGCTCGGACCGACGACCCGCCTCGTTGTGCTGGATCCGGACGACGACGAGCGGAGTGTCACGCTCGATGGAATCGCGCATTTCAGCGTCGTCCACGACTCGAACCGGCCGTTCACCGTGAGCGCGGGTACCGTCACCATTCAGGATGTGGGAACCGCCTTTTCCGTCGAAACTGACGACAGTGCGGGAACGCGTGTTGCGGTCGATTCCGGTTCCGTCGCCATCGGTGCCGCTGGTGCGGACCCATCTCGTGGAGCGATACTCCATGCGAAGGATCGAGCCGTCGTCGGCACCGATAACGTGGTGACAGTGGAGCGGGCAGTCGTTTCCGATGATGATCTTGCATGGATGCAGGGGCGACTGGTGTTTCGCGATGCCCCGCTCGCCCTGGTTGGCGCAGAACTTTACCGCTGGTATGGAGTAAGGCTAAGGGTCGAGGATCCGTCTCTCGCGAATCTTCATCTGACAGCATCATTTTCCGGTGAACCAGTCGAACGTGTTCTCAATGTCCTCTCGCTGTCACTCGGCGCTAGCGTCGAGCGACAGGGGAACGTCGCCATCCTTCATCGGAACCCGGCGCCTGGGGCGGCACACTAACCCTGCTCGGTGGCTGACCCGCCGGCGTGACCATCGCGTCAGCGCCGTCTCGATCGCCATGGCTGTTGGTTTTTTGCTGCCGCAGGGCGCGGCTGCGCAGCCGTGCTCACAGCCCTCGGCGTCGTCCGTCAGCTGGAACGCCCCGCTCGATCGGCGAGTCGCTCTCCGCGCGACCGACGTGTCGCTCCGCGAAGCTCTCGATCGACTCGCCGCCGGAGCGGGAGTGCTTCTCTCCTACACCAACGAATCGATCCCACTCGAGAGCAGAGTGTGCGTACAAATCGATTCGTTGACGCTCGGCGATGCGCTGACCTGGCTGCTGCGCGACACGAAGGTCTCGCCCATCGCCGCGGGCGGCGCACAGGTCGCGCTCGTGCCGAGCGCTGGGAGAGAGTCCGATAACAATGCGAGCTCGCCCCGCATGCTGGATCGCGTAGTTGTAACGGGCAACACCGTCGAGTCATCGGCGCGGCCGCTGACGGTGGCGACCAACGTGGTGAGCGGAGCGCAGCTTTCCCGGTACGCCGAGGGGAATCTGGGTCAGGCTTTAAGCGATGCCGTGCCCGGACTGTGGGTGTGGCAATCGGCGCCCACATCGCTGCTTTCCCATTACGGGAGTATTCGCGGTACCAGCTCATTCGGCGCGAGTTACCCGAAGATTTACGTCGATGGCGTCGAGCTGGCGAATCCGCTGCTCGTCACTCAATTCACACCCGAGGCCGTGGATCGCATCGAGGTCATCCGCGGGCCGCAGGGTGCGGCGCTGTACGGATCGGATGCAATCAACGGCGTCATCAACATCGTGATGCGGCACGACGGCTCGAACGGAGGCCCGGGGACGGTGGTGCGCACTGCTATCGGCACCGCAAACAGCGCGTACGTTCCGCGCGGCGCGGTCACCCAGGACCACGCCATCGCGTGGCGGACGGGATCGAGCGCGCAGTCAGGCAGCGCAAGCTTCACCTCCGGCGGAGTTGGCGAGTACCTGCCGAATGCATTTGCGCGGCACACCACTGCCGGCGCCGGATTCCGGCTGGTCCGGGATCACCTCATCGCGACGGGCACCGCGCGCATTTTCAGCAGCCAATCCGCCGATCCATCCAGCCCGTTCTTCCGCGATTCAGCGAACGTCGCGCGATTCGGCGCCGCGCTGCCGCAGGCGGTCGAGGAATACACGGTGGGCGGCACCGCGACGATTCTCGAGGGCTCGCGCTGGACCTACACTCTCGTCGCGGGCTTCGACGGAAGCCGGCTCTCGAATCTCGCCAACGACCGAAGTCCTCTGCCGTCGGGCGCGGGACCGGATCTCGGTACCGTCAGCGGAAACGCGAACCTTGGAACTCTGCGATTGAGCTCGGTGGGCAGGCTGGGCAGCGATGACGGACTCGCGACCACTGTGACTTTCGCGGCCGAAAATTCGCTGCTCGATTTCCGGTCGCACACAGATACCACGTCGCAATCGAGCGTCGCGCTGGCGTCGGCGGTAAGACGGTGGACCAGCGCCGCGATCGGCCAGGCGAACTTTTCGTGGAAGAATTCCGCGTATCTGACCGGTGGTCTGCGCATGGAGCAGAACACGACGCTGCAGAACCTGAATATCTCGGTGTTACCGATGCTCGGCGCGGCGCTGGTGCAAGACTACGGTCCCGTCACCGTCAAATTGCGGTCGGCGTATGGTCGCGGGATTCGGCCCGCGACTACGCCGGTGCGCGACGCCGGCTGGTTCGATCCGCGTCGCGCGATGATGCTCGACCTCGAGCCCGAGCAACAGTCGGGAGTGGAAGCGGGCATCGATCTTTTCGTCGGCAAGAGCCTGGGCGTCCAGCTGACACGCTTCGATCAGGTCGCGTCGGGTTTGATTCAGCGCGTCGCCTACGTCGCCTCCGACGAGCGTGGCGGCGGGCAGGATGCGGGCTATTTACCGCCGTCCCAGTTGGGCGCTGCGCAGGACCGCCACATCTCGTACCTGCTGCAGAATGTCGGTGAGATCAGCAATCGTGGCTGGGAGCTCAAGACCGATTGGACCATTGGCGCGCTCTCGCTCGGCGGCGCATACTCCACCGTGGACAGCAGGGTGCGCCGAGTTGCGCCCTCCTACCTCGGCGATCTGCGCGCCGGCGATCGCATGCTCGAGGTGCCGGCATCCACGGCGAGTCTGGTGGCGTCGTGGACTCGCGGAGGATGGGCGGGGTCGATGGCTGCGTCGCGATCATGGAACTGGATCGATTACGATCGGATCGCGCTCGCCAGCGCATTCTCGAGCTCCGCGCAGCCGGACGCCCAGCTCGTCGGAAACGAGCTGCGGAATTATTGGCTGCGCTACAGCGGCGTCACCCGCTTACGGGCGAGCATCAGCAAGATGCTGTTCCGCGGGCTCTCGTTCACGATGAGCGGGGAGAATCTCCTCAACCGCCAGCACGGCGAGCCCGACAACATCACGGTCGTTCCCGGACGCACCCTGAGCCTCGGGCTCAAAGCGGTGATGTAGCAGCCGCTGGCGATCGCGGCTGGATCGGCTACAATAGCAGGATGCCAAACGTGCACTCGCCCGAGTGGGCAAGCTACATCCTGCAGCTCCTGATATCGGCGTTCATTGCCGTGCTCTTCCTCCAATCCGGGCTCGATAAAGTCATCGATCGGAAGGGAAATCGCGCTTATCTGGAGGAGCATTTCGCCCGCAGTCCGTTGGCGGGGACGGTGGGGCCGATGTTTCTCGTCGTCACGATCCTCGAGGTTGCGGCAGGAGTGCTTAGCGGGATCGGGTTTCTGCTGCTGCTCGTGACGCGCGATTCGATAGTGGCGTACCTTGGGGCGGTCGTCGCCGGGGTCAATCTGGTCGCGCTTTTTTTCGGGCAGAGGGTTTCGAAGGATTACGGGGGGGCGGCCGCACTGGTGCCCTACTTTCTTCTCGCGCTCGTGGGCGTGTATCTGCTCGGAGCACGGTGAGCACATCGCTTTTTGAACTGCAACGGAAGACTGAACTACAACGGAGGACTACCGGCGGGAGGCCCTGCGCGGGCCGGCTCGAGGCCACGCGCTAACTTCTTGACTGCAACGGAAGACTACCAGTGGGGGGCTGCCGGCGGAGCAGCTGGCGGCGCCGAGCATTGTTTGAAAACGGCGCTCGCAGTCCGGACCAACGCTGAGCATCCAACGCGCGAGGGGAATTTATACAATGCAGTTCATCCAACCCGCGCTCGGAGCCGCCGGCTGCTCCCCCGATAGCGATTAGCTGGTAGTCTTCAGTTGCAGTTATGTATGGCCCGCGGCCTCCCGCCGTGTGGCCCACGGCGTCCCGTCGGTAGTCTTCTGTTGTTGAAAAAAAAGAGGGCACCCATGGGTGCCCTCTTTTTCTTACTCAGCCATCGCGAGCTCGGAATCAAATCCGTACTTCGCGGGCTCCTTGGAGATTCGGCCGGCCGCAATCATCATCGGCACGTAGTCCTGGGTCTCCTTCGGCAAGAGCTTCGAGATTCGATAGTAATCTTCATCGGTACCCTTCTCACTACCAGTGACCTGCTTCATGATGCGGGCGACACGGTTCTCACCAGTGTTGTAGGCAGCGGCAGCGAGGTACCAGGACCCGAATCGATCGTGCAGATCCGAGAGGTACGAGAGCGCTGCATCGGTAGCCTTCTCCGGATGATTGCGCTCATCGACGTGCTTGTTGACGGTCAGGCCATAACGACGCCCCGTCTCGCTGATGAACTGCCACAGTCCACCCGCCTTCGCCGGCGACTGCGCTTTGGGATTGAATCCCGACTCGATCATCGCCAGGTAAATCAGGTCCTGCGGCATGTCACGCTCGGCCAGCTTCTCGGAGATCATCGGCTCGTAGGTCGATTTACGATCGAGCCATACCGCGAAGCGGGATTTCACCTTCTGGTCGGTCGTGAACAGCTTGACCCAGGAGTCCACCCGCGCGTTGTCGATATTGGGCAGGTCCCACGACGTCGACGACGTGGAGCTGTCGGCGACCGCAGGCGTGATCCCGGTCAGGACCGTCTGAACTGAGCTCAAATCCGAGCCCACGCGCGGAACGGTGTAAACGGTGGCGAGCAGTGCCATGCCCGCAAGAGCCACTTTCCGCGTTGGACCGGACCTGAGAATCGTATGGATACGGTTCATCAAATCCTCCTTGTGCTGGAATCGGCGCTTGGGTGAGACGTGATTTCTGGGCTCTCCGTTAAGGGCAGGGCTCACGCGTCTCGCAGCTTGGACCGACAGATGTTTACAGGTCTAAATATAACCGAATCGGGCTCCGATTGGAACCCTTTCTCAAAAATAAATGAGCTCGTAACCCGTTGCTACAGCTGGGGTTACAAGCTCATCACTACTACGCCACCGACGGCCAGATGGCAAGCTCAGCGCTAGCGCATCTCGCGGATCATTACACCCCTCTTTGCGAGCTCATCAATGTACTGCTGAGGTGGGATCGCCTCGTCGGGCGTGAAGACTCCCGACCTCCCGATCTCGCCGTGCACCTGCATCTGGCCGGTGATCGAGAGCGAGTAGCCGGTCGATCTTTCCATCGCGCTGATTCCGGTCTCCTCGTCGTAATAGTCGACCATCTCCCAACCGATTTTCTTCGGTTTGCCGCCCTTCGTGCCCTCGGCGTACACCCGCATCGCGACGAGATCCTGACCCTCGGGTTTGGTCAGCCGCGGGCCCATCGCCGACACTACAAGGTCGCGCGGGACGACTTTCATCCCTTTCACGTCGACCGGCTCGAGCTCGAGCAAGCCCAGCTCGCGGATCGCTTCCATGATCCGAGCGTGTCCCGGGTAGCGAAGGGTCTTGTACTCCATCGTCGGGATCTTGCCCTCGTAGCGGAAGGCCATCGTCGAGAGACCTCCGGCAGTATGAAATCCCTCGAGCTCGCCCAGTGATCCGCCGAAGTAGACTGGCTCGATCTCCGACAGCGCCTTCACCTGAGTGCGCTTCTTCCCACGCAGCACCCACGAGAGGGTCGTGTAGTAGTCCAGCACGCCCTCGAGTGAGTACACGATCTGGTAATTCAGGGGCGGCTCGGGGTCCTGTGGCAGTCCACCGACGAAGATTCGAACGGATTCGACGCTATCGAGCTGCTTGATCGCGTACTCGGCGAGAATGTTCACCATGCCCGGCGCCAGGCCGCAGTCGGGGATCACGGTGATGCCTTTCTTTTTCGCGGCGGCATCGAGGGTCTTCTGCTTGAAGACGATCTCGGTGTTGCCGCCCAGATCCGCGAAGTGGACGCCTGCCTCGACCGCGAGCTCGGCGAGCTCGAAATTGAAGTAGTACGGGATCGCGCTCATCACGGCATCGCACTCGCGCATCAACGCGAGGGCTGCCTGGCGGTCGCGCACGTCGAGCGGCGTGAAAATCAGACGCTTTCCCGATAGCGGTGCCAGAAACGGGGCCAGGTGATCGGTGTGCAGATCGGCGAGGCGGACTTCTTTTACTTCTTTATTTTGGAGCAGATCATACGCGCACGCGGAGCCTTGCAGGCCCGCGCCAAGGACGAGCATTCGCATTACAAGTGGTTCTCCGGAATGTTGGGCTGGACTCGCAATTGCAATTTACCGGAGACAACTTGTTAGCGTCACCCCGCGATCGCTGCATTCACGGCGTCGCGCAGTTCAACAATGAATTCGAGCCAGCCATGACCAGCCCTGTCGATCAGACCGCGAGACCACAAACCGACGACGTGAGCTGGCGCAATCATCTCATCGATTCTCCGACACAAATCCGGGATCTTCTCGAAAGCTCGCATCGCATCGCAGTGCTAGGCATGAAGCCCGATCCCGATCAGCCCGCCTACTACGTCCCCGAATACGCCGAGCGCGCCGGCTACGAGATCATTCCGGTGCCGGTTTACTACAAAGAGCTGACGGAGATAATGGGGAAGAAAGTCTATCGGAAGCTGACCGATGTTCCCGGCGACATCGACATCGTCGATGTCTTTCGCCGCCCCAGCGACATCCCGCCGCACGTCGACGACATGATCGCGAAAAAGCCGAAAGCCGTCTGGTTCCAGCTCGGGATCCGCAACGACGACGCCGCCGAGCGCCTCGCCCGAGCCGGCATCGATGTCGTCCAGGACCACTGTCTCCTGGTGGAGCTCAGACGGATCGGGCGCTGACGCCTGACGCCTGACAGCTGCGGACTGCGGACTAACGGCTGCGGAATCACGGACCAACTGCCATTGCGAGTAGCTGACTAACTGCGGGTTGGGACACTAAGTGCGGAATGCGGACACGCTCGGCCTGCCCTCAATTCGCAATTAGTTTCCCAATTCGCATTCAGTCAGCATTTCGAACTGGCAGTTGGTCCGTGATTCCGCAGCCGTTAGTCAGCAGCCGTTAGTCAGCAGCAGTTAGTACGCTGTCCGCAGCTGGTTACCAGGTGACAGAGTAGACGACCGGCTCGAGGCTGATCTCATTGGGCACCGGTTTGGCGCGCGGAGCGAGGGCGATTATGTAGCGGCCGCCTGCGGTGGCGGCGAGCGCGATGCCGGCGCCGACTACTCGCGGGGCTGATTTCACGCCGCCAGCGGCGGCGCTCGTTTCCGCGATGGTGATCACTCCGCGCTCGCTCTGAATCGAAAAAGTCTGATTTCCGCGCTTGATCTCGATTGGGGGCGACTTCGTCATGTCGATCGGGAGGGAAATGTCGAGCGTTGGCCCGCCAGTGAATTTCACCTCGGCGAGCTTGGCGCTCGTCGGCAGCGAGCCGTGGAGCTGGCCGGTTGCGGGATCGAGCGCGGCCCAGGTCTGGCTCGGCTCGTCGTCGCTGGAGCGCGCCGGGTTGTTGCCAAGCGCGAGGGTCGAACCGTCGGTGGTCCAGGCGACCCGCCAGCCGCGCGCAACTGGGAAGAGTCGCGGCGCCGAACTGTCGGCCGCGGTTTGCGAGCGCGGGTTTGATGGAACCTTGATTACGCCCGGCTGCGCGACCGCGCGTGCCATCGACATTCCGCTCGATGCAAACGAGCCGGCGCGAAGTGTGGCGGTGTCGATCGAAGTACGGCGGCCGACGTCGGCGATGAGATCCGTTCCGGTCCCTTCGCCGCGCACCACCCCGTAGGCGCGTCCGAATCCGATCCACTTCCAGTCGGGCGACGGCGCGACGTCCCAGACGCTGTCCATCTGCACCTGAAAGCCGCTCGCTTCGTCCCCGAAGAAAAATCCATTGGGCACCGGCTCATTCTCGACGCCGGCGGGATCCGCCACGACGAGCACGGCCTTCCGGTCCGGTGAGAACGCCCACTTCACCCGCTCGGCCATCCCGTGGGTGCCATTGTTTACCGCGGTGACGGTAACTATGGGCGCGGAGTGCGTCGTGTCAGCGGCTGTCTCTTTGTTCGATGAGTCAGCGACGCAACCGAGAACCAGCGCGGACGCCCCAAAAGCTGCTACAGCTGCAAAACGGTCTGAACGCATCGGCGCGGCTCCGTCGAGAAAGGATTCTGCCGAAACCTAAGCTGACAAGCCAAGCTGCTGCAAAGCTTCTAGCTGCACGCTTTTGTTTTTGTGGATGCCGCCCTGACGGCTGGCTCTCTACGCCGAGGTCCTAGACGCAGACCAGATTTCGGCCGCCGGCCTTCGCCCGATAGAGTGCGCGATCCGCGCAATCGAGGAGGTCTTCCGCGGTCTCGACCTTGGGCTCGGGAAAATCGGCGACGCCGATGCTGACGGTGAGGTGCACGGGATCGCCCTTCCCGATGTCGAAGGGATGCGCCTGGATCTTGTCGCGCAGTCGCTCGGCGAAGGCAATCGCGCCGGCCTCGCCAGTCTCGGGGACGGCAATGACGAACTCGTCGCCGCCGTAGCGCGCGACGGAATCGACGCTGCGCGCGGTGCGTGCAAGAATCAGCGCCACTTCCACCAGAACCTGGTCGCCCGCGAGGTGGCCGTAGGTATCGTTCACATCCTTGAACTCATCGACGTCGATCATGAGGATGCTGAGCGGCGCGTTGTAACGGCGCGTGCGCTCGACTTCGGTGCCGAGCTGGGTGAGAAGCGCGCGGCGGTTGAGCAGCTGGGTGAGTGGGTCGGTGCGCGCCAGCGCCTCGAGGCGGAGGTTGTCGGCCTGAGTGACCTCCACCATGTGCGCGCGGCGCATGGCGTTCATGGCGCTCTTCACGACGGTCTCGGCGAACTCGACGTCTGCGTCAGTGAGAGGCGGCTTCTCGGCCGTGCGACGAAGCAGGAACACACCCGTGCGATCGAGATCGAGCCGGAACGGCAGGGCGATGATGGAGCGCACCGAGATGACGCTGCCATCTTTCTCCCAGGCTTCGCGGAGCGAGCGATAGGAATCGGAGTGCCAAATATCAGGAATGAGAACGGGCTGCTCGCTGGCGAGTGCTGCCTCTATCTCCGGATACTTGTCGAGCTCGACCTGAAGATTCTCGAGCTGCGGATCTTCGTGCGCCGACGCGACCGTTCCCATCAGGTCGCCACACTTGGCGAAGATTACGGAGGAGTGGCTGAGATTGAGCGCGCGAGCCAGACGACGGGCGAGCATGTGAAACAGCTCGCCCATTGAGAGCGAGCCCATGACGTCGTGAAGAATGTCGACCAGCGCTCCGCGCGCCGCGGCTTCGTCGAGCAGCCGCTGAACCTCCGCCTCGGCCTTTCGCAGGGCCGCGCGGAGCTTCTCGTTCTCCTCGTGCTGTGAACTAGCGGCGGAGCGCCTGGTTCTCATTCGTCGGTGAGAGCCTCGACCGGTTCGGTGTCGGGTGCTGGGGACTCGTTTTCGGCACCTTCGTCTTCATCATCAGGCACTACGCGCGCAACGGCGGTAACGAGATCGCCCTCGTCGAGATTGACGAGTTTGACCCCCTGAGCGATACGCCCGGTAACCCTCACCTGGGAGACCGAGCTACGGATGATTACACCGTGTTTTGTGATGATCATGATCTCGTCGGCGGGCAGAACCTCCATCAGGGCAACGACATCGCCCGTTTTCTCGGTTCTGTTCACCGTGATGATCCCCTTCCCGCCGCGCTTCTGGACCCGATAATCGGCGATGTTGGAGCACTTCCCGAGGCCGTTTTCGGTGACTACCAGCAGGGTCGCGTCGCGCTTGACCACGACCATTCCGATCACCGAATCGCCTTCCTTGAGCTCGATTCCCTTCACACCGGTCGTGTCGCGACCCATCTCGCGAACATCCTGCTCGTGGAAACGCACCGACAAGCCGTGTCGGGTGGCGAGAACAATGTCGTTCGATCCGCTGGTGATCTGGACATCGATCAGCTCATCGTCCTTGTCGATCTTGATCGCCTTGATGCCGGTCTGACGGACGTTGGAGTACTGGGACAGCGCGCTCTTCTTCACCGTTCCGTTCCTGGTGCAGAACAAGAGGAACTGGGTCTCCGAGAACTCGCGCACCGGCACCATCGCCTTGATCTGAGTCTCGGGTGAGACGTTGATCAGGTTCACGATCGGCTTCCCCTTTGACGCGCGACCGGCCTGTGGAACTTCATAGACCTTGAGCCAGAAGCATCGCCCATCGTCGGTGAAGCAGAGGATGTAATCGTGGGTCGATCCGATGAAGAGATGCTCGATAAAATCTTCATCCTTCAATCCGGCCCCGCTGAGGCCGCGGCCACCGCGACGCTGCTTGCGATAGGTCGAAACCGAAGTGCGCTTGATGTAACCCGAGTGGGAGATGGTGATGACCATGTCCTCTTCGGCGATCAGATCCTCGATAGTGAACTCGCCTTCGTCGCTGGTGATCTCCGAGCGGCGGACATCGCCGTACTTGTCGGCGACCGACTGAAGCTCGTCGCGGATGATTTTCATGCGGCGCGGACGTGAGGCAAGGATCTCCTTCATGTCCTTGATGAAGCCACGTACTTCCTTGAGCTCGGCTTCGAGCTTCTCGATCTCGAGACCGGTGAGCTTGGCGAGGCGCATGTTGAGGATCGCCTCGGCCTGCCGCTCGCTGAGCTTGAAACGCTTTTGGAGCTGGGCGCTTGCGGCCGGAGTGTCGGCGGCGGCGCGAATGAGCTTGATGACCGCGTCGATGTTGTCGACGGCGATCTTCAGGCCTTCGAGGATGTGCTCGCGCTCGAGAGCTTTATCGAGCTCGAACTGGGTGCGGCGGACGACGACCTGGTGGCGGTGGGCGATGTAGTGCTCGAGCACTTCCTTGAGCGCCATCACCTTGGGAACCAGCTGGCCGGTGTGCGAATCGGGTACTAGCGCCAGCATGATGACGCCGAAGGTCGACTGCATCACGGTGTGCTTGTACAGCTGATTGAGAACGACTCGCGGAATGGCATCGCGCTTGAGCTCGATGACGACGCGCATTCCATCCTTGTCCGACTCGTCGCGCAGAGCGGAAATTCCTTCGAGCTTCCCCGCTTTGACCAGCTCCGCCATATCCGCGATCAGCTTGGCCTTGTTGACCTGGTACGGCAGCTCGGTGACGACGATCTGCGACTTGCTCGACGACTCTTTTTCTTCGATGACCGCGCGGGCACGCATGACGATTCGGCCGCGGCCGGTCTCCTGATAGTCCTTGATGCCGGCCCGGCCGTAGATGTAGCCGCCGGTGGGAAAGTCGGGCCCCTTGACGAGCTTTCTGATGTCGCCGGGGGTGATCTCCGGATTGTCGATCAGCGCGGTGAGAGCGGCGACGACTTCCTTGAGATTGTGGGGCGGGATGTTGGTCGCCATGCCGACGGCGATGCCCGACGACCCGTTGACGACCAGGTTGGGGATCGCGGCGGGAAGTACCTTCGGCTCCTGCAAGCGGTCGTCGAAGTTGGGCGCGAAATCGACGGTGTTCTTGTCGATGTCGGCGAGCATCTCGACGGCGACGCGGGTGAGCCGCGATTCAGTGTAGCGATACGCTGCGGCCGGATCGCCGTCGACGGAGCCGAAATTTCCCTGACCGTCGACGAGCGGATACCGGAGCGAGAAATCCTGGACCATGCGCACGAGCGCGTCATAGACGGACTGGTCGCCGTGCGGGTGGTATTTGCCGAGCACGTCGCCGACGACGGTCGCGGATTTCTTGTAAGGGCGCCCGGGAACGAGACCCAGCTCGTTCATCGCGTAGAGGACGCGGCGGTGCACTGGCTTGAGTCCATCGCGCACATCGGGCAGCGCGCGAGAGACGATGACGCTCATCGAATAGTTGATGAACGATTCTTTGATTTCTTCGTGAATGAGGCGCGGCAGAATGCGCTCTCTGTTGTTCGGAGCCGTCATTAACTCGTCGTTTTTGCTACGGGGTTCGGAGGCGGAGGGAGGTCAGTGTTGCCTCCATATGGGTTCGACGAAATTTAGCGTTGCGGAGCCGCGAAAGCAACGCCGGCCATCGACCCTAAGTGGGTATCGTGCAAGCAGTTACGTAAATACGAAGCTCTTCCTTAACGCTCTGGATTCCTAAGCTCAGCATTAGCATGGATTTGTATCAGCCGGCGGGGAAGAAACGGTTGCTGACTAACGGCCGCTGACTAACGACTGCTGACTAGGGGCTGCGGAATCACGGACCAACTGCCATTGCGGGTAGCTGACTGATTGCGGATTGGGACACTAAGTGCGGGTTGCGGGCACGCTCGGGCTAACCTCAATTCGCAATTAGTTTCCCAATTCGCATTCAGTCAGCATTTCGGACTGGCAGTTGGTCCGTGATTCCGCAGCCGTTGGTCCGGAGTCCGTTGACGTTGGCCGACCCCGGCCGACTCGTAGTCTTAGTGATCGTTCCGATGAGGATGTCGTTATGCAAAAATTGATGGCCTTTAACTCGGTAACGCTCGACGGCTATTTCACCGGCCCGAACGGTGATCTGAGCTGGGCCCACAAGGATGACCCGGAGTGGAGGGAGTTCACCGCTGGCAATGCGGGCGGCAACGGTACCCTTCTTTTTGGGCGCGTCACCTACGAGATGATGGCGTCGTTCTGGCCGACGCCGCAGGCGAAGCAGCAATTTCCGAAAGTCGCCGACGGAATGAATCGGCACTCCAAGGTCGTATTCTCGAGGACCCTCGACAAAGTGAGCTGGAGCAACACCAGACTGGTGAAGACCGACCTCGCGGGCGAGGTCCGCCGGATGAAGCTGCAGGACGGTCCGGGCATCGTGATCCTCGGGAGTGGAACCATCATCGCGCAGTTGACCCAGGAAGGTCTGATCGACGAGTATCAGGTGGTCGTCAGCCCGATCGTGATCGGCAAGGGCCGGACGATGTTCGAGGGCGTCAAGCGTAACGTGAATCTCAAACTGACCAACGAGCGGCGGTTCGGGAACGGCAACGTGCTGCTCACTTACGAGGCTAGCGAATGAAGTTCATGGTTCTGATTTACAACGACGGCGATCTGCTCGATGCGATGCCGCAAGAGACCTTCAACGAGGAGATGCGGGGCTGCCTTGCCCACGCCGATGAATTGCGCGATGAAGGCCGGCTGTTCGATTCACAGATGCTAGAACGGCCCACAACGGCGAAGACCCTCCGCAGCCGCAAGAACAGGATGACCGTCACCGATGGTCCGTTCACCGAGACGAAGGAATTTCTTGCGGGGTTCAATCTTATCGAAGCCGACGATATCGATGACGCCGTTCGCATGGCGGCCGAATTCCCCTGGGCAAAAGTCGGCTCGATCGAAGTTCGTCCGGTCCGTGATATCGGCGCGGTGAGAAAGCGAGTCGGCGCCGCGTAAAGCATGCTTGACATACTCCAGGGATGCTTATATCCTTCGGTGGAAAGCTGACTTGACATGACCTCGAACGTCCGTAACCGAGTGAAGGAACTCCGCAGCGAACGCGGATGGACCCAGCAGCAGTTGGCAGAAGCAGTGGGCGTCTCGCGCCAAAGCATCAACTCGATCGAGCGAGAGCGTTACGTGCCGAGCCTGCCGCTGGCTCTGACATTCGCCCGGGTGTTCGGTTGTCCGACCGAAAAGATTTTCACGCTGGAGACGAACAAATGAGAATTCCAGTACTTGGCATCGTGATCGATGAGCGGTTCCTCCAGCACCGCCGACGGTCAACAAGTATCGCCAGCGTGGTGGGGGGCTGGGTGGCAGTAGGACTTTTCGTCTACCACTACTTCGTCAACCACGTCGTGAGCTGGGATCTCTTCGCCGTTGCGGCAACGATTGCCATCGTCAAGCTGACTCTGCTGACCTACTACCTCTTAACCGACTGAATTGGAGCAAAAGCCATGATCATGAAAATGCTTTTCAAGAACGATGTGCAGCGCCCAAAACGGCTACTCTCGATCGGACTGATGTTTCTCGTCGCGTCGATAGTGTGGCCGCGAATGGTGCCACTCACCGGCAATCTGGGAACCGACGGCATTGATATGATCAAAGGGCTGCTGCTTGGAGTTGCCCTCGGCCTGCTGTTCCTGGCGGCACGCAGCGGGGCGTTTCAGAGACCCGGCGCGCAATAGATCTGACGCAGGATTGTCCGGTCGGAGAACCGCCGCGGTTAGCGTCACTAACCTCGGTGGTTCTAACCGCGCGCTATTTTTCAGGATGCCCCAGCGCACCGGTAGCGCCACCCTCCCACTCCACGGCGGCAAAGCGCCGCGCTGGCTGTTCGATCGAATGGTGCAGCTGGCGCCGGCAATCGCCGAAGTCATGGTGCTGGAGCACGGTCGCGGGGAATTTCTGAAGCGGCTCTCCGATCCGTATTGGTTTCAGGCCTTTGGTTGTGTCCTCGGCTTCGATTGGCATTCCAGCGGGGTCACCACTACGGTCTGCGGCGCTCTCAAGGAAGGATTGGCGCGACACAGCGGCGAGCTTGGAATCTTCGTCGCGGGTGGGAAAGGCAAAGTCTCCCGTCGAACGCCCAGTGAGCTGATCGAGTACGGCATCCGCACCGGGGTCGACGGCGCGCGACTCGCCTACAACAGCCGGATGGCCGCCAAGGTCGATTCCGCCGCGATCCAGGACGGCTTTGGGATCTATCATCACAGCTTCTTCGTCAGCAGCGAGGGCGAATGGGCGGTGGTGCAGCAGGGAATGCGCGGCAACGAAGGCACGGCGCGACGCTATCACTGGCTTGGCTCGCAGGTGCGCGATTTCGTGAATGAGCCGCACGCGGCAATTGCCAGCGAAACCGCGGGAGAAACGGTGCTCAACATGGTGGCGACCGAATCCTCCACTGCGCGCAGCGTCTCCACCGAGTTTGCGCGGCAAGAGCCGAGGGTGATCGATCGGGAGATCGCGAAGGTGATCACGATGGCGCTCCCGACGAGGCACTGGGTGGACATCAAGCAGGACATAAATCCCGCGCACCTGCGCAAGGTGCTGCTCTCGACCTACGAGGCGAGTCCCCAGAACTTCGAGCAGTTGTTGGCGATTCCCGGAGTGGGGCCGAAATCTGTGCGCGCGCTGGCGCTTGTCGCGGATGTCGTGTACGGATCTCCAGCGAGCATGCGCGACCCGGCGCGATTCAGCTTCGCGCACGGCGGCAAGGACGGACATCCATATCCGGTCAACCGCGTCGTGTACGATCAATCGGTGGACTGGCTGCGCGAAGCGGTCAACAAGGCGCGGATCGGACATACCGACCGACTGAAAGCGCTGCGCCGTCTCTCCGACTGGCAATAGCGTCGAGCGAACGCGTAAACCGTTATTCCGCAAGAGCATATCGGGGCGGACGACTGACGCGAATTGGTATCAGCTTTGTGATCGTTTGAACGACAAACGTTTCTGCGGCTGAGCTGAGAAGGTAACTTCGTTTTTTCGTTTTGGCGCGGTAGCTCAGCGTGACGTGAATCGTCTATAAACGATGCCCGTCACGACATCCGAACCCGGAACGATTAACGCTGCCGCCCCCGCGACGCAGACCACGCCGCGCGCGAGGGCAAAATTTCCCCTGCCCTTCCCCCGGCTCGAGAGTCTGCGCAGCAGAATTCTCGCATTCGCCGTCGCAGCTGCGCTTCTCCCGGCGGGCACCATGCTCGGCGTCTTCTACACCCAGAACCGCCGCGCCCTGGAAAAGAAAATCAACGAGGACCTGCTCTCCGGCAGCGCGCAGAGCGCGCGCGCATCGGGCGTGTGGCTGAGAGAGCGGCTGTATGATCTGCGCGTCTTTGCCGGATCGGACGAAGTCGTCGTTACACTGGAGCACGGCAACCATGCTGCTCCGAACACTCCGACCGAAGGCAGGCTGCGCGACTACCTCGTCTCGTTGCACGAGAGATTCAGCGACTTCGAGCGTTTGATGGTGCTCGATCTCGATGGCAACGTCGTCGCTACCAGCGCGAATGAAGTCTCGAAGGTCTCACTGCCGCCCGACTGGCAGTCGGCGCTGCGGTCCGACAATCAGATCGTCGGCGACGCATATTGGGATCCCAAGGCAAAGCGGGCGAAGCTCATCGTCGCGGTTCCGGCACAGCGTGCTGACGGGCGACTGCTGGGCGCATTCGCCGCCGAGCTCAATCTGGCGCCGGTGCAGCTCTTACTCAGGTCGTTTGCGGCGGACAGCACGGGTCGGATCCATCTCGTCAACATCAAGGGCGCGGCGATCGCGAGCTCTGACGGAGTCACCGAGGATCTGGTCAAGAATCCGATGCCGGCCGCTACCATGAAGAAGCTGCGTGAGCGGGCGCGAGCGCCGTTCTCGTACACGAGCTTCCGCGGCCGCGATGTGATCGGCACCCTCGAGTACGTACCGCAGGTGAACTGGGCGGTGATCGCTGAGATCTCATCGGAGGCAGCGTACCTGCAGGTGCGCCGCTTCCGCGATGTAGCCCTCGCGGTGATCGCGTTTCTGCTCGTCGCGGTGACACTCTCGGCGTACAGACTGGGCCGGCTGATTGCGCGCCCGCTCGATCGACTCACGAAGGCCGCGAGCGAAGTCGCGGCGGGCGATCTGACAGTCGACCTTCCGGCGGCGCCGGGCGGTGGAGAAGTCGGGTACCTCACCGACGTGTTCAATCACATGGTGTACCGTCTGCGCGACGGACGCGCCGAGCTCGATCGAATCAACGAGACACTGCGGAAGAAGAACGAGGAGCTGGAGCTGCTCTCGACGACCGACAGTCTAACCGGTCTGTCGAACCATCGTTCGCTGATGAACCGCCTGGACTTCGAGGTTGCGCGCTTCAAGAAGGACAAGCGCGGCTTCTCGGTGCTCGTCGGCGACGTCGACCACTTCAAGCAGTACAACGACGCGTTCGGCCACCCGGCCGGCGACGAAGTGCTGCAGCGGATCGCCGAGATCATGCGCGACTCGACGCGCAAGAACGACTGCTGCGCGCGCTACGGCGGTGAAGAGTTCGTGATCGTGCTGCCGGACACCGCGATCGCCGACGCTCTGGATACGGCCGAGCACATTCGCGCTAGAGTAGCAGCCAAGAAATTCAACGGCCGCAAGATGACCCTGAGCATCGGCGTTGCCAGCTATCCAGAGGATGCGGACGACGCCGAAGCGATCATCGCCGTGGCCGACGAGGCCCTCTACCAGGCGAAAAGAGAAGGGCGCGACCGTACGGTTCGCGCCCGGAGACTCAAGAAGACCGGCTGATTACTACGGCCGCGACACCAGCGATTGGTGGATCCAGCCGTTGTGCCCCGCATCATCGGTAATCCGAATCCACTCATCGGCGTAGGAATACGCGGTGATGGTGCTGCCGGAATCGGCCGTGTAGGTGACGTTGAAGTTGGTCCCCGGCCCTTCACGAACGTTGCCGCGACTGGTGGTCTTGAGCTGAATCGGCACGGCGAAAAGAGTCTCACCCGGCCGCGTTCCTTCCCTGCTGACGCCGAGTCTGCCGCGGTACGATGAGGCGACGGTCTTGGCCTGGTTGGCGAGATAGAGTGCGCCGCCGTAGTTCTGCTTGTCGAACTCGGTTGCGCTCTGGCGAACGAGACGGGTGACCTGGGTCGCTTCGACGGGCTCGCCGGAAGAAGATGCTTTCATCGTCTGGAGCGCAACTTCCGCTTCGGCCATCGCCGATGCCGCCTGGGCCCGACTGGCGACGCTTTGGAGCTTGGCCATCGCGCGCACGACTTCGGCGCGGGTGTCCTCGAGCCGGCTCTGCAGATCTTCGATCTGGGCGTCGCGCGCCAGCAGCTGGATCTCGAGGCGGGTGGCGCGTTTGTCGAGCTCGGGATCGCGGACGGTAACGGTGTCGTGGACGACGACTTTGGTCGGAGTCGGTGGCGGTGCGGGCTTGCTCGGAGAGCACGCGGTGCCGACGGCGACTGCCGTCAGAGAAATAACCCAGGAGCGCACGAAAGAAATCCTCGTCGATGCACGCGGCGGGAGCGCGAGGGTGAGGCGCCGGCAACCGCAGTTTATGGTAGTGTCCCAGTGAATGACGTGTCGTGGGCGGGACACGCAACGGGGAAGCGGAGGGGGACCGGACCCGGCTAACGGACGAGGCGACTCGTGGACAGATTCTGCGCATGAATCGGCGACATCTCCTGGCCACCCTCGCGCTGTCCACCGTGGCCGCAAGCTCCCTCCAGGGACAGACGAGAGACTGGAGGTTTGGGCCGTTCGAGAAGCCGGGGGTGAATCCGGTCATCGCGCCGAGCGCCAGCGCGACTTTTCTATCGCCGATGAACGACAGCGTGGTGAGGTGGGAGGAGCTGGCGACGTTCAATCCCGCGGCAGTGGTGAAGGACGGCAAAGTCTATTTGCTCTACCGCGCCGAAGATGCGAGCGGAAAGAGAGACATCGGCTTCCACACGTCGCGGATTGGATTGGCGGAGAGCGCCGACGGACTTCACTTCACGAGGCGATTGACGCCGGTTCTTTTTCCGGACAAGGACGCCCAGGCGCGGTACGAGTGGACGGGCGGAGTCGAGGATCCGCGCGTCGTCGAGACCGAAGATGGCACCTATGTCATGACCTATACCCAGTGGAATCGCGACGTGCCGCATCTCGCCGTCGCGACGTCAAAGGATCTGATCCACTGGAACAAACACGGCCCTGCGTTCGCGGCAGCGGCAGACGGCAGATACCTGAAGACCGAGACCAAATCGGGCGCGATCCTGACGCGCCCGGTCGGCAACCGGCTCGTCGCAACCAGGGTCAACGGCAGGTACTGGATGTACTTCAATGTCCCGGACATTCTGATCGCCACTTCGGACAACCTGATCGACTGGAAGCCTCTCGCCGACAGCGATGGCAAGGTGCTCAAGGTTCTGTCGCCGCGCGCCGGCTACTTCGATTCGTGGCTCGTCGAGGCGGGACCGCCGGCGATCATGACTGACCGCGGAATCCTTCTCATCTACAATGCCGGCAACAGCCGGGAGTTCGGCGCGCCCGGATTGCCGGCGCGGGTTTACACCGGGGGCCAGGCTCTCTTCGATCCGCACAATCCGATCAAGCTGATCGCGCGGTCCGACGAGCCCTTCATCAAACCAACCGAAGCGTACGAGAGGACCGGACAGTACAAGGAAGGCACCACCTTCACCGAAGCGCTGATCCCATTCAACGGCAGGTGGTTTCTCTACTATGGAACGGCTGATTCACGCGTGGGAGTGGCGGTATGGGATCCCGGAAAGCATTGAGCGCCGCGCAAATCGAGCTGCCGCTCCGGCTCGTGCTGCGCCGTCCGCCCGCCGGTGTAAAGTTCGTCGTCCAGAAGGGCAAATCGAACGCTGCGGGCGACTTTGAGCTCGTTCCACCCATTCGGACGACGGCAGACTCGATCGTATTCGAGCTTTCGGTACGCATCGATCTCTCGAAGCCAAAGGCGCCACGCTTTCTTGGGGACTTCGCGCAGGGTCCGGTCTCGGAAAGATTCATCTACGTGAACTCGGGCAAACGCGCTGGCCAGCCCGGGACTGCCTGGGATCGGCGCGCGAAGATCTCTCTCACCAGCATTGACGCGGATCTGATCCGGGCGGCGCGGGGAACGCCGGGGACCATTCTGGAGATCGAGATCGAAGGAACCGGTGACGACGGGGGACCGGTGTGCGCGAGCGTCAAACGCAGCAGCGGATGGCGGCTCGCGTCCAAATAAGTTGACGGTGCTTTCGTCACGGTCCGCGCACCGCGCAGTGATTGCAACTGCGGTGACGGTTGTAGTCGCAGCGGCGTGCGCCGGCGTGTCGCGGACATCGACTGTGTCGGCGTCGCCGGTTGCAGCGGACACCTGGTGGCAGGAGGGCGTCTGCTACGAGGTATTCGTGCGATCCTTCTACGATTCCGACGGCGATGGGATCGGAGATCTGAAGGGACTGACCGCGCGGCTCGATTACATCAACGATGGGAATCCGGCCAGCACGAAAAGTCTGGGCGCCAGCTGCATATGGCTGATGCCGATCGACAAGGCAGTGAGTTATCACGGATACGATGTGACCGACTATTACCACGTCGATCCCAGGTACGGCAGCGACGACGATTTCCGGAACCTGGTCGCGGAAGCGCATCGTCGCGGAATCCACGTCATCGTCGATTTCGTTCCCAATCATTCATCGAACCAGAACCCGTGGTTCGAGTCAGCGCTGCGCGGACCGGGGAATCCATACCGCGACTGGTACCGGTGGTCGAGCACCCCACGCAGCGAGAAGGGACCGTGGGGCCAGGAGCTCTGGCATAAGTCACCGCTGCGCGACGAGTACTACTACGGCTTGTTCTGGGGCGGGATGCCGGATCTGAACTATGAGACCCCCGCACTGTTGGCGGAAATGCTGAAGGTGACGCAGTACTGGCTCACCGACATGCACGCCGACGGGTTTCGGTTCGACGCGATTCCGTACCTCGTCGAAGAAGATGGTCGCATCCAGCACACTCGCGGAACTCATGAGGTGCTGCGGAAGTTCGGCGAAATGATTCGGACAACATCACCTGGCTCGTTTACGATCGGAGAGATGTCGGACGAGGATCCACAAATTCTCGCGACGTACTATCCCGACCAGCTCGACGCGTACTTCGCG
>Ga0070684_100000927_pt1 | contig 20842 bp, 13 predicted proteins | sample KBSC723LmetaG_FD_65653 | JGI IMG/M metagenome (GOLD analysis project Ga0070684, IMG submission 65653) | Corn rhizosphere microbial communities from Kellogg Biological Station, Michigan, USA - KBS C7.2-3L metaG | ecosystem: Host-associated > Plants > Roots > Rhizosphere ...
ACAACAGCGCCGCTGAGAGGGCGCTCAGAGCTGTCGCTCTTGGGAGGAAGAACTTCCTCTTTGCGGGATCGGACCACGGCGGGGAACGCGCTGGTGCTATGTACACCCTGATCGGCTCAGCCAAGCTCAACGGGCTCGATCCGGAACTCTACCTCCGCACCGTGCTGGCGCAGATCGCTGACCATCCAATCAGCCACATACAGGATCTGCTGCCCTGGAACCTGGCTCCCTCACTCCAGACCCACTCTTCTCAGGCTGCCTAAGACACACTCATCAGGTGTCCACGAACAAAACATGCGTTTGACCGAGTTTCGAAGCGCGGCTAACGTACTGCGCTTCGAGCCACAGGTTCCTCCCTCATGGCGATCGCTCCGGGTCGAACATACCCGGGTCGGCAACAGCATTGTCGATCTCGCGTGGCATTCAGAAGACGGGCATTTCACTTTAGATGTAAAGAATGCAGGCCCGATGTTTCATCTCAAGTGGAACCAGGCCAGAATCGACCGTGGTGCGATTTCTCCTGTCTCTCTCGAGCGCGACATCATGCCCGGCAACACGCACTTGAGCATACCTTGAAACTCGCAGAGAGATCGCTTCGGTGCTGAAGACGGAAGGCCCTTCGAGAAAGTTGAGCTGACTTGCCGTTGCAGCAAATCTTCAATAGGGCTGGACAGAACGCGCCCATTTTGTTAATTCATGGTTCCGGGAAGAATGCCAACGGTCGGCTTCGCCGATGTTTGATCCTCGCCTTATGAACGAAGAACTAAGCAGAAGCGGCATTGACGTTCTTTTGAAGATGCTAGACAACAGCCTTCAACGAGTGAGAGGCATCCATCAATGCGTGTCGGCGAATATGAGATGCCGGATTGGAGTCCGGCCGGCCGAGCAAGTAACCTTGAGCTTCATCCCCTCCCAACTCGCCCACCAATGTCAATTGCTCCTCATTTTCAATTCCCTCTACAATCACCTTCATATTCAAGTTGCGGGCCAGTGTCAGGATGGAAGCCACGAGCGCTTTTGTTTCTGAGCTCGTCATCAATTCACGAACGAACGATCTGTCGATCTTCAGCGCGTCAAATGCGAGTTTTGGTAGATAGCTTAGACAGGAATAGCCAGTTCCGAAATCGTCCATCGCCATGGTGACTCCGAGAGCTTTCAGACGCGCCATCGTCTCGGCAGCGTGATTAATGCTCACCAGGGTGGCGGACTCGGTCAATTCCAACTGCAGAAGATCGGGCCGCAATCCTGTCCTGTTGAGAACCTCGACTACCTCTTCGACAAACGTATTCCGAGCGAATTGGACACTGGACACATTGACCGCAACCTGGATGGGGTGGTCCGCCAAATCCTGCCAGGTGAGCGCCTCCCAACAGGCCCTCTCCAAGATATATGCACCCAGTTGAACAATCAGCCCACTTTCTTCAGCAACGGGAATAAACTGCAACGGTGGAATTGCGCCCATGGTTGGATGTGTCCATCGAGCCAGTGCCTCAAAACGGACCAGCGAGCCAGTCAGGATGTCGAACTCTGGCTGGTAATGGACCGACAATTCGCCAATGGCTAATGCCCGTCTCAGTTCGTTTTCAAGAGTGAAGCGCTCAAGAACTGAAACGCCCAGCTCTTCGCTGAAGAAGACAATCCGGTTCGACCCTCCGCGCTTCGCCACATACATTGCGCTGTCCGCTTGTTGCAACAAGTCGTCGTTTGCCATCCCATGTTCAGGAAAGACGCTAATTCCGATGCTGGCGCCTATCGTGGCCTCATGGCCTTCGATCAAGAACGGCTCGGAGAGAGAATCGAGCAAGCTCCGGGCTGCCTTTTCGGCACCTTCTTTTGAATGAACATGGTTGAGGATAACAGTGAACTCGTCTCCCCCCAGTCGGGCGAGAGTGTCGGATTCCCTGATTTTGGCCTTGAATCTGCGGCTAACCTCCGTCAGGAGAATGTCGCCAGCTGCGTGTCCAAAACTGTCGTTAACCAGTTTGAAACCGTCTAGATCAATGTATAGCAACGCTACTTTTGTGTTCTCGCGCCGGGCCACAGCAAGGCTCTGGCCCAAACGGTCAGAAAGCAGTCTTCTGTTCGGCAGTCCAGTCAATTCGTCGATGAGCGCCTGGTGCTGCAATCGTGTTTCGGCATCACGCTTGGCGCGGTCACGTTGCCGCAGTTCCGCCAGCATCTGATTGAAACCAACGACAAGCCGCGCAACTTCTTCGGTACCCCGCACAGATACCTCAGCATCGAATCTCGCCTCATGCGAGACCTCCTGCATGGCATCGGATAGATCTCGAATTGCTTGCGCGGTCTGGCCAGCTCTCTCCAGAGCCTCCATCTGCTTCCGAACTCTGCGCCGCAACACGCTGACCCAAATGAGAATTGCGACAATTGATAGCGAAGATAACGCCAGCACCAACAGCGCGACCCGCAGCGTCCAGAAAGGAGCATAACGGATGGTTTGAATATCCTCAGGTCCGCGAAGGAAGATCTTGAATGTAGTGGGATCCTCTTGTAGAAGCCTATAGAGCCGGCTTGGATCGACCTGAGCAGAGCTAACACCGCTGAGTCGGAGAATGCTTCCCTCGGGAAGCTTGCACGCGTAATTTAGGTCCGTTGTGTCCAATTGCGCGGTGAATGTTTGCACTCCGGATTGTAAGACCAGATTGCATGATCCGTGCGTGCGTAGTGCGGTTAAAAGACGGCCTTCCACTGTAACTAGCTGAGAATCAAATTTTCCGAGGAGGATTGTTTGTGCCGTGGTAGCGATAGGCGTGATGATTTGAGACCCCGGAACCGCGTGCAGTGTAGCGTCAGACAGTACCGGCGAATATCTACCAGCCAAGGTCGGGTAGCCGACAGCCTCGATACGGTCCCCCAGGTGCAATCCGGGGTGATTGCCCCTGATTTCGACTCCGCCGCTGAGGTCTTCGATATAGACCAAGTCCTGGCCAACCAACACCACGGAACCGGATACCTTGACGCGATGTCCAAACCTGAAACTCGGTGAGAAACGCAAGAGATTAGCGATGGGAGTTGTTTGCCGTGCAAAGGGGTCGTTTACGGCTGGCTCAATCACCTCGATTTGATCTGGAGAGGAGATTGCCAGTTGATATCCAACGAGCTGTCGCCGCGAGTTGAAAACCGTGCCAAAGGCTCCACGGATTCGAACCCTCGCATCCTCAAGGATTCTGGAGGAACGTAGGTCCGGGAAACCTGGTGAAGTAAACACGTGGACTTGGCCGAAAGCCGTGTAGAGTTCAAAGGTGAGTAAAGGGTGATCGGGTTGCTCGGCAAACTTCAACGGGTGAACAATACCCTCAACCGCCACATACTGTGAGTCCAATTTCCCTGACGCAGCATCGTCAAACGTTACCGGAATCGGATCGGGCAGCACCGACCGTCCTTCATCTTGGAATTTGGGTGCAAGAATCACCGGCGCGAAATTGCCGGCGTCTGTGATGCCGCGAACCGTAACACGCTCACCAACACGAAGACCAGGAGGATTGCCCGAATACTTTAGGTAGATTCCCCCACTCTGATCTTGGATGAAGATCTGCCGCCAAATTGGATCTAGCGCAGTGACAACTCCGGTTATACGGACCGGCAATGCTAGGGCCGCTTGCGCAGCGGGTAGTTTGCGGATCGCAGCGACGAATTCAATTGGTGGCGGGAACGGATTCTTCCTCTCCACCAGGTTAACCTGCTGCTCTTGAATCTCAATGGCTTGGGCATGATAGAGATCGATGCGCAGACCATCGGCACTTGGGAACCCGCTGACTTCGATGGGCGTCCCAACTGGAAGGGCAACGGCCTTCGCGAGATGGCATTCGATCGCACCCCATTGATCTTCGATCAGGACGGAATTCTGAGAAGACAATCTGACATGCCCCCGTATGCGAATGCGGTGACCGTCATTTGCCGCCAGGTTCTCACGGAACAGATCGCGGATGGAATAGAGATGATCGGAGCTTGGCGCGGGCTCAGCCACGTCAACATCGGAAGCAGAGGGTACCCATATCCGCTGCGACAGTCTCTCCCCGCGGGCGCTCACCGTTCCCTCGCTGATGCCGACGATTCTCACTTTTCTATTAATCAATCCCAGGTAGTTCGAGTCTGGCTGAGCAACGATTGCTTCGATTCCCGAACCGACATCCGTGAGGTTGAGATGGGCGCGTCCATAGTCATCCAAATACGCGTCGCGGACGATTGCATCGATCTGCACTTTGGAACCGTTCTTCTCAGGGCCGGGGAGATTGGCCAGAGAAACGGAAACGGGTTGCGATAGTCTGACGCGAGCCGATGATCGATGGATGATCAGGTCCGCCAAGAGCAAACTGCCCGCCCCCTGTTTCGGATCGTAACCAGATGTTTTGGTGCCATCGATGGTAACTGTATCTCCAACGTGAACTCCTGCGTTGCTTGAACTCCGCGGAATGACGGTGGCCCCAGTTTGATCCTGAATCCAAAATCGCATTCCGGGAACATCAGCATATGTAACTTTGCCTTCAAGATGAACTCGAGTTCCAACCGGAAGCTCCTCAAGTTCCTCAATCGAATTAGATTGGGAGAAGTGAAGGCCGCCCCACCATACTCCGAGAATCGTGGCGCCAAGCACAACACACGAGACCGCAATCGCTGCTAGAGACCTGTTGGAAATTCCTGCCATCTTTACCGCCAATATTGTTCGATTTAGGCCCCGGGGTTCATGTCCCGATGCGCACCCCGATTGAAGCGCTGATTGCGTCTTTGGCTAAACCTAAAGTCGGAACACTAAGGCATGTGAACATAGGTCAAAAACAATGGATATCCCTCACCCGGGCGTCAGAAGGTACCAAAGTTATCGGACCGCCACATCGCGCCGAGAGACGGAGTTTTTCCAGTACCATGCGCGTGATAGATACTTTCTGCCTGCAATCTCAGTTGGGGTTTATGAAGCAGGAACGAAGCAGAATCCCGCAAGCTGGCGACTTGCCTAGAATCAAATCGAGACCTCTACTTACATTTCAGGCCGCTCTATTTCCTATGCAAAGTGCCGAATTTCGACCGAGTTCCCCGAGGGTCAGTCTCCGCGTTTTAAGACCTATCTAAGTGAGGCCGCCCTCAAAGATTCGGGCCAGCTCCAGATTACATGTCGATTCTGCCGCAACAAGGTCTCGTATCAACTCACCTCTACGAGGCGGGTCCATCGGTCCATCCCATTCGATCAAGCCTGCTCATAAAAAACCGGGCTCGTCGGCTAAGACTCGCCCGGTCGGGTGGTTTATTCATTCGGAGGAAAGAATTAACTCTAGGACACCCAAGAAGGAGTATAGCGACAAAGAAGAGTAGCGTGCACCTATTGGTAAGCTGTCTTGGTACTAAGATAACCGCAACTCTCTTGGCTGTGGAAGCCGTGGAGTTACCGAGAATGGCGGGGGTTATCAAGAATGTTCAAACCTGGACACGGGGCGATGAACTTCGCCGAACGAATGCGTTCTCTCCACTCCTTAAGCCGATAGACGCGGCCTCCTCCTTTACCCCGACCGTCCGTCAAGGGCCAATCACGTTCATTACTTGCCCGTGGAGATTCAAACGATTGACTCGTGCGACCTTGCGAATCTTCGGAAGACCCGCACAACACCCGCGCGAATCTGTGGAAGCGGCAGAGAGGGTCAGAGGTTCACTCTTGGAGTACGTCTGTACGGCCAGCTTCGATTCCACTTTCCTGTGCTCCTCCGGACCAACGAGCTTGTACGGGCCGATGCAAGCTATCATGACTCTTGGCTGTGCCGCTCACTGTCGGACTTCTCCTGATGTGACGATGAGTTGAGTCGGCACAATCTCACCAAGCAATCTCAGGGCTTCAGGACGTTCCCGCCAGAATGGCTGATTGTGGAATCCCGGGCTGGCTTAACTTGACGGGGAACCGATTGCACTCCCGCAAAACAACAAGCGAACGACAAGCTTAACAACGCCGAGCCTCTGCATCATATCAGGGCCTCGTTTTTACTTTCCGATTACTCTCCCAATCATCCGGTTCAAATTGACTCTCACGTGCACTTGATCGGACTGACTGAGGCCGACCCTCTGATAAATGAGGATCTCGCCGCGGTTTCCCACACCTGGAGCGATAGCCGATTCAGTGTTTCGCAATACCCAAAGATCAGAATGCTCGTCGATCATACGCCTAAGCACTTCATTGCGTGCTGCGGAAGCTAGGCCGGAAAACCGATCTATTACAACGTAGCGAACAGGCATCGAATCGAGAACCGTTTCTGCTCGCGATGGGTCAGTGATGATCGTGCGGCAATCCCGACGTTGCCAGTCGCAGTCCTCGAACAACTTCGACGAACGAACGATGTACAAAGTCGGCTTCGGCTGGCGTTGTCCGATTTCGCTGATCAACATACCTTCGCCATCATCGATGTCCGAGGCTATGAGGACTGCATTCTCACCGCGGTTATTGATATTGGCCAATAACCAGCCCGCTGATCGCCGGTACCCGACGGCAGCCTTGCGGAACGCGAGCCTAGTCGAGAACAGTGAACTTGCAACGACGATGAAGAGAAGAACGGTTGGCCAAGAGCGCCTTTGACGGGGTTGAGCCAAATAGAGAAAGGGCAAGGGCGTGAAAAGCAAAGCATCAGGAAGGGCCATGAACAGGCGCCTGTCTTCAGCGCCGCTCGGCGATATACAGTGAAACACGAGAGTCAGTGTTGCGGTCACGGCGCAGGAGACCAGAAGCGGATCACGATGCATTCGCCAGACAATGGCAAGATATGCCCCAGAAAGGATGAGGATCAACAGAGGCCAACCGAAAACGTTCACCATAATTGGCCCGAACTCACGTGCTTGCGTTAGAGCCAGCCGCAGACTTAGCGGCCCGTCTGTGCCGTTGCTAACCATCTTTAAGGTGAAAATCTGCCAAGGTATTAGAACCACGAGCATGACCAGTTGCACCAACCAGAAACCTCGTTTTCGCAACACATCTCGTCTCCCTAGGCAAACGCCGAGTAAGACAGGGACGCCAGCAAGCGCTATGCCGCTTCCTTTCGTATGGGCGGCTACTTCGACTAAAACAACAAATCCAATCAGCAATGCTGAACGAGCTGTTTCGAAATACCGAGCAATGCTCCAGGTCGCTCCAAGAGTGGTCAGGGCCAGGAGTGGCTCGGACATGATTTCGGAAGCCAGTTCCTGCGTAGGTCGAAGTATCAGGAACGCGCCACAAAGGATTAAAGCCAACCAGACCCCGAAACGGCGCTTTGCGATGGTAAAGAGAATTGCCGAAGTAGCTGCGAGCAATACCGCCTGCAAATACAATATTGAGTTGATAGTTGCTGGAAACACGAGAGTCCAGAGGAACTGAGCCAAATAATATATTGGCGGCCAATGCCCGATAGCGACTTTCGGATAATGGAGATAATAGTCTTCGGCAAACTGCGTTGGAGACTTCCAATGCCCCTCGTGCAGATAGCTCCGAATCATAAGGCCCGTGACGTAGTGTGCAGGCTCGTCGGGGTATCCTGAGAGCTCGGCATCGTGGCTTCCTGACCTCTTCTGGAGGAATACGGCCAGAGACAGCGAGAGTAGAAATACGAGAATGAACCAACCAGCGGTTTTGGCAGAAGCGTATTCTTTTGCGAGGGCGGTGCCACCCTGCAATCCGTCACTTTCAGTGGGGGAATCCGACATGTAGGAAGAGTACCGCACCATGCGGCGCCGGCTCCAGAACATGGGTCCTGAACGGAGAAATGGTTGCAACGTACGTACAGTCCTCACACTGATGGCCGAAGCGAGGACCGGTATTGGCTGCGAATGCTGTATTCCTTATTGGCCTCTCAGAAGTGACGACCAGGCACTTCAGTCGCCCATGAGCTCCGTATATCGTCTGACAATCTCGCTCCACGAATAGCAGTCTCTGGCTCGAGATCGAGCAGCTTCCTTGTAAAATCTGCGCATCGACGGATCTCGATCGACACGATCGATCATCTCTGTCAGATCCTCGGCGTTTTTAAAGAACCTTCCCGCCTGAGCCAATGTTTCCCGATTAAATGGGTTATCGTGTGCAATGACAAAATTGCCGCACCCCATCGCTTCCAGGAGTGAAGGATTCGTACCTCCTACACTGTGCCCATGCAAATAGGCAAAGGAATGGTATCGAAGCGACGTTAGTTGAGTTTGGTCATATATGGTCCCAATCATGTGGATCCTAGGATCATCAATCGCAAGGAGGCTCTCTACATATTCAGTGCATTTCAAATGATTCCCAACAACAACCAGTTTCCGTTCGCTTTTTGAGGAATTGAATGCCTGAAGAATCTCGCGAACGTGATTCTCGGGCTCAAGCCTGCAAACAATTAAAAAGTAGCTCTCCGCTTCCAGGTTCCATTGGGAAAGAAGGTCAATTGATGGCGGGGTTTCGACGGCTTCACATCCATATGGAATTACCGAGCACGATTTGAGTTCACCGTGACGAGAGGCCAAACTCGTCTCGATCGCCTTCGCATCTGCAATCATCCGATTTGCGATCCGAACGGAGACCCATTCCATGGTTCGGAAATACAATTTCGCCCCAGGCCCCCACTTTGCGCGAGCCCATTCCAGCCCATCAGGATTGATCCACACCTCGGCTCCAAATAGCCGTGGAATAAGACAAAATGGCGCAGCCCCGTAACCCAGCATGTAAACGACATCGTACTCGTTGCGGGCTTTCCATAAGCACTGGAGATCAAAGAATATCGTTCGCAAGGGTCCGGGAGCGATTACGGAAACATATCGCAACTTAACCCCCTGATACTCCTCAACATTTGCAGACTCGCCAGACTCGCAAAACACAGTCACATCGAAGCCACATCCAGAGAGACCAATCGCAAGCTTTTCTGCAAAGGTTTCGAATCCGCCATAGCTGGCTGGAATACCTCGAGTTCCGAGGATCGCGATGTTCCGTCTAGGAACACAATCTGCATTTGAGTTCCGTAGATCGACCGGAAAGGTCGGATTAGAGTGATCCTGGCGAGACCCGGTGAAGGAGGATTTCACAATCTTCAAAACGTTCCGAGCTAACGAATACGCCATTCCGAGCGGCACCAGCAGTCGATATGGCAGGGGGATGGTGGAATTGCGCAACAGGCTCTTGCGGACCTGAAATTCTCCGCGCCACATCTTGCGCTGAGATTCCGAAAGCCCACCAAGCGACCCTGGAGATCGGGAAATGGTGCAAGCCGAGGTTTGAAGGATGCATACTTTTTTGGCCTTCAGGATTGCCATTGCGTTCGTGAAGTAGTCCTCGCAGTACCTCCCCGCCGTCCAAAATGAACAGAGTTCTTTCGAAATTGCTGTGGCAGGCGTGTAAAAAGGGTTGAATGCAATGACCAGAAGACGGGTAAACAAAGAAGCCATCCATTGTGGACTATGTGCGAGCAACATAGAACATATCTTGTGTACCAGAGATCCTCCCAACGCTTTACCGGCGATAAACAATTCTCCGCGGAGAGTACTTCCTCTTCTCAAGACTTCTGCTTGGAGAGCGTCGGGCCATGCCGGTTCAAAGACATCGTCCGAATCGAGGAAAGCTACGATCTCTCCTGTGCATTTCTCCACACCAAGCTTGCGTGCAGATCCCGGTCCTTGGTTAACGCTCATGCGGAACGTACGCACGAGCACTCCGCTCGGCGTCTTGTTCCGTTCATATTTATAGGGCACTGACCCGCAATCGTCGACCACTACGATTTCAAAGAGCTCAGGATGCGATGGAGTAACCGACTCAATTGCGCGATCCGTCAGAGCCTTGCGATCAAATGTCGGGACTACGACCGAAATCAGTTTATCCATAAAATAAGGAGATCACGCTCTTTGAAAACAGGGCGTAGATAACGAAGTTGATGGTGAGAGCTCCGGCAATTGACACGCCAGACCGCAGGGAAAGATTCGGCGCCCTGGTTGCCATAAATGCTTGAATGGCGATAGCCTCCATGGCAAACCTATAGGTGATGTACGGAAAGACAACGATGCTGAGTATCAGCAGGATTGTTGAGTACCAGAAGGATGTCTGTTCCTCCTTCGATTGCTCGGCACGTCGATCGGAGTACCTGATCACATAAATGACGAATAAGGGAAGAACCATAAAAATCAAAAACCAGACCGAAGGCTTTTCCGAATAGGCCTCTAGGTAAGTCATCAGAGCGCCGTAAGCCTCGTCTGATGAACCAAGAAACCTTATCGAAAGCAGGGCGCCTCCAAGGGCCAGGACTGGAATCGACCAGCGAAGTATGGTTCGTCTACTGAGGGCGCCGGACCGATAGGCAATCAGCACCGCTAATGGAGCAAAGAACCAGTTGGAATCGTGAATCAGCATCGCAATTGCAATTGCACTGACTTTATAGATACGTCTTTCCAGCGTAAGCCCTGCAAGAAAGAAGGCGAATCCCATTCCCTGCCTCAGAGCGTTTGTCATAAATTCGAAACCAACCGTGCTGGCGAGCAGTCCACCAGCAACCAGTAAGGTCCCCTCTCGTTCCCAGCCTGCGAACAGCAGAAGGCTAAGGGGAAGCGGAAGGGCCGCACAAAACAAGAAAATACGCGGTTCGTTACCCAGGCACGTTGGTCGCATAATCCAGTCAAATGCACGCAATGAAAAGCTCACGGTTGGATCAGCAATCAGCGATGGATTCAACACCACTGAACTGTCATGCGTAATCCATGAGTCACCGGACATCGGCAATGCGCACGCTTGTCGCTGATTGCCAACGTACCGCCCGGTGTCGTTCGAGGCTGTCACACTCGGAATTGGTCGAAGAGACAAGGCCAGAGTAAAGAGGGTCGCAGCTGCGCCAAACACTAAGCGGAGAGTGTATGCTCTGCTACTCACCGCGTAGGATCTCGCTTAGTGTTGCCCCAGCGGACCAGCGCTCTCGGTAAATCGGCTCTAGGGTATTTCCCTCTGCCCACTCATTCCAGGACTTCACGAACAACAGGGGCATAGTGTTTCTCGACTCGAGTTCGAAAGCCGCGCTCGCCGCACGTCTAAAGCTCGCCTCATTGTAGTGTGAGAGCACCAGGCCACGTCGACCGGACCTTGGCGTGTTATCCCATCCGGCCACGACTGTAGCATGGGACTGACCCTTGATTGAACGCATTCCCCGCTCCAATGTCGACATGACACTGTCGTACTTCCGGATCTCTGGGCCAAGTCCGATCTGAGCTAACTTCCTCCACAATAGCCGGTAGCCGATTGAAACAGTGGGGTTCTGAAAGTAGGCAGCAATCGGAGTAACAACCGCGGCATCAAGCCCATATGCGCATGGGTCCGAGAATTCAAAATTGAGCCCCGGAGACCAGTTTCCGATCAGATAAAGAGAGGCTCCAGTGCGTCGAGAAACATGCTCCCTCAGCTGCCCCAGATACTCGGCGCCATTGGGAATCTGGCGCGGTTTATAGATAACGAAGGGAAAGTGCCCGTCGATTTCAAGGTAACGTCCGCTTTCAATGTATCGTGACACGAGATCTGCATGTTCCGCCAGTTCGTCGAGGTTATAGGTCTGTTCCACGAATACTCGGTTTGCCGCCCCATGCCAGATGCCGGACCACGACTCGTTCGCCCAACCCAGGATGAAACGAAAGTCCCTTCTTTCAATGCTAAGCATGTCATCCAGCGGGCGATGGAGGAGGCGCTTTCCAGCGAACCAGTAGTGCCAAAAACAGAAAGCTTCAATCCCAATCTCGCGAGCATAGTCCATTTGCTCACAAAGTGTCTCAGAGCATCGCAGATCATAAAAACCGAATCGTCCCGGAACTTTTGGCTGGGCGTGCCCAGGGAAGAGCGGGCGGGCACGGGCTACGTTATGCCATTCCGTAAAGCCCTCGCCCCAGAACTCGTTGTTCTCGGGAATTGGATGAAACTGGCCGAGATAGTAGGCGATAACTGTGAGCTTTTTTTTCATCTTCCTCTTATGAAGCTGAGTCCAAATGCGCGTTCTTCCGGTGTGAAAAAGAGAAACCAACCGATCACTACAGAGACGGTCAATCCGACAGTGGATAGCGTCAATTTGAATAGCAGGGTCATGTTAAGCATGCTGATGGCAAATGCTGCAAAGATGATTCCAATGCTTGCTAGGAGAGTTCTTGCACGTGGCATTTTGTGCAGCAGCCTCTCCACTGCTCCAAATAGGAGAACGCAGTCGACAATGACTCGTATGGTCCACGCAATCGCCGTACCTTCAATACCGAAATGTTTCGTCAGGAACCACACGGTGATCAGATAGAAGGGTAATTCAAGAAGGTGAATCTTGCCCGTAATATCTGCCCGTCCCGCGCCCTGCACGAAAGCAAATGGGAGTGTGGCGAGGCCATTCACAAATATTCCAATCGCCAGCCACTGAAGGACGCGCGCGCTGTGACTTGCAAAAGTTGGCCCGAGCCATAGTCTCAATCCGTTTTCTGCAAAAATCACGACGATGAGGGTTACAGGTAGCAAGGTAAGGGCGACGTATTTAACGGCCCGTCGAAACAGTTTTGCCGCCCGTTCACGATCTGTGACCAACGCGCTAGAAAACGCGGGAAATAGCACTCCAACCAGAGCGGCTGGAAGAACCAAGAGCTTCATGACGGCTTCAAAGGGAGTGGAGTAATAGGTCACTGCCGTAAGCGACAAGAGCGTGCCAATCAGGAAACGATCCAGATAGGCCATCAGTGGAGACACGATATTTGATACGGTCATCCAGGCGCCGAAGCTGAAGAGCATCGGGAGAAGGGACCTGTCGATATCGCATTTGCGCGGAAACAGGGACATGCCGCGGAGTGCCAGAATGGCATGGACAAGCCAGAACACAATGCGCGCAAGTACCAAGATGCCGATCACGGCCGGCAACTTGTTCGACCACGGCAACACGAGAAGCGGAGCGGCGAATGTCGTCATTCCCATTGGAAAGCGGGCCAGATTGATCACCTTGAATTTCTGCCGAGCTTCCAGCACTCCTCGGAATCCAGCGGTGCTGATCACAAAAGGCAAAGAAAGGCTCAGCAAGTAAAAAGCTTTCTTTGTCTCCGTAACAATCGGCGCAGGAGTCCTGAGCAGGTTTTCGACAAGTACTGGAGTCACCGCCGCGAGAATCAGTCCCCCGACAACTCCAAATCCGAGCATCAGCAGATTTGCGGTCCAGATAATCGGAGAGAGCTCTCCCTCTCTGCCGATCGCTAACCTCTGCGCGACAAGGTTGGTCATGGCGCGGCCCAACCCAAGATCGAAAAAGCTGAAGTAGCCAACCACCATCCATGCGATCGTCAGTACCCCGAACCGCTCCGTCCCAATTGCGTGAATCAGCCGCGGAATTGCGAAAAGGCCAACTCCCATCGGGCCAATCTGGCCGATGAGATTCCATACCGTATTGCGAGCAAGTAGCGATCCTCGAGTCAGCTCTCTCACTCTGCCTTCGCCAGCCGACTCATTGGGACCGGGCGAACTCACCCTAGGTTCGATTGAAACCATACTGACTTCGCGTGTCGCTCCGGGACTTCCAAAAACTGACGAGGCTCATAGGATGCGTGATACTGCGCGGCTTCTCTTCCGGTTCATCGCATTTCTTATCGGCGCAAATCGCCGCCTGGTTTCGGGATCGCTTCTCATCCGCTCGATCTTGGCCAGCAGGAGCGCGAGGAATATGGCGAACAATCCCCCCAACGCTGTGGCACCCACGACGATCACACCTCGTCTCGGAGAAGAGCGTTTTTCCGGAGGAACTGCATAATCTACGACTTGAATTAAAGCCCCTTGCTTTGCCTCATCAAGTTTCGCCATCTCGAACTGGCGAGCGAGAATCTCGAAGATGGTCTCGTTGTATTTGACCTCGCGAAACCTGCGAACATACTCTAGCCCGGCAGCCGGCACCGCACCCTTGGGCACAATCAAGCCATCACTGGCACTGCCTTCTGATCCGCCAAGTTTGGCCAACTGAGCTCTCATCAAGTCCAGTTCCCGCTGCGCCTTTACCAACTGAGGGTTCTGGTCGGTTGCGTAGCTCTCCATGCCTTGAATCTGAACCTCTTTTGCTGCGACTTGGGCACGAAGAGAAGCCGCCGACTCAATGAGCGCTCGGGCTTGACTGTCGAGTTGGATCAATCCGGTCTTTTGCTCTGTTTGTTTGAGAGCCTCCTCAGCCTTTACGAGGTTGTCTTTTGCCTGCTCTAGCTGGCCCTCAAAAAATAGCCTCCTTTGAGAAGCCTCTGTAATTGCTAGCTGTTGGGAAAGCGATCGAAACTGGCCGACGTAGCCGTTTGCAAGGTCCGCGGCACGCCGAGGATCGCGTGCCTCGACCGAGATATGGATCAGTCCATCTTTACCGCTTCCGTCTACCGTCACGTCCCTTTCAAAATCTTTGCGCGCATCCGCTAAATAGCGTTCGTGGTACTCCCGCATCAGATCAAATTTCTTCACCATCGCATCTTCGACAGTGCGACTCTTCAGCATCGCGACAAACATCTCATTGGGATTCTTCAGCCCGAGACTGCTTCCGGCTAACGCCGCTGCACCACCCAACGAACTGAGTTGAGATCCAATGGCAGCGGCCATCGAAGAATTCTGTTGCGGTGGCAGCAAGGTGACGGTTGCCGCATATCTCTTCGGTAGGAGCAGCGAAACGACCACCGCAAAGACCGCGCAAGCGCCCGTTATCCCAATTATCAGTCCCCTACGCTCGATGAGATGCGCCCCGAATTCGATCAGAGTAATCTCGTCGCCTGGTTTCCTGGTTTGCTCGTCAACGGTTGGGTCGTCAACAGCCGGTGGATTCTCTTCGAGCCGGGAATGCGTCACTTCTATTGACATCATTTTCTACCGATTCCGAAACCAGAGAGAGCATTCCATTTCCAAGATGCCGAGGAAGTCGCCCTCGTGATCTATTTAATGACGTTGATCGCCGCAGCGCCAAGCGCAAATTGAGAAAAGACTTGTGACCAGTCTATGACCCCGCGCAAGGCAGAAGGCTTGAAAGTCTTCTCCGGAACGACGATCGTATCGCCCGGATGGAGTCGCAAGTTTGCGAATTCATTGCGCCACGCAGACTTAGCGGCGTCCCGGCTCACGACATCGCCATTAGCGCGAATGACGAACTCATGGCGCTGGTCCGCATCCTTGTTTGGTCCTCCCGCCTGGAGCAAATAGGCCCCAGCAGTTTGTCCGTGAACGTAAAGAAACGAGTTCTGGTTATAAACAGCGCCGATCACCGTCACCACGGAGGGTACAGCTGGAATCACAAATCGATCCCCGTTTTCCATGGTGATCTGGGGAAGCTCGACCGTTCCTGCGCTGTCCGGTTTAAGCGTCAGAACGACTCGCCCGGTGGCTCGAATCTGCCGCAAGCCAGCCAGCAGATCGCGCTCACTGTTTTGAGCTGATGCGCCACTGGCAATGTCCTGCGCTGTTGTAGAAGCGGATGCCGCCAGGGCGAGATTTGACCTATGGATACGCGTTTCAAGCGTCTGCACATATTCATCAATGCGAGATTGTTGTGCGACGCGAACCGACTGCCGCGTGAATTCTGACCCGTAAAGATATGCCTTTGGAGTGATCCCTCCAGCCCGCTCTACCAACTCTCGGAGTGTCTCATCCGGTCGAACGGAGTAGACTCCGGAATGAACGAACTCGCCATCTAAAGTCACGAACTTCGTCTGCTCTGACAGAGGTACATGAATATCGGCCTGCGAGAAAATGGAGACGATGTCTCCGCTCTTCAACTCCATATCCTGGGAGCTGTCGTGGTGAAGAACTAGTTTTCCGAGGTCGAACGGGAATAAGCTGGTCTTGAGCGTATCTGGATCAATTCGCTCCACCGCCGCATAATCCCAATCTATATCCGGAGCCAGGGTCCGGATCGTGGTCCGCTGCTGGGGCTGCGGACCGCGCGATGGCGCTGAGGACTGTTGAGCTCCCAGGGATGAGCCTGTAGACCATTGCTGCCCGAGCGAATTGCGATTCTGCTGCGAATCTATGGAATCCTGCGCGTCGTCATCATTGGATCGGCGTTTCAGGTTGACTGCATTCGCATTCTCAGGTTGACGCAAGTCCTGAAAGCCATCTGAAGGTTCGAACTCTAAAGCGGGTAACCCCAGTTGTGTTCGCTTCCACCAATAATCGCGGGTGATCAGCGAGTCCTTGTCAGGAATGAGCTCACTGACACGCATCCCGGGATGCCAGGAAAACCGTCCGGGGTTGGCAAGGTTTCCCCGAAGAACCACAGTATTTTCATAGTGCGGGACGATCGAAAGAACTCGAATGATGTCGCCGTCCGCTAGCGTGGTTACCACGCCTTCCTTATCATATGAAACTTCCATGACATGGCGGTGACGATGTTCCTCGATACGCTCGATCGAAACTCGAGCTGCTGAAGCTATCGAGGATGCGCCGCCCGCGCTGGCGAGAGTAGATGCCAGTGTTTCGCCGGGAAGCAATTCGTAGATGCCGGGGTTCTTAACGCTCCCGGAAATAGCAACTTGAGAACCAATAGGAGGAATGAAGATAACATCGCCAGAAAACAGCTTGGCGTCTTCTGAGTTGTATCCACGGACAAGCAGATCATAGAGATCGAAATGGGTGATCGTTTGCCTTCCTCGCCGAAGCTGGATGTCACGCAGGGAGCCCTGCATCGCAGGTCCTCCCGCCGCAAAAAGAGCATCGGTAAGCGTACTGAGAGAGCTGATCGTGTATAGGCCAGGAACTCGTGCTGCCCCCGCTATATACACTTGAATCGAGCGGATCTGACCAAGATCCACGCTCAAATCGAAATCGTGAAAAACCCGCCCGATGGCGTTCCGCAAATGTCCATCGAGTTCTGCAAAACGAATCGACGCCACATGAACTGAACCAATCTGAGGAAGGTAGATGTTTCCGGACCGGTCCACGCGCACATTAGCTTGGAATGTCAATTGTCCCCAGATTCGAATCCGAAGTTCATCCCCGGGCCCGATTACGAAATCGGAGGGCACAGGCGTCATATCGAGTGGAGCGAAAGTCGACGGAACTCGCTGGAACAGATTCGCGCCAAAAACCGGCAAGACCTGACCGATGGTGGTGGCTACAAACTTCTGAAATTCGGTGAGCGGCTGCGGCGGGAAACGGGGCTCTGCGATTTGATTTTTGCCCGGTACGGGGCTAAACGCCTGTTTGACGTCCGAGTAGCTCCCGTCGAACGGGGTCACCGGTTGCGCGCTGTATTTTTCAGACTGCGAATTCTGCCCCGGAGTCAAGCCTAAAGTCCTGGACGCGCATTCCGCAGTATTCGGAAAATCTGAACAGTCCGTAGAGTTCGGATTCTGAGTTCTTGAATTCGGGTTCTGTGATCCATCCCAAGAACTTCCGGGGGTGTGCTGATGCGCGTTCAGGCAAACGCAGACCAAGAAAAAAACAAGTAAGGTAATGCGATTGGTCATTCCGGGGACCGACGAGCGTCGGCGTGCAGCAGTTCCGGTGCAGGAACTCCTGATACTCCTTTTCTCCGAGGTGTGGGGATCGTCGACCTTAAATCTAGCACCGCGTTCGCATCTCCTGCGGCTCCAGAGCTCAACTGGAGCTTGCCCCGCACCACTGGTGGAGGGCCAATCAGTTCAACCTAACTTTACGCATTGTTGTCGTATCGGACGCAAACAAAAAACCACAATGGCATCTGTCAAGTAACTGGGGCTCAGCCCTTAGCGGACTCGGCGCAATTCGAAACGAACACCGCTGTTACAAGGTTTGGCCACCGACGGAAGCGTGTCGGGGGCCATCGATCTAACTCGAGGGTCGGATGCTTGTCCTCGTTCAGTCATGTAGCAGCCGGGTATATGCTCGCGCGACCTGTTTCACCATGATCTCCATACTGAATTTCTCTTCCACAGTCTTCCTTCCCGACAGCCCCATCGCTCTGGCCCTGGCCGGATCGGAGAGCAAAGAAATGACAGCGTCCGCAAGAGCTTCAGCGTCGTTGGGAGGCGCAATGAATCCGCTGGCTCCGTCTGCCACGGCCTCCGAATTTCCGCCCACATCGGTCGCAACGACGGGAAGGGATGATGCCATCGCCTCGATGATGGCGTTCGAAAAGCCTTCGCTCCGGGAAGGGAGAACGAAAATGTCAGCTTCAGTCAGATGCTGGCGTAAATCCGTTTGGCCAGCCTCGAAGCGAAGATATTTTGTTAAACCCAATTCATCGACGAGTCGCCGCAGTTCATTGACATATTCCTTTTCAAGCACCTCACCGACGATCAAAAATCTAGTTTCGGGGAATTGCCGCACAACCGTCGCAGCAGCTCGGACGAACAAATCCTGCCCCTTCACTCTCCTTATGTTGCCGACCGTAACAATGAGAAACTCGCCGGGCTTCCTCTGAGGTCTGGATGGCGATGGCCAGTCTTCCAGGTTAACTCCGTTGTAGATCGTTTCGACTCGCTCGGGATTCACGCCATCGACATCAATGGCATGCAGCCTGACTCTTTCAGAAACAGCCAGGACTCTATCGGGGAACCGAGCCATCAACCGGTACGCGATGCGCTGCTTCCTTGTCCTCAGGAATCCCATATCCCTCCGAGACCATATTAGATTTGCATTGGACGTAATTTTGGTTATGAAACCCGCCCATATATCAGAGGTAGCAAAAAAGGTGTGAACAATCCTGATCTTCTGTTGACGGAGGAAAGCTCGAAACTCTAAGGCTGCTCGCACTGCCTTGATGTCGAAGGGGCGCTGCAATGGAAGCAGATAAATCGGACAGGGTGGTACCCGCAAGGCGGCACTTTCAGGATCCAAGGAGAACGTAAGGATACCCGGTTGATAACCGTAGCGTGTCAAACTCGACGCCAGTTGCAACACGATCCGTTCACCTCCTCCCAAGATCTGTCGTAGCTCGTCGACAACCAGCAAAATGGGGCATGCATCGCTCCGCACGTTTGACGTTTCACCCGGAACGCTCGAAGGCATCGCAATAAGCTCGATCATCTGACTGTCTCGATAATGTCCTGAGTCAATTCGATGTGGGGCAAACTCTCCCTGCATGGTTTGCCGAAAATATCAATCAGTTTAGTATCCAGCTCGCGATTTGCCATATTCATCGCGGCTCAGTCCGCGGCTGCATTCTCTGCCAAACGGAGCTTCTCTTGGGTGTCGGACCATGGATCAGCTGCTTGGCTGCTTCAATCTATGCACATTCTTCTCATGAACTCGAGCTCTTTCTCGATTGCTTCTCCGGAAGCGCTATCGCCATAGGGACAATCGGCCAGTCACGAAACGGAGAAAGGCCACCAACGCGGCCAGGTTCAGGACGATAATTGTATGTATCAGAGCAATCAGACGCAGCTTTTTTGCCCTCGGAACGATCACGGATAAACCGAAGCAGAGATAGAACAGGACCTGCAAACCCAGAACCGCTTTGTAAAACGGGGCACCAGAGTACGCAGAAGTGACAAAGAACAAAAGCATAAGGAATGGCGAAACGAGCCGCAACAGTTTGTGGCTGACAAAACGGAAGAGGAGGGGATTTCTTGGACTGACCAGCCAAGGGGCAATTCGCACCAGTTGAAAGTTTCCCGTGAGCGTTCTGACTCGACGAGAAAATTCTGTTCCTTTCCTGGTTGAGAATGCATCCCGGACGATGGCTCGCGGCTCAAAGATCACGCGCTTACCCCGCAGCGCTACATGCATGGGCAGAAAGACGTCATCGAGTATCGTTCCAAGTGGCATCGGCGTATAGAGTTCGCGCCGCATTGCATAAATCGCCCCCGTTGTCCCGATCATCGAACCAGAGTCTGACTCGAGAGCGCGAATGCGCTTTTCCCACTGCCAGTATGCGCCGAGTGCCCCAGTTCGCTCTTCGTCCTTTTCCTCGATGACCAACGAACCGCTGACTGCACCCACTGTTAGGTCAGAGAACGGTTGCACAAGTTGGAGGATCGCGTCGCTGTCGATCTCTTGTCGAACATCAAAAAACACGAGAATGTCGCCGGTGGCCAGCCGAGCCGCTTCGTTTAAAGCAGCTGCTTTGCCCTGCTGATTTTGCAAAATCAGCGGGACAATCAAATCGCTGTTCCCGACAAGAATTTTGGGCGTTCCGTCGCTCGATCCGTCTGAAGCAATGATGATTTGAAGGAGACTGGATTCGTAGTCCAGCCGGCGGAGGCTGGCAAGCCTGTGTGGAAGCGCATTCTCCTCATCCCGAACTGCAATCATCACCGTGACTGAGGGAACGTGAGGATGGACTTCAAGTGGGACCTTCCAAAACCGAGAAGCGATCCACAGCCAAGCCACGTAGCCAGCGTACGTATGGGTGAGCAGCATCAGGCATAACCAAAAAACCCATCTAGCCAGCATTTCCAGTTCCAACCCTATCCCCTTTCGGTCCGAACCCAGTGCTTGCTGCGGACAGACAGCAAGGCTCCGAGGTGCTGCCTTATGATCCAGATCGAATAGCGAGAGAACCCGAAGATCAATTGCGTCCAACTATATTGAGCACGAAGAGTTGCCAGGAGGGCAAGTGCGTATGCGCATTCAAGGGTTAAGGCGATCCCGAATGATATCCAAATGCCATGCGTTACGGTGTGCCGGCCAATGAGGAGTGCAACAGAGGAGATTGCGGTCAGGAAAATGAGTGACAGGCGACTTCGGGTCATTAAATAGAAACAGGATTCAAGACTCTTCCAGTCCCTCTTCGTGAACGCGCGCAAGAACTGCAGCGGAATCAACCTAGCGATGAGCCCATACGTGCCTCGAGCCCATCGCTCCCTTTGCGCGCCAGCATTTTTGAGTCGACCGGTCATCACGGTGGTTACACTTGCATCTTGCACAAACCGAATTGGGACGCCGTGAGCAGCCAGTTGAAAACCATACTCAAGATCCTCACAAACGGAG
>Ga0070684_100000929_pt1 | contig 20824 bp, 26 predicted proteins | sample KBSC723LmetaG_FD_65653 | JGI IMG/M metagenome (GOLD analysis project Ga0070684, IMG submission 65653) | Corn rhizosphere microbial communities from Kellogg Biological Station, Michigan, USA - KBS C7.2-3L metaG | ecosystem: Host-associated > Plants > Roots > Rhizosphere ...
ACGGAACTGACCGCAGATCTGCACGAGGGCGGGTACCGCGTGATGATCGAGACGCAGGGCACTGTCTACAAGCCTTGGCTGCAGGATGTCGATGAGGTCTGCGTCTCTCCGAAAGGCCCGTCAGCGGGTATCGGGACGCACGAGCAGTCGCTGCAAAGGCTGACAGATTTCATGGCCTGTGGGGGGATGCTCGACCACAAGTCACTCTACTTCAAGATCCCAGTGTTCGGAGAGGAGGACTATGCGTTCGCAGTGGCAGTGCACGACAGGTACCCGGAGATCGAAATGTATCTTTCTGTCGGGAACTCGTTGCCCCCTCGTGCGGGCTCGGAAGACACACCAAGGCCAGTACTCCGTGCGACTGTCCTACGTGACACGGAAAAACTCGTCAATCGCGTCCTCTCTGACGCAGCGATGAGTGACGTTCGGGTGTTTCCTCAGCAACATGTGCTCATCTGGGGGAATGCTCGTGCCAAGTAACCTGCACCTCGACTTCAGAAATACCGGCGAGAATTATGACGATCTCGTGCGTTCTGCGAGACAGATTATCGAGGCGGTAGGCGAGGACCCAGATCGTGAAGGCCTGCGTCAGACGCCTGATCGTGTTGCGCGAGCGATGCTAGAACTGACGAGCGGGTACGTCAGTTCTTTGCCTCTCAACCTGACGACGTTCGATGCAGAGGGCGCTGACCAGATGGTCTGCCAGTGGAACATCCCACTGTACTCTCTGTGTGAGCATCACCTGTTGCCGTTTGCGGGATACGCCCACATCGGATACATCCCGAAAGACAGGATCCTTGGACTATCGAAGTTCAAGAGGATCGTGGATGTGTTCGCGAGGCGCTTTCAGGTGCAGGAGCGTCTCACAAGGCAGGTCGCATCAGCGATTGAGCAGATTGTCTCGCCACGAGGGGTGATGGTCGTCATAGAAGCAGAGCATTTCTGCATGACGATGAGGGGAGTTCAAGCTCCTGGCACACTAACGACAACGTCCGCTGTGACAGGGGACTTCCTCGACCCGTCAGAAGGGTCACGCGAGGAGTTCATGTCGCTGCTCGGACGTAACAGGAAGGGAGAACGGTGACCTGGCAAGCAGTTGCACTGATCCTCGGCCTAGTGTGGGCACTTGTACCTCCGCTGTGCGTGTCCATGATGTACGAGAGTAAGGGAGAGCAGAAGTGAGCGACGCAATTGTTCTGCTGTCTGGGGGACTCGACTCCTCGACAGCTCTTTCACTCGCGCTACGCGCTGGTCATGAAGGCGTGATGGGTCTCGCGTTTCGATACGGACAGAGGCACGAAGGAGAGGTTGAAGCAGCGCAGCGCGTCGCAGATGCGTACGACGTTCCTCTGCGTGTCGAGTATGCCTCCCTTTCATCAGGGGAATCAGTTCTGATGCACAAGTCAGTCGGGATGCCCCACATGACCTACGAGGAGATCGAATCGTCTAAGGGCGTCTCGCCAACCTATGTTCCTTACCGCAACGGCACCTTCCTCTCAATCGCAGCGTCGATTGCTGTTGGTGTCGGGTACGACACTATCTACATCGGAGTTCACGCAGAGGATGCTCGCGGATGGGCCTACCCTGACTGCACACCAGAGTTCATCGGCGCGATGCAGAACGCGATCTACATCGGCACGTACCACAAGGTGCGTCTCGTCGCGCCGTTCCAGTACAAGATGAAGCATGAGATCATCGAACTTGGTCTCAAGCTAGGCACGCCATACCAGCTCACATTGTCGTGCTACGAGGGCACTGATCCTGCGTGTGGCAAGTGCCCGACCTGCGTGTCACGGCTCGAGGCATTCCAGAAGAACGGCGTTTCAGATCCTCTTTCCTACGAGTTCGATCGCTACAGGGCTGGCACTGGTCGTGGTGTCGTCGCTGCGAGTCTCGATCTCAACCGCATGCTTGGAGAGAATTCGTGAACGGAATCCCTCCAGGCGCACACCTTTTCGGCGTCCCACCACAGGTTGCGCAGCCAAAAACTGAGAGAACAGTCAGGTTCAGAAGTTGCAGGATGGGGTTTGTGGTCAACGTCGGACCTGCAGGTACAGTCGCAGGCTACGAAATGCAGATCATCGACCCCCAAGAGGAAACAGTGTACGTCTTCGGACTCGATCAGGCTCTGCGGGATACTTTCGTTGACCAGCTAAGGTCCCTTCCAGACGAGGGAACAATTCCAGGAGGGGACAATGGAAGTGCGGCCTGAGTCCAGACATGTAGACGCTGAGGTTGACTTCGTCAACAGCCCGCCACATTACACATACGGTCCAATCGAGGTGATTGACCTCATTGAGCTGTTTGATCTTACTTTCCATGAGGCATCCGCAATCAAGTACCTCCTGCGCTGGAGGCACAAGGGAGGAGTGCAGGACCTTGAGAAAGCAATCTGGTACATCGACAGGCTCATCGGGATCGAGAAGCATGGTAAAGGAGCTACGGCTCCTAGAGGTCTCAAGGAAGAACTCAGTCGGGCACGCTGACTCAGTCGAGAAGATCATCTCCCAGCTGTCCCTTCTGACGCCTGACACGGTTACCTACCAGGGGCACACAGCGACAGGCCGCCTGCGACAGGAGATCGTACTGGACACTCCTGTTCACGAGATCTTACTCTCCCAGTCGCTGTTCCGCAAGTTCATCTGCACTGACGGATGCACAGCCTGCTGTCAGAAGTTCACGCTTGATTACATCCCCTCTGAGTTGCGTCACGTTGAGCATGTAGAGGGATTCTCGAAGAGAAGCGTCTATGTCAATGGCAGGAGAAAGGAGGTGTACTCGAATGATCAGAACCACAATCCCATCTGTGACTTTCTTCGGGTACGACGTCCTGGTGGCGGGTTGGGCTGTGCCAACTACAAGTACGCTCCTCTGTCTTGCATCTCTGCTCCTCAGCTTCAGTTTGTACAGATGCGACCTGGGAAGACCTACATCCTCAAGAAGCCGTTCGGACGAGCGTGGGCAATGACACCGACCCCGCAGTGTCAGTTCGTCGAGTTCGAGTCAGAGGATGAGTTCAAAGCGGAACTCGCGATGATGAGGGGCATCCTGATCAGGTTCTACAAGTGGGCCAAGTACTTCGGTATTGACACGAAACTCCCTGCCGTGATCCACAACCTCCTCAACACGAACGAACCACTCGAAGGAGCGACGCCTGTATGGACCTCTGCCTGATCCCTCCGATTGCGCACCTGCGCCAGTTCAAGCAGAAGCGCCACCTCGTCCTCTCACACCTTCTCCAGAACAAGCAGTACAGGGAGTTCTACGAAGAACGGCGCGCACAAGGAGACTATCTGATTCTCGACAACTCAGCACACGAGAATGGTATAGGTGAGGGACCTGGGAAACTCCTGCTGCAGGCACTCGACCTGAATGTTCAGGAACTCGTTGTACCGGATAAGCTTGACGACGGTCCCACTACTGTCAAGTTGGCGCGTGAGGCACTCCTCTCCTGGTTTGGTGTGAAAGGGCATCTGCGTGGGCGTGACATCCGTCTGATGTACGTACCTCAGGGCAAGACAATCCTAGAATGGAGAATGTGCCTGACAGACCTGATGGTCCTGCACGCATCAGCTGTTGAGTTCTGGGAAGTCCCACTGCCTCTCACGATTGGCATCTCGAAGGACTACGCACACTGGGACGGCGGCCTCTACCACCTTCTCAACATCGCAGAGCACTTCACGATGCGTGACTACGTTGAGGTGCACCTACTCGGGTCTGGGCACGACTACTGGACAGCTGCAGATCTCGCAAAGGAGTTCGAGATCCGTTCCGTCGATACGGCTAAGCCTTTCGTATGGGCGTTCGATGGCCTTGTGATGTCGAAGAAGGTGCCACACATCCTTCCAGACTCTCTGCCTCCTAGGCCAACGACCTACTTCCATCAGGAGTTCGAGGACCTCACGACAGCGAAGCACAACGCGAAGGTGCTCAGGGAGTTGATCGAGGGATGAAGGTCCTCGTCGTTCACGATACACCAATCTGTTCTGGCAAGCACTACGAGGTCCTTGCAGCATCCCTGACAGCGAACGGATGCAAGTCCTTCGATGTGTTCGACCTCGGTTCAGAGAAGCCAAAGGTCGCCCAGTGCAGGGAGAAGACAGATGAGATTCTCAGCAAGGCGCAGAGGTACGACAAGATCCTTGCAGCTTCTGGCGGCGCTCTCGCAGCGATCTACTCTCTCGACAAGATACCAGCCATCACAAAGTACCGTGGCAAGGGCATGCTCGCGCCTACGGGCCACTACCTCGTCCCAACGATCTCTCCAAGCACGTGTATCAAGGACCCAGAGTTCTTTCGAGACCTTCTCTTTGACGTCTCAAAGCTGTGCGCGAATGATGCACCTCTCGTTACGCCAGAAGTTGAGACGGTGGTTCTTGAGACGAAGAAGGATCTTGCTCTTCTGAAAGATCTCCACGAGGCCTCCTGGGTCGCGTGCGATATCGAGACGACAGGTTTCAACCCCGTGACAGCAGACATCCTGGCACTCGGACTCGGTGCCGTGATGGAAGATGGCACAGGATACGTCCTTTGCGTTCCCGACAAGTTACTCGGCGCGCGTGACGATCCTGTCTGCAAGTTCCTGCGCACCTATGAGGGAACTACTGTTTTTCACAATGGCAAGTTCGATGTGCAGCACCTCTGGCATCGCTATGGGCGCTATCACATCCACGACTTCGCAGACACGATGCTTCTCGGGTGGGCGCTCGATGAGCGTCCCTTCAATCGCTACAAGCATCTCAGCCTGAAGAAACTAGCGAGCGTTCACCTCGACGCCCACGACTACGACATTGACATGGGATCGTGGCTCGAAGAATGGTTCAGAGAGGATCCTGATCCTGCAGACGTCGCGAACTGGTTGGTCGAGTATGTACTGTCGCACCCAGAGAAGGCACGCTCGTATTGGCGTGAAGCGAATCCTGAAGAGCCTTGGCGCGGGTTGAAGGTCGGACGTGACATCCCACCTGAGGACGTCTATCCGTGCATTCCTCTCCCAAAGCATCTCCTGCCTGCACCGACGAAGATGCGCAGGAAACAGATGTGGGACGAGATGCTGGAGTACATGGCGTATGACTGCTTCCACACAGCACGCCTCTACCCGCTTCTGAAAGAGATGGCGAAGGACGAGTCTCCGCGCCTCCTCAACGTCCTTGAGACGACACTGTACCCAGGTTCGCTTGCTATCGCGCACATGGAGATGCTCGGGACCCACCTCGACGTGAAGTACCTCACGCGCACGCGCAAGCAGGTCGTGAAGCAGCTCGATGAGGAAATGGAGACGATCCGTGCGCTTGTCGCAGAGCACACGACGACAGAGGCTGAGGAGTTCAATCCGAACTCACCAACCCAAGTTGCGAACCTTCTCTACAACGCAGAAGACGATGGCGGCCTTGGGTTGCAGATGCCGAAGGACGCAGGTCGGTACGCGTACAAGCGCGCGGAAGGTCAGGTCACGACGAACGCAGACACGTTGAAGGTGCTCGCGCGTCAGGTCGCTAAGAAGATGCCAGCAGCAGCGAAGCTCATCTCGACGATCATCGAGTACAGGGTCAAGTCGAAGATCTTGTCAACCTACATCGACGGTCTCCTTGATCTCATGGACGACGACGAGAGGATCAGAGGTGACTTCAATCTCCACGGAACGTCAACTGGGCGCCTTTCGTGTTCTGAGCCGAACTTGCAGAACATTCCTGATGCGTCCCACGTTGGGTTCGATATCCGCCGTGCGTACATTCCAACAGACGGCTGGACGATCCTTGAGGCAGACTACTCACAGCTCGAACTTCGAGTCGCTGGTCTTTACTCACAGGACAAGGTTCTGATCGACGCCTACCGCAATGGCGCTGACATTCACCAGGAAGTAGCGTACATGCTGTGGCGCAAGCCGAAGGACGAGATCACGAAGTACGAGCGCTACCTCGCTAAGTGCATGAACTTCGGAGTCCTGTATGGGCGCGGACCAAGGTCACTTGCGACTGGTCCTGAGATGGACAACCTTGTTGAGCAGTCAGGCAGGTCGTGGTCAGAGAAAGAGATCATGGACTACTTCAACAAGTTCAAGCAGGGGTATGGCGAACTGTTCGCCTGGATGGACGTCGTGAAACAAGAGCAGTTCGCACTGAAGTACATCGACGGACCTCTCGGCAACAGGCGTCGCTTCCCGCTCGTGCTCTCGAACGAGGACAAGGCGCGCGTCGAGCGTCAGATAATCAACACGCCGATTCAGGGGTTCGCAGCGCAGTTGACGCTCCGCGCGCTAATCGAACTCGACAGACGCTTCGACCCAGAGACACAGCGTGTCCTCTTCACGGTTCACGACTCGATCATGTGCGAGTGTATCTCCGATCCTCAGATTATCCGTGACACAGCACAGTTGATCAAAGAGACGATGGAAGGCACTCTTCCAGAGGATGCAGTTGTCTCGTTCCCGGTTCTCGAAGGGTCGGGCCAGCAGGAGGGAGAACCGTTCGACTACAACCTCCCCTTCGTCGCTGACGTTGCATATGGGCCATCATGGGGAGATTGCGAACTCGACCCATTCAACCTAACCATACGACGCAGGAAGGTGGCGGCATGAAGTGCGCTGGGTGTGGTGGAGAGGTACCTCCCACAAGGAGGAAGTGGTGTTCTGACACTTGCTGGGAGAAGAACAAACCCGTACTTACCCGCCGGGAGGGATACATCTACCTTATCTACGCACCAGAGGTACATAGGTTCAAGATTGGCTTCTCCTGGGATGTGGAGGACAGGCTGTACGTCTTGCGAGGAGAAGCTCCTTGTGAACTTGAGCTCCTAGCATACTTCCCTGGCACTAGGATGGACGAGAAATCTCTGCATTCTTTGTTTGCTCCTCATTGCCACCACGGAGAATGGTTTTTTGGAGAAGTTTTGCCTCAGGCACTTGCTCACTTCGAGGCCTGCACACGTGCTTCCCACGTGAAAACAGGACCACCCAGCGCTGTGAGCGTCTGAGGACGTCTCGGGACGGAATACCTTCTGCCTATGTTCTTATGGGCCTAGGCGTCTTCGTGTCACAGACGCGCGTCTGTGAAGGCGAATGTACCCAAAGCACGCGGGATCCCAGGCGGAGAGCGAGGAAACCTGGGATCCCGCGTTGACCCTGCCTGGCGCAGGGGTTCTAGAAGGTCTGCGTATCGGAGAAGAACGCAATCACCAGTAGGATCGTGATGATCACGAGGCACACTGCAGCGACGAAACTGAGGAGTTCGTTGCTCATCCGTTCCCTCCTGTTGTTGGCGTGGCAGTCGGGGGAGGCTCGATCACAGGCGTTCCGATCAGGGCACCTGTGTCATCCGTGCCTGTGTTCTGACCAACTACGACCTTGAGGACAGCGATAGCGCCGGCAACCCCGATGAACGTGAGGCCTGCTCGCCACCCGAGCGTTGCACCAGACAGTACTGTGATTCCTGCCGCTGCAGCCGCTTGTATGAATGTCCAGCCGGCCCTGTCGAGAAGGTCGAGCCAGCGGTTGACCTTGGGATTCATGTGCCCTCCTACTTGAGTGACTCAGGACGGTAGACGCCAAGGAAGTCAGGGCGGTAATGTAGCCTCACTGGATATGGACCCGCCTCATTGCCCATCGACGTCCAGATTGCAGTAGATGCTGTGCCCCCCTTTCTGCAGGTAATGACGTGGCGTGTGTTCGAGGGTGTTCCGAACAGGCCCATGTCTCCGATAAAAAACTTGCTGTCCACTTGTGCACCGTTGTTAGTCGCGTAGAGAGTTCCTGTGTACCCGTACCCTGACCAATGCAGTCCGTTCGGGTCTTCGAGTGCCACCTTTGCTACGCGACCTCCCATAAACAGGGCACACGTGTACGACTCAGAGCAGTCGATCTTACCACCCTTTGTCGCTGCGACACCAAGGCTCTGCATCCTGCGGTACTGGAGATAGTGCCAACGTGCCTTGTAGTACTCAGAGCGCTCACAATACTTGGCGATTGCCTCTCGCACGTGTTTCTTCTCTGTCGGCGTCAGGCGTCTCTTCATGCTGAGTGTCATTAGCATTCGGGTGCCTGCTGCCATGCCCATCAGTTCCTGATGCTCTGCTGCGTGAACAGAGTCATCCCCTTCCTCGATGCCTTCTGGAAGCTCAGAGTAGATCTCGATGGCCGACACGTCTAACCCTTTCTCGTGAAGACAACAGAGATGGCGTACTTTACTATCCCTATCTTCTTGAACACTAGGTCTCCACTGGCACCTGCGTAGTGACCTGTGCCTCCGATTACAACAAACTGGCCAAGGATTGTCGTCCTGGTTGCACCAGCGAAGATGATCGACCCGAATGGAAGGTTCCCCTGACCAAGGCAAAGTCTGAGGCTTGCAGTGACCCACCTGCAGTCGAGAACCGTCTCACCAATTGCCCTTCCATACCTGTCACGAACAATCCACAGGGATGACACAGCGTCTCCTCCCCTACCCAATGGCGGAAGGCGGGCTGTGTTCTGGTGCTCAATAGTTGCTGTCACGTCGATTGTCTCTGCGTGCGCTGAGGTGGCGAGGATCAGCGCGAGGATGAGTATTGCCACTAAGGCGTAGCTGCGGCTGGCGGCGTACAATCTTGTTCTCCTGGGGGTTCGAGTGCTAGGATCCCGTCCTCAAGTGTTCTGATGAGATGAGTAAGGGCTGGCGTTTGGTTTGGCACCCGACGAAGGATGTTGAGGATAGCGAGATTCTGGTCGACTATCACAGTGTCACGAACCTCAGCCTCAATGCACTCTCTGTAGATAAAGCGGTTGATCACTTTCTGCCTGTTTATCCTCTCCTGGTTCAGGCTACGTGATAGTGCGGTATTGGCCTTGATCCTGTTATCTGTCTGATTGTGGTTGATATAGAGAACAACAACCGTGGGAAGAACTGCAGACAGAGTAAAGCCTAGAAGCAGGACCTTGACGAGAAATGTGAACGAGTATCTAGGTGTCTGCGTCATGTGCACCACCAGACAATCACAAGAAATAGTGTGAGCCACTTGAGTGCTACGAGCACTACCATAGCTACTCCTTTGGACCCAGGAGGGAGTCGATGATTCTGTTGCCTGACACGAGGCCAACGCAGGAAAGGGCGAGAAGGATTCCCTGTAGCGGGAATGACCACCGGATGATCATTGCCACGATGATGGATAGGCCAGCGAGTGCTAGCACTGCGTCCAGGGTTTGTCCGTACCAAGGCCATCTCTTATATCGGTCCCGTGTCTGCATCCTGCATCAGTCTATGCCCTGTACTTGATGAAGAAAGAACCGAAGGTCAGGTACGCTGGCGTGTCCTGCGGCAGCGCGCTGTAGCCGACAGATGTACCTGGAGAGGTTGGGAAGGTGCGGGTAATGGATGCGTCAAGTGATGCTGGGTTCGGAATTGTGCCACCAACTGACGCAGACCCGAATTGCGACTGGTGGAAATGCTTCGCAGAACGCTGGGTGATTCCCTTACCCTCATTGTCACCCACATTGTCCACATCTGCCTGTTCTCCCTCTGCAACGGGTACACGGCCACGCAGGTCTGGGAGGTTGAAGGTTGTGGATCCGTCCCCTGGCCCGAAGGGCAGAGCTGGAGAGAATGTGTTGAGGAGGTTGAAGAGGTCTGCGTAAGTGGTGCGTGAGACAGCAGCACCATTGCACTGCAACCACCGTGCCTCAAGTACTGTCTCGACAGTCGTGTACGGCCTCACGACCATGATGTATGCGCCGAGTGGCAGGACAGCGTTCATGTTGTCCTTCAGGTGAGTATCAAGAAGCGTTGCCGTGACAATCTCGCCAGGCGTCCAGTCATGGGGTTCTGTCCAAGTCATCGTTCCTCCTAGAAGCCTAGCCTAGTGGATGTGTCGAGTACGCCGAGCACAGAGTCACCAAGAATCCAGTAGTCATTCATGTCTGCAGGTGACAGGTACCAGACGGTTGTCCAACGTCCGACAACATACGTGTGCTCGACATACTCGATGATCCCCTCGAAGGTGACAACTTCTTCTGTGCCCTTCTGGGCAGGCCAGATCTCAACAGCGATACGATCCCCAATCTCACGTCCAAGAGCGTGTGCCCACAGGTTAGTGTCCTGCTGAGGCTCAATAGTTACGCTCTTCACGCGCACGTGGGGATCTTTCAACCGATCAAGATGGTACTCAACCTTTGTCTGGGCTTCGTTGTCGTCCAGGATGGAGGACTCATCGTAGGTCAGTGACCTTGGCCTGAATTGCGTTTTGGATGGCGCATCTGAGACGCTAAACTCCTTGTCGTCCACAAGTGTTACTCCGGTTGCGTCCACAATGGCACTGACCTTAGCTGTCACCTCGTTCTTGATAAAGTCCTTGTCCACCTGATAGTCAGCATCAGCGAATGCAAGTTTGGTCGTCCCATTCGGACGATTCGACAACGTGACGAGTGGCGTCGTGTACGGAGGTTGGAAGCGAGCGTGCCTCTCGATGAAGGTCGCCTTACCGTTACCTGCCATGAAGAAGTACCCATCCTCGTCAGCGACAACCTTGCGGATCAGTTCAAGCGCTGTCCCCTCGTACTGCCCCTGGTGGAGCATCGTCTCTCCTGCCGCAATCTGCCTCTGGCTTACAGGCCATAGTGCAGCGTCAAGGAACGCATTGATCCGCGCACCTGGAAGCTCATCAGGACGGAAGACAGAGATCTCGATCTGTGAGAGAGGATCAAAGCCGTCGTTCGCCTGCAGGACTGCTGTATTGAGGCGGTTGTCCTGCTTCTGAGGCCACTGCTCGATATCTCCAACGAAGAGGTAGTAGGTCGTATTGCCTCGGATAGCTTTGAGGCGGCATGACTTGACTGGCAGGATGTTTGGGAAGTACGGAGAGAGTGTGTATGCAGGATCAAACTGGCGCAACTGGTTGTAGAGGACAGTCATCATCGTGCCTGTCTCTGGACTCTTCAGTTCGTCCTGACGGCCTCTCTTCGTCTTGAACTCTATCTGCTTTCCGGAAGTATCTGAGGAGACGACAGTGTACGTCTGCACCTCATCTGTCGGATCTGATGCAAACGCGACCTCGAGGATGACCTCGGGAAGGAACGCTGCAAAGGCAGGCAAGAAGCGAGACGTGTCGATACCAGAGCCACTGTCTGTGACCCTCAGTGTCCTGCTGCCGAACTTAGATGTCTCTGTGCCTGTCCCTGAGTCAGTGCCATGGGGATTGGCATCTGAGAGAACAAGGAAGCTAGTGTCTACTCCTGTGCCGGCATCTGATGCTGACTTCGCTGCAACTGACGTTCCGACAACAGCCTTTAGTTCTCCCCTACGGTAGAGGAAGGTGAGGCCACCTGCTGCGTAACGCTTGAACCCGAACCCACGATCGAGGCTAGCCTTCTGTAATGTGGAACCAGAAACTGAAGTCAGAGAGGTGTCTGTACCTGACCCAGAGTCTGACGCTGTCTTTGTTGTGCCCGATGTACGTGAACCGAAGTCAGTTCCCTGGCCTGTGTCTGTGCCCTTCTTGAGGCCAAAGAAGATGTGCAGTTCAGCCCATGATACTTGACCTCTCGCCACATCTTACCCCAGCAGGGTCTTGCCCCTGCTCGCCTGCTGCGAGACGAGACTGTAGAGGTGGTCGGCGAGATCCTGCTCCTTGATCAGCGAGCCTTCGACCTTCAGGTAGTAGTTGTTGTAGGTCACACCTGCCCCAGCTTGAGATGCGCCCGTGAGATTCGCGCTCGTGAGGTTTGAAGTCGAAGGTGACAGAACACCCATGGACCCTGCAAGCGACGCGGCAGCGCGCGAGACGTAGGACGTGTCGAGTCCAGAAACGAGCGTCTTCCCAAAGGAATCCCACCAGGTGTCGAGCGTTGACAGAGGACCCTCCTTCGCAGGCGAGTGGGTGGCGAGGAAGTTCTCAACCGATCCTGCAAGGGCCCGTGCTGCACGTGCAACCTCTTCTTGTGCCTGAAGGAGGCCTGCAGCGAATGCCCGTCCCACTGCCTTGCCTGCATTGAAGTAGTTTACGCCATAAGAATCAAGGAGGGCAATCGTCTTGTCCTGGTAGAATTTCTGCTTCTGTGGGTACTGCTTCAGGTTGTCGATGTAGTCCTGGAGAGTATCCTCGAGATGTCGTCTCTGCAAGGCCCGTGCTGCATCGTACTGCTTGCGTGACTCGTCAGCACTTGCAACGAGAGCATCCCGCTTCTTCTGCAACCTCTGTGCCGCCTTCTCTTCCTGGAGTGCTGTCTGTGCATCCTCGAACTGAGTAGTCAGCTGGTTGTACTGGTCCTGCCACTTCTGCTGCGCCTCAAGCTTACGCTGTGCGAATGCTGCGTCTGCCTCACCCTCGTTCTGTGTCAGCGTCTCCTGGGGTGTTGCCTGGAACGCTGCAAGTTCAGCCTTCGCCGCCTTGACGCTGTCTACAAGCTCCTGGATCTTCTTCTTGTTCTCCGCAACCTTCTGGGAGACGTCGAAGGCTTCGAGCATCTTCTCTGCCTTCGTCTTGAACTGCGCAGTTTGTGCATCGAAGGCTGCAAGAGCATCGCCGACCATTCGATCCCAAGCAGACGAGAGTGTCTGGGTCTGACCCTCAATCGTATGCTGAGCAGCTGTGACAGCCTCGCGTATCTTGTCGGACATCTTTGTCGGGAGGTCAACGAGGCCTAGGAGCATGCCTTCTGTGACACCTTGCCCTAACGGCTTACCGAGTTCGTCTGACGTGACCTTTGACGGAGAGAAGATCCCGAACAGTCCCTTCGCCTTATTGATCGCACCCCTAATCCCACCAGCGAGTTTGTCATAGACAGCAGAACCAATGTCCCCGATGCCTGCAAGAACCCCATCGACGATCCCCTTGCCAATCGCAAGAGCTGCTGCGTACGCGAGTGCTGGGATCTGCTTTATCACATCCACAGCACGGCTAAGAACCTGACGTACCTGCGCTGCAAGTTCCGCTGCCCCCTGCTTGATCCCCTCCCAGATAGCCTTCCCGAGCAGAATCGCTGCGTTGAAGATGATGGTGACAGCTGACCTGATGATCGTGACCACAGCAGACAACGTTCGCGAGACGATTGCCTTCAGCTGGTCCCACACCTCACCCCAGTCTCCTCTAAGCGCTGCAGAGAAGATGCGGAACACGGAAAGGATGTTCTCTACGAATGTCTTGATCACAGTCGAGATGATCGTCCACTCAGCACGGAGGATGGTAAGGATCCTGTCCATGTTGTCACGGATGAAATTGACCATGACCATGAACCTGTCACGGACAGTGTTGACGAACCCGGTCACGAGAGGTCCGACGAGGTTCCAGATGTTCTGGAACGTTGCGATAACAGAGCGACCAAACTCTGTGACAATCGGGATCAGCGACTTGAGGAACGTGAAGGCGTTGTTTACCGCGTTACGGAATGTCTCCGAATGCTGGTACGCGTAGTAGAGTGCTGCGCCCAACCCGATCAGGGCAGCAGCAACAAGGCCAACTGGGTTCGCAAGCATCGCTGCTGTGAGGCCAACTACTGCTGCCGTGAGTGCACCGACGAGACCCGTGACCATCGAGATGACAAGCATGCCACCGAGTGCTGCCGCAATCCCGACAAGTGCTGCCTGCAGGATGGTTGAGTGTTTCACGAGGTTTGAGAACCACTCAACTGCATCCGCAAAGGGCCTGAAGATCGCTGCGACCTTGTCAGGATCAATTGCAGCAATAACGTTCGCAAGAGCGCGCACAAGTTGCTCTGCTGCAGGCAGCATCTTTGTACCTAGCTGGATTGCAAGCGTCTCAACTGCAGATCCAAGGGCACCGAGGGCACCATTGAATCCCCTTGTCCGCGCCTCTGCAATCGCCTGTGCTGCATTCGTCCCAGTGACCTCTTTACGGTACTTCACATAGGCGTCAGAACCCTCGTTCATCAGGATCCGCATTGCCTGATTCGCACGAACGCCAAAGATCGTCGTCAGGGCCTGCTCACGCTGCTCCTGTGTCAACTTACCGAGATGCTGCTGGAACTGGCCGATGATGTTCGGCATCGCCTTCATCTCGCCCCTCGCATTGAAGATCGAGATGCCGTACTTATCCATCACAGACTTTGCCTTGTCAGTCGGCGACGTGAGGCGGATCAGCATGGTCTTCAGTGCTGTGCCAGCATACTCACCGCTCAGTGCGTTGTCTGCCATGATCGACAGAGAGGCAATGAGGTCTTCGATTGAAAGGCCAGCACCATGAAACTGTGCGCCTGCGTTCTGCACACCAAGAGCGAGATCAGAGATTTCTGCTGTCGACTTGTTTGCACCTGCAGCGAAGAGGTTCGCGACCCTGACAGCCTGGTTGCCATCGAGATCGAAGGCCTTGAGCGAACGGGCAGTCAGCTGCGCAGAGTCTGCAAACCCGATGTTCGCAGCGAGACCCAACTGCAGGGCACCTCGCGTCGCACCAAGGATCTGCTTTGTCGTCAGGCCTGCCTTTGACAGCTCAACCATCGAGTCTGCTGCGTCTTTCGCAGAGACATTCGGCAGTTTGAAGTCCTTGCCAAGAGCAATCGCCTCATTGCGCAACGATGCCATCTGCCCCTGGGTGGATCCAGAGACTGCTTCGAGGAGGTTCATCGACTGCTGGAAGTTAGCAGCCGCCCTGAGAGAAAGGATCCCGACACCTACAGTCGCCAACCCGATGCCTGCGAGCGCACGTGACGCAACAGAACCCGTGCGCACGAGCGACGAGTTCATAATCGCCATGCTCTTGTAGAACCCAGACGTGTCCGCTGTAACGCGGGCAACGAGCTGTGCGACTGTTAGTGCCACTAACCTATGCCTCTTCTCTGTCTCTTTCTTGCTGCCTGCTCTGCACTATTCTCAGCCTGTAGCGCTTGGATGGCGATGTCTGTCCAGGCAACAGGCCTTTCTAGAAGCTCCCACGGTGGAATGCCGTAGTACTGAGCTGCCTTTAGGAGAAGGAACCAGTCTGGGGCGCGTCCTGTGAGTCCGTCGGTTGCGAGGAACCGTCTGAGGTCGCGCCCCTCTGAGGGTTTCCCCTCGCCTCCGCCGTGATCGCTTCCATGACCATGCCGAGGAACGGCAGAGGAACCTTCCGGATGTCCTCGATCGAGCACGACAACTTCCTGGTCTCACCAGTCTGGACACCCCTTTCATCCACAATGTCCTCTTCAAGGTCCCAGTCAACCAGGACTGTGTGGAGGAGTTCTGAAACGATCTTCGTGTCTGAGCCAGAACCAGCAAGGTCTTGGATCCCCTCGATTACATCGAATGTCAGAGCACCAGGCTTGAACTCGACGTTGACGTGGTCCTCAGGCTCGTCTCCGTCACCCGGGATTGTGATCCGCGTCTTCTGGACCCGCCCCTTCAGTGCTGACAGCTTCATCTCCGCTCTCCTCTGTTGGTGTTACAGCGGTTTCCTCGACCGCTGCGTCGGGAACGAGATCGTCCTCGACTCTTGCCGGCGTCGCTAAGAGTGACTCCTCTGGAGTCTCTGGTGCAGGGTCGACCTCCTGTCCTTCATCTGGAACGAGCGCATCCTCTACCCGCCCGGGAGTAGAGTCACGAGCAGACTGGAGATTCTCCTCAGTCGGTGACTCGCCTTCCACCTCTGCCTCACTCACAACGTTGCCTCCTTGTTCACGACGGTAGCGAGCATTGCGTTGCCCCACGCTGCGTCGTAGACCTGCTCGAAGGTGTACTCGATGGCGTACACGCCGTCCTCGTCTGAGAAGTCGCCGATATCCTTGACCTTGATCGCAGCATCCCAGGCGAAGCGGTACTTCTGCGTTGAGGAGCCTGCGAGCTGAGACGAGAGTCCCTCGATGCGGATGAACTTCGTGGAACCTGCACGCGCCTGCGTGAGCTGCGCCATGCCCTCGGTGTCAGCCTCCATCAGGAGCGTGATCTCGCACGTCGGCTCAGACTCGACTACAGCAACATAGGACGTCTGTGCCGAATTGAGAACCCAGACAGGTGAGAAGCGGTCCCCTACGTGAATCTTGGCCTCAAGAACACGCGTGAGCTTCGTCGTCCCGAGTGCTCCGAAAGTCGGATCCAGAAAGACGTTGAACTCAGTTGGGATCATCGGAACTTCTGGCGGCGTCGTCGGGGTTGCAGTCATCGTGATGCCGTCAGTGATCGCCTGCCCGAGAAGCGTTCCAGATGCCTCAAACGAATCCCGGTTCAGAGTCATCTCGAGTTCGGTGACGATACCGTTCGAGAACTTGTGTGCCCGAACAGCACCACCCTGCTCGACCGTGTAAGTCTTGACTGTGTCCTCAGAGAATGCTGACGGTGAGAACGTCCACTGGCGACCTGTCACATCGACTGTGGTCGGTGCTGCAGGAGACTTGAGGAGCGAGGCAAGGAACCAGATGATCTCAGAATACGACATCGCTCCTGAGATGCCAGCCTCGACCCACTCCTTGCCAGGAACAACCATGGAGGCGAACTTCTGACCCATCGGCCTGAACCTGTACGGCTCGACCTTGATCGCGGGCTCGATTCCCATGGAAATGAACTTCTTGTTCGCCGGCACAGAGGTGCCTGGGGTCGTTTCCAACCCAAGCTGCACTCCCTGAGTTAGCGATGATCTTTCAGCCATGTCGTTACCTCAGATCGGTTGAGATTGGGTGCGGTAGAGCCCGCCTGCATGCCGATAGTACACCCCCGTGTCTTCTACTTCAAGCAGTGAGAAGGGCTCTACGCGGACACACGAGAGAATCTGGATGGTCGTTGTCGCCCCAGAATGATCATGCAGCGCCTGATCGAGAGCATCAGCGAGTGGGACGAGAGGTGCAATCTCGTGCCCTTCTCTCGTGACCACGATCAGCCAGTCGATCTGGGTGATGATTCGGTGGGTTCCTACCCCTCGCATATCATGCCGTGCCTGCACCTGAAAGCGCACGGCAGGCAGCGCTACATCTGCAGGGATGAGATCAGCAAACGCTGAGAGTGTTGTATCCGCATCGACGCGGGCGGTCAACCACTCTGCAACGTGCAACTCATCATTGAGCAGGGTCAAAGGTGGATCAGTCCTTTCCCCATGTCTGCGAAGTACGCAGCCTTGTCTGCCTCAAGGGCAGGATTGAGGAATGGCTGTGCTGCCATCTTGTAGGTCCCGTACTCGACAAAGCGGCCATACTCAGCGCCTACGATGATCTGCGCCTCTTTGCCTGTTGAGACAGATTCTGAGTGGATTGACGACCTGAGGTACCCTGTCTGAACTGGGGCACGCGCTCGCGCGTCAGAGGCGATCTTATCTGCGTGCGCCTTGACTGCTGCCCGTGCGTTCGCTTCAACCGCTGCGATCAGAGCAGGGATGCGGTTCTCGACCAGGTACCACTGGATGTGCAGTTGCCTTGCCATTACAACTGACTCGTCGCGATAACAGGCCGCAAGAGTTCATTCGTCTCTGGGCGGAGAACTGCCTGAACCCGCAACTTGAGGTCTGCCTGGGTCGTGAGGACAAGGTTGTCCTGCACGCGAACATCAGTCTCTGCTGGAAGGAAAACGGTGAATACGTGAACATTCCGCAGGGCCGTGATCTCTGGCACTGTCTGTTCATGTGCGACCCCTGACTGAAGCGAACAGGGAATGCTCTCCGTGACAAGCGCTTCTGACGTTGACTGGCCTCCGTAGGCGTCTGTGATTGTCGTCTCGCGGTAGAGGTCACAAACGTCTGTCATCCACGAGGTCGTCTCCTGCCTCAGGAGATCGAGTTCATCTGTAGTAAGGGGCATATGCGTTGTTCTCGATCAGTGAGGTTGTGAGGCGCTCGTCAGGAACGAGCGGCACAGCTTGGATACCGCACCTCATCAGGAACTTCTTGTGCAGGGCAACGCAGTGATCATAGAACTGATTCCGCGAGTACATCTTGCCAGCGTCCATGAACAGGTAACGGGGAGCGAGGCGCGTCGACTTCACGAGCCAGCCTTGCGCAACCGCGTAGTTCACGTCGTAGGTCTCTTCCCAACCCGTGTCTGACGGACGCACGCCACTACGGTCGACACGGCGCGAGATATCAAGCAGAATGTCCAGTTCTGCTGCGTAGATGATCGGCTCTGTCTGAGGATCGAGAAAGAGCTCGATACGCGCGCGTGCTTCCGCTTCTGTCACTTGCCCTTCCCAGGCTTCGGATGGGACATGCCCTTCGGGTTCTCCTTCTGCAAGAGCACCTTCTGAACTGGCACTGCAGTCATGCGATCACCTCCAGTTCCTTCCCCAGGTGCCTGTCTTGAGGACCGGCGCCAATTTCTCCTTGAGGGCGATGAGCGGTTCTGCAGGCGCACGTAGCTTCGCCTGGAGGGAGCGCTGGAACGCCTCACGCCGTCTCTCTTGCGCAAGGTGTTCCAGCGCCTGCTGATCCTCCGGGGTCACTTCTACTGCCTGTACTGCAGCCGTTCGAGCAGGAACGCAGTTGCTGCACGCCCCTGCATGTCAGACTGCGCAGACACGGACACGAGGGCGCACTTCGCTGCGAGGAACTGCTCCGCCTCTGTCGTCGTGTCGTCGAGACCGAGCTGCGTGACGGTACCCTTCTTCGCCACCTTCGCATTGACCGTGACATCCGCTGCTGTTGGATTCGCGACCAGGATCTGGACCGTTGCCATTCTCTACACCTCCTCTGGCTTGTCTTCCGCCTCAGCCTTGATTACGGCTGGAGGAGGACAGCGAACGGGTAGCGCGAGGCCTCCGTCTGCTGCTGGTAGTTGATCGGGTTCGGGACCTGGAAGCCGAAGCGTGCGACGACACGGAGGGCAACCATGTCCTGCTGGGCGAGGTTGTAGATGATGGTCCCAGAACCGTTCTGGATCACGGCCTGATCGAGCATCTTGTAGGTGATGTCCTGGCGGATCGCGATGATCCCCTGGGTGAAGTCACCTGCGATCAGGTCTGGCTGGCCTGAACCTGCGGCCCAGAGGCCATCCATCACGTACTTGACAGGCGACCCCTCGATCTCGTTCGTGCTGAGATCCATGAGACGCTGACCTGTCGTGTCGCGGGCACCACGAAGCACAGAGCGGAACGTGCGCCTCGTGACAAACCCATTCACGTCGTACCCGTCGGTCTCGACCGTTCCCATCAGGGAGTTGAGGTCACCACCGACTCCACCGAGCGCCTGGGTCGTTGTGCCCCGCGTGAACGTGTTGGACGCTGCAGTTGCTCCCGCCACGATGTGGGCCGGCCAGGAGGCAGGCTTGTTCGTGCCGAAGAACACGGCAGCATCTAGTGCTCTGGCGATTGCCTCTGCGAGACGGGGCCTGATCTCTCCCCAGATGTCGAAGGACGCATCATCGAGAAGCGCCTCCGGGATCGGGACGATCGCCGCGATCTCCTCTGCGAAGAGGTACTTGTTGGCCCACGCCTGGTCCGTCGTCTGCTTGAGTCCTGTGTCACCCGACACCCAGTACGCCGTCGGCAGAGCAGCGAGAACAGGCATCCGCTGCTGACCAGTCGACATTCTGACGTGCCGGAACAGGCTCAGGGCAGCCGACTCTGCCTGCACGTTCTGGATGATGTCATCCGCTACATCCTCTGGGATGAGAGCGGCAGCATCCGAACGAGAGACTGATGCGTCGTAAACTGACATCCCTGTCTCCTCTTCCTTTGGTTACCTGCGCCCTGAAGCGCGTCTGATCTGCTCGTTCATTCCGGCAGCGGTCGAGCGACCGTCGCCTCCAGCACCACCGTCGGCACCGACACGCGTGCCTCCGCGAAGGTATGGCCGTTCTTTGACGAGGTCCTTGAGTGCAGCCTCGACCAACTGGTCTGAGTCAGGATCCTCGATTGTCCCCCAGTCGAGGAGCTTCGCAGCGTCTGCCTGTGCATCCGGCGCGACTCCGACACGAGAAGCCATGACCTGCACGCGAAGCACACGTTCCCGCTCCTGCGAGGCCTTGAGCGTCTCTGAGAGTGTCTTATTCTCACCGGTGAGCCTTTCCAGGTCAGACTTCTCTGCGTCCTCGAATGCCTTGAGACGATTCTGCAGTTCGTTCCGCTCACGCCGGTACCTCGCGGCCTCGCGGTTGACTTTCTGCAGCTCCTCCCGTGGGATGAGGTCCTGCCCGTCACTGCCAGATCCGGTGCCCGCCTGGGACTCGGTAGTCCCGCCATCGGCGGGATCTCCGTCGTTCTCGCCCCCTGAGCCACCTGGGCCCTCATCAGGAGCGAAGAGGAATCTTGCCTTCATGTTAGTGCTCTCCTTCCTTCTCTGCAACCGTTAGGTCGCGTCCTTGTTCGTTGCCTCTGCCAGGAGCAGTGTTCCAGAGGCAACCGTCTGGAGCACTGATGCTGCCGCAATCTTCACCTTCACGTCGTACACGAGAGCGCGAGGTGCCAGGATTGTGTCAATGCCTGGCGAGGTCACGCGAAACTCTCCAAGCGCGCCATCCGTGACCGTGATACCAGAAAGTCCTGCGACATTCGCGCCATACTTGAGCACTGCTTCTGAATCTGCGTCTGACTTCTTGTTCTTCGCCGTGAACCAGATCTTGTCATTCGCAGGGTCGATAGCAACTGTCGCGTCGATATCCCAGATGTTCGTCTCACCCTTCACGCCGTCGATCTGTGTCGTCTGAACTTTTAGGGCCATCTGGTTACCTCAGCCTCCTCCTTGTCACCCTCGATTGTAGAACCTTCCCCTCCACGGTTCAAGCCTACAGCAGAGGTTACACGATTAGCAGCAACAGAAGCGCTCATCCTGTCCGGAACTAGACCTCCCTTGAACACAAGAGCGTGATCGTCGCCTGCACCTGCGTCAATCCTCTGCGCGAGAATGAACCTGAGCGCTGCAACGTCAAGCGCTGAACCTGCTTGCGACACGAGGAGCGCAGCTCGTGCAAGAGATACGTCAGATGAGGTTCCTGTGTCGACTGCACGGAAGGCGAGAC
>Ga0070684_100000930_pt1 | contig 20819 bp, 19 predicted proteins | sample KBSC723LmetaG_FD_65653 | JGI IMG/M metagenome (GOLD analysis project Ga0070684, IMG submission 65653) | Corn rhizosphere microbial communities from Kellogg Biological Station, Michigan, USA - KBS C7.2-3L metaG | ecosystem: Host-associated > Plants > Roots > Rhizosphere ...
ATGTGCTGGACCAGCTCCGGCCGATCGTGCCCGGCATCCGCGTGAAGCGCATGTTCGGCGCGGTCGGGCTGTATGCCACCGATCTGTTCTTCGCCATCGTCGACGACGATGTCCTCTACCTCAAGGTGGACGACACCACGCGCCCCGAGTACGAGGCCCGCGGCATGCCGCCCTTCCGCCCCTTCGAGCTGCACGCGTCGATGAACTACAGCCAGCTCCCCGAGGAGATCCTCGAGGAGCGGGAGGCGCTGCAGCTCTGGACCAGCCGCGCCCTCGACGTCGCGCGTTCCGCCAAACGCAGCCGCGCGACGGGGAAGGGCACGTCGAAGCGCGCCACGCAGAAGCGCACCGCGAAGAAAGCCGCCGCGAAGCAGGGCGCGGTCGGGAAGCGCAAAGCGAAGAAGACCGCCGGGAAGCGCGTGACGAAGCGGCGGCGCTCGTAGCTAGGACGTCGAAGAGAGTCGCAGCCCGACGATCCCCGCCACGATCAGCGCGATGCACGTCAGCCGCATCGCCGTCGCCGGCTCGCGAAAGAGCACGATGCCCAGCACCGCCGTGCCCACCGTGCCGATCCCGGTCCAGACCGCGTACGCCGTGCCGAGTGGCAGCGTCCGCAGCGCGACGGCAAGGAGCCCCATGCTCCCGATGAGCGACACCATCGTCGCGACGCTCGGCCAGAGCCGCGTGAAGCCGTCGGCGTACTTCAGCCCCACGGCCCAGCCGATCTCCAGCAGTCCGGCGATGAAGAGGATGACCCACGTCATAGCGCCCGCAACACGCCCTTCACCGCGCGCTCGGCGCTCTCCAGCGCACCCTCGACGGTGCCCCCGCTCCCCTGGCTCGTCGCCTCTCCGGCGATGAACACCGTTCCCGCCGTCTGCCGCGCCAGCGTGCGCGGGGCGTTCACGCCGCCCACGCCGACGTAGCTGTACGCACCGCGCACGTGCACGTCGGCGCTCCAGTCGTGCCAGTGCATCGACTCCACCAGCGCCTCCGCCCGCGCGCGCTTCATCCCGAACGTGTGCGCCAGCTCGGCGAGCACGGTCTCCTCGACGTTGCCGCTCCGCGTCAGCTCGAGCGCGAGCGGGCCGCCCGTCCACGCCGTGATCAGCGGCGTCGTGAGCGGGTGCTGCGTCCACCACACCGTGATCGGCCGAGTGGGGCAGTGCACGAAGCGAAGCTGGGGATCGGTGCGCTCCCAGAACCGCTCGCGCACGACGAGGGCGACGTGCGCGACGTGCCCCATCACGAGCAGCTTCGTCGCACTCTCGATCGTCGGGATGGCCGGCGCGATGGTCAGCGCCTTCTCCTGGATGATCGGCAGCGGCACCGTGACGATCACCGACCGCGCGCGATGCTCCGCGCCATTCGCATCGGTGACGCGGACGTCGCCGGGCTCCCACGCGATGTGCCGCGCCGTCGTCTCGCGCCGGATGACGCCCGCCACCTCACGTTCGAGGTGCACGACGAGCGCCGCGTAGCCGTTCACGATCCGGCGTGCTTCCGCGGCGCCTTCCGTCGGATTCCCCTGCGCGGCGAGCGACTTCTCGCTGATGCGCGACGCATCCGCAGCGTCGAACCCCTGGATGAAGCCGCGCGCCAGCTCGCGCTCGGCGTGCAGCGCCGCGCCGCCCGGCTTGCCGTCGAGGAACTCCTGGAACGAGCGGTCGTGCTTCCGGGTATCGCTCATGCGGGCGAACACCTTCGCCATCCGCTGCCAGATCGGCCCCTGCGGCGAGAGCTGGCCCCTGTCGGAGCGGTAGTGATGCCCCGACACGCGCACCGTCGCGAGGCGCGCCTCGTCGAGCAGCTTCGTCGTCACCGGCGCATCGCCGTGCACGAACTCGGCGCCCAGCTCGACCGGCACGCCGGCCGCCGTCTCCAGCGCCGTCAGCATCCGTCCGCCGACGCGCTGTGAGCTCTCGAGCACGACGACGCGCTTGCCGGCGCGGGTGAGCTCGCGTGCAGCGAACAATCCGGCCGCGCCCGCGCCGATGATGATCGTGTCGTTCATCGTTCCTTGGTGATGTGTCTCACGTAATTGACGTCAGCGAGCGCACGCCGCGTTCCAGCGCCGCCGTGTAGGGTACGCCCCGCGTCGTCTGTCTGTCAGCTGCACGATGAACGACGGGTCGACGTCGGCGCTCGAGTGGCAGGCGCGAGCATACACCTTCGCGATGACGTCGCGGCGTCGACTGTCGCCGTCCGAGTGAGCGGGAGTTGGGGTCGGACTCGAAGACCCCGACCCCTTGGCGGTACCTGGTGGTGGCGGTGAGTTAGTGGGTTGGTGGGGTACCGTCGGAAGCTCACACCTTCCGAGTGGGGCGCTCACACCGTCCGGCCGGAAGCTCACACCTTCCGTGGTAGTTCGGCCAACCCACTAGCTCACCGCCCCGCGTCTGCGCTCGGCGGTCATCCCGAGCGAGCGTAGCGAGTCGAGGGATCTGCACCTGTCGCCGTGCACTTGACACCGTGCACTTGACACCGTGCACTTGACACCGTGTCCAGTATGCTGGAATATGCATCCAGCATGACGGACACGACCTCCCTCAACGCCCGCATCGCCGACCGAGTGCGCGAGCTCCGTGCCGCACGCGGGCTTTCCCTCGATGCCCTCGCCACGCGCAGCGGCGTCAGTCGCTCCATGATCTCCGTCATCGAGCGCGGGGAGAGCAGTCCGACCGCCGTCGTGCTCGAGAAGCTGTCCGTCGGGCTCGGCGTCCCCCTCGCCAGCCTGTTCGACGCGCCGGCGAGCGACGACACTGTCCCGTCGGGACCTCTCGTACGACGGATGGAGCAGCCCGAGTGGCGCGACCCGGCGTCCGGCTACCTGCGGCGCAACGTCTCGCCGAGCGGCGCCGGCCAACCGTTCCAGATCGTCGAGGTCGAGCTCCCGCCGCGGGCGCGCGTCGCCTTCGAGACCGGCCCGCGCGACGTGCGCGTGGACCAGCAGGTGTGGGTGCTCGAAGGATCGATCGACGTCACTTGGGGCGACGAGCGCTTCCGCCTCCGCGAGGGGGACTGCCTCGCCATGCAGCTCGACCGCCCGATCATGTTCCACAACCCGACGCGAGCGCCCGCGCGCTACGCGGTCGTCCTCGCGTCCGAACCTCCGCCGCGCCGATGACCACGATCGATCCCACCTTCACCCTCCGGCGCCTCACCGCGCCGACCGACGCCGAGCTCGACGCGCTCGCCGACGTGCTCGTCGACTGTGTCGACGGGGGCGCGTCGGTCAGCTTCATGCACCCGTTCTCGCGCGAGCGCGCGCTCGCCTTCTGGGTGCGGATCGCGAGCGACGTGCGCCACGGAAAGCGCGCGCTCATCGTCGCCGAGGACGAGGCGGGGATCTGCGGCACGGTGCAGCTCGTGCTCGACGTCCCCGAGAACCAGCCGCACCGCGCCGAGCTGGTGAAGATGCTCGTCCACCGCCGCGCGCGCCGGCACGGGCTCGGCGCGACGTTGATGCGCGCCGCCGAGTCCACCGCGCTCGAGTGCGGCCGGACACTGCTCGTCCTCGACACCGTCACCGACAGCGCGGGAGAGCGGCTCTACACGCGACTCGGCTGGCAACGCCTCGGCGTCGTGCCACGCTACGCGCTCATGCCCGACGGCGCGTACTGCGACGCGACGTTCTTCTACAAGGAGCTCGGCGCCGCGCAGAGCTGAGTACGGACCCCGGCCGGCCGTCGCGAACGCGCACCAGTGGTGCGCGGCCACGCGATCAGCGCGTGGACGGCGACTGCCGGCGGAGCAGGGCCACGCTGGTGACGAGGATCCAGAGGCCGAACAGGCCCCCGATCACCGGAAGGTGCCAGCCATTGAGGCTGAAGAAGTGCTCCGGGTCCGTCCCGGAGAAGTACGTGGCCACGAACGCGAGCTGCAGTGCGCCGAGCGCGAACGCCGCCCACCCCAACCCCGTGGGCAGCAGGCGGGTGCGAACGATGACTCCCCCGCACGCGGCGAGGAACGCCGCCGTCAGGATGCGCCCCACCGGCCCGTAGATCACCAGCGCGCCTCCCGCGCCCGACCCGACGAGCGTCGGGTCGAGCGGCTCGGTCCGGCCGAGCACCGTCCCTGCCTCCAGGGCGGTGGCGACGAGGTCCACCGCGACGAGGACGACGCCCAGTGCCCCGAGCAGCGTCGCCAGCGGTTCCTCCTCCGGTCGTACGCGCCGGGTGAGCACCTGGAGTCCCACGGCGAAGCCGAGGAGCGCGACCATCGAGAACATCGCGATCAGCGAGCGCGCCAGGACGTTCCATGCCGGTGGAGGGCCGCTGTAGACGAAGTAGAGTGGGACGGTCGCCATGATGAGCGCGAACGTGGCGATACCTGCCATCCCGGTCCACCTGCGGAGCGATGTCTCGATCATGGGCGGTGCGTGGGGCGCTTGGGATCGGATTCCTCGAGGGTGGCTATGAGCCGGAATCCTTTCGAGGAATCTGACCCCCTCAGCGCGGCGTCAGCGATTGAGGGTGAAGGTGAGCGGCTGCTCCACCTGAAATCAGGTACCGCGCCGCCGTCACGAAGCGCGTACGAACTCGACGTGGAAAGTCCACCGCGGCGTAGGCAGCGCCGAGCGCGAAGAGCACCAGGCCGACGCGGCCGAGCGTCGGAAGCGGCCGAGTGAAGGCAAACCATGTCGCCGCGAATGGAGCGATGACCCACACGAGGTGATAGCCTGCGCTGACCCGGACGTCCATCGCCCAGTGTCGCCCCTCGACTTTCACGAGAGCGTACGCCAGCCCGGCGAGATTCGCATCCTCCAGCGTGCCCCCGCTGCCCCAACTGCGTGTTCGGATGACATACGTCCCGTCGCTCAACCGGTCCACCGCGAGTCCGGCCAGGTCGGTGGGAAGGTTCTCGTAGCGATCGGGGAGGTCGGCGCCGACCGACGCGACGGAATGCCCAACATATCGCGCCCAGCGTGGCCATTCATGGATCACGATGAGCTCACAGAACGTCCACGCAATGACAGCCCCTCCCGCGAGGACGGCGACAAGGGGCAGGCTCATGCCCGCGGACCCGACCGCACCGCTGCTTCCCATCCGTCGACCTCTCCGCCCATCGCCGCGGCAAGCTCGGTGAACCGTGCCCGCGCCCTGCGGATGTTTTCCCACGTCGGCGCCAGCTCCTGCACCACGCAGCACGTCCACACAGCGGTTGGCGCAGCAGGAGGATATACCTCGACGACGAAACCCTCGCGTGCGGCGACGTTCGCCACCGAGCGCGCGTGCTCCTCACTGGAAACCGCGAGGTAGAAGCGCACTTCCGTCGGGATTTCCAGATCGCTACCCGCTTCGACGAGTGCAGCGAGCGTCTGCTGGTCCCGGAGCGCGAAGTCGTGATCCGCCGCGATGGCCGCCTGTGTGGCGTTCTCCCGTGGCGTACGGCCGCTCAAGCTGTAGACGAGGAGCGGCACGCCCCACAGCAGGATGCCGAAACCGGCCATGAGGGCCGACGGACCACCGATTCGTGGCGGCTGAGCGTCGCCGCGGAGCAATGCCGTTAGCTCGATGCCGAAGTACACGACGTAGGCGACAACGACGGCTCCCGCCAGCACGCGCAGCGCGATCCGGTGTCTTCCCGGCAAGATCAGGCCGACCGCAAAGGTCACGGCGCCGAGGGCCAGCACGAGGAGAATCCATGTCCCCTTGCCACCCTCCGTCCACGCGATCTGAAGGCAGAACGCGGCGAAGGCCAGCAGCGCGAGGACGAGAACTGCGCGGAGAGTCGGGCTCGAGATCACGATTAGTCGAGTGCAAGCGGTCGACGGAATATGCGCCGCGCCGTACCGTGCGATAGCACCTAGGGAACCAGTGTCCGCGCGACGTCCATCGCCCGATCGGTACCGCGAAGCAGGTCGACGACACGGGTGGGCACCACGTGCTCCGGAACGACGCCACGCCCACCCGGTTCCGGCGCGACCGCGTTCCAGTAGCCGTACATCATCACCTTCGTCTTGAGGCGGGAGTTCGGCAGCACGATCAACGCGTTCAGCCCCGACGTGTTGCCCGCGTAGCCACCCCCCGTCTCCTCGCCGACGAATGTCGCGCGGCGCCACGACCGGAGGTGCGCGGCGACGTCGGCGGTGGTCGAGAAGCTGCCGCCGTCGATCAGCACGACCAGCTTCCCGAGGAAGGGATTCGCGGCCGGCGGCTGTGGCCCCACACCCGTGTGGAGGGCAGTCGTGACACGGTAGCCGCCCCCCGGATCGGCGACCGTACCGGTACGCATCGACTCGAAGGTGCGCGGCAACCACGTGGCGAACGACGGCGCGACCGTGGTGACGGTGATGCGGTCGAAGTAGCGGAAGGGATGGTCGACGAGATGGGAGAGGAGCAGCGCACCGTACTCGTCCACGCCGCCGCCATTCCCGCGGAGATCGAGGATGAGTGACGTGGTGCCGCGTTCGCGGAGCACGCGGAACACGCTGTCGAGCTTCGACGGGAAGTCCTCGCCGTCGAAGGCGCGCACGGACAATCGAGCGACGCGCGGCTCTCCGCGCCACTCCAATGCGACGTTGCCGGCAGGCGCGTCGAGGCGCGCCAGCTGTCCTTCGAGCTCGGCGTTGACCGGGTTGTGCGTCGACCGACGCTCGCGCTCCGTGATGCCTCCGAGCGTCGTCTCGATCGTGTGTCCCGCCGTGTCGCGGACTACGATGCGGTAGCTGGTGGCCTGCTCGATGAACAGCCAGTACAGCTGCGGCAAACCGGCCGCGATGCGCGCGCGCTTCCCCGTCTCGATGAACCCATCCCCGGACACTGCGGGCAGCAGCGTCCGGATCAGGGTCTCGCAGGGCCGGCCGTTGATGCTCAAGAGCTGCATCCCTGGGCGTACGACGCTGTCGTTCGGCGCGTCGTTGGATCGCACGACGAGTCGGTCGTCCTCGAGCGCGACACGCAGCGGGAGGACCTTGGCGTCGTCGAGCGCTCTCGCCGTGAGCGAGTCGAGCTCCAGGTGCGCGTGACCGTCGCGCACCTCGGCGATGGCTTCGGACAGGATGAACGCGAACTCGTTGTGGGAGAGCGGACGATCGAGGCGCGCGCGATACGCCGTCAGCCGCCGATCGAGCTCCTTTCTGTCGACGTACCGATGGAGCCCACCATGCGCCTCCTCCAGCGCGGCGCGCAGCACGTCGAAGTCCTGCCGCATGGCCTCGGGTGACAGCGGGGCGCGCGCCGGCTGGGCGAATGACGGCGTGGTCCAGCCGACGAGCAACGGGAATACGAGATGCACCCATCGACGTCGCATGGCGTTGTCCTCTCCGGCGTGAATGCCGGCTTGGACAGCGGGGCACCTCGTGGAAGTTTGAACGCGAGGTCACGCTCGACAGCACCCGCCGAGCGCCAAACCTCGCGGCGAGTGGCTACCGGCGGAGCCGCGCGGTCAACGTCGCCGACCGCTTGAAGAACCCGGCCGACGATTCGCCCAGCCACCGCTGAGCGACCGACGCGTACGCCTTTGCCCCGCGTTGCCGCAGCCGCACGTCGAGCGCGCCGCGTCCGCGCGCCCCGTACTTCCTGAACAGGAGCCGCAGCTCCCTCGAGAAGACGTGCACGTCGTGCGCGTCGCCGGCGAGATCCTGGAACTGCTTCAGGTCCCGCACCATCGCCGGCGCCCCGACCACCGCGTCCTCGGCGCGCTCCACCAGATAGCGCAACCGCTTCGCCGCGATCCGGGCACGATGCAGCTCCACGTCGTGCGAGGCGCCGCGCACCGCCGCGAGCCGGTCGCGGAATGCGTTCGCCGTCGTCTCCACCTGCTCGGCCAGCGCGGCGCCGAACGTCGCGGCGTGCTCCAGGTCATCCAGTGCGGCGCTGCGCGAATTCAACCGCTCCGACAGCTTGGCATGCAGCCTGATGAACTGCGTCGCCGCTCGACGGACGTCGTCCATCGCCTCGGGCCGTCGTGCCATGAGCTCGGCGATCGCGCGCTCGACGTCGGCCAGGGCGCGGCCGGTCGCCGTCGTCTCCTCGCCGCGCAGCCACTCGAGGTGCACCTGGAGATCGCGGGCGGGGCCCGTCGCGTGCGCGAGATCGCGGATCCGCCGCCGCTGCTTGCGCGAGATGATCGGGTCCAGCTCGTCCCCCCACAGCTGGAGCCAGCTGCGCAGCCGCCGCACGGCGACGCGGAAGTCGTGCACCGCGTCCGGGTCGTCGTCGCGCGCGTGGAGCAGGGTGATCGCCGCGTCGCGCGCCTCGTCGATCATCGCGATCGCGCACTGCAGGACGACGAGCGCCGCCGGCCGCGCGAGCATCGCGGCGTCGCGTGGAGCAGCCGCGCTAGCCATCCGCCATGCGCCCGAGCTGCGACGCCGTGAGCGCCCAGTGCAGTCGAGCGGTGCCACGCGCCGGCTTCCCCGGGAACTCGAGCAGACACGCCGCTCCCTTCTTCAGTGGGACGCGCGATTCCTCGATCCCCGCCATGAGCCAGGTCACGAGCGTCCCGAGATGCGGCTCGTGTCCGACGACGGCGACCGTCTCGCCACGCTGCGCGCGCAGCCACTCGATGAAGTCGTCCATCGCGCTGTCCGGCTCGAGCGACGCCGTCGTCTCCGCCCGCAGGCCGTCGTACGCGTCGCCGACGATCGCCGCCGTCTGCTGCGCGCGGGTGAACGGGCTCGCCGCCAGCACGTCGATCGACGGCACCACCTCGCGCAGCCCCGCCGCGGCCTTCTTCATCTTCGCTTCGCCCCTCGCCGTGAGCGGCCGCAGGGCATCGTCGCGCCCGGTCGGCGCGAACTCCTCACGTTCCATCGCGATGGCGTGGCGTATGACGACGAGCTGCATCGGAGCCGGCCTCCGGTAGCGGTCTTTCTTGAAGCTAGCCGCACCCCGGTGCCCCCGTCATCCCGAGCGAGCGGATGTTGGGGTCAGACCCCGAGGGCGCAGCCCGAGGGCTCTGACCCCTTGGCGCGACTCGGTCAGCCCAGCGGCGAGCAGTCAGCAGCGAGCGGCGAGATCGAGAGCGGCGAGCCGCCAGCTTCTGAGCCCTCAGCGGTCAGCCGACTCCGTTCGCCTGCGATCAAGAGCGTTCAAGGGGTCTGACCCTCTTGAAAAACGCTGCTGCTGACCGCTGCCCGCCGTCCGCTCGCCGCCGGGCTCACCTGAAAGCATTACCTTATACGTCGCCCGCCCCCGGTCCGAACCCTCCCGCAGGATCCCCGTGAAAATCGAGACGCGGAACACGCGCCCGTGAGCCCGCTGGCTCGGGCGATCCACGCACTGCTCGCTGTCGCGACCCTGGCCGCGACGGTCGTGCTCGCCGCGTGCGCGCACTCGGCCCCGCGCACCACCGTGTCGCGCGACGAGCTGTCCGCGTGGGAGAGCCGCTACGCCGCCGCGCCGGAGTGCCGCGTGCGCATCACGCCAGCCGCCGCCCACCTGGGACGCGGCCCGTCCGCCGGCGACGCCGCCCTCGTCGTCCGGCTCGTCGCCTTCGACACGCACGAGCTGCTCGACTTCACGCACCTGCGCGTCGAGCCCCTCGACGCATCGCGCGAACCGGCACGCGCCGACAGCGCCGGCGCACTCCCCGAGACCTTCACCGTCCCCCTGCCGGCCGGGCGCTACGCCCTCGTCGCCCAGAGCTTCGGCTACCACGCGAGAACCGATACCGTCACCGCGCGCGCCGGCGCGACCGACACGATCACCGTCGCGCTCGAGCCGTACGAGGACGCACTCCGCAACGCGCACAACTGCCGTCCTCGCGGCTTTCGCCATCTCGGTGAGCGCGCCTGCGTGACCGACCAGATCTCCGCCGTCCTCGTCCTCGACCGCGCGCGCGACTTCTCCAGCCATCGCTTCCGCTTCGGGCTCGGCTTCCCCGCCGGCGACTCGGTCGACGTCAACCTCGTCGACGACGAGCGCCTCTGCGAGCGCGCCGCACGCATCTACGGCCTGGACAAGGGTCCGCCTCGACGCGTCGTCGTCGTCGAGGCGGGGAACATCTACGTCGTCTACGATCCCGCCGAGCCGGTCCTCCTCGGCGACCTGAATCAGTGGCTCATCCTCGACAAGAACTGGAAGGTCCTCGCGAGGATGGCGATCTGAGGGCAGCAATCAGTGGTGCGCCATGTTCACCACGTTCGTCGCGTACTGACACGACACCTTCGGGTTCCAGTTGGCATACAACCCGCTCGGATTCTCGCGCCACGCCCACACGTGCAGCGCCCAGACGCTGAACGTGCTGTTCCACTGAAAGTTCTGACCGAACAGCACGGGGGGCGTATCGGTCGGCTCGCCGAGCGCGATGAACTCCACCCCCACCAACCGCATCGAGCCGTCCTTCTGCGGCTCGTACATCACGAACTGCGGCGCCGTGGGATCCAGGGTGCCCACGTTGGCCAGGTTGCGGAAGTGGAAGCCCATCGAGCCGTCGGGGCTCGTGAAGCACCCGGGGGGCACCTGCTCGTTCCAGCCGGCCTGCGCGGCGACCTCGATCTTGTGGAACTTCTCCGTCGCGGCGCGGAGCGCGGCCAGGTCCTTCTGCTCCTGCGCGCCGGCTCGGCTCGCCGAGGCCGCCCGATAGGGGGATGCCGCGTCCGTCCCCGTTCCTGTCGAGCCGCAAGCGGTCAGCAGAACGATTCCCGCCAGTAGTGCCGTCATCCCTCTCATTGTGGCCTCGCGTGGTGTGAGTGAAGTTGTACGCGCCGAAGATGAGGCGAGGCCGTTAGCCCCCTCTTCACCCGCAATTAGCCAGGGATTAGCCGCGCTGGTCGTCCCGAGCGACGTCGAGGGATCTGCACTTGGCCGTCATCCCGAGCGAGCGAAGCGAGTCGAGGGATCTGCACTTTTCGCATAGATGATCACCGTCCAACTGCTCGGCGGCGCCAGCCTGCGCTCGGACGACGGTCCCCTCACCGGACCGCCGGCGCAGCGGCATCGCATCGCCCTGCTCACCCTCGTCGCCTGCGCCTGGCCGCAGCCGCTCGCGCGCGACCGGGCCCTCGCGCTCCTCTGGCCCGAGAAGGACACGACGAGTGCGCGCCGGTTGCTCAATCTCTCGGTGCACGTCCTCCGCTCCGCCCTGGGCGACGACGCCATCGCGTCGTCCGGCGACGGGCTCCTCCTCGACCCCGCACGCATCGCCTGCGATCTCCACGACTTCCGCGACGCCATCACGGCGGGCGACGTCGAGCGCGCGGTCCGCCGCTACGCCGGACCGCTGCTCGACGGCTTCCATCTCGACGAGTCCACCGAGTTCGGGTACTGGCTCGACGAGCGTCGCGCCGAGCTCGCCCACGCGTACGTCGGCGCCCTGCGTACGATGGCGCAGCAGCAGGAGCAGTCGGGCGACGTCCACGGCCGCGTCGGCACCTGCCGCAAGCTCGTCGCCGTCGATCCGCACTCGGGCGCGTATGCCTGCGCCCTCATGCTCGCCCTCGACGCGGCGGGCGACCGCGCCGGAGCGCGCCAGCACGCCCTCGAGCACGCGAACCGCGTGCGCTCGGACCTCGACCTGGAACCCGATCCGATGGTTCTCGAGCTCGCCGAGCAGCTCCGCTCCGCGCCGAAGCGCGTGTCGATCCCCGTCGCTGCCTCGCGCGCCGCGGTGGCGTCCGTCGCCGTGCTCCCCTTCCGCAACCTCTCCGCCGATCCGGAGAACGACTTCTTCGCCGACGGGATCACGGAAGACGTCATCGCCCAGCTCTCGAAGATCCACACCCTCAAGGTCATCTCGCACTCCTCCGTCGTCCGCTTCCGGAAGCGCGAGCAGACCTTCCACGAGATCGGCGGTGCGCTCGGCGCGACGACGGTGCTCGACGGGAGCGTGCGTCGCGCCGGCGATCGGGTGCGCATCGTCGCGCAGCTCGTCGCCCTCGAGCCCGAGCGCCTCATCTGGTCCGACAGCTTCGACCGGATGATGACGGACATCTTCGAGATTCAGAGCGAGGTCGCCCTTCGCATCGCCTCCGCGCTGCGCGCCGAGCTCACCCCCGAGGAGCGCAAGCGCGTGTTGAGCCGTCCGACGCTCGACCTCCGCGCCTACACGCTCTTCCTCAAGGGACGGCAGCACTACATCCGCTTCACGAATGAGTCCATCGCCCAGGCGATCGACCACTTCGAGCGCGCCATCGCGATCGATGCCAACTTCGCCCTCGCGCACGCGACGCTCGCCATGGCCTACGTCGAGCAGGCGGAGCTCGGCGCCTTCTCTCCCGAGCTCGCGTATCCGCGCGCCGAGCGCGCCGCCGCGTCGGCGCTCCGCATCGACCCGGAGCTCGCCGAGTCGCACTGCACCATGGCGTACCTGCACGCCGTGCGCGATCACGACTGGGTCGCGGCGGAGCAGGGATTCAAGCGCGCGCTCGAGCTGAGCCCGAGCAACGCGGCGACCTGCGACCTGTACGGCCGCATGTGCGCCGCCCTCGAGCGCTACGACGAATCCATCGCGCTCCTCCAGCGCGCGCAGGAGCTCGACCCCCTTGCGCGCCGCTGCGACGCCGCGACGATGCTCCTCCGCGCCGGCCGCGTCGAGGAGGCGATGCGCCGCGCCGAATCCGCCGTCGAGCTGGACCCGGTCGACCGCGCCTGCGCGACGCTCGGCTGGGCGTACTTCCTGAACGGGCGCCACGACGAAGCGCTCGCCCAGCTCGAGCGCGCCGCGTCGACGTCGCCCGCGAGCACGATCTGGCTCGCGCAGCTCGGCCAGGCGTACGCCATGGCCGGCGATCGCGCCCGCGCGCGTCAGATCCTGCGCACCCTCGAGGAGAAGGCGCGCGAGAGCTACGTGTCGCCCTATCACTTCGCGTACGTGCTCACCGGGCTCGGCGAGATGGATCGCGCGATGGACTACCTCGAGCGCGCCGTCGCCGAGCGCACGGGCGCGTCGTACGGGATCAAGGGGTCGTTCCTCTTCAAGCCGCTGCGTGGCCATCCACGGTTCAGCGCTCTGCTGCGCCAGATGAACCTCGCCGGCTGATGACCGCGACGAAGACCGCCGCCCTCACCCTGCTCGCCCTCGTCGCCTTCGCGTCGAACTCGCTCCTCACCAGGCTCGCGCTCGGCACCCACCAGATCGACGCCGCCAGCTTCACCGCGATCCGCCTGGTCGCGGGTGCGGTGATGCTCCTCGCGCTCGCTGCCGCGCAGGACCGGTCGTGGTCCGTGATGCAGGGAAGGGGCGTGGCGGGACCGCTTGCCCTGTTCGCCTACGCCGCCCCCTTCTCCTTCGCCTATCTCCGCATCGGCGCCGCCGTCGGCGCCCTCGTGCTCTTCGGCGTCGTGCAGCTCACGATGATCGGGTACGGCATCGCGCGTGGTGAGCGCCCCGGCGCGATGATCTGGCTCGGCCTCGTGCTCGCGGCGGCGGGGCTCGCGCTGCTCACGGTGCCTTCGGTCACGCGCCCCGATCCACTCGGCGTCCTCCTGATGGCGATCGCCGGCGTCGCCTGGGCGGTGTACACGCTCGTCGGCCGCGGCACCGCGAACCCGATCGCGGCCAACGCGCGCAGCTTCTTCTGGAGCGCGCCCCTCGCGCTCGTGCTCGTGCTGGTCGTCATTGGCCTGCACCCCGAGGCGGCGCCGAGCGCGCGGGGGATCGTGCTCGCGCTCGTGTCGGGCGCGGTGACGTCGGGGCTCGGCTACGCGATCTGGTATCGCGCGCTGCCGTCGCTCACGGTGACGCAGGCGGCGGTCGCGCAGCTCAGCGTGCCGGTGATCGCGGCGCTCGGCGCGGTGGCGTTGCTCGGCGAGGCGCTGAGCTCGCGGCTCATCGTCGCGGGGGTGCTGGTGCTGAGTGGGGTGGGGCTGGTGTTGTCGGCGCGGGCGCGAAAGGCGTACTGAGATAATGCGGCGAATCGTACGTGGTGGTGAGAATCGAGTGGCGTCGAGAATCACGGCCCTGATCCCCGTGCTTGCCCTTGCCGCGTCGCTTGGCCGCACTGTGGGCGCGCAGGCCATACCGATTGGTGCGTGTCCGAGCCAGCCGATCGAGGATGCACGGTTCGGTGCACGCTATCTGCCGTGCCAGCTGACGAATCTGCCCGTGCTCCAGGTCGACACCGTCGGTTGGCACTTCCCCGAGATCATGCGCTCTGCTGGGATGCCGGGTCGCGTGCGCGCGGCGTTCATCGTCGACACGGCGGGTCGATACGTGCCCGGCTCGATGCGAGTGCTCTCGAGCAACCACGATATTTTCTCCAATGCCGCGAAAATCGGTCTCTCGCGCGCTCGCTTCTCACCGGCGCGTCGCGACGGCAAGGCCGTCCCGGTCGAACTGATTCACGACTTCGACTTCACCCTGCCTGCGGGGATCGAGCTGCGAGAGCTCGAAGGGATGCCGACGATCGCCAGTCTCGTGCGGACGCCGGTGCGGGATTCAATTCCGGTGCTCGAGATTCGCCCCGATGCCGAGGAGCCGACCCTCGGCCCGCCGCCAGACCAGGCCCTTCGCGACAGCATCGCACACGAGTCCATACGCGTCGTTGCGCGAACCCTCGGCTGGGATGGCGACCCAGTGTCGGTCACGGCCAAACCGGCGCGACAGCTGCTTTGTGTGCAAGGCGATACCGGTGTCTTCGAGTCCACCGCCGACCGCGCACTGGCGACTGCCATGACGCGGCCCAACGTTCGCGTCATGACCCTGCGCGGATGTCCTCCCACGCGAGACCAGATGGTGGCGCTGCCACCAGAGATGCAGCCACACTACCCGCCCGACTCGGTGCCGTTCATCGAGCCGCACCGACTACACGTCGCACGCGTGGCGATGCGCCGTGGGGGCGGTCCGCAGGTCGAGCTGATCGACCAGTACATGCTCGGCGAAGAGGAGTACCGCTGCGTGCGGGTGCCGCGAGCAACCTCGATCTTCGCATTGCGGTGCGTGCGCCTTAGATCGATCGTTCACTAGTCCAGGCAGCTTTCACCGAAGGTCATGATTCTCGTCGTCGGCGCAACAGGCCTGCTCGGCTCCGAGATCTGCCGCCGCCTCCGCGAGCGCGGCCGCGACGTCCGCGCCCTCGTGCGGGCCGGCTCGGCGCGCGAAGCCGCACTCCGCGCGCTCGGCGTCCACATCGCGACGGGAGACCTGCGCGACCGCGGCTCCCTCGTCGCCGCCTGCCGCGACGTCGACGCCGTCATCTCGACCGCGACGGCGATGGGCTCGAAGGATCGCACCCTCTCGCTCAACGAAGTCGACCGCAAGGGCCAGCTCCGGCTCGTCGACGTCGCACGTCAGAGCGGCGTGCGGACCTTCGTCTATGTGTCCGCCTCGCCCAACCTCGGCCCACGGGCGCCCCTCATTCGCTACAAGCGACAGGTGGAGCGCGCCGTGCGCCTGAGCGGGATGCAGTGGACGATCCTCCAGCCGAGCGCGTACATGGAAGTGTGGCTCGGTGCCCAGCTCGGCTGGGATCACGTCGCCGGCCGCGCCGTCGTGTTCGGGTCGGGGAAGCATCCCGTGCCGTTCATCTCCATCGGCGACGTCGCCGAGCATGCCATTCGTGCGCTCGACGACCCGCGCCTCGCCAACGTCGACTTGCCGCTCGGCGGACCGCAGATGCTCACGCCGCGCGAGGTGGTGCGCATCTTCGAGCAGGAGTCGGGACGACGGTACGCCACGCGCCACGTGCCGCGCATCTTCCCGTCGCTGTTCACCCCTCTCGTCGAGCTGTTCCACGAAGGCTTCGCCTCCGGGATGTCGATGGGCGCGCAGACGTCGCGCGGCGATCCGATCGACTCTCCGCTGCAGCGCGAGCTCGAGCTTCCACTCACGACGGTGCGTGAGTACGCGGCGCGCATCGTCCGTCGCCGGACCTCTCCATGACCACCACCGCATCCCCCAGCGCGCCTGCCGGGTTCGAGCTCCGTACACCTTCATCAGCCGCGCGACCGACGAGCGGCATCGCGCGGCTCGCGTCGATCGACGCCTTCCGCGGCTTCGTCATGTTCCTCATGCTCGCCGAGGCGATGCGGCTGTGGACCGTGCACGAGGCCTTTCCGAACAGCTGGTTCTGGCGCGTCGTCGCGTTCAACACGGAGCACGTCGAGTGGCAGGGCTGCTCGCTCCACGATCTCATCCAGCCCGCCTTCTCCTTCCTCGTCGGCGCTGCGCTCCCATTCTCCATCGCCAGCCGCACGCGGCGAGGCGAGTCGTTCAGGCAGATGCTCGCGCACGCCGCGTGGCGCAGTGTCGTGCTCATCCTGCTCGGCATCTTCCTCCGCTCGCTGCACGCGAAGCAGACCTACTGGACCTTCGAGGATACGCTCACCCAGATCGGGCTCGGCTACACCATCCTGTTCGCGCTGGCCTTCGCGTCGCGACGCGTGCAGGTCACCGTGTTCGTCGGAATCCTCGTCGCGTTCTGGGCGGCATTCGTCGTCTATCCGCTTCCGCCCGCCGGCTTCGACTACGCGAGCGTCGGCGTCCCGGCGGATTGGCCGCACCTCTACACCGGCTTCCTCGCCCACTTCAACAAGAACTCGAACCTCTCCTGGGCGTTCGACGTCTGGTTCCTCAATCTCTTCCCGCGCGAGAAGCCCTTCCTCTACAACGGCGGCGGCTGGTCGACGCTCAGCTTCATCCCGACCCTCGCCACGATGATGCTCGGGCTGTGGGCCGGCCGCTGGCTGATGCAGCCGCGTGCGGCGAAGGAGCAGGTCAGAGGGCTGATGATCGCGGGCGTCGCGCTCGCGCTCGCGGGGCTCGTGCTCCAGTGGCTCCACGTCGTGCCGATCGTGAAGCGCATCTGGACCTCGTCCTACACCCTCTACAGCGGTGGGCTCGTGTTCCTCATGCTCGCCGCCTTCCACGCCGCGATCGAGTGGAAGGGCTGGCGGCGATGGGCCTTCCCGCTGCTCGTGATCGGGATGAACTCCATCGCCGCATACGTGATGAGTTGGACCCTCGAGGAGTTCGTCACCGGCGCGCTCGCGCGGCACGTCGGGCCTGCACCCTTCCTCGTCCTCGGTGCGCCCTTTGAGCCCGTGCTGCGCGGCGCGGCGGTGCTCACGGTGTTCTGGCTGATCCTCTGGTGGATGTACCGCCGGAAGATCTTCTTACGAATCTGAAGGCGCGGCGCGGGGCTTTGACGTCGACCATATCGAGCGCACCGTAGCGCCTACGCTACGGTTTTGGGGGCGTCGCTGCTACTTCTGGTGCCTTTCCATGGCATTTTCGACCCTCCGCGATGCCATCGGAATTGCATCAGCGTGTTCGGCCTCTCCGCACGCCCCACGGTCACCCCAGCCGCCCTCCCCTAAAATGCGGTTCCGTCTCGGCTTTGCCACGGCGCTTGTGGTCGCGGCGCTCGGCTGTAGTTCTGGCGCCCTCACAGACGCACGAGTGATGAGCGTCAAGCTCTCACTCGATCCGGCCTTCGATACGCTCTTCCTGAGCGCAGTGCCTTCGGCGCCGCCGCCGACGCTGAAAGTCACGGCGACCGCAACGTCGATGGGCAATCCCATTGACCTGCCCGTCCACGTCTTCGAGGCGGCGAACCCCGCCATCGCGACGATCGACCAGAACGGCGTCGTGACCGCGCGCGGGCTCGGCACGACGACGGTCAGTGTACGCGTGAACGACGAACGCACGTCGTCGACGATCGTGGTCCTTCCGGTAGTGAAATCACTCACCCTTTCGGCGGCACCGACGCAGGCGCTCGTCGGAGATACGATCGTCCTGACCGCCACGTTGCTTGGCTGGGCAAGCGACTCGGTGAACGGGCAACCCATTACGTACAGCTCTTCGTCAGCGTCAGCCGTCGTGAGCCCGGCAGGTCGCGTCGTGTTTACCGCTCCAGGCACCGCTACGATCACCGCCGCGAGCGGTCCCGCGACGGCGACCGTGGCGCTCACGGCGCAGCCGCGTGACTTCATCGGCGGATCCGCGCTCACCTTCGCTACGGGACAGGACGCGACGTGCGGCCTCGCGCCCCTTGGCCGGACGTTCTGCTTTGGCAAGGCACCACTCATCGGCGTCGCTCGTGATACCGTGTGCTTCGATCAGTCGGGGGGCGGCTCCAGTACGTCGAGTCCCTGCACGCTGTTCGGACTCTCGATCGCGCCCTCGATTCAGATGACCGCGCTTGCCGTAGGCGATTCGGTTGCGTGCGGCCTCGTGGCTGGCGGCTCGCTGTACTGCTGGGGGGATCAGACCTACGGCGCGATCGGGAACGGCGTGTCCCAACCGGGGACCTCCGCGCTCCCCGTCCCTGTCGTGGGGCCCTTCGCGCAAGCCGCGACGTTCACCCAGATCGTCGCGGGAAGCGCGCACGCCTGCGGCCTTGTGACCGGCGGACAAGCCTATTGTTGGGGCAAGGATGAATCGCTACAGCTCGGCGGTGGCGATGGTAGCCCGACCAATGCCTCGACGCCGACGCCGGTCTATCCGAACTATGGCTATACCTTCCGCGCTCTCGCCGCTGGTCGCGGTCACACCTGCGGGATCCGCGCGGACGGTGCAACACTTTGTTGGGGTGACAACTTTCGGGGCCAGCTTGGACGCGGCACCTCCGGCGATACGACCGATGTGCCGGCGCCCGTCCTCGGTGATCCAGGCTTCGTGCAGCTCTCCGCGCGCGGCGACAACACGTGCGGTATCACCGCTGGCGGCGCGCTCTATTGCTGGGGCGCGAACGAGTCGGGGCAGACCGGCCAGACGCCGAGTCTGCGCGTGACAGCGCCGACCCAGGTGGCCGGCGCGGGTTATACGGCCGTCAGCGTCGGCGGTCGTGACTCGACGAAAACCTTCGGCGCTATCGGTCACGTGTGTGCGCTTCAGGGAACTTCGGCCGTCTGCTGGGGCTCGAACGTCTATGGGCAGCTCGGACGTAGTGGGCCGACGAATACCGGCTCGACGACGCCGGCGCCCGTCGCTGGCGGTCACGCCTTCACGGCGATCAGCTCGGGTACGCGAACCGTCTGCGCGAGCGCGGCGGATGGCATGTATTGCTGGGGCTCGACGATCTACGGCGCGACGGGAAGCCAGATCCAGGCGGTCGGGATCACGACACCAACGCACGTCGCGCCACTCCAATAGGTGGCCACGGGGCGCGCTCACTCCTCTACGGGATCCACTCGAGCATCGTAGGATGCGCCTCGTCGGCCCTTCAATGCGGCCGGCGGGCGCACCTGCGATCGCCAACGCCTCGACGAAGCGTGGCGGCATGCGCCGTCACGCTTCGAGCTTGTAGATCTCCCGTCGCCCGTGATCGACGAGGTCGTGGTAATCCGACATGACCTCCTGGAGCTTCTTCGAGTCCTCGTCGGACATCCCTTCCATCCGCATCATCCGCTCGAACTCGCCCAGGTCGGCCACCTCCATCTCCGCCACCACCGTCCAGTACTGCTCGGCGGCGAAGTCGGTCATGATGCGCATCTGCGGCTGCTTGTACTTCACGCCGAGCGCGTTGAGCGTCTTGAACTTCTCGACGAGCGGGCGAACCTTGCCCGGCTTGCAGTTCATGATCTCGCGGATGACGAGCATGACGGTCTCCGATTGAGGGACCGTGAATCTCGCCCCATGGGGCCGAGCGTCAAGCAAACATCCGCGCCCGCGATACGCCTCAGGCGAACCCGGCCGCGGCGAGTGCCCTACTTGGTCCAGACGAGGATCAGGCCGCACAGGCCGCGGCCGCGGTACTGCGATGGGATCTCCGAGATCTGGTAGACCTCGATGCCACGGATCCAGTGGGTGGGGATCTCGTCGAGCGGCAGCGCGCTCTCCATCCCGTCGAGATAGACGCCGGGCGTGCATCGTCGCATCGACACGATGTGTTCGTTGTCCCTCCCGACGGAGACCGTGAGGCCAGGCATCATACGCAGGAGATCCGACGCGACGAACGGGTGCCTCCGCTCGATCTCCTGTTCGGTGACGTACCGTCCATGCCCGGCGCGCGACCGTTCGTCGAACTCGTTGTAGCGTCGCCCGTTCGCAATGCGCCGCGCCGTCACGCGAATCGAGTCGAGCACGGACGCGATCCGGCTCATCGTCACCGTCATCGGCTCCGTCGTGGCGGACACCTCGGCGCGGAGCCGGCGCGGCGCGTAGCCCAGCGCGATGATCTCGAACCCCTGCGTGCCGGTCGGGATGTCGGCGAGTCGGAATTCACCCGCCGCGTTCGTCGTCGCCGACCGCGTCGTTCCGAATAGATGCACGCGCGCATTGGCCAGGGGTCCGCGCTCATTGCGCACGACGCCACGGATCACGCCGTCGCCGTGCACGGCGCCCGTGTCCGCATCCGCACCCGGGGTCGCGCCGGTGCCCTGTGCGACCGGTCGCGCGCGCGTCGAGTCGCCGACCACCAGCTCGCGCACCAACACACCTGCTTCACCGATGTGCTCCTCGACCACACCCGACTGCTCGTTGGTGCCGAGCTGCGCCTGCACGAACAGCGCGATCCCCGCCGGCAGCCCGCACGCGCGATAGACGCCCACCGAGTCCGTCTTCGTGGAGGCCGACATCCGCGTCTGCTTCGCCTGGAGCGTCGCGCGGTCGACGCTCACGTCCGTCCACTCGAAGACGACGTTCGCGTCCCTCACCGTGCTGCCGTCCCCGCGCCGCACCGTGCCGAGCATCACGCCGAGCGTCGTATCCGCCTCCGCGGCGCGGCAGAGCGTGCGTCGCAGCGTCTTCACCGAGGGCAGCGCGAGCACGAGCGGCGCGGCGCCCTGCGCGGGCACCTCCACCTCGCGCGGCGGCACGCTCAACCCGATCGAATCGGTGAAGGGATGTTCGACGGACACCTCGTACCGGCCGGCCTGCAGTCCCCCGAGCTCGAACCGCCCCGCCGCATCCGTGCGCGCCGAGTGGAACACCGTGTCCCGCGTCGGGGCGACCGGCGTGGCGAGCACGGTGGCATCGGCGAGCGGGGCGCG
>Ga0070684_100000931_pt1 | contig 20798 bp, 18 predicted proteins | sample KBSC723LmetaG_FD_65653 | JGI IMG/M metagenome (GOLD analysis project Ga0070684, IMG submission 65653) | Corn rhizosphere microbial communities from Kellogg Biological Station, Michigan, USA - KBS C7.2-3L metaG | ecosystem: Host-associated > Plants > Roots > Rhizosphere ...
CCGAGGCCACCCTCGCGGCGGTCGGGCGTCCGCTCGCCTTGCACGAAGAGGTCGAACACATGCGGGAGGAGATCGCCGGAGATCCCACGCCCCGTATCGCGAACGCTGAGCGCGATCTCGTCGCCCTCGGCGACGACCGACACGCGGATCGATCCGCCGGGCTCCGTGTACTTCACCGCGTTCGTCAGCAGGTTGGTCAGCGCCTGGACCAGCCGCCGCTCGTCGCCGACGAGGATCAGCGCGGGGGGTTGAATGTCGATCTCCAGCCGGTGGCGGCGCTCCTCCAGCATCGGCGCGACGACGTCGCACGCCAGCGCGACGACCTGACGCGCGTAGATCGAGGTCTTCTCCAGCGCCATCCGCCCCTTGCGGATCTGCGCGACGTCCAGCAGGTCGTCGACCAGCTGGGCGAGGTTCCGCACCTGCCGGTGGATCACCTCGCGCTCGCGCGCGCCCGCCTCGCCCAGTCGGACGCGCAGCAATTCCAGGGCGGTGAGCATCGGCGCCAGCGGGTTGCGCAGCTCGTGGCCCAGCATCGCGAGGAACTGGTCCTTGGCACGGTTCGCGTCCTCGGCCTTGTCTCGGGCGGTCCGCAGCTCGGTCTCGGTCGCCTTGTCTGCCGTCACGTCGCGCGCGGTTCCGATGAACCGGATGAAGCGCCCGGAGTCGGTGAAGCGCTGGCCGCTGGAACGTATCCAGCGCGCGGCGCCGTCATCGCGCAGACTGCGAACGCGGTATTCGATCTCGTACCGGCCGTCGCACTCGGCGGACACGATCTGGCTGACGGAGTCGTGAACGTGCTGCCGGTCGTCCGCGTGCACGCTTCCCAGGAATTCGGCGTAGTCGACCTTTTCGGCCGCCGGAAGACCGAGGATCGCGCTGCAACGATCGTCCAGGGCCAGCCTGCCCGAGACCAGGTCGACGTCCCAGATTCCGATACCGGCCGCCGACACGGCCAGCCGGAGGCGCTCGGTCGCCGTCTCCAGCGCCAGGCGCGCGTCATCGGCGTCCGAGCGCGCGATCGCTTCAGCCTCTCGCGTGTATCGACTGCGCTCGCTGAACTGGAGCAGCATCAGCGCGGTCAGGATCGTGACCGCCGGCAGCGCCGCCAGGGCGATCACCTCTTGCGCCGCGGGCGGGACCACACCGGGGACCGGCACGAGCAGCGGTATCGCCGCGATCGCCAGCGACGACAGGATGCTCGAGACGACCAGCCAGCGGAGCGGGCGCCCGTGCACGTAGGGCAGGACCGAGGCGACCGACAGCACCACCGACACGGCGAGGGCCGGCGCGGCGAACGGGAACAGGTAGGACTGCACCACCGCGTGGGCGACGCCACCCGTCGCCAGCAGGTGCGCGCCCAGCACGAGCCGGCCGGTGGCCGCCAGAGCGAGCGCGATCAGCGTGAGCAGGAAGACCACCCCGACGGCCCCCGCACCGAGGAGCAACAGTCGGACCTGCAGCCAGATCCCGAGCCCCGCAAGGAGAGCGGTGAATCCGGCCGATGTAACGGCGCCGCAGGTGGTGAGTTGCCGGAACCATCCCTGCTGCAGTGCCGCGAAATCCTTTTCGCCCATTGCGCGCTATCAAGAGGCGTGGAGGTCGATCGAACCACTCGTGGCGTCGGGTGCGCCCGATGTCAAGGGGTGATCCAGAGATAGAGTCCGGTGATCCAGAGATAGATCCGATGATCCAGGAACCCGCATTGACGCTGCCGCAAGCAGATCCATCTTGGCGGGCGTCAATAGGGCGACGTCTGATTGTGACGTCGCTGACCGAGCGTCCGCGGACAGACCGTCATGACGACATCGCGACCACGACGAACACGATTCTCGGCTCCGTTCGTGGCGATCCTGACCGCCGCGGTGCTGCTGACGCTGTTCGTGACGGACCTGGTCACCGTCGGCGGCATCATCGGCAGCCGCGACTGGTTCGCGCGCGCGCAGCAGACGCAAGCCTTGATCGGAGCGGTCCGAGCCGAGCTGCTGGATGCCGAGACGGGCGAGCGCGATTTCTTGCTGACGGGTCGGCCGGAGTATCGCTTCGCGTACGAGGCGGCGATGCGCGCGCTCCCGGCCAAGCTCGCCGATCTCCGCCGCATGACGGCGGATGATCCCGCGCAGCTGCAAAACGTCCACGAGCTGGAGAGCCTCGTCGATCAAAAGATGGTCGAGCTGGACACGACGCTGGAGCTCTACGAAGGCAGGCAGATCTCGCAGGCGTTGGATCTCGTTCGATCCGATCAGGCGGCGGCGCTGGTACACCACGTGCGGCAGCTGATCGCCGCGATGGCGGCGCACGAGGACGGCCGCCTCGAAGGACGAACCGTCAACGCGCGGCGCAACCTCGACGCCGCGCTGTTGATCGACGTGGCGGCCCTCGTCGGCCTGCTGGTCCTGGGCTGGATGCTGTTCGCCATCAACCGCGACATCGGACGACGGCAGGCGCTGGAGGACGCCCTCCGGGACCAGGCCGCCCTTCAGGAGCGGTTCATCGCCATCCTCGGCCACGATCTTCGCAACCCGCTGAACGCGGTGTTGATGGCCGCCCACCGATTGAAGCAGGCGAACGTCTCGGAGCGCTGGACCCGATCGGTGGAATACGTGCTCTCGGGCGCGCGGCGGATGGCGCGGCTTGTCGATCAACTGCTGGACCTCGCCCGCGCGCGGCAGACCGGGGGCATCCCGGTCAGGCTCACGCCCGGAACGGACCTGCGCGAGGTCGTCCGCGCCGCCGTCGACGAGCTGTCGGCCGCGCATCCGCGCGCGGAGATCGTCCTCAGGCGCGACGAGCCGATCTCGGGCGTCTGGGATCCGGATCGCCTCGCCCAGGTCGCATCGAACCTGATCGGAAACGCGATCGTTCACGGCACGGGACGCGTCGAGGTCAGCGTCGGCACGAGCGGCAGCGAGGCGCTGCTCGAGGTTCAGAACGGCGGCGCGCCGATACGTGCCGACGTCCTGGCGCGCATCTTCGAACCGTTCGAACGCTCGAGCGGGAACCTGTCGCCGGCGAACAACGATGGTCTCGGTCTGGGGCTGTTCATCGCGGAGCGCATCGTCACTGCCCATGGTGGCCGGATTGGTGTGCGCTCGAACGCCGAAGACGGCACGATCTTCGCCGTCGCGCTTCCCGCGCCGCCTTCGCGACCGGCGCCTCCCCTTCCGAGCGCATCGGGCAGCGAAGCGCCTCACCTCGCCCTCGGCTGACCGCGGGCTGACTCGCACTTCCTTCGACGCCGCCAATCGCCACATTTCGCGTGCGTTTGACGCCCGAAGATCCGGGCGTCCGCAGGAGGCACATCATGACCACCCAGGAGATCGCGAAGCGCTACGTGAACCTTTGTCAGCAGGGAAAGTACGACGCCTGTCTCGAGGAGCTGTACGCGAAGAACGCGGTGAGCGTCGAGGCGGCCATGCCTCCCGGCATGGACCGGACGGCGAAAGGGCTGGACGCCATTCGCGCCAAGGGAAAGGACTGGCAGGAGAGCCACGTGGTTCACAGCGCCGAGGTGACAGGGCCCTTTCCGAACGAGAACCGGTTCGCGGTGCGCTTCCTTTATGACGTGACGGACAAGCCGAGCGGAAAGCGGATGAAGATGGACGAGGTCGGGCTGTTCACGATCGAGGACGGCAAGATCACGCGCGAGGAGTTCTTCTACCCGACCGGCGACTGAGCCGGGTCTTGCCGCGGGATCGTCGGCGCCGAGCCCGTGATATCGTTCGGCTGCGGGTCGTTCGATGCGCCGCTCACTGCTGTTCTCGTGCGCGCTTCACGGTGCGATCGTTCTGATCGCGCTGGCGATGCCGGCGCGGCGGGAGCCCCGTCGTGAACCGGCGGGCGCGGTCGAAATCGCCGTCGATCCCGCGGCGGCGCCGATCCCGCCTGTCGCGGGCGACGTGGATGTGCCGGCGCAAGGGGGCGGCGCCGGTCCGGCGCCGTCGACAGAGCCGGTCGTCGCGGAGGTCGCGCCGCCGCGCCGCCGCCGGCTGGTGGCGATCCGCAGGGTGCCGACGCCCGCACCCCAGCCGGCGCCTGCGGTCGCGGCGCCGGTCGCCTCCGAACAGGGCCTGGTCGAAGTGGCGCACGCCGCGGCGGCGCCAGGATCGGACGGTGCGGCCGGCGATCAGCCGGCGGGGGCCGGCGACGTCGACGGCGCGGGCGCGGGCAACGGTCTCGGTGACGGCCTGGGCGATGGCTTCGGCCCCGGTGCGGGCGGCACCGCGATGAGCCGCGAGCTGCACGCACGCGTGCTGGGCAACGAGGTGATGGACGTGCGCCCGCGCGAAGGCGCGCCGACGATCTCGCACGACGAGGCCACCGCGCTGCGGACGCGCGACAGCTTCCCGCGCTTGCCCGAGTCGGTCTGGCCGGAATGGCGGCCGTACATCGTGAGGCTCGAGATCTGCGTGAGCGCGCAGGGTCACGTCAGCGAGGCCGTGCTTCGCTCCTCCGCCTCGCCGCGCCTAGATCCGCTGGTGCTGGCGGCGGCGAAGACCTGGCAGTACCGGCCGCGCGTCGTCGACGGCAGTCCCGCGCCCTTCTGCCACGGCGTCGTCATCAAGTACGAGCGCTGGTAGCGCGATCGGCGTCAGCGACGCCGACGACGAAGCACGAGCAGCACGATCGCGGCGGCGAGAAGGACGCCCGGCGCGGGCGTCGTCAGGCCGGACACTTCGCAACCACAGCCCGCCTTCATGATCGTCGTCGATCCACCGTCACCCAGCGAGGGCCCGTCGAACCTCGCGTCGGGCCTCGGCGGTTCCGCGTCGATGCCGGCGTCCGTCCGCGTCCCGGCGTCGACGGACGTCGACGCGTCGACGCCCGCGTCCGGGGTCGTCGGGGCCAGGCAGATCATCGGGTCCGACGCGAGCGGGTAGCTCCCGCACGCCCCCATTTGATCGTCGGGTGCGAGCGTGCGCTTGTTCGTGTCCAGTGAGTTCGCGCTGGGGAACATGGTCGTCTCCGCCACATCGGGGGGCGCGCTCGCGCAGTCGGGGATCGGATTTCCGTTCTGATCCTTGGGGGGGGTGCCACCGCCGAGAAAGCAGGTGTGATCGAGACCAATCAGGTGCCCCGCCTCGTGCGTCACCGCGTTCTGCAGGTCCTGCTCGGTGCCGGTCGGGGCGTTACGCGTGACGTCCGCCCAGGAAAAATTCACGGCGTTGATCTCGATGTCCGCGTCGACGATCTCGCCGGTGGACGTCCGCGCGCTGACCGTCGTCAGCGCGAGCGCAGCGGGGTCGTAACAGTTCGGGGGCCGCGGACACCACGTGTCGCGACGAAAGGCGACGACGTTCATGCCGTCATTCGCTGACGCGGGCTGCGGTTCGCTCGCCGCCGCGACCTGGACGCGGAGATCCAGGTACGAGCAAGCACCGATCGTCGGGTCTTGCTTGCTCCAGGCGCCGACGGCGGCGGCGATCGCGTCCCGCGTCTGGTCGCGCGTCATCAGCGGAAGCTCGGTCGGATAGGACGTGATCCAGACGCAGCTCTTCTTCCATCCGAACGGCAGGCCGCCGCCCGTCGAGTAGCGGACGTACGCGCGCGCCGGCCGCGCCACGCCGGCGATCGCGAGCAGCAGCAGGAGCAGTGGCAGGCGCGACGCGAGTCGCATCAACAGACCTCTGCCTCCATTGGGAACCCGATCGCGTCCTGTCGTCAACTGCGCGACTAGAGGCAGATGTCGGCCACTGTCTGGCAGCCACCTTGCTGGTTGCACGTGCCGCCCAGGAGACCGCAGGGGCAGCTGGTCTCGGCGCCGGGGAAGAAACACTGACCAGACGCCAGGCCGTTGCAGTAGCCGGCGCACACGCCACCTCCGCCGCACGCCGCACGCCCGCCGTGCGGTGTGCCGCCGGTGACGGGCCAGCAGGTCCCGACGTGGCCTTGCACGTCGCAGGCCTGGCAGGAGCCAGCGCAGGCGTCGTTGCAGCAGACGCCATCGACGCAGCGGCCGCTCGCGCACTCGCGCGTCGACTGGCAGGCCGCGCTGTTCGATCGGCCGGCGACGCAGGCGCCCGCTTCGCAATACGGCCGCGCCGCCGTCGCGCAGTGCGCATCGGAGGTGCACGCGGCGAGGCAGGCCGTGCCGTTCGCGTTGCACACGAGATCGCCGCACGACGTCGTGGTGGCAGACGGGCACGCGCCGGCGGCGTTGCAGCCGGCGCGCGGGGTCAGCGTCGCGCCGGTGCAGCTCGCGTCGCGGCAGGTGACGTCAGCGCCCGGATACGTGCACGCGGTCGGCGACGCTGCGCTGCACACGCCGACGCACGATCCCGATCCCGCACAGGCGCCGCGCGTACCGTGCGGCGGACCGGACGTCACCTGGGTGCACGTCCCGCGCGACGTGCCGACGTCGCAGGCCTTGCACTTGTCCGCGCAGAGCTCGTTGCAGCAGAGGCCGTCGACACAGAAACCGGAGGCGCATTGCGTGCCGGCGTTGCAGGTCGATCCGAGACCGGCGCCGCCTCCCGTTCCCGCGCTGCCGGTCGTGCCCGCGCTGCCGGTCGCGCCCGCGCTGCCAGTCGTGCCCGCGCTGCCGGTCGTTCCTCCCCTGCCCGTCCCTGCGGCACCGCCCACGCCGGCGCCACCCATCGTCCCACCGCTGCCGCCCTTGCCCATTCCGGCCGCGCCGCTCGTTCCCCCGCGGCCGGTCGTGCCCGCGTCGCCGCTCGCGCCCGCGCCACCGATCGTCCCGGCGCCACCGCCGGTTCCCGCCGCGCCGGCCGCGCCGCTCACTCCGGCGCCACCTACGGTTCCGGCGTTGCCTCCCGTCCCAGGGCCGGCGCCCGCGCCGCCCACACCGCCGCCCCGACCCGAGCCGATGCTCCCGGCGGCTCCCGCGTGGCCACCCGCGCCCGCGCCGCCGGGTCCAGCATCCGTGGCCGCGTCGGCCGGGCTGTAGCAAAGCATCTCCCGGCAGACGAAGCCACGTGGGCAACGACCGTCGCTCGTGCACGCCAGCGTTCCGTCCGTGATCGTCGGCGAGTAACAACCGGCGATCGCAAGCAAGGCGACCGTGGTCAGTGCCCGGACGGTGGGGGACGAACGCATCATCGCCTTTCTCAAAAGGTCACCCGCAGGTCGATGCCCGCGACGGTCTGGCCCGCGACGGGCTCCACGACCACACGACGCCGCGTGGTCGCGTACAGCGCCGCGCCTGCCGCGACGGCGACGGCGCCGGCCACGAGGCCGATCACCTCCAGCCGTTCATACGCGATGCCCCGCGATTCCTTCCCCGGATCGAACGGCGTCGGATGAGCCGCCGACCCCGCCTGCGAGTCGCGCGTGAGGCTGTCGTCCTCTCGCTGCGCGAGCAAACCGAACACGAGCCCCGCCGCCAGCAAGCCCGCGCCTGCACCGCCGATCGAGATCGCGGCGATCCGTCGCGTCCGCATCGGGTCCTGCTCCGCCTTCGGTGCGGCAACCAGCCCGGCGTCGGGCGGTGACGAGGCCACGCCCGTCGCGCCTCCCGAGACCGCCGGCGGCGGACCGGGGGGCATCGGCGGCGCGCTCGCGGCCTCGCCATCGCTTCGTGCGGCGCGCTCCGTCCCGCGGGCGCGCAGCGAGGCGATCATCGACGCCGCCTTGTCGCGCTTGTCGGACGGCGCGTCCGTCGCCTCGGCGAGAAACCGCTCGAACGACGCGAGCGCGTCGGCGGACCGGCCGAGCCCGACGTAGGCGAGGCCGAAGTCGTAGTGGATCTTCGGGCTGGGAACCAGCGCATAGGCCTCCTCGAATCGCGCCAGCGCGGCGCGATGATCGCCGCGCTTCAGCGCCGCGACGCCCTCGACCAGCTTGACGCGCGCCGCCTCCCGGTTCGGGTCGCTCCCGATCGCCGGCCGCGCCAGCTCGTCCTGGGCCCGCGCAACGGGCGGCGCGCCCAGGAGCATCGCGAGCACCACGACCGAACCAACGGCGCGGCGCCGCAGAGCCTCAGAGATCGACGATGCCATCAGTGTCTTCCTCGTGTTTCGACTTCGCCACGCCCGCCCGCGGCCGCTCGATCGCTCGAGCCCGCTTGCGCACCGCCGGCGCGACCGGCGCGACCACCGCGGCCGGAGCGATCGGCGCCACCGGCGCCACCGGCGCAACAACGACCGGCGTGATGGGATCAGGCGCTGACACAGGAACGGCGATCGCCGGCCGCCGGGACGAGGCCCCCGCATCCCAGACGGCCGCCACGAGCGCCGACACACCCACGATCGCCACGGCGATCGCGATCGTGTGAGCGCCCCATCGGGGCGTCACCGCGCGCCGGGCGGGCAGATCCGGCTTCGTCCCGTCGGCCAGCGCGCGGGCAACGTCGCGCATCGACGCCGGGCGGTCGCCTCGCTCCTTGGCGAGCAAGCCCATCACCAGGTCGGCCAGCCACGCCGGCAGCCCCTCGACCCGCTCGCCGATCGACGGCGCGGCGCGGAACATGTGCGCGGCGAACAGCTCTGGCACCGACTCGGCGATGAACGGCGGCTCGCCCGTCAGCATCTCGAAGAGGATGCAGCCCAGCGCATAGATGTCGGCCCGCGCGTCGACCTCCTCCTCGCCCCCGCACTGCTCCGGCGCCATGTATTCGGGCGTCCCCAGCACCATCCCGCGCATCGTCAGCTTCGCCGCGTCGGCCGCCAGCAGCTTCGCGATCCCGAAGTCCAGCACCTTCACCGCCGACGCGGACTCCGGGTCGGCGGGATCGCGCACGAGAAACACGTTGTCCGGCTTGAGATCGCGGTGGACGATGCCGTTGTCGTGCGCGGCGGCGATCGCGTCCGCGACCTGTCGCGCGATCCCGCACGCGGCGGTCCACGGGAGGCACGGCGTCCGCCGGAGGCGATCGGCCAGCGTCTCACCGACGAGGTGTTCCATGACGATGTACGGACGGCCCGTCGCATCGACGCCGCAATCGAACACGTCCACGATCCCCCGGTGGCGAATCAGCGACGTGGCGCGCGCCTCCGTGAAGAAGCGCTGAAGGGCCTCTGTGTTCCGCGCAAGCTCGGGGTTCAGCACCTTGATCGCCGCCGTGCGCGCGATGCGCACGTGCTCGGCGCGGAACACGACCCCCATCGTGCCGCTGCCCAGCGGGGCCGTGATTGTGTAGTTGCCGACTGCTTCGCCGATCATCCGCGAACCCGCAAGAACGTGGATCCGCCTGGGGAAAATCGGGAGTCCCCTCATGGCTAAAGGCGAAGAGCGGATGATCCTCGATCCAGGTTCCCCCCAATAACGTCGGCGGGCCGGACGGCCTGCGCGGTATCATGCGGGCGTGACCCGGGCGGGCTCTCTCGCTGCATCATTTGCGCGCCGGGCGGCGGTCGCCGGCCTGAGCGCGCTCGCCGCGGCGTGCAGCGGTGGGACGCTGGACGCGGGGCATAACAACCCGCCCGACGCCGCGCCGACTGGCCTGCTCGACAACCTGGTCGGACACTGGCGCCTCGACGACGGGACCGGCAGCACCACCGCGTTCGATTCATCCGGGCGCGGGAACAACGGCGTCGTGCACGATCTCGATCCCGCCACCGCCTGGGTCACCGGCCGATCGCAGGGCGCGCTGGAGGTGATGCACGCCGGATGGGTCCAGGTCGCGCCGTCGACGTCCATCGACGCGATCGTCGACCGCGTCACCGTCTGCGCCTGGGTCAACCTGGAAGCCGCGGTCACCAGCCCGGACAACTTCGGCACCGCGCTGTCGCGCGAGATCGGGACGAGCGAAGACCAGTACTATCACCTGTCGCTGTTCCTCGGCCGGCCGAACCTGTTCATCACCACCGACGTCGGGTGGGTGTCGCCCAGCGCCCCGGACACCGTCGCCCAGAACACCTGGATCCACCTCGCGGGCGTTTACGACGGCGCCATCGTACGGCTCTACGTCGACGGCGCCGAGGTGGCGAACGCGCCGCTCACCGGCCGCTTCGGGTCCGCCACGACGCCCGTGATCCTGGGCGGGAACGGCAACGACGGGAGCGGCGTCCCGACCGAGCTGTTCCCCGGGCGCGTCGACGAGCTCATGCTGTACGCCCGCGCGCTGAGCGCCGACGAGATCCACCAGCTCGCCACCGGCGCGCTGTTTCCCGGCGGCCCGCGCGACGCCGGCACGGACTAGCTGCTCTCGCGCGAAGCGCGAGAGTGCGGCTATCTGAAAAAACAATAGTCGCACACCGCGCCTGCGGCGCGGAGCGACTAGCGAGCGGCCCCGCGACTCGGTAAGGTCGCGCGATGGCGCTGTCGGCGACCGTCTACCACATCCAGATCGAGCTCTCGGACGTCGACCGCGGCGTCTACGAGACGCTCGATCTGCGGGTGGCGCGGCATCCCTCCGAATCGATGCCGTACCTGCTGACGCGCGTGATCGCCTATGCGCTGCTGTACGAGGAAGGGATCGCGTTCTCGAAGGGCGGCCTGTCCGATACCGACGAGCCGCCCGTCTTCGTGAAGGATCTGCAGGGCAAGCTGCTGGTCTGGGTCGAGCTGGGGACGCCGTCCGCCGAGCGCCTGCACCGGGCCAGCAAGGCGTCCCCGCGACTGGTGGCGTTCACGCAGCACGATCCGCGGCTGCTCATCCGCGAGGCGCAGAGCCGGCCGATTCACAAGGCCGAGCAGATCGAGGTCTACGCGCTGGACCCCGCGTTTCTGGATCGACTGGGCGCGCTCACCGATCGCAACGCGCGCTGGACGTTACTGCGTAACGACGGCCTGGTCTACGTCACCGTCGGCGCCGAGACCGTGTCGAGCCCGGTCACGCGCCACGCGCTGGTCGAGGCGGCGAGCTGATGTCGCGCGCGCCGATCAACGAAGGCCTTCGCAGCGAGGCGCTGCGCGCGGCGCTGGCGGCGGCCCTCGGCGGCAAGTTCGAGGCGCTGGAGGATCTGCTGCGGCGCCACGGCGACGGACACGGCGCGCGCCCGAACCTGCGCCTCGCGGCGGCGTTCGGCGCGGAGATCTCCGCTCTGCCCGGGACGGCGTCGCGCTTGCTCGACCGGCTGGGCGCGAACGACGCCGCGCCCGACACGCCCGACGTGTTTCTGCCGATCGCCGCGGCGCACGGGTGGGTCGGCCGGTTGCGCGCGGACCGAGAGGTCCGGGCGGCCTGGGCGGCGCTGGCGCCGCTGGCCGGAGACGAACGGACGCCGGTTCGACTGGGCGCGCTGAACGCGCTGGCGTCGTACGCGGGGCGACCGGGCGGCGCGGCTGCGCTGCTGGCGCAGGCGATCGAATGGCTGGATCTGGACGACCGCGAGATCCGCTTCGGCGCCGCCGCCGTCGTCATCGAGGTGTTCGCCGACCGCCAGACGCTCGCGGCGATCGGCGATCCCGAGACGCTGCTTGATTATCTGTCGCGCGCGATCGCCGCGGTCGCCGACGCGCCGCGAGCGGCGGAGCGCTCGGACGCGCGCCGGCGGGTTCTGCTCGCGCTGCCGCGAACGCTGGCCGGGGTGGCGGCCGGCCTGCGCGTGGCCGATCGCGGCGCCGACTGGCTGGAGGAAGAGTGCCGGAACGCGCGTCATCCCGACGTGCGGGACGCGCTGTCCCGGACCATCGTGAGCCTCGCGGACAAGTTGTCCGGCCAGGGCACCGCGCGCGCGCAACGGCTCCGCGCGGCGCTGGAGGGCAGCGCCAAGCCACCGCGCGATCCGACACGCATCCGTCCTGGCGCGGGCCGCGGCAAGTCGTCGCGCCCCATGCGCTAGAGCGGCTACCAGCAGGTGAATCCGTCGCGGATCGCGACCAGGTCCGCCCGGACCTGACTGGACGATGGTTGCGGCGACACGACCACGATGACCGCGGCGTGATCGGGACAGTCGTAGGTCGCCGTCTCCACCGCGGCGACCGGCACCGGGTTGCCGAGACAGGTCCCGGCCTCGAGCGTTCCCGCCCGACGCGCCACCAGCGCGCCGCCGTCGCCGGCCGGCGGCGCGGGATCCCCCAGCGTCACCGCCACCGTCTGGCTCGGGCAGAGGCCGGTGTAGTAGAGGACGAGATCGTCGTGCAGCGCGGTCGTCGAGAGATCCGGTGTGCCCGTCAGCCACCAGACGAACAGGTACGAGAAAAAATACGGGGACGCCGGGTCGTAGAACTCGGCTTCGGGCGGCTCGCGCGTCGCCTCCTCGCCGGACAGGGGAAGGAAGCGCGAGAAGGTGGGCGGCAGCGCCGTGTGGAACGCGTAGCCGCCCGGAAATTCCGGAAGCGCGTAACCGTGCGGCGGCGCCACGTCGCCGGAAGCATCGGGGTTCGGCGTGATCGCGCCACCCGCGCATCCGCCGAGCACGATCGCTGTCGCAAACCAACGCGCGGTCATCGTCGTCCGTCGCCGTCGGGAATGGATTGTAGATGAAGCGTACGCGCGCGGCCTATTGACAAGGCGCGCCGCGGGACGTCACGCTGACCGCGGACGAGATGTGGAGGGCGGTTCGGATCTGGGCGCTCGCGTCGCTGCTCGCGACGTGGCTGTCGGGAGGTGCGGCGCGCGCGGCACCGACGGATGCCGCGGCAGCGGAGGCCAGGCGCCATCACGCGATCGCGACGCGCGCGTACGACCTCGCGGAGTTCGAGGCGGCGCTGAAAGAGTTCAAGGAGGCGTACCGGATCGACGGCGACCCGGCGTTCCTGTTCAACATCGCGCAGTGCCACCGCAGGCTGGGGCATCCCGCCGACGCCGTCACCTTCTACAGGACGTATCTGCGGCGCGCGCCGGACTCGCCGCACCGGCCGGAGGTCGAGAAGTTCATCGCCGATCTCGAGGTGGTCCCACCTGCACCGCCGCCTGCGGCTGCGCCGTCCGCGCCGCAAACAGCCGTCGCGCCGCCGCCGTCCGAGCCGGCTGCGCTCGTCGCGGTGCCCGCGCAGCCCGCGCCCGCGACGGACCGGCCGGTCTACACGCGCGCGTGGTTCTGGGTCGTGACGGGCGCGGTGCTGGCGGGCGCGGCGACGGCGATCGTCCTGTTCACCCGCTCCGATCCCGCCGCCACCGCCGGGCCGTTCGCGTGCCCGGACTGCGTCACGACCACCCCGATCGGATTGCGATGATCCGACAACGCCGGCGCCTGCTGATGTTGCTGGTTGGATCGCTGCTGCCGGCGTGCGGCGGCAACGGGCCGATCGTGCCCACCGGCGCGGTCGTCGAGATCACGAGCGATTTCGCGACGCCGCCGCTGGACGCCGTCGAGCTGACCGTCTTCGGAGCGGACACGGTCTTCTACGACCGCACGTTCGTCCTCGCGTCGGGAAGCAGCGGGCTGCCGCTGCGAGTCGGGCTGGAGCCACACGGCGATCCGAACGCGTCGTTCCAGGTGATGGCCGTCGGCCAGGTCGGTGGCGCTGGGATCGTCACGCGCAGCGCGACGCTGCACTTCATCGTGGGACGCGTCGTGCTGCTCGAGCTGCCGCTGCGGTTGATTTGTCAGGGCACCAGTTGCCCGGGCGGGGCGAGCACCTGTGTGGGAGACGGCGCCTCGGACTGCGTTCCCGACACTGTCGATCCTGGAAAGCTGCCCACGTATCAACCGACCGACGGCGGCGCCGGCGCGGGCGGCCACGGAAACGGCGGCAATGGCGGCGAAACCGGTGGCGCGGGCGGACGCGGCGGCGCCACGGGCGCGGGCGGAACGGGAGGCAGCATCGGCGGAAGGGCGGGCACGGGCGGGAACGGCGGGAACGGCGGCGGCACCGCGGGCGCAGCCGGCGCGAGCGGCAAAGGTGGCACGGGCGGCAGCGCCGGCTTCGCCGGCACCGGTGGCGCCGCCGGACGCGGTGGAGTCGGCGGCGCGAGCGGATCGCCCGGTGACGCCGGAACCGGCGGCGCGAGCGGGGCGGGCGGCGCTGGAGCCGGCGGCGCGAGCGGACGTGGCGGAACGGGTGGCGGTGCGGGAACCGGCGGCGCGGGCGGGCGCGGCGGAATGGGGGGCACCGGAGGCAGCGGGGGCGGCACGGTCGTGATGCTGAACGACCAGCTCGTCGGCTACTGGAGCTTCGACGCGGCCGGAACGGCCTTCCCCGACTATTCCGGCAACGGCAACAACATCACGGCGAACGCGACGTACTGGACCGCGTCGGGCGCCGACGGAGGCGCGCTCGACCTGACCGCGTCCAACGCGGCGGTCGGCGTTCCCGCGTCGGCTTCGGTCAATGGCATCACGACCGCCGTCAGCATCGCCGCCTGGGTCAAGCCGGGTTCGCTCGGCAGCGTCCGCACGATCATCTCGCGCTATCTGGGCGTCGGCGACTGGAAGCTCGGCTTCTCCGACAACGGCGCGCTGCGATTCACCGTCGTCGACGCTACCGTCCAGACGTCGTCGGGCGTCTCCGACCCGACCGACTGGACCCATGTCGTCGCGACGTACGACGGCGCGACGGCGCGCCTCTACGTCGACGGCACGCTGTCGGCGTCGGCGAACCTCGGCGCGATCTCGCTCGTCGGCGGACCGGCGACCGGCGGCGGCTACGGCCCGCTGCTCGGCGGCACCTTCATGGACATCACCGCCGACACCATCGAGGACTACGCCGGCCAGATCGACGAGCTCGCCCTGTACAAGCGCGCGCTCAGCAGCGCCGAGGCCACCGCCCTCGCCCGCGGCACCCTACCCGCTCGTCATTGAGCCGACCGCGACAGGCTCTCGATCTTCGCGGGCGCCAGCAGGGTCGTCGTGCCGTAGACCCCGCGATCGAGGTTCCGGCGGATCGTCAGCGCCTCGCGAATCACCTTCCAGAAGTCGGTGAGCGGGTTGACGCGCGAGCGGCCGTCGTCCTTCCACTCGACGCCGACCTCCTCGATCGCGAAGCCGCGGCGCCGCGCGAGCGCGAGGATCTCGAGGTCGAACGCCCAGCCGTCGATCGTCGCGCTGCCGAACAGGCTCAGCGCCGCGCCCGAAGTGAACGCCTTGAAGCCGCATTGCGTGTCGAGCACGCGCGGCACGAGCCAGCGCTGAATGAACCTGTTGCACAGGCGGCTCCAGAGGACGCGATAGCGCGGTTGCTTCACGGTCCGGGCGCCCTCAGCGTAGCGCGATCCGATCGCGATCGGCGCCCGGCCGGCGACGATCGGCGCCAGCAGGCGAGGCAGCTCGTCGGGCGGCATCGAGCAGTCGGCGTCCCACATGACGCGGATGCGCCCGCGCGCGGCGAGCATGCCGCGCCGGACGGCGGCGCCCTTCCCGCGGTTCGGCCGCTGGCGTACGAGCACGATGTTCGGGAGCCGCGCCGCGGCCGCCTCGACGACCGCGCACGTCCCGTCGCGAGAGCCGTCGTCGACCACGACGATCTCGTAGCGCATCGAGCCCGCCGCGAGGTGCGCGTGAAGGCGCTCGAGCGTCGGGAGCAGGCGCTGCTCCTCGTTGAACGCGGGGATGACGACACTCAGATCGATGGACGCGGGGTTCGACATGGCGAGGCTCCTCAGGGGTGAAAGCGACACGGGTCAGGCAACCTCCGCGCTTCGCGCGAACACCAGGCGTCGCTGCGCGGGATAGGTCCAGATCGCGAACACGAGCGCGGCACACGCGAGCTTGGCGGGCACGACCGGCGCGCCGATGTTCGCGGTCGCGAGCTTCATCGCCGCCGCCATCAGCAGCGCCGCGACGACGGCGACAACGTCGAAGCGCACGATCTGAGCGACGCTGATCGGCGAGCGGTCGCGGAACGCGACGTACTTGTTGAGCGTGAAGTTCGTCGCCGCGCCGACGAGCGCCGCGATGAACGTCGCGAGCGGGATCGGCGCGTGATGCCCCACCAGCACGACGAGCACGCCGATATCGACGGCGGTCCCGACGGCGCCGGCGATCCCGGCGGTGAGCACCTCGCGCGCTTTCTTCACGAGCGGATGCTTCAGCAGCCGCTGTGCCAGACGGCGAAGTCGCGCGAACGTGCGCCTTGGCGCAGGCCGACTGGTGAAGAGCTGACGACCGCGCTAGCGCGCCCGGCGATTGTTGGACAGCACGATGCGCACGTCCTTGGGAGGCGCGGCCTGCGTGACCGGTCGCCGTCCGCCACCAGAGCAGCGAACGTTTCCGCACGACGTCGCGCGCGATCTCCGAAGACCGAAATCCCGTAACTGCCCGTTCCCGCAGCGGGGGCTCACTTTTCCGACCGCTTTTTTGGCGACGGGGCTACTACGTGTAGGGGGAAAGCATCCACCCCGTTCCTGCCAAGGAGGTTCCATGTTCGGGTCGACTGCGCGTCGCGTATGCATGGCCGGGGTCCTCGTGATCGCCGGGTGCGGGTTCAAAGCCGCCGTCCCGATCGGTGGCACCGGCGGCGGCGTCGATGCCGGCAGCCAGGGCGGCCGCGGGGGTGGCGTGGGCGGCGGCGGAATCGGCGGCAGCGGAGGTGTGGCCGGAACGACGCCGATCATCATCATCACCGCCGGATCGAACGGCAACGACGGCAGCGTCACGCTGGACGCGAACTGCGGCACCAAGACGCAGAGCGCGAAGATGATCCCGCCCGACATCATGATCGTCATGGACCGGTCGCTGTCGATGACCAACGACGTCAACGACCAGCCTTGCACTGGCGGCACCGGGAACAACGGCAACTGCGGCGCCAACTCGAAGTGGCAGATCGTCGTCCCGGTCATCAACGAGGTCGTCACCAGCACTGACGCGAAGGTGAACTGGGGAATGTTCTACCTGGGCGACGAGCCCGCGATGTGCGGCGTGGCGACCGCGCCCGTCGTCCCGATCAGCGCGACGAACGCCGTGGCCGTCACGACCAGCCTGACCGGCAACACCTTCAACGGTCAGGTCGGAACGCCGACGCAACGGGCGATCCGGGGCGCGGTCTCTTACCTGGGCGGCCTCACCGATCCGAATCCCAAGTACCTGTTGCTCGCCACCGACGGGCAGCCGAACTGCGCCACCGCCAACAGCCTGAACACGGACGACACCGCGGGCACGCAGCAGGCCGTCGCGGACGCGCTGACGGCGAACATTCCGACATTCGTGGTGGGCATCGGCAACACGAACGCGGCGGCGTCGCTGAACCAGCTGGCGATCGCGGGCGGCCGCCCGCAGACGGGCGGGACGTCGTCGTACTACCAGGTCAACGACGCGACCGCGCTGGCAACGGCGCTGGGAACGATCGTCGGGCAAGCGGCGAGCTGCACCTTCAACATCGGCCCGCCGCCCGACGGCACCACCGTGAAGGGCCTGGGCGTGTTCGGCGACGGCACCCCGATCTCGATGGATCCGACCAATGGCTGGTCGTTCACGGACAACACCAAGACCGCGATCATCCTCAACGGGCCGATCTGCGACCAGGTCCTGTCGGGCACGGTCCACGACGTCACCGTCGCGTTCGTCTGCATGGTCGAATAGCGGCATCCAGCGCGGCTCGTTGGCGCCCGGTGCGCGGGGGCCGAGGACCTGCGAGCGCGCTTTCCGGTAAGCTGAACGCCTGGTGGGACTCGAGAAGATGGCTGCGCCTATCTTGCGACGATCGCTGTTGCTGCTGGTGGTCGGCGGCTTCGATGCCGCGTGCAGCAGCGACGCCAACTACGGCGGGTTCGGCGTGGGCGGGATCGATGGTGGGGCGGGCGGCGCCGGCGCGAGCGCTGACGGCGCCGCGGACGACGGCGGCCCCGCTGGAAACGGGAATCTGGTCACCGGCGTGCGCGTGTTCAGCGGCGGCACCGCGACGCTGCTGTTCAACGGACCGTCGTGCACACAAGCGGGGGACGCGACCGGCGATCGGTGGTGCGCGTTCGTCACCTTCACCGACGCGACCATGCAGGCGCGAAGCCTGTACGTGTTCAATGCGTCGCGCGCGGCCGCGGGTGCTGATGTCCGGTGCGGCGCGACCGACAGCGCCGACTGCCTGCTGCTGACGGCGGATCTCGGCGGCGACGGCGGGAGCCCGGTGCTGCACGGCACGTTCTTCCAGGGCGACACGCTCGTCTATTACGACCATGCGCTCGCGCCGTACGCGTGGCGGCCCGGCCTCAGCAAGGGACGGCTGCTCGCGACCTTCGCGACCGGAGAGGATGCGGTGCTGTGCACGCCCGCGCCCAGAGGCACGGCGGTGCTGTGCGTGCTGCTCCCCGTGGTGGAACCGGATCTGAACCCGACCTCCGGCCTCGCGAAGCTGCTGATCGGGAAAGCGGACGGCGCGGCCGAACCGCTGCTGGCGGTCGCCGACGACGTCGTCCTCTGGACCGCCGCCGACGCCGGCTTCCGCCCGACGTTCAGCTTCGGGTTCCCGCCCGGCGCCGGCGACCACGTCGCCTGGACGACCCGCGACGGCGAGGCCGGTCCGGAGACGCTGCGGCTGCAGCGCGCCGGCGACGCCGCCAGCAAGGTCACGGTCGCCTCCGACGTGCACGACTGGGACGTGACGCCCGATGCCGCACGCTGGTTCTGGTTGAGCGGCACGCAGGGGACGGGCGTCGGCACGCTGCAGACCGCGCCGTTCCCGAGCGGCGCGAACCCGACCGACGTCCGCGGCGACGTGTCCGACTACAGCATCGCCCCGTCGGACGGAAAGACGATCGTCGCGCTGGTCAAGGACCGCGCGCTCGTGGCGATCGCCGATCCGATCGCCGCCACCAGCGAGGTGGCGCTGGACACCGGCGTGGAGATGGTGCTGTCGCTCAGCGACGCGGGGCACGTCGCCTACATCAAGAAGCGGCTCGCGACGAACTCGGGCGATCTTTACGTGAAGAAGCTCGACGGCGCGGCGACCTGCGTCGTCGAAACGACGCGTCCGGTGCCGTTCCGGTCGGTGAGCTTCGTCCCGAGCGCGGGCGCGATCCTCTGGGCGCACTCGTACACCGACGGCTTCGAAGCGCACTACACGCGCCTCGCCGACTGCAACACGATGCCCGTCGCCGCCGACATCACGCTGCTTGAATCGGTCGGGCACGAGCGCGTCCTCTTCATGGACACGTTCGACGACGCGAGCGTCAGCGGCACGCTGCGGGTCCGCGTCGTCGGCAGCGGCAACACGTTGACCGGCGACGCGCCGATTCCGATTGCCGACCACGTCGACAGCTACGCGATCGCCGGCCCCACTCCCGACATGCTCCTCTACACGGTCAACACCCGCGGCGAGAACGACGGCGTCTACGTCCGCGCATTCGCGGACTGATTTCTAAGCGAGGCGGCGCACCGTTCGCTCCCGGGTCCTGTCGCTCCGGCCGCCTCCCCGCCCAAATTTTTTCGGCGGGTCGTGGGCTTACGCAAACATTGCTTGCTCATCACAGGTCGGATCGGCAGGGGTCCCCCCTGCCCGCGCCGAAAAAATTTGGTCGGGTCCCCTCCATCGCGCCACCCCTCGCTCGCTTTGCGCCGCCGGTAGGTCGATCAGATCGTCGTCCGACGGCTCCAATAGAGACGATCGCGTGGACCTGTCGGCAGTGCGGAGGGAGCGGAACGGGTGACGCGGTGGAGGGGGCCCCGACGGGATTTTTTCGGCGCGGGGACGGGGGAGCCGTCCCGATCGACCGCCTGATGAGCAAGGTAACTTTGCGTAAGACCACGACTCGCCGAAAAAATTTCGGCGGGGAGGCGCCGGAGCGGCAGGACCCGTTCCGCGACCGGAGCACTGCCCCGCTTAGAGGTGATGTGCGGTCCTGAATAGACGAAGGGCGGGCCGGACCTGCCGTCCGACCCGCCCCGAGAGGATGCGCGCGAGCGCTTAGTAAGGAACGGCGATGAACTGGTCGCCGTCGGCGAAGTAGCCCGAGAACTTGATGGTCGACTCGGCCCAGATGACCTTCGTGTCGATCGTCCGCTTCAGCGACCCGCCGAAGAAGTCGTGCGGACCGTGGTAGTAGCCGATCGTCCAGCACGACCCGTAGGGAACGTCGAGGACGACGCGCGCCGATCCGCTGACCCACTGCTTGACCTGCGCCGCGCCGGTGTCACCGCAGATGACCGCGTTGTGGCGGTGGCTGGCGCGGACGGCCTCGGCGTTCACCCACGCGGTCGTGAAGCACCAGGACGAGTTCACCGCCGAGAAGCCGCACAGCTTGCTGGTGAACCAGGCCTGGTCGATGCTGCTGGCCAGCGCGCCGCTCACCTGCTCGGTCCCGTCGGCACCGACGGCGTGATCGGTCGCGGGCTTGTCGCCGGCGAACATGGTCTCCGTCGTCGGCGCGGCGGGGGCGCTCTCGGCCGCTTGCACCTGCGCGGCGTACGCGCGCTCCATCGCGGCCCGCAGCGCGGGCGGCGTCTCGCGCCCCGGGGCGTAGGCCTGGAACAGCTGCTCCAGATCCATCTCGTCGGCTTCCTTCACCTGGGTCATCTCGGCGCCGATGTGGAACTGGCGCAGCACCGCGATGTCGCCGGGCGCGACCTCGACGAACTTCATCTTGCCCTCGGGCAGATCGATCTCGGCGAGCGTGTTCCTCGCCATGTTGTCGGCGAGCGCCTGGTCCTCCGCGGTCAGCGCGGGCCGGCCGGTGGGGGCGTCGTCCATCGGCTGGCCGCAGCCGACGCTGGCGAGAGTGAACGCGACACCCAGAGTTGAAACGAGCTTCTTGATCATCGGAGTTCTCCTGTTCGAGGTTGGTTGGAACGTGCGCGCCGACCCGATTGCAATCGGGTGGCCACCTCGAACCCCGCGCCGCGCGCGGAGAACGCACCGATGATCGAAGCTCTGTAGCTGTTACACGCGTTCGCTGTAACGGGCGTTCGCTGTTACACGCGCGCTAGGGACTCGGCGTCCACGTCGCGCCGTCGAAGTGAACGCGCTTTCCGCCGAGGCCGACGCCCCAGACGTCGCGCGCGCCCGTCCCGCGGATCCGCCGGATCCCATCCGTCACGGGATCGCTCGACGCCGTCCAGGAGACGCCGTCGAAGTGCAGCATGGAG
>Ga0070684_100000932_pt1 | contig 20782 bp, 13 predicted proteins | sample KBSC723LmetaG_FD_65653 | JGI IMG/M metagenome (GOLD analysis project Ga0070684, IMG submission 65653) | Corn rhizosphere microbial communities from Kellogg Biological Station, Michigan, USA - KBS C7.2-3L metaG | ecosystem: Host-associated > Plants > Roots > Rhizosphere ...
GGGTCCGGAGCCGTTCGTCGCGGGCGTTCCTCCCGTCGCCGCCGCGCGCTTCAAGAAGGGCATCAACCTCGGCAACCGACTGGAAGCTCCGAACGAAGGCGACTGGGGCGGAACGATTCAGGCCGAGGACTTCCCGTTCATCGCCCAGCGCGGCTTCGACCATGTCCGGATACCGATCCGGTTCAGTGGCCACGCGTTGACCGAATCCCCCTACACCATCGACGACGCCTTCTTCAGCCGGCTCGACACGGTCCTGGACCAGGCGGCCGCCGCGCATCTCGCCGTCGTGGTGGACATGCACGCGTATGACGACCTCGCGTCAAACGTCGCCGCGAATCGCGATCGCTTCGTCGCGCTCTGGACGCAAGTCGCGGCCCGCTATCAGAGCCGGCCCGACACGGTCGCGTTCGAGCTGCTCAACGAACCCAACGGCCAGCTCGACACGATCTGGAATGACGTCATGCTGCCCGCGATCCAGGCGATCCGCGCGACCAACCCGCGGCGCTTGCTGATCGTCGACGCCGTCTTCTGGGCCGATCCGACCAGGCTGTCGCTGCTCACGCTTCCCGACGACGCGAACATCATGGCGTCGATCCACCTCTACGAGCCGAAGCTCTTCACGTTTCAAGGGCAAGACTGGATAGGGGCGGCCTTCCTCACGACCGGCGTGATCTTTCCCGGTCCGCCCGCGACACCGATCGAACCGGTCCAGGCCGCCAAGGACGCGGCCTGGGCCAACCAGTGGTTCATCGACTACAACACGAAGCCCGCCGCAACCAATCCTTCCGGACCCGCCACGGTCGCCGCACAGATCGCGCTGATCGATGCGTACCGGCAAAGCAAGGGCCGCGCTGTCTACAACGGCGAGTGGGGACCACAGGACGGAGGCGCGCTGGACTCGCGCGTCCGCCTGGTCACGGAGGTCCGGCAGCAATGCGAAGCTGCGGGCATCGGGTGGGCGATCTGGGAAGACCCGGTGAACATGAACCTCTTCGACTCGGGCGCGGGCACGTGGTTGACCGAGATCGTCGACGCGCTGTTGCCCCCGTAGCGGCATCGCATCGGGCGGCGGATCACGGGACCCTGTCGGGGCCGGCGTCGTGGCTGGCTTGAATCTGCGCAGCGGTGAGCGCCACCGAATAGATCCGAAACTCGAGGAAGGTGCCCGAGAAGCCGTCGTCCGCGGGGAACTGCGAGCGGCCGAGCCAGTTGTTGATGTCGTAGATGTAACTCAAGGGATCGTCCTGCGTGAAGGCGGTGAAGCCGACGATCGCCCCATTCTCGAAGAGCGACATCCGGTGGGCGCCGGCATCGATCACCACGCCCACGTGGGTGTCGACGTCGATCGGCAACGGGCTGGTGTTGTTGACGACGGTCTCGAGAGAGACGGACTGCGGGTCGTGGGGAACCTGGTACGCGACCCGCGCATAGATGTCCTCCGTCGCGGTTCGTGGCTGGGTTTGTGGCGTCAGAAAAAGGTAGCTCCGCGCGTCCGCGCCGGAGGCCTGTTCGCCCTCGATGCCGGTGGTCCCTTCGCCGAAGTCGAAGATGCGCTGCCAGGGCGTGCGCGTTCCATCGTGGGCGGCGGAGCCGGCCCAGTTGATCCACGCTTCGAAGGTCGCGTCGTGCAGCTGCCGTAACAGGCCGTGCGGCAACACGACGTACTGCGCCTGATTGCCGGTCAGGCCCACCAGCGTCAGGGTCCCGTCTCCGCTGAGCGAAGCGCCGACGACGGTCCCGTTGGCGCTCCCGATCGAATCGAGCACCGTGGTCCCGACGCCGTCGAAGGTGTATCGATGCACGAGGCCAGCGCACGCGGCCGTCCCCGGTGAGCACTCGTCGATTCCGACGAGCACATTCGGCGAGCACGAAGCGAGCGCGACGACGCCAAAGATCGCCTGGGCCGCCCGTCGCATCCGCGCGCACCCTAGCATGCCGCTCTCGCCATCATCCGCATGGACACAACCGCCTAGAACATCGCCCGCAGGCCCAGATTCGGGAAGAGCGAGAGCCCATCGAAGATCGCGACGTCGTTTCCGGCGATGCGGACCTTCGACGACGGCCAGACGACCGTCGCGTCGGCCTCGACGACGACGGCGACGCGCGGACCGAGCGCCACCGCGACTCCCAGGCTCGCCATCCCGAGCGCGGAGAACGCGCTGGAATCGCGCGCCAGCTCCGGCGGTGACGTGCCATGCACCGATAGGCGCTGCACGCCCGCCGCGATGCCGAGCACGGGCTGGACGGTTCGATCGGTCCTCAACGAGCGAACGAGACCCAGCGTCACGATGGCGCGGCCGACGTGCACGCTCCCCATGGGGGACGAAACGTCGGCGCCTGGGCCGAAACCGGCTACCGTCACGCGCGCGCCGATCGCGTCGGGCCGGCCCCAGGACGCCGCCAGCTGGGGAATCCAGAACGCGGGCGCATCGTCGAAGTCGGTTGTCCGACCGACGCTGAGCGCGACCGCGACGCGCGGGCCCGGCGGCGGTGCGCACGTGGGTGTTTCGGGCAACGTCGCGACGGGCGGCGACGGCCACAGCCCCGCGAGACTCGCCCGTATCAATTCCACGCTCTCGACCGCCAGCCGCGTCGCGGACCGATCCACGTCGCCGCCCTCGACCGGCATTCGCCGGATGGTCGTCGTTCCGGTCAGGCGGCTCGACACCCAGATCGTGACCCGGCCTGATCCCGGATCGCCGTCGCGCACGATCGCGAACGCCGCGGTCGCCGATTGTTCGTCGCCCGCCCTCTCGATCTGCGCGAGCACGTCGCTGGCGGGATCGATCGGCAAGGTGATCGTCCTGAACGGCGCCGCCGCGAGCTCGCCCGTGATCCGCGCGAGCGCGTTGCGGGTGACGTCATCGTCGGTCGGCGAGACCAGGACGACGACCAGCCCGCGCCAGGAAGGCGTCGCGCTGACCTTGGGGGCCGCCGCCCCGGAGTTTGCGAGGGCGATCGCGGTCAGAAGGGCCATTGCGATCATCGGTCGCGGCGAAGAATACGTGAAAGCGCCGCGGCCCGGGCGCCGAGCAGGTTTGCGTGATCGTTTCCGTAACAAGGATCGGCAGGCAAAGCCAAGCGGGGGGATTCGCATTTTGTGGAAAATCGCAAGGGATGCAGCAACGGTCCGGCCGGACGGCCCCGACCTCTGGTAGCCTGCTGGGGTGGCGGAGGCGCTGTACCAGCCTTTTCCTATCCCGGGCGCCGCGCGCGGCCACGTCTGGCATCACCGCCCGGCGACCCGGCGACCGCGCCATTTTCACGCCGAGCCGGAGCTGAACCTGATCGCGGCCGGCCGCGCGGTGTTCGGATTCGGAGAATCGACGATCTCGGTCTCGGCGAGCGACCTTCTCTGGTGGCCGCCCGGCCAGGATCACGTTCTCCTGGATGCGACGCCCGACCTGGACCTGTACGTCATCGGCGTGACGCCCGCCTTCTCGGAGCACGTGCTCGCCGATCGTGTCTTCGGTGCGTCGGGCGGCGCGGCACGGCTGCGGCTCGATTCCGCCGCGTTGACGAGTTTGCGGACGGCATGTGCCGACCACACATCGGGCGCTGACACGGCGGCCGTCGAGCGTCACCTGGGCGACATCTGGCGCGACGCGCATCAATTGCGCGCTCGGACTCCCGATCATCACCCGCTCACCGTGCGGGCGCTGAGCTCGTTGCTCGGAAGGCCGGACCTGAACCGAGGCGAGCTGGCGCGCATCATCCACGCCAACGCGAGCGAGCTGAGTCGCACCTTTCACCGCGACGTGGGCCTGACGCTGGTCGCTTACCGAACGCGCCTGCGCTTGATTCGCTTCATTCAACTGATCGAAGGTGAGGACCGCAATTTTCTGGCGGCCGCGATCGACGCCGGGTTCGGCAGCTACTCGCAGTGTCACCGGGCTTTCCAGCGGGCGTTCGGCTGCCCGCCCCGCATCTTCTTCGGAACGGGCGTGAGCGAAGAAATGAAGGGCCGATTCGCCCCCTGATCGCCCACAAGATGCGAAGACGCCGCCAGGCTCTGGCGTGTATGGCTCACGGCAGACATGAGCTCTTGCCGCGGTCCGCTAGGTTCAATCCTCTCGTCTGCCACGCTGTTCGTGATTCTCGGCGCGAGCGGATGCTCGGGGACGACCAGCTCCAAGCCCGATTCGGGATCTGAGGGCGTCGCGGGAAGCTCAGGCGGCGCCGGTGCGCGGGGCGGCGCCAGCGGAGGCAGCGCCGCCGCGAGCGGATCGTCGGGAACAGGTGGTGCTGCCGGGAGTGCCGGTCAGGCGGGCGCACCGTCCGGCACCGGCGCAACTGGCGGCACCGCGGGTGCCGGCGCGGGCGGCGGCAGCGGTGGTGTGGCGGGAACCGGCAGTGGCGGAAGCTCGACGGGTTCCGCCGGCAGCGGCGGTCTAGCCGCGCATGGCGGATCGGGCGGCGGCGGCGCGGGTGGCAGCGCGCGCGGCGGCGCGGGCGGCAGTGCGCGCGGCGGCGCCGGCGGCGGCGGCGTGGGTGGCAGCGCGCGCGGTGGCACCGGCGGCGGCGGCGCGGGTGGCAGCGGGCGCGGTGGCACCGGCGGCGGTGCCGGCAGTAACGGTGGCGGTGGCTCGGCCGGGAATGGCTCGGGCCCCGAGCCGTTCGTGTCCGGCGTGGCTCCGGCGGCGGCCGCTCACTTCAAGAAGGGCATCAACCTCGGCAATCGACTGGAAGCGCCGAACGAAGGGGACTGGGGCGGGACGGTCCTGGCCGAGGACTTCCCGTTCATTGCCAAGCGCGGCTTCGACCACGTCCGGATACCGATCCGGTTCAGCGGTCACGCTGCAGCCTCGTTGCCCTACACCATCGACGCCGCCTTCTTCAGCCGGATCGACACCGTCTTGAACCAGGCGACCGCCGCGAATCTCGCAGTCGTGGTGGACATGCACGCCTATGACGAGCTCGCTTCGAACGTCGACGCGAATCGCGACCGCTTCGTCGCGCTCTGGAAGCAAATCGCGGCCCGCTACCAGAGTCGCCCGGACACGGTCGCGTTCGAGCTCCTCAACGAACCGAACACCGCGCTCGACACGACATGGAACGACGTCATGCTGCCGGCGATCCAGGCGATCCGCGCGACCAACCCGCGGCGCTTGCTGATCGTCGACTCCGTCTTCTGGGCCGATCCAACCAAGCTGTCGACGCTGACACTTCCCAACGACGCGAACATCATGGCGTCGATCCATCTCTACGAACCGAAGCTCTTCACGTTTCAAGGGCAGGACTGGATGGGGCCAATCTATCTCACGACGGGCGTGGTGTTTCCCGGTCCGCCTGCGACAGCGATCAATCCGGTCCAGGCCGCCAAGGACGCGTCCTGGGCCAATCAGTGGTTCAACGATTACAACACGAAGCCCGCCGCCACCAATCCTTCCGGGCCCGCGACGATCACAGCGCAGCTCGCGCTGATCACGGCCTACCGCCAGAGCCAGGGGCGCACCGTCTACAACGGCGAGTGGGGACCACAGGACGGCGGCGCGCTGGACTCGCGCGCCCGGCTGGTCACGGAGGTCCGCCGGCAGTGCGAAAGCGCGGGCGTCGGGTGGGCGATCTGGGAAGACCCCGTGAACATGAATCTCTTCGACTCACGCGCGGGCACGTGGCTGACCGCGATCATCGACGCGCTGTTACCGCCGTAGCTCGTGACGAGCGGGACCTTCACGGCCCCGCTCGCCGCGACGACTGTGACGACGTTCGCCTGCGGGTAGCCCGTCAGAACTGGCTGAAGTACGTCCAGACGTTCTGGTACTCCCAGCTCGTCGACTGGCCGGAGTCCCGCGGGTCGGGCGTGTGGTCGCCGTTGAACGCGCAGAATTCCGTCGGATAGCCGCTCATGCAACCCATCAAGGTGTTGCACACGTGGTTGCCGTTGACCGACGAGGGCGGTGCCACGTATGTGCAGCCATTGGCCTTGGCGAAGTTCTGGTACAGGCCCACGCCCTGGCTGTAGTTCAGCACCGAGTCGCCGGTTCCGTGTGAAGCGTAGTAGCCAACGGGCTTGCTCGGCGTGCAGTTGCCGCTCAGCTGAGCGCCGGAGTAGACCGCGATGGCGCGCACGAAGCCGTTCGAGACGCCGCCGAGCGGACGTTCGCAGGCGGTCTTGTAGGACATGCTGCCGCCGTAGCTCCACCCCGTCGCGAAGATCCGGTTCGTGTCGACGCAGAAGTTCTGTTCGATCTGCGCGACGACGGCGTCGGCGAGCGCGATGTCGGAGTTCTGCGGATTCGGCCATCCGCAGCCGCTCGCCTGTGTGCAGCTCGCCCCGCTCTGCTGCCCGTTGGGCGCCACGAAGATCGTGCTGTTATTCGAGAGCGGAAGCAGGTGGTAGTACTGATTGCGGTACATCTCGTCGTCGTTTCCGTTCAGCTCGTGGTACGCGATGATGAGCCTGTACGGCTTGGTGTTGTCGTAGTTGGTCGGGACGTTGAGGATGTACCGACGCTGCATGTTGGCGGCGGTGATCGAGATGTGTTGACCGTTGTTGTACATGCTGCTCGCGATGCCCGGCGCCTTGCCGCATCCGCTCGACATCCCGGAGGTGCCGGAGCCGCCAGAGCCGGTAGCGCTGCCGCCAGCGCCTCCCACCGCGGAGCCGCCAGAGCCGCCGCGGCCTGCTGTTCCCGTCGATCCAGCCGTCGCGCCGCCCGCACCGCCGCCGCTTCCTCCGCCACCGCCGCGGCCGCCACGTCCGGCGCTCGCTCCGCCGTAGCCGCCGACGCCCGCCGCGCCGCCGCCCGTGCCGGCGTTCCCCGAGCCGCCCGTGCCTGCGTTTCCGGATCCGGCTGCGCCCGTCGACCCGGCCGTTCCGGACGCGCCCGCTGAGCCTGTCGCGCTACCGCCGGTCCCGCCGGTCGGGCCTCCGCCGGTGCCGCCCTGGCCGCTGGTGCCGGCCTGGCCGCTCGTGCCGGCAGTCTGTCCGCCCCGCCCGGTCGTGCCCGCCACGCCTGTCGTCTGCGAGCCGCCGGTGCCGGCCGGCCCGCCCGTGCCCGCGGTGCCGCTGCCATCGTCCGAGCCAGCGCCGCAGCCCGCCGCGAACGCCGTCGACAGCGCGAGCGCGCTGATCATGAGACGCAGCCGTCGCCGCGTTTGCGGCCCCGCCGCCCGATACGTTTCACCCGTTGATTGTGACGACATTTGCGTCCCTTTCTCTCCGTTGATTAACGGCCCAGGAAGCTCATCAGCCACGTCATTGCTGGCCGCTTCGTGCCGCTGCTGGTTATCAATCCGCTGTTCGCAACCCAGGTCGAGCCGACGATGTAACCCCACAGGGTGACACCGGCGACGTTCTTGTCGTTCCAGAACATCGTGAACTGGCTCTGCATGACGTTCTTCTGCTGGTTGTCGTCCGCGATGTTCAGGTCGTACTCGCTGATGTAGACGGGCAGGCCCGTCTGCGCCGCGATCTTGTCGATGTTCGCCTGCAGCGTGCTCGCCGACAGACTCGCGGCCGCGTGCGTCTGCGCGCCGACACCGGTGATGGGCGCGCCGGCCGCCTTGATCTTCGTGACGATGTCGATCGTGTGCGCGTTGTCGTTGCCGTACTCGATGTTGTTGTAGTCGTTCAAGATCAGGATCGAGCTCGGGCAGTACTGGTGCGCCCACTTGAACGCCTGGGCGATCCAGTCGTACCCGCTGGCTCCGGAGCCGCCGAGCGCGGCGACATACGCCGGCGTCGTGTGCGGCGGCGGCTCGTTGACGACGTCGATGAGCTGCGTGTCGGGGTAGCGCTCGCAGTACAGGCGGATCCACTCCTCGACCTCGGCCTTCTGGTCGGCCTGCGACAGCCCGCCAATCCAGCCCGGTTGCTGGCTGCCCCAGATGAAGTTGTGTTGCTTGAAGGCGATGTTGTGCTGCTTGGCGTAGTCGTGCATCGCATCGAGGGTGGTCCAGCGCATCTGATCGCGGGTTCCCTCGATCGAGCCCCACTTGCCCGCGTTCTCCGGCGTGAGCTGGTCCCAGTAGTCGATGAAGTCCGACCGGACCTGACCGCGCGTGTCGATGTTGCCGACGTACTTCTTCACGGGGGGCGGCGGGCCGCCCGTCCCCGCCGCCCCCGTCGTGCCCGCACCCCCCGTCCCGGCCGTACCGCCGCCGCGACCGCCTGCGCCGCCGCGTCCCGCCGTCCCGCCCGCGCCGCCCCGAGATCCCGCCACGCCCGATGTGCCCGAACTGCCGGAACCACCCGCCCCGCCGACGCCACCCGCCCCGCCGACGCCGCCCGCGGAGCCGCCGCTGTTCCCGGCTGCGCCGCCCTGGCCGGAGCTGCCGGCGCCACCACCACCCGTGCCCGCTCCGATCGATCCGCCGCCTCCGCTCGTGCCACTCACGCCCGTGCTGCCACCCGCGCTCGTGCCTCCCGTGCTGCCGGCCGATCCGCTGTGTCCCGCGGCAGCGCCTACCCCGCCGGTCGTTCCGCCGTGGCCCTCATCGCCGACCATCTCGCCGGGGGTGCAAGCCGATTGGAACACGACAGCAAACAACACGGCAGTCGTGTGGCGCAACGCCCGCAGGTGCGAGCAACGCATGCGATCCTCCTCTATTGAGCGTCGATCGGGCCCCGACCACACTCTCCAGATCCGTGGGTGCTATGCCCGACGGCCTCGGCGAGGATCCCCTGGCCGTGACAGGGAATGAGATTTCTTGGCAAAAGCGAGATGCGGCGCGGGACCGGCGAACGGGCCGGATCTCCGCGCCGCCGAGCGGGCATACACGAAACGAATGATCGACTTCGTGCGATTCGGGGCTGTGCGTCGTTGGCTGCTCGTCGGGCTCGTCGGCGGTACGTTGTCGTGCGCGGCCGGCGATTCAGGAGGACCGGCGGGCGCTGCGGGATCGGGCGACCCGATCGGTACGGGCGGAATGGCGACGGCCGGGACGTCGGGAACCGGCGCGATGGGCGGCTCCAGCGGCGGCGCGGCCGGCACGATCGACGTCTCGGGCAGCGCCGGCGTCGGAGAAGGCGGCGCGTCGGGCGGCACGACCGGCAGCGGCGGCATCTCTTCGACCGGCGGATCCGGAGGGGCGGCAGCGGGCGGCGCCGCCGGGACATCATCGACGGCGGGCAGCGGCGGCGCGATCGCGGGTACGACCGGGACCGCCGGCGGCAAGGGAGGCGCTGCCGCAGGCTCGGGCGGCGCGTCCGGCGCGGCGGGATCGGCCCCCGCCGCAAACGCGCTCGTCACGTCCGCGTCGGGCGCGTTCTGGAAGACCGGCACATGGACGGAGTCCACCGCCAGCGCGACCGTCACGGTCAACGACGCCAACGCCTACCAGACATGGGAAGGCTTCGGCGGCGCGTTCAACGAGAAGGGGTGGAGCTACCTGACGTCGCAGCAGATGAAGGACCAGGCGATTCAACTGCTGTTCGGCAAGGACGGCTGCAATTTCGCCTGGGGCCGGATCCCGATCGGCGCCAGCGACTACGCGATGGATCGGTATTCGCTGAACGAGACGTCCGGCGACACGACGATGAGCGCGTTCTCGATCGATCGCGACAAGATGAAGCTCATCCCCTACATCAAGGCCGCGCAGCAGGTGAAGTCCAACATCCGGTTCTGGGCCAGCCCGTGGTCGCCGCCGACCTGGATGAAGACGGGGCCCTACAGCCCCAACACGGGCACGTCGCACTCGAACTTCGACGGCGGCGTCATGAAGAGCGACGACGCGACGCTGAAGGCCTTCGCGCTTTACCTGGTGAAGTTCGTCCAGGCCTACGCCGAGCAGGGCATCAACGTCGAGGTCGTCTCGCCGCAGAACGAGCCCAACTACCAGCAGAACTACCCGTCCTGCCACTGGGACACCTCGACGTTCGTGACGTTCGTCGGCAAGTACCTGGGCCCGGCGTTGACCAGCGCGAGCCTGGCGACGCGGGTCATGGACGGGACGCTGTCCAATCCCAGCGGCGACGCCCAGATCGGGCAAGGCGTCCTGCAAGACGCGACAGCGAAGGGCTACGTGAAGTCGATCGGCGTGCAGTGGGGCATGGCGGACTCGGGCCCGGTCACCACGCTGAAGGGCCTGGCCGGCAGCATTCCCCTCTGGCTCTCCGAGACGAAGTGCGGCGGCACGATCGGGTCGACCGCGCCCGCGCCGAACGACTTCAACTACGGCCGCGACACCTGGGGCTACATCAGCACCGCGATCAAGAACGGCCTGACGGCGTACAACGCCTGGAACATGGTGCTGGACAAGGGCGGCCTGGGCATAGACGACACGCGCAAGTGGCCGCAGAACGCGCTGCTCGTCGCGGATTCAGGCACGGTCACCGCGACGCCCGCGTACTACGTCTTCAGGCACTTCTCGCAGTTCGTCGATCCGGGCGCCAGGCGCGTCGACGCGACCGGGGGTGACGCGGTCGCGTTCAAGAACCCCGACGGCAGCCTGGTGGCGATCATGTTCAACAGCGGCGCGGCGAACAACAATTACGTGGTCGCCATCGGCGGCAAGAAGCTGCAGTTCGCGATGCCCGCCAGCGGCTGGGCGACCGTCAAGTACCGGCCCTAGGCCCCGAGGCCCAGCGAACGGCACGCGGCGAGCGTCCGCGCGCGCAGCGACGCGGATCCCCGCATCCGTGTGCCGATCCGAATCAGCGCGCGCTGCAGCCGGCTGATCTTCTTTCGCCGCAACCGCGGCGGTTCTTCCATTTGCTGCGCGTTCTGCTTGCCGAGGTTGTCGGCGAGCTCGATTGCGGCGGGATCGGTGCGAAGGTGTGCGCGTGCCCGCCGTAGCCGCGATGCCGCCGTGCCCCGCGGAATCCCGAGCGTCGCAGCGATCTCGCTCAGATTCATCTCTTCGATGTCGTGCAGCACCAACGTGGACCGCAAACACTCGTCCATGCCGGCGACGACGGCGTCGAGGACCGCGCGCATCTGCTTGCGTGCGGCCAGCTCCTCCGGAGTCCCCAGCGACTCCATCCGTTCGGGCACGGTATCGGTCAGGACCTCGCGCCGGCGCGCGTACGAGCGGCGCGCGTGCGAGGCCCGGTTGTGCGCGACCTGGCGCACGAAGCTGCGCTCCGAACCCTGCTGGACGTCCTCGAGTCGCGCCGAGACGGTGATGTACGTGCGCTGGACCTCGTCGTCGAGCTCGGAGCGCGGCACGCCGTGCTTCCGCAAGGTGCGTGCGACGAGGCGATGGGTATCGTCGACGATCCAGCGCAGCCGGGCCTGGCGATCAGGCAGCACAGTTTCGGCTCCTGCCGGACATTGATCGTTCGCAGTGAAACGCGCGCGTCATGTGGTCCAGTGAGCAATTGCCCCGACGCTGTCCTACTTGTCAGACGAATTGATGAATCAGGCCTGTTGCGAGCCCAGCGCATTTTTCTGACAAACCCGTCTCTGCTGGGCCAATAGCTCCGGTTTGTTATTGCGCGGCGTTGAAGCACAAGGCCGCTAGACGCATGCGTTACGCAGTCGCGGCAATCTAGAAAATCGGTTCAGAATCTTTCGCAACGGCGAGCGACGATCGCGAGTTTGTTAACAACCCGATCCGAATTGCGCCAATCCACTGTCCATGAACGTACGTGGAGGAGCGCTGGCGTTTGCGATCGCCGTTGGACTGTTTTCGGACGCCTGCAACTCGGGCTCCGTGGGGACGCCGGCCGCAGGCGGAACCTCCGGCGGCACGGGCGCAGCCGGGAGCGGCGGCGCCGCGTGCCCGACTGTGACGGCATGCGGTGGCGACGTCGTCGGAAGCTGGACCGTGATCTCGTCGTGCCTCGGCGTCTCGGGCGCGCTGGACCCGTCGCTGGCGGGCGCCGGCTGCCCCTCGGCGCCGGTCACTGGATCGTTCACCGTGACGGGAGCGTTGACCGCGAACGCCAACGGAACGTACGCGGACGACACGACCACCGCGGGCGACGAACAGTTCACGCTCGCGCCGCCCTGCCTGGTGATCTCGTCGACGCCGGTCAACTGCGACGGCGCCGCGAACATCATCAAGACGCTGGGCTACGCGTCGCTCACGTGCACGCCCGCGGCGGCGGGCGGATGCACGTGCGCGGGCGCCGTACACCAGACCGGCGGGCTCGGGCTCCTCTCGGTCGCCCCGTCCCGGAGCGGCAGCTATACGGCCGCGGGTAACCTGCTCACGTTCTCGGGCGACTCGGGCGACACGCGCTACTCGTATTGCGTGTCGGGCGACAAGTTGACGCTCACACCGCAGAGTGCGAGCCCCACGATGACGGGCACGATCGTGCTCCAGAGGAGCGGCAACGCCGGCACCGGCGGCACGATGGGCGGCGCGGGTACGACGGGCAGCGCGGGCACGACGGGCAGCGCAGGCACGACGGGAACCGGGGCGGCGGGTATGGGCGGCGCCGCGGGCGGGAGCGGCACGATGGGCACTGGCGGCGGCGCGGCGGGCACCGGCGGGCGCGGCGGCAGCGCAGGCACGACGGGCAGCGGCGGGCGCGGCGGCGGCGCGGGCACAGGCGGCGGCGCGGGCACAGGCGCGGCCGGCACCACGGGCGCGGGGGGAGCCGGCGGGTCGGGCACCGTCGTCGGGCCGTGCGACATCTACAAGAACGCGGGCAATCCTTGCGTCGCCGCGCACAGCACCGTGCGGGCCCTGTTCGGCGCGTACAGCGGGAAGCTCTACCAGGTCCGCAACGCGGCGAACGCGACGAAGGACATCCTGACGTTGACGCCGGGCGGTGCCGCCGACGGACTCTCCCAAGACGCGTTCTGTTCGGGCACCACCTGCGTCACCACCGTCCTCTACGACCAGTCCGGGCACGGCAACGATCTGTGGTACCAGGGCTCGACGATGGTCCCGGCGTCGACGTCCAGCCGCGCGGCCACCGCGACGACGGAGTCGCTGATGCTGAACGGTCACAAGGTCTACTCGCTCTACATCAACCCCAACAACAGCTACTGGGTCGACGCCTCGAAGTCAGGCATAGCCACCGGCAGTCAGCCCGAGGGGCTGTACATGGTGACGAGCGGCAAGCACTCCAACAGCGGGTGCTGCTTCGATTACGGCAACAGCGAGACCGACCGGAACGCCGACGGGCCCGGGACCATGGACGCAATCAACTTCAGCTCCATCACAGCCTGGGGCACCGGCGCCGGCAACGGACCGTGGGTGCTGGCTGACCTCGAGTACGGGCTCTTCTCCCAGACGCAGGGCGGCTCGAAGAATCAGAACGTCCCGACGCAGACGAGCACGTACGTCACGGCTGTGCTCAAGAACAACGGCACGACCGAATTCGCGCTGCGCGGCGGTAACGCGCAGTCGGGCAACCTGGGCACCTACTTCAAGGGCGGCCTCCCGGGCGGAGGCTGGAGTCCGATGAAGAAGCAGGGCGCGATCGTACTGGGCAGCGGCGGTGACTGCTGCAAGCCGGGCGGCGGCGCCAACCTGAGCGCCGGCACTTTCTACGAGGGATCCATCGTCACCGGCTATCCGTCGGACGCGACCGAAGACGCGGTGCAGGCGAACATCGTCGCCGCCGGCTACGGCAAGTAGCCCCACGTCCCCGCCCTCGGCGCAGCACATCCGCTGGCACGCGACCGCGTGACGCGCAGTCGCGGCGATCGCGAAAACCGGTTCAGGATTCTTGCGCGGTCGGTTTTCCTGACAAACGCATGCCCGTCGGGGCAATTACCTCGGGTTTTTGTGCTCTGGCGCCGCGATCGCCAAGACAGGATGCGCGCGATCGAGACATGGTCCGCCCATCGGCGGTCGCGACTCCACCTGGATCAGCGACCGATGAGGACCACCATGAAAATTTCGATATGCGCGTTGCTGACCGCCATGCTGCTGACGCAGACGAGGTCGGCCGAGGCGAAGGCGTACAAGGGTGCGGAGGTCTACTCCTCTCAGAGCGTCCTTTACGGGCGAATCGAAGTGCGGATGCGGATGATCCGCGGCAGCGCCCTCCTGTCGACTTTCTTCACGTACAAGAACGGCTCGGAGACCAACGGGACGGCCTGGGAAGAGACGGACATCGAGGTCCTCGGCAAGAACGACGCGAAGAGCTGGCAGTCGAACCTCATCACGGGCAACCCCAGGATGACGTCGGAGCAGGTGTACACGGCGACGACCTCCCTCGCCGACGGCTACCACACGTACACGCTCGAATGGACTCCGGAGTATGTGTCGTGGTCGTTCGACGGCACGATGGTCCGCAAGACCGAAGGCGGCCAGGCGAGCAGCTTGATCAATCCCGAGACGCTGCGGTTCAACGCCTGGGCGAGCGACAGCAGCGGCTGGGCCGGCGCCCTGGACGAAGCGGCGCTGCCCGCCTACCAGTTCGTCAATTGGATCAAGTACTACCGGTACGACAACGGGCAGTTCGTGCTCGACTGGACCGACGAGTTCGACAGCTTCGATGCGACCCGGTGGGGGAAGGGCAACTGGACGTTCGATGGCAACCTGGTCGACTTCGATCCGGCGAACGCGATCGTTCAGGACGGGACGCTGATTCTCGCGATCACGAAAGAGGGCGCGACCGGATTCAGCGGCACGGTTCCCGTGGACGACGGCAGCACCGACGCCGATGCCGGCCTGATCATCTCGAAGCCCGGCTCCGATTCGGGCTGCAGCATCGGCGGATCGCGCGCGACCGGCGTCGGCGCCCTGTGTGTGATGCTCCTGGCGCTCGGTCTGGCCGTGCGCCGCCGCCGGCGCCGCGCGATCACGCTGGCGGCGCTGCTCGTCGGCGTCCTCGCCCCGAGCGTGGCGTCCGCGACCAAGAGCTCCGAGCTTTTGAAGACGCAGGCCTACTTCTACGGGCGCTTCGAGGCGCGCATTCGACACGCCCCGGGCGAAGGCGTGGTCAGCTCGTTCTTTCTTTGGAAGGACGGATCGAACACCGCGCCGTCCTGGAACGAGCTCGACTTCGAAAAGATCAACTCGGACTGCCGCCTGCAGACCAACATCTGGACCGGCAAGGGAGCGCAGAGCGCGGCGATCAACACGCCCTCGTTCAACGTCTGCAACGAATACCATACGTACGCGTTCGAATGGACGCCGGACTACATCGCCTGGCTCATCGACGGCTCGCAGATCCGGAAGGAGACCGGCGCCCGCGTGACGGAGTACGCGCAGAACGCAACCCAGGGCATGTCGATCCACTTCAACGTCTGGGCGGGCGACTCGAGCTTCGGCGGAAACCTCAGCGCGTCCACGCTGCCCGTGCACGAGTACGTCAACTGGGTCCAGTACTCGTCCTATTCGAACAACGCGTTCCAGATGCAGTGGCGTGAGGAGTTCACCGCCTCGGGTGCGAACCCGCCGTCCGGCTGGACGGAGGGGAATTGGGCGTCGGCGCTGAATCACTCGACGCACGATCCAGCGAACGTGAACTACGCGAACGGGTACGCCATCCTGTCGATGACGTCCGATACCGCGCCCGGTTTCACGGGAACGCCGCCGGCGGATCCGGCAGGCGGCGGCACCGGTGGCGCGTCGGGAACCGGCGGAGCTTCGGGGACCAGCGGCGCCGCGGGAACGAGCGGCGCTGCCGGGCGCGGCGGAACGACCGGCAGCGGCGGCGCCGCGGGGCGCGGCGGGACGACGGGCAGCGGCGGCGCCGCGGGGCGCGGCGGGGCCTCGGCGACCGGAGGCACGCCGGGAACCGCCGGATCGTCCGCGACCGGAGGGACACCGGGAACCGCCGGATCGTCCGCGACCGGAGGCACGCCGGGAACGGCAGGATCATCGCCGACGGGTGACACGTCGGGAACGGCCGGATCGTCTGCGACCGGCACCGCCGGGACTGGCGACACGACCGGAGCGGCCGGCACGTCCGGACCGAGCGGCGCGGCCGGCGATAATCCGACCGGCTCCGGCTCGGCGGGAACCGGCGCCGGCCCCGGCCAGGCCGGCGCGAGCGGTGAAACCGGCGGCGGCAGCGGATGCGCGTGCGACGTCAGCGGCACAGGTGGCGGCCCAGCGGCCGCGCTCATGCTGCTGCTGGTCGCGCTGGGCGCCCGACGCCGCCGATCATCCTGACGGCAGCACGTCAGCGTCGTCGAACCCGGGCCCCGGGCCCCCCCCAGGAAGCCCGAGGCCCGAGGTTCCCGTTCGCTACGCGTGCAACTCGGTGAACAGACCCTTCGGCAGCGTCGGTTCGCCGAAGTCGTCGGTGGGCGCGCCGCCGGTCTTGGTCACGCCCGCCGCCGTCAGCAACGTGTTGAGCATCTTGTTGATGCCCGAGACGGAGGCGTCCCCGCCCTTCCCGTCCTGGCTGCCGCCCGGCTGAGCGCCGCTCCCGACCACCAGAAACTGCCCCTTCTTGTAGTAGCCGTTGGCGGTCCCCGCCTGGATCCACGGGATGTTGCTGAACGAGTGGGCGCCCGTCGCGCACTGGTTCGTGTAGATGCTGACGCCCTGATCCAGCAGCGGCCCCGTCGGCGTGTTGTACTGGGACACGGTGTCCAGCAGGTACCTGTAGTAGTTGAGCATCATGCGATCGAGGTAGTGGTGGAAGTCGACCGCGTTCGCGACCTGCCGGTGCGAGACGTCGTGGAACTTCGCCGACTGCCCGTTGTACGTGTAGATGTGGTCGTCGATGCGGTCGCCGATCTTCAGCACCGCCACGCGGCTGTAGTCCGCCGCCGCCGAGAACGCCATCAGCTCCATGAACAGCTTCACCGACGTGTCGCGGATCGACTGGTCGTACGGCTTGCCGTCGTTCGCCTTCATCGTCGCCACGTCCGCGTCGGGGATCATCATGGTCGTGGGCATCGTGGTCATCTTGACCTCGATGTCGCGGATGGCGGTGAGGTGCTGATCCAGCCGGGCGTGGTCGCTCTGACTGAGGTCGGTGCGGTTCAGCAGGGCCTGGATCTGCGGGCGCAGGATGTCGTTGATGCTCTTGCTGCGCGCCGCCCGCTGGACCAGCGCCTGCTGCTCCGCCGAGGTCGTGGTGGTGCCGTTACCGACGACGCCGATGATCTGCTGGTACGCCTTGTACGGTGAGTCGATGTACACGCGCGCCTGCTGCGCCGTGATGTACGAGACGTAGCCCGGGATGTCGAAGCCCGTCCCACCCGGCGAGAACATCCCCGCGTGCATCACGAGGGGATCGCGCCCGGCCACGTTCTTCGCCTTCGCGATCGCCGTGTCGACCGAGATCCCCATCGCCTTGCAGTTCGTGCTGCCCGACGTGATCTTGGCGGCTGTGAGGATCTGCGCGTCGGCGGCCGAATGCGAGCAGCCGGTCGAGTTGTACGGGAGGTTGATGCCTTTGACGATGAGCAGCTTCTCGGCGTAATCGGCGAGCTCGCCGGTCGAGCGGGTCGCCTTGTCCGCGGTCATGCTCGCCTTCGTCAGCGCGCCCGTGGCCGTGGGCCAGAACTTCTCGGGCTCGGAGCTCACGCTCAGCGACACGCCCGCCTGCACGACGCCGTTGTCTCCGACGACGATGAGGACGAACGGCGAGCGCGTGGCGGTCTGCGCGGACGCCTTCCGTGGCATGAACGTCTCGAGCAGCGGCAGGCCGAGCATCAGCCCGCCCGCGCCCCGCAGGACCATCCGTCGATTCATCTGGAACGGGTTCGCGTCTTTGTTTTTCATGGCGCGGCTCTCAGGGCAGGCGATTGAGGAACGCGTCGCTCGTCACCATGGCGAGCTCGAGATCATGCAGCGAGACCATTCCGGCGCGGGACAGCCGCGCGTAGTAGTCGACGATCGTCTGCTCGTCGGCGGTCAGCTCTCGACCGTGGAGGTAGCTCATCATGTTCTGCGCGTAGCAGGCGTGCGTCTCCTTGGCGGCCGCAAGCTTCTGCGAGAGCTCGACGCCGTTCGAGAAGCTCTGCAGCTGGCCGTCGAACTTGTAGACGTCGGCCGCGACGACCGTCTTCCCCTGGTCCATCGTCCGGTACTTGCCGATGGCGTCGTAGTTCTCGAACGCGTAGCCGAGCGGGTTGAACAGGTTGGCGTGGCACGCCTCGCCGCAGGTCCCCTTTCCCGTCGTCATCTCGACGCGCTCCCGGTTGGTCAGGTTCGGCGTGTTGGGGATCATCGTTCCGGCGGCTTTCGGGTCCGGCGGTGGCAGCGTCTTGCACAGGAGCCGGGTCGCGATGAACACGCCGCGGTGGATGATGTCCGGCTCGTTGCCGACGCCGAGGTAGGACGAGAGGAACCCGGCCTGGGTCAGAAGGCCCGACCGCCGCGTCGGATCGAGATCGACCTTCGTCAGCACGGCCGGATCGCTCGAGAAGTTGCCGGTGACGCCGTAGATCGGGGCGAGCAGGCTGTCCACGAACCCGACCGACGTCGTGTAGAAGTCGGTGATCCCGCGGCCCTGCGCGAAGACCCAGTTGAGGTACTGCAGGACCTCCTGCTTCATCGCGGCGGGCGTGTTCGGTTTGAAGTCGGGGAACACCGTCGTATCGCGCGTGATGCCGTCGTAGGTGCCGAGGCGATACACCTGCAGGTTGAAGTTGCTGAGGCCCGCGGTGCCGGTCGCGCCGTCGAGCAACCGCTTGGCCTGGGTGGCCACGCCGGTGGCGTCGTGCAGCTGTTTCGCGGCGGCGGCGGCGAGGAGCGCGTCGTCCGGAATCGTGTTGGTGATCGCCAGCGCGAGCTTGGCGCCCACCTCCCAGTCATTGAGCGGCACCCGGGTGGCGCCCGCGGTGGCCGTGCCGAGCTCGGTCCGGTAAAGGAAATACGGCGACTGCAGCATCGCCTGGATGACCAGGCTGGCGCCCGCCTTGAACGCGTCCACGCCTGGATACAGCGTCGACGCCTGATTGAAGAGCCCGACGTGCGTCGTCACCTCGGCGTCCGTGAGCGGCCGACGGAAGGCGCGCTGCCCGAACGCGGTGATGAACGCCTTCCCCTTTCCCGCGGCGTCGGTGGGCGCATTCGCTGGAACCAGCCGTCCGAGCGCGGTCGCGTCGCCCGTGACCTTGTCGGCCAGCTTTTCCGACGCGTCGAAGAGCTGCGCGCGAAGCTGCTCGGTCACGAACAGGGAGTCGGCTTCGTTGTCGAAGCCCATGAGCGCGTCGCCGGTGACCATGTTGTCGATGTCGGAGATGTCCGACATCTTGAGCAGATCGCGGACGGCGTTCGACCACTGCTGCCGGCTGAGGCGCGCCACCCGCGGCGTCGCCACCAGCACCGCGGCGGGCGGCGACGAGGGGATCGCGTACGGGTCGCCACCGAGGCCCGTGCTGTTGCCCTGGCCGGCGGTACCCGCGTTGCTTCCAGCGGTGCCCGTGTTCCCGCCGCCCTGCCCGCCCGTGCCCGAGCCGACGGAATTGCCCGTGCCAGCAGGGTTGGATGAAGCCCCCGCGGCGCCGGACGGCATGGCGCCGATCTGTCCGGTGCAGCCCGTCATCAGAGCGAGCAGCCCCAGAACCGATGCGGCCCCGATCGGGGCGCCATGCGGGGGGGTCGTCGCGTCCCGTCCAATGCACTTGTCCGGCCGCTTCATGGCTTCCTCCGGTGCTAATTGGTCGGGTCCGCGCCCTTTTGTTAACAACATGATCCGAATATCGACAAATCCCTCTTGCATGAAGATGCGAGCCGCAGCGCGGCTCTCGCTCGTGTTCGTGGGCCTGACGGCCTGCGCCGGCGAGATTGACCCGTCGCTGATCCCGAACAACCCAATGGGGCAGGGGGGGAGTGGGGGGGCGGCACCCTGCGACGCACCGACAATGGTGTTCGCAGCGAGCTGTGCCGTGCCGGGCTGTCACGCCCCGAATTCCGCCGGCGGCGCCGGTCTCGATCTCGGCTCGGCCGGCGTCATCGGCCGCCTCCTCGGTCAGGGCCCGTCGACCAACGCCGCCGCCGGCGCGCTGTGCGGCGATGTGGGCAAGCCCTACCTCGTCGCAGGCTCGAGCCCGGCGACCGGCCTGCTCATGGACAAGATGGACTCGGCGAAGGTGACGTGCGGAAGCGCGATGTCCCTCCTCGGCCAGCTCACGTCCGCGCAGATCACCTGCCTCTCCGCATGGGCGACCGGGGTCACGACGGGAGTGGTGACGCAATGAGGCTCCGATCGATGACGATGCTCGTCGCCCGGACCGCGATCGTGGTGGCCTGCCTCATCGCGGCGACGGGCGCGAGCGCCTTCGGCGCGGGCGGGAAGCGGGCCGGCGTGCCGAAGTTCGACGGCGTCCAGGAGGTCGTCGTCCGCAAGCGCGTCATGCAGGTGCTGAAGGCGCACGGCTACGAGCTCGCGAAGTCTCGCGAGATGGAGCTCGGCGTCGCGAACAGCGGCGCGCTCCTCGACGGCGAAGATGGTTTCGCGAAGGTCGCGAAGGAGCTGGCTCTGTCCGTGATCGTGACCGGCGAGGTCGGCAAGAAGCGCACGAAGATCACCGTTCACGACGGGCACGACGGCGCGACGCTGGGCCAGGCGGCGTTCCCGGGCGCGAACCCGCGCAAGATGGCGGCGGAGGTCGCGCGCGCCTTGTGGAGCAAGCTGGGCGGCGAGATCGAACGCGGGCGCGCGCCGGCGGGCGCAAAGAAGGTGCAGAAGGTCGTGGCCGAGGCGCCGGGCGACGACGAAGGCGCGCCCGATGAGGGCGACGCGGGCGACGCGGCCGATCCCAAGGGCAAGCTCGCGCAGCGGAGCGCCACGGGCGAACGCGAGGGCTCGCCCGACGGTGCCGGCGAATCGAAAGCGCGGGGCGACAAGGACGACGACGCGAACGACAACGTGGTCCGGGAGGAGGCGAGCGCCGGCGCGCCGCCCGGCTCCGTGCCGCCGACGTTCGACGCGTTCCTCGCGCCGACCGGCACGAACCGCGCTCTCGGCTACCACCAGGACTTCAGCCCGGTGGGCATGCGTCCGTACTCGCTCCCGCTC
>Ga0070684_100000934_pt1 | contig 20769 bp, 16 predicted proteins | sample KBSC723LmetaG_FD_65653 | JGI IMG/M metagenome (GOLD analysis project Ga0070684, IMG submission 65653) | Corn rhizosphere microbial communities from Kellogg Biological Station, Michigan, USA - KBS C7.2-3L metaG | ecosystem: Host-associated > Plants > Roots > Rhizosphere ...
GCCCTCCGGGCGCTGGCGCACCCCGCCCGGCTGGCCGTCGTGGACGAGCTCTACCAGGGCGCGGAACGGACCTCGAGCGAGCTCGCCGAGCTGACCGGCCTGTCGGCCAGCGCGATGAGCTACCACCTGCGCTCGCTCGAGCGCTGGGGCATCGTCGAGCGGGGAACGGCGCGGGACGACGGACGCGAGCGCCCCTGGCGGGCGGTCGGGCGCACGCTCAGGTTCGACCCGGAGACGATCTCCACCGCGGCGGTCGACGTCGTCGCCGGCACCACCTTCCAGCACCTCCGGGACGAGTTCCGCCGCTGGGCGACGACCGAGGAGACCGAGCCGAAGGCCTGGCGCGACCTCGCCGGTGTCAGCCGTGCCTACCTGTGGCTGACCGAGGAGGAGGCGTCCGAGTTCGATTCCGAGCTCGGCGCGGTGCTGAAGAAGTACACGGGCGATCGCGACGCGGAGCACCATCCCGAAGGGACGCGCCGGGTCTTCTGCCTGGTCGCTGTCGTCCCGGAGGCCTAGATGCTGCGAATTGTCGATCGAGCATCTAGCCCCGGCGGAGCCATCGGCGCCGCGGCTGCGTCTTCCTCCACTCCGAACGGCTCGGCAGCCTGCCGGCCGCCCGTGCCTTCTGCACGCATCCGGTGTGCGCGTGGCGCCGCTGCCCGTGGTCGCCCTCGGGGAAGAGCAGCACGTGGTCGCTCATCGAGGCGAGCCGCCGGCCGCACAGTGGGCAGGTGTAGGTGGCTGGCTTGAGGTTCTGCGCGCGGCGGAGCTCCCACCAGCGCGCTTCGGTCACTTCGTCGTGGTCGTCGAGGTCGTCGTGGTGGTCGGGACGGGCGGCACCGGGCACTTGAAACCGGTGCGCGACTTCAGCGTCCGGCAGCTGCTCGAGACGACCTTCGCTCCCCTGCGCGCCCGCGCGACGCTGAGCACGTCGCTCGAGATGGTGACGACGTAGCTCTTGTCGTCGCCGCTCGTGCTCAGGTCGATCGTCAGCGGGACGGTGAGCTCCCGAGCCAGCACCTTGTCGGTGACGACGAAGTCCGCGAGGCTGTCCGTGTACTTGCCGGTCTTCGCGAACGAGGCCTTCTGGGCCCTGTCGATGCGGAGCATGGCGTCGCGGGTCATCACCGCCCGGTCCTTCGACGAGAGGGTCTTGGAGCCCCCGCCCTTGAACAGCTGGGGCAGGATGAACAGCGCCGCGAACGCGATCAGGATGATCGGGAGGAATCGGCGCATGTCCACGGCGCAGCAACCCTACCGGCATGCCGGACGAGAGCGGCGCGGGAGCTAGCGCAGCAGGTGGACGAGGTCCGACGACCTGGTCGAGGGCGAGCCGCCGAGCGGCTGCGAGGTGAAGCTTCCGCGCATGCCGAGGTACGCCCCGGTGCCGCCGACGATCGCGAGCTCGTCGGGCGCGCGGTCGAACTCCACATAGCCCACGATGCGGACGGTCCCGTCAGGCAGGAAGACGGTCGCCGAGCAGTTGCCGCTCGTCCTCGTCGCGAGGACGCACAGCCGCCAGATGTGGCCGAGGCGTGCGCCCCGGCGAGACCCTTCCCAGCGGAACAGGTTCGAGGCGCCGGCGATGGAGTCGCCCATGTCGGGCTGGCGGTTGCCGTTGTGGTCGATCAGCCGAGTCTGCGTCGACCGGGCGATCTCGAGGAAACGGATCGTCCGCTGAGACTCGGATGAGGGGAGCGCCATTGCCGAGACGACCAGGGCGGCAGCGCCCACTGCGGCGAGCGCGAGCGCCGCTCGGATCAGGAACCCAGAACGAAGAGGGCGGCGGTGCCGCCCGCAGCTTGCCACTCGCCCCCCTTGTACATCGGTCACCGCAGAACCTTCCGGACGATACGACATTTCGGCCGGATCGGCCGCAATGCCCCAGTGCAGGCCCCCGGCCGCGGCTGCGAGGAATGCCGGTCCGAGCATCCGGGGTTGAGTCGGCTCGCATTTGCCGGTATGACGAGAGGTGGATGTTGGGGAGAGGGGAACGGCTTCGGCCCTCGGCCGCGGTCGCAGCTGTCGCGATCGCCGCCTGCGTGGCGGCCGGCGCGGCGCTTGCCGGCCCCAGGGAGCGGGCGACGGCGCTGACCGGCTCGTCGCAGTGGACCTCCGGCTACGCGATCGCGGGAACCTTCGACGGAGGGCTCGGCCGCGGCACGTACTCGGGGACGATGACCGCCGCCGGTCCGACGTTCACGTCGTCGACCTGCGGCCCCGTGTGCGCGCCGCTCGCCGGCAGCATCACCTTCTCCGGCAGGGTCGGCACCCTCACCGCGTCCGTCCAGCCGGGCAGCGTCGTGTCGATGGAGGACATCGCCAGCCACTCGTTCCGCGACTTTCGTGTCCAGCTGCGGGTCGTGGGCGGCACGGGCCACTACGCGCACGCGCGCGGCCGGCTGAGCCTCACCTACTCGTCCGTGTGGACGCACGAGTGGGTGAACGGCGTGTTCGACGACGGAATCGCGGACGCGGGCACGCTCACCGGCACGCTTCGCTGAGCCCCCTCGGGCGGCGGCCCTCCGGCTTCTCAGCAGTGCTGGCACGGTCGACGCGCGTCAGGCGGCGACGATCGCCGCGGGGCGGGCAGGCTGCCGGGCGCGGAGCAGGTCGACGACGTCCCCGGCGCGGAGCGGCCTGCTGAACAGGTAGCCCTGCCCCAGCCCGCAGCCGAGCTCGCGCACCCGTTCCGCCTGGGCGACGTGCTCGATGCCCTCGGCGACCGTGACCAGGTCGAGCGAGTCGGCCAGCCGCAGGATCGCGTCGACCACGTTGGTGTCGTCGTCCTCGGTCAGCTGGTCGATGAACGTCTTCGGGATCTTGAGCATGTCGATCGGCAGCTCGGCGAGCCGGCTGAGGGAGGAGTAACCGGTTCCGAAGTCGTCGATCGACACGCGGACGCCGAGCTCGCGCAGCCGTCTGAGCGCGCGCACGGCGCCCTGCTCGTCCAGGCTCATGCTCGACTCGGTGATCTCGAGGGTGATGCGACGGGGATCCAGCCCGGTTCCCCGCATCGCGATCGCGAGCTCCTCGACGAGACGGTCGTTGGTCAGCTCGCTTGGGGCGAGATTGACCCAGATGCCGATGTCGCCCGCGTCCGGAACCATTGCCTCCCACATCTGCGCCGAGCGGAACGCCTCCGCGAGCACGCAGCGACCGACGTCGAACATCAGCCCGCTCTCCTCTGCGGTGTCGATGAACTCGCTCGGAGCGAGCAGCCCGCGCTCCGGGTGCGGCCAGCGGACGAGGGCCTCGAACGCCTGGATCGAGCCGTCGACGAGCGACACGACGGGCTGGTAGTGGGCGACGAGCTCCCGGCGCTCGACCGCGTGCTCCAGCTCCAGCGCGAGCCTGCCCTGCTGCCTCAGACGGCTGTGGAGCGCGTGCTCGTAGAGCGCCGACCGGCCGTGCCCGTTCCGCTTCGCCGCGTACATGGCCGTGTCGGCGTTGCGGATCAGCTCCTCGGCGGTGCCCGCATGCGGCCCCGTCACCGCGATCCCGATGCTCGCGTGGATCTTCGCCTCCTTGCCCAGCACCGAGAAGGTCGTGTTCAGGCGAGCGGCGATTCGCCGGGCGGCATCCTCCGCCTCGGCCACGTCCGTGTCCTCGAGCAGCAGCGCGAACTCGTCGCCGCCGAGCCGGGCGGCGACGTCGCACGGCCGGATCTGGCCGCGAAGACGGTCGGCCACCTGCACCAGCAGCTCGTCACCGGCCGCGTGGCCCCAGCTGTCGTTGATGTTCTTGAAGTGGTCGAGGTCGAGGAAAAGGACGGCATGGCTCGCTGCTCCGCTCTCCCGGGCGAGCGTCTCGGTCACCTGGTCGGCGAAGAGAACGCGGTTGGGGAGGCCGGTCAGCGCGTCGTGGTACGCCTGGTGGCGGAGCTCCTCCTGCAGCTCGGTCACCTGTGCCAGCGACTGCTCCAGCCGGCTGTTCTCGAGCAGGACGCTGGCGTGGCCGGCGAAGGTCTCGAACAGCTCGCGCTCGGTCTCGGTGAACGTGCCGATGTCGCCGGCGCGGTTGCCGACGATCAGGAACCCGAGCGCACGCTCCTCCCCTCGGAGCGTGCCGACGATCGCGTCGCCGAGACCGCGGTCGGCAAGGAACCGGTCGAGCGGATGGGTGTTGCGCCGGCGGCCGAGCAGCAGCGGCCGCCGCGCGTCGGCGATCCGGTCGAAGGCGAGCTGATCCGTCGGCGCGACCGTCTCCGGGTGCATCAGGGCCTCGCCCGCCGGGCCGCTGATGCTGCGGAGAACCGGCTCGCCGGGCTTCGGCGCAAGCAGCTGGATCTCCGCGTACTCGGCCCGCACCAGGCGTCGCGCCGCGATCAGCAGCTGCCCGATCGCGAGGCCGAACTCGGGCGCGCCCTGTGTCTCGCGCATCGACTCGTACAGGAACTCGAGGTGCTCGCGCTGCTCCCGCTGGCCCATGTAGGCGCGGAAGGCGGCCACACAGGCGAGTGCGGGAACGACCAGCAGCAGCCCGGCCGGCGGCCGGTCGCCGATCAGCACGACCGCAGCGATGCCGAGACTCGCCGTCGCCAGCGCCCCGACGAGCGACACACCGAGCGTCCGGTGGAGCTGCGGTGCCACGAACTTTGCCTCCGCCACCCCGATCACCGCGGAGACCAGCCCCACTCCGACCGTGTGCGCGATCGTCACCGCGAGCAGGACGACTCCCCACGTCTGCACGCTCTCGGGGCCGTCGTGAGGAAGCGAGCGGAAGACGAGGAGCGCGATGCCGGTGCAGAGCGGCATCTGCGCGAGGTTGAAGGCGAGCTTGACCGGGCGCTGGCGGCGGTGCACGGAGAGCGCGACCGCGGCGCCGGCGACCTGCGCGGCCAGGAGGTCGACCGGAGCCGCGAAGAACAGCCCGAGGACGAGGCCGACCTCCGTCAGCGACAGCGTGTGCGCCTGCTTCCGGAACTGCATGTGCACGACGAACACCTCGGCCAGGTAGAAGGCGGCGGCGAGCTCCCACCAGCGGATCGAGATGCCGTCGCCGGCGGCGGGCGGCCCGCCGTGGGCGAGGATGGGAGCCCAGACCTCGGCCGAGAGCGCCGCGACAGCGGCGATGAACAGCCAGACGCGCGCCGGTCCCAGCCAGAGCAGGAACCGTCTGACGGCCTTCTCCTTCCGGGGCGCCGACGTCATCGTCTCTGGGGGCAGAGCGTTACTTTCCCCAGCTGGCGCCGAGCCAGGCGGCGCTCGACCAGCTCGAGCCCGACCAGCTGTTCCCCGACCAGCTGTTTCCGGACCAGCTCGAGCCCGACCAGCTGTTCCCGGACCAGCTCGAGCCCGACCAGCTGTTGCCCGACCACGTGCCGCTCGACCAGCTCGATCCCGACCAGCTCGAGCCGGCCCAGACGGTGCTGGACCAGCTGTTCCCGTTCCAGCCGTTGCCCGTCCAGGTGCTGCCGTTCCAGCGGCCGCCCCGCCAGCTGTCGGCCCGAGCCTCGAGCCTCGCCATCGCGGCCGAGTCGAACGGCTTGCCGAAGATGTCCTGCTCGCCGGTGAGCACGACGCCGTCGCGGGTCAGGTGGTCCTGGCCACGCGCGACCTCGAGCGAGCCGTCGCCTCTCGCCTCGGGGTGCCATTGCTGCTTGTTCTGCCACGGCCGGTCGGTCAGCATCGCGCCGAGGTCGATCTCGCCTTTCCCCTGAGAGAGGCGGCTCTGGCCGACCAGGCTGACGGCGTTGCTCTTGAAGTACGCCTTCACGTCGTCGGGGTCCAGCTCCGGATACCTGTCGAGGACGAGCGCGACCGCGCCCGAGGCGATCGCAGCCGCTTCGCTGGTCCCCGTGCCACGGAAGAACCGCCTGCTGATTGCGCCCTGCGGCTGGGTCTGGTCGATGTACGAGCCGGGGACGCGGAGGCCCTGGAGGTGCGACCCGGGGGCGACGAAGTCGGGCCGCTTGCAGGGGCCGCAGCGAGCGCTGGCCGAGTAGGGGCCGACCGTGTCGTCCGAAAGCGTCGGCGTCCCCATCGAGTCGGAGCCGCCGGCGGCGATCACGTAGGGGTTGTAGGCAGGGTCGGCGACTCCGGGCGCGCCGCCGCCGACCTGGTAGCCGCTGTTGCCGGCCGCCGCGACCACGACGATGCCTCGCTTCCAGGCCTGCTCGACCGCGTACGAGAGCGGGTCGACCTCTGCGCTCTGGGCCGAGTTCGTCCCGTAGGAGAGGTTGAGCACGCGGATGTCGAGGCCGTCGTCGTGCCGGTGCTCGACCACCCAGTCGATCGCGGCGATCATCTGGCTCACGTCCACGCCGCCGTCGGCGGTGCCGACCTTGAGCGAGACGATGCGGGCATCCGGCGCCATGCCGCGGTAGGCCGAGGGCGACGCGGCGCCGGACCGCGCGGTCGGGCTCGCGTCGCGGCCGGCGATCAGCCCGGCGATGAACGTGCCGTGACCGGACGTGTCGAGGTTGGTCAGGTTCGGCGCCTGCGACTCGAGCGAGAGATCCGGCCCGTAGATCACCTTGCCGGGCGCGTCGAGGCCGGCAACCGGCGAGACGCCGGTGTCGATCACCGCGACGTCGACGCCCTTGCCCGTGTAGCCGGCGTTCCACCATGCTTGCGCGCCCGAGTACAGCGTCGTCGAGTACATCGAGTTCGCGTCGGCCGCCGGGTCGTAGCCGTCGCCGCCCCAGCTCGCCCCGGCGCACACGAGCGCGAGCACGGAGAGCCCGGCGACCAGGCACAGCCAGACCGCGAGCGGCCCGCGCCTGCGGCGAGACCGCTTCTCCAACCCACTCCGTCCGAGCACCGTGTCCGTCCTTCCTGTCTGCGAGGCGAGGCCCGCGCTGCCGAGGTTCGATCACGCCCAAAGGCTGGTCTCAACGTACGGACGGGGGCCCGGGCGGCATCCCGAGAAAGGGTTAGCCGACCCGAAGATCACTCGAACGAGCGTCGTTAGATCCAGAACGAGCGACGGTCGATCTATGAGAAATTGACCGGGATCGTCGCCACCCAGATCAGGGCTGCGAGGAAGATCAGGCCGCCGAGCCCGAGGAGAACCTCCCGCTGTCGCGGCGACGGCACCTTCGTGGAGATGCCGGCGAAGAAGAGCGACGAGGCGAAGAGCACGACCGCGAGGAGGTAGTCGTCGGCGTTCTGGTTCGCGCGGCCGGCCGCCGCGAGGCGCAGCTCGGACGTCGCTTCGAATTGCTTCGACTTCTCGCTCTCCGCCAGGCGGTACTGCGGCATCGCGAACGGGCTCGTCGGCGCCTTCGGGTTCTCGAACGGCCGGGTGGCCAGCCACGCCGCGAAGGCTGTCCTGAGCTCGGGGCGGAACCGCCGCCGGTAGAACCCGGCCAGCTTCCGGTTGCCCGCGGTCTCCGCGTCGACCCACTGGATGAACGTGGCGATGTCGATCTGCGTGAGCTGGCCGGCGCGCGTGGACGCCTCGGACGACTGCACCCGCGCCGCCGTCGACTTGCCGGTGTTCGAGGCCTGCACGCCGCGCCAGCGCCCCGACTGGAACGTGCTCCACGCGGTCGCGAGCGCGGCGGCAGCGAGCAGGGTCGTGGCGAGGAGCTCGATCCGACGACCCCTCGTGCCCGAGGACTCCACGGGGCTAGGAGAAGACGTTCACGGCGCGCGCGATCACGAGGCCGACGACGCTCAGCGCGATGATCGACTGCAGCGCCATCGTCAGCTTCGGCCACGCAGTCATGGGCATGACGTCCGTCGGGCTGAAGGCGGTGCTCGTCGTCAGCCCGAGGATCAGATAGTCGACGTACATCGCGTGCCAGCCGGGCGGCGCGAGCTCGGGGCTCATCTGCTGCGAGAAGGCGAAGTCGGGGTAGGGCCGCTCGCCCAGGTACCGCGCCACCGGTCCTCCGCTGTCGAGCAGCCAGTAGATCAGGCTGAAGACGAGCACGTTGCCCAGCCAGATCACGGCACCGGAGGCGAGCAGCGAGCTTGCCTGGTTCGTCACCTTTCCGCCGACGATCAGATCCCGGATCAGGATTCCCGTCGAGAGCAGAGTGGCGGCCGCGAGGGCGAGGACGAGCAAGATCGCGATCCGGCGCAGCCAGCGCCGCCGGCGGGCGAGATGCCCGGGGTCGGCGGCGACCAGGCACGCGAGCAGGCCGAACTCGATCCCGGGAATGAGCCAGTGCGGGCCGAGCGACTCGCGGTGCGGCACCCCGATCCGCAGGCCGACGGAGATGGCGATGAAGGTCAGGATCGCGAGCGCCACCGGCCAGCGCGGCTCGACGAGGAGGATTTCCCGCCCGTCGCTCCGCTCGGGCGCTCCCGTGACCGCTCCGGATTTTTCCGCTTCGCTCGCCACGCGCGTACGCTACTCCAGCCGGGCGAGGTCTATTCTCCGACAAACGAGCGGCGGGCAACGGGAGGGGAATGGCGAGGACCGACCCGATAGCGGATTTCATGGACGGTGTGGCGTCGCGGGGGCACGAGCCTTCTCTGGCCAAGGCCACCGGCACGGTGCGGTTCGAGGTGGTCGACGGCAGGCGGACCGAGCGCTGGGTGCTCACTGTGACCAGGGGCGAGCTCGCCGTCTCGCGCGGGAACGCCCACGCAGACGTCACCCTGCGCGCGCCGCGCGCGCTCTTCGAGCAGATCTTCCGGGGAAAGGCGAACGCGACGGCGGCGTTCCTGCGCGGCGCGTTGCAGATCGAGGGGGACGTCCAGCTGATCGTTCTGGTCCAGCGGCTGCTTCCAGGGCCGCGCGCGTCCCGCCGGAAGGGTCGCGCGGCCGGGTGGGCGGCGAGTCGGCGATGAACGACCGCGAGGTCAAGATCCTCGACGGCAACACCTTCGTGGTCAGCGATTCCCGTGGGGACATCGAGGCGTCGCCGACGGACGCGGCCGGTCTGTTCTCGTTCGACACGCGCTTCCTCTCGCGGTGGATCCTGTCCCTGAACGGGGAGCGGCTGGGCGCGCTTTCGGTCGACGATCTCCAGTACTTCGAGACCCGCTTCTTCCTGGTGCCGGGCACGGGGACCGTCTACATCGACGCGAAGCTGTCCGTGATCCGGCGGCGCACGGTGGGCGGCGGCTTCCACGAGGAGCTGACGATCCTCAACCACGACGACGAGCGGATCGAGCTGACCGTCCGGCTCGATGCCGCCTCGGACTTCGCCGACCTGTTCGAGGTGAAGGACGCGCTGAAGAAGAAGGGCACCTACTCGAACCGCCCCGAGCGCCGGCGGCTTGTGCTCGGCTACGAGCGCGAGACCTTCCGTCGGGAGACCGTGATCTCCGCGTCGGAGCGCGCCACGTTCGACGAGAACGGGCTCACCTTCACGATCAGGATCCAGCCGCACGGCTCATGGTCGACGGAGCTGCACGTGGTCGCCGGCATGGGCGGGCTCGAGTCGGCCGGGGCGACCGGCACTCGCCGGAGGCTGACGATGGAGCAGAGCCTCAAGCGCTGGCTCGACGCGGCGCCGAGGCTCAGGTGCGACTGGGAGCCGCTCGAGTCGATCTACCGGCGAAGCCTCGTCGACCTCGCCGCCCTCCGGTTCACGCCGGAGGTGGCCGGCGGCAAGAGCCTGCCGGCCGCCGGGCTGCCGTGGTTCATGACCATGTTCGGGCGCGACAGCATCCTCACCAGCCTGCAGGCGCTGCCGTTCGCACCCGAGCTGGCGGCGGGAACGCTCAGTGCGCTCGGCGAGTGGCAGGGCAGCAGCCTCGACGACTTCCGCGACGAGGATCCCGGCCGGATCCTGCACGAGATGCGCTACGGCGAGATGACCGCGTTCGAGGAGCGGCCGCACTCGCCGTACTACGGCTGCGTGGACGCGACGCTGCTGTACGTCGTCCTGCTCGACGAGTACGAGCGCTGGACCGGCGACCGGAAGCTCGTGCGCGAGCTCGAGTACGAGGCTCGAGCCGCGCTCGCGTGGATCGACGACTACGCCGACCTCCAGGGCAACGGCTACGTCTCGTACAAGCGCCGCAACGAGAAGACCGGGCTCGAGAACCAGTGCTGGAAGGACTCGTGGGACTCGATCTCGTTCAGGGACGGGACGCTGCCCGGCTTTCCGCGGGCGACCTGCGAGCTCCAGGGGTACGCCTATGACGCCAAGGTCCGCGGCGCCCGGCTCGCCCGGCTGGTGTGGAAGGACGCTGTGCTCGCCGAGCGGCTCGAGCAGGAGGCGGCGGATCTCAAGCGCCGGTTCAACCGCGACTTCTGGATCGAGGACGGGGGGTACTTCGCCCTGGCCCTGGATCCCGAGGGACGGCAGGTGGACACGCTGGCCTCGAACAACGGCCACCTGCTCTGGAGCGGCATCGTCGACAAGTCGAAGGCGAAGACGGTCGCCGGGCACCTCCTCGGCCCGCGGCTCTTCTCCGGCTGGGGCGTTCGCACGCTCGCGGAGGGAGAAGGCCGCTACAACCCCATCGGCTACCACGTCGGCACGGTCTGGCCGTTCGACAACTCCTTCATCGCCTGGGGACTGCGGCGCTACGGCTTCAAGGAGGAGGCGGCCCGGGTCGCAGCCGGGATCCTCGACGCCGCCGAGTTCTTCGAGGGACGGCTCCCGGAAGCGTTCGGGGGCTACGAGCGGTCGCTGACCAAGTACCCGGTCCAGTACCCGACCGCGTGCAGCCCGCAGGCCTGGTCGACGGGCGCGCCGCTGCTGCTCCTCCGGACGATGCTCGGCCTCGAGCCCCACGACGACGACCTGATCATCGACGCAGCCCTGCCGAGCACGATGGGCCGGCTCGAGCTCCTCGACATCCCCGGCCGCTGGGGCCGCATCGACGCGTTCGGACGCGGCCGGATCGAGATCCCGGGCTAGGCCCCTTCGACAACGAAACCGCGCCGGCGTGTCACGCCGAGCGACACCAGGCCCATCCCGGCGGCGACGAAGGCGGCGAGCTTGTAGATCGTCGGCAGCTCGATGCCGTGGTCGAGCAGCGGCCCGACGCCGAACGCGGCCAGCCCGTATCCCACTTGGTAGAACGCGATCACTCCCCCGGCGGCGGCGGCCGACATCGAGACGAGCTCCTCCTGGCCGAAGCCGATCGTGAGCGGGAGGAGCGCGGAGCAGCCGAGCCCCGCCAGCGCGAACGCCAGGATTCCGAGAGCGACGTCGCCGTCCGAGAGGAAGCCGATCAGCACGAACGTGGCGGCGAGCACGAACGGCAGCACGCGGTAGGTGACGCGCGACGGCACCCGGCGCTCGATCGCCGCGAAGACGACGCGGCCGACCGTGACCATCGCCCAGAACGCCGTCAGGGCGACGGCCGCCTCCGTGGTCGAGGCGCCCAGCTTGCTCGTCATGTCGAGCTGCGACCAGTTCCCGTTCAGCGTCTCGCAGATCCCGTAGAGCACCGCGAAGGCGGCGAAGACCCAGAAGCGGGACGGGATCCCGCGCTGCTGCGGAGCGGCGTCGCGCGCCGCCGGCGCGGCCGTGCGCAGCGGCAGCGTGACGCTGACGGCGGTCAGCAGGCCGAGCAGGATCGCCGAGGTCAGCGGTAGGCCCCACCAGAAGCCGAGCCCGACGAAGACGGCCACGAACACGGGCGCGAGCGCGGTGCCGAGCCCGAGCAGCGCGTTGAGCACGAGCACGGACTTCTCCACCCCCTGCGGGTGGAAGGCGGCCGTCAGCGTGTTCAGAGCGGGGACGGTCAGGCCGAACCCGACTCCGAGGAAGGCCGTCGCGACCAGCAGCATCGGGAACGCAACGGCGGTGTCGCTCTCGAAGAACTGGCTGACGAGGAGCAGCACCATCGCCACGAGCCCGGCCAGGAGGCCGGCGAGATAGACGCGCTTCGTCGAGGAGCGCCGGGCGAGCGACGAGCCGAGCAGCGAGGCGGTGATCGCGGTCAGCACCTGCGGCACGAACAGGAGGCCGTAGCGCGTGTTCGACAGGTCGTACTGGTCGGGGTCGGTGAAGATCGTGCTGGCGGCGGGGAACGTGACCAGCACGATCCCCTGCACGATGCCGGCGAGGTAGACGACGCTTACTTCCCTGCGCGATGCCGCCATGCCGTCTACACCAGTCCTGCGATGCCGTTCCGCAACAGCGCGACGGCGAGGATGAAGACGATCACGCTCGCGACGGTGCGGGCATGGGCGATCAGCCAGTCGCGAACGCGTTCGAGCACCCGCCCCGCCCAGCCGGGCGCGACCAGCAGCAGGATCAGCGCGACCGCGAGCGGGAGCAGCGCGATCAGCGTGAAGAAGAGCCATTGCACGGCATATCCGGCGGCGGAGGGATCCGTCTCGGAGATCGCCTTCAGCGCCAGCGGCATGAACGCTCCGGGGTTCGCGAGCGCCGCGCCGGCGCCGACGATCGCGACCGCCGGGGAAGACGCGACCTTGCTCATCCGCGTCACCATGCCGTCGACCTTGGCCGGGTCCAGCGGCCGGTTCCTGGTCCTCGCCACGTACCCGAGCAGAAGTACGGCGGCGACGACGTCGAACACCGCGACCCAGGTCTTGGGCGACGAGTCGCGCGAGGCGGCGGTGTCGCCGAGGACGAACGCCGCGGCGATCCCCACGGCGACGGTGGCGACGAAGGCGCCGAGGTAGAACCAGCAGCCGGTGCGCAGCGGGCGCTCACCGAGCACCAGCGCGAGCACGGAGAACGTCAGCGTGGTCGGCGAGAGCATCGCCCCGACGGCGATCAGCGCGAGCTCGGCGTCGATCCAGCTCACGTCGGCTCACCGGACGGCGATCGTCCAGACGCCGGTGGCCGATTCGCCCGGAGCGAGACGGATCACGGACTCCCCCGTGCGGAACGCGTTCGGAGGGCAGGTCATCGGCTCGACGGCGAGGGCGCGGCGGTTCACGTCGGGCAGCGGGTCGCCGGTGAAGAGCATCAGGTAGCGGTAGTGCTCGTCGACCGAGAGCGTCACGGAACGTCCGCCTGCGGGATCGCGCAGGGTCACGCGCGCGTGGCCGTCCGGATCTCGCTCGAGGTCGGTGAAGGCGTTGTCGATCACGGTCTCGCCGATCGGCCGCGCCTCCCGGAAGTCGAACTCCGTCCCGTCCACCGGCTCGGACCCGACCGGGAGGTCCCGCTCGTCGTGGGTCAGCACCTGCCGGCCGGGACACTGCAGCTCGAGCGGATCGACCGTGGGCGTGCCGAGCGTGAGGTAGGGGTGCGCGCCGGCTCCGTACGGGCACGCGTCGGCTCCGACGTTCGTCGCCGTCGTCCGCACGGAGAGACCCTCGTCGGACAGCTCGTATTCGACTCGGAGCGCGAGCGTGAAGGGGTACCCGGGCTGGGCGTGGATCGTGTGCTCCAGCGTCACCCCGCTCGGCTCCTGTTCCGTGACGCGCCACGCCGCCCAGCGCGAGAGGCCGTGGATCGCGTTGCCGAGGCCGGGCTCGGTGAGCGGGAGCTGATGCCGCCGCCCGTCGAACTCGTAGCTTCCGTCCTGGATGCGGTTCGGCCAGGGGAGGAGGAGCTGGCCGCGTCCCGAGGGGCAGCGCTCGTCGACGCCATAGCCGTCGAGCACCTCCTGCCCGTCGACGGAGTAGGTGCGGATGCCGCCGCCGACCTCGACGATCACCGCCCGCCGGCTTCCGAGGGTGATCTCGAACTGGTCGCCGGACGGGGCGACCGCGAGCTTATCCGGCGTCACGTTCGTCGGTTCGCACGGTGATCCGGGCCGGCCGGTCGTGGCTGAAGCCCGCCCACGTCCAGTCGATCAGCGCCTTGGCCCGGTCCTCGCCCGTCGAGAGCAGCGCGAGGTGTACCGCACCCCAGGCCAGAGACGCGGATTTGCCCTTCATCGTGCGACCGCGCCGGAACTGGACCACCGCTGCGCCCCGGCCGATCGTCGCCATCGTGCCCTTGTCCTTGTAGACGAACGGCTCCGTCGGTTTACCGGCGACTAGCCGCGCGACGTTCTCGCCTGCCTGCTCTCCCGCTTGCATGGCGACCGAGCCCAGTTGTGGCAGGACCTCGTTCGTCCCGGTGTCGGTGATCCAGGCGACGTCGCCGACGGCGAACACCTCGGGATGGCCGGGGATCGCGAGGTCCGGCCCGACCGCGACACGGTGTCCCTTCTCCAGATCGACGCCGAGCGCGTCCGCGATCGGATTGGCCTGCAGGCCCGCACCCCAGACGAGCGTGTGAGCGTTCAGGACCGTCCCCGACTTGAGCGTCACCCGCGTGGGCTGGACGGAGGAGACGATCTCGCCCACCATCACGTCGACGCCTCGTTTCTCGAGCGCCTGGACCGTGTAGTCGCGCAGGTTCTGCTTGAACATCGCGAACAGCGTCGGGCCGGCCTCGACGAGGATCAGGCGCGCGTGCTCCTGTGGAATCGCCGGGTAGTCCTTGGAGAAGCCGTTGCGATAGAGCTCGGCCATCGCTCCGGCGGTCTCGACACCGGTCGGGCCGCCGCCGACGACGACGACGTTCAGTGCGCCGTCGTCGATGACCGCCGGGTCCTTGTCGGCCGTCTCCCAGCGGTCGAGGACGTGGTCCTTGAGGCGGACTGCATCCGAGAGGGTGTACATCGGGAACGCATGCTCGGCGGCGCCGGGGGTGCCGAAGAAGTTGACTCGGGCGCCGAGCGCGACCGCGAGGTAGTCGTAGGTCAGCGGCGCCATCTCCGAGAAGCTGACCTCCTTCCTCTCGAGATCGACGGCAGTCACGGTCGCCTCGTGCACGGCGGCGTTGGGCTGGTCCTGGAAGAGATCGCGGAGCGGATGTCCGACGGCCGTCCGCTCGAGCAGGTCGGTCGCGACCTGGTACAGCAGCGGCTGGAACGTGTGGTAGTTGTGCTTGTCGATGAGGACGACGTCCACGTCGGCGTCCTTCAGCTTCCTGGCCGCGCCGATGCCGGCGAAGCCCCCGCCCAGGATCACCACGCGCCGCCGCGTGGCGCCGGCTGTGCGATCAGTCCCCATCGTGACGCCGAGATTTACATATCCGCGCGGGAGAGGGAGGAGACGGTGAGCCTGCGGGACGGAGCCGGGCCTCCACCGCGGGCCGCCCTGATCACTTGACGCAGGCGGCTGCACTAGTAATCTCCGGCCACCCAGGTCGGGCGTGTCGCAGGCGCGGCGCCCGTGGACAACGCTTCCCGGGAGGAGTGCCGTATGAGAACACGAGCCGCGGTTTCTGCTGAGCGACGCTCGTCAGCGGCCGGCGGACAGCGGCCGGCGGACGTCTTCGTCATCTTCGGGATCACCGGCGACCTGGCGAAGGTGATGACGTTCCGGTCGCTTTACCGGCTCGAGCGGCGCGGCCTGCTCGACTGCCCGATCGTCGGCGTGGCGGTCGACGACTGGACCGTGGAGCAGCTCGTGGAGCGGGCGCGGGAGTCGATCGTCGGCACCGGCGAATCGCTCGACGAGGATGTCTTCAAGCGGCTTGCCGACCGTTTCTCGTACGTCGCAGGCGACTTCTCGGAACCCGCCACGTACGAGCGCGTGGCGGCGGCGATCCCCGACGCCCAGCAGCCGGTCTTCTACCTGGAGATCCCGCCGTTCCTCTTCGGCCGCGTGGTCGAGGGGCTCGCGGGGGCCGCGCTGACGAAGGACGCCAGGGTCGTGGTGGAGAAGCCCTTCGGCCACGACCTCGAGTCGGCACGCGAGCTCGCCGACGAGCTTCACCAGTACATCGACGAGTCGCAGCTCTACCGGATCGACCACTACCTCGGGAAGATGGGGACCGAGGAGATCCTGTATCTCCGCTTCGCGAACTCGCTGCTCGAGCCGATCTGGAACAGGAACTACGTCGAGTCGGTCCAGATCACGATGGCCGAGGACTTCGGAGTCGAGGATCGCGGGCACTTCTACGACCCCGTCGGCGCGCTTCGCGACGTCGTCGTCAACCACCTGATGCAGGTGGTCGGGGCGACGGCGATGGAGCCGCCCGGCGGAGTCGACCCGAAGACGCTCAAGGACTCGCTCGTCTCGGCCTTTCGTGCCGTCGAGGCCGCCGACCCGGCGAACTACGTCCGCGGGCAGTACGACGGCTACCGCGAGATCGAGGGTGTCGCGCCTGATTCGACCACCGAGACCTATGTCGCCCTCCGCCTGGACATCGAGAACTGGCGCTGGGCCGGAGTGCCGTTCTTCATCCGCGCCGGCAAGCGTCTACCCGTCACGCAGACCGAGGTTCGGCTCGTCTTCAAGCATCCCCCTCGGCTCAAGGTGTTCCCGGAGTCGCGGATGCCCGAGGCGAACCAGCTCGTCGTCAAGCTCGATCCGAGCACCGGCATCAGGCTGATCGTCGATGCGCACCGGGCCGACGTGGGCGGCCCGGCGCGGGTCGATCTCGACGTCGAGTTCGCCGAGCAGGGCGGCGAGGGCCCGACCCCCTACGAGGTGCTCCTGCACGCAGCGCTCGTCGGCAACCCGATGCGCTTCACGCGGCAGGACGCCGTGGAGGAGGCGTGGCGGATATTCCAGCCGCTGCTGGACTCGCCGCCGCCGGTCCGCGGCTACGCGCCCGGCTCCTGGGGCCCCGAGGAGTCGGAGGCACTGGTCGCCGGCCACGGACGCTGGCACGGACCGTGGATCGCCGAATGAGCGAGCCCGCTACCGGCGCGGTGCCGGCCGCACAGAGCGCTGCGGCGCCGTCGCCGTTCCCGCCGATCGCCGACTACGCGTTCCTGTCGAACTGCCACACCGGGGCGCTGGTCGCCGCCGACGGCGCCGTCGACTGGCTCTGCGTGCCGGCATTCGACTCGCCGAGCGTCTTCGGCAGCCTGCTCGACCGCGAGGCCGGCTACTTCCGGCTGGCGCCGTTCGGGATCAACCACCCCTCTTCCCGCGCGTACGAGACCGGCACGAACGTGCTGGTGACGACCTGGAAGACGCCCGGAGGGTGGATCGTGGTCCGCGACGCGCTGACAATGGGCCCCCGCGGCCGCGAGGACGAGGTCACGCCCCACACGCGGCCGCCCGCCGACGACGACGGCGACCACATGCTGGTGCGCACGGTCGAGTGCCCCGAAGGCTCCGTCGAGGTCGAGCTCGTATGCGAGCCGGTCTTCGACTACGGCCGCACGCCGGGCGAGTGGACGCTCGTCGACGGGAACCGGAACGTGGCCGACGCGAGCGCGGAGGGCCTGACGCTCCGCCTGGTCTCGAACCTCGCTCTCGGCATCGAGGGCAACCACGTGCGGGCGCGCCACACGCTCACCGCCGGCGACCGCGCGTACTGCGTCCTCTCCTGGGCAGAGGAGCTCGAAGCTCCGGATGACGTGGAGGAAGCCGACGCGAGGATCGCTGCCACGGCCCGCTACTGGCGCGGCTGGCTGGGTCGCGCCCGGATCCCCGACCACCGTTTCCGCGAGCCGATCCAACGCTCGGCGCTCGCGATCAAGGGGCTGACGTACATGCCCACCGGCGCGACCGTGGCGGCGCTGACGACGTCGCTGCCCGAGACCCCCGGCGGGGAGCGCAACTGGGACTACCGCTACACGTGGATGCGCGACACGACCTTCACGCTCCAGGCGCTCCACTGGCTCAACCTCGACTGGGAGGCCGACGAGTTCATGGAGTTCGTCGCCGACATCGAGCCGACGGCGGACGGGTCGCTGCAGATCATGTACGGGATCGACGGCAGGCGTGATCTCACCGAGTCGACACTCGACCACCTCACCGGCTACGCGGGCGCGCGCCCGGTGCGGATCGGGAACGGGGCCTACGACCAGCGTCAGAACGACGTCTTCGGCGCTGTGCTCGATTCGATCCTGCTCCACACGCGCCACAGCGAACGCCTCCCCCGGCGGCTCTGGCCGATCGTCCAGTCGCAGGCCGAGTGCGCGACGAAGGTCTGGCGCGAGCCGGACCAGGGAATCTGGGAGGCCCGGGGCGCGCCGCAGCACTACGTCTCCTCGAAGCTGATGGGGTGGGTGGCGCTCGACCGTGCCGCGCAGCTTGCCGAGATCCGCGGCGATCCCGAGCAGGCGGCGACGTGGCGTGCGACCGCCGAGGAGATCCGCGCGGACATCCTCGAGCACGGCGTCTCCGAGCGGGGAGTCCTGCGCCAGCACTACGAGACCGACTCGCTCGACGCATCGGTGCTCCTGGCGGCGATCTTCGGCTTCCTCCCCGGCGACGACGAGCGCCTCCGGGCGACCGTGGACGCGATCGCCAAGGAGCTGACCGAGAACGGGTTCGTGCTCCGCTACCGCACCGACGAGACCGACGACGGCCTCTCCGGCAAGGAGGGCACGTTCCTGATCTGCTCGTTCTGGCTCGTCTCGGCGCTCGCAATCGTCGGCGAGCTGCAGCAGGCGCGCGACCTGATGGAGAAGCTGCTGCGGATCGCGTCGCCGCTCGGCCTCTACGCCGAGGAGTTCGATGCGGACACCGGCCGGCACCTGGGGAACTTCCCGCAGGCCTTCTCCCACCTGGCGCTGATGGAGGCCGCGGCGCGAATCATCGTGCCCGAGATGATGGCCCAGTACTAGAGGGGAGCGATGACGGACCCCTGAGGAGGAGCCAATGGACGCCTACGACGTGATCATCATCGGAACCGGCGCGGGCGGAGGGACGCTCGCCCGGCACCTCGCTCCCTCCGGGAAGCGGATCCTGCTGCTCGAGCGGGGCGACTGGCTCAGACGCGAGCCCGAGAACTGGTCCACCCAGTCGGTGTTCGTCGACAACCGCTACGTCTCACCCGACACCTGGTACGACAGCGGGGGGAAGGTGTTCCAGCCCGGCGTGCACTACTTCGTCGGCGGCGCGACGAAGCTCTACGGCGCGGCGCTGTACCGGCTGCGGAAGGAGGACTTCGGCGAGCTCCGCCACCACGACGGCATCTCGCCCGCGTGGCCGGTCTCGTACGACGACTTCGAGCCGTACTACACGCTCGCGGAGAACCTGTACCAGGTGCACGGCGCGCGGGGCGAGGATCCGACCGAGCCGCCGGCGAGCGGGCCGTATCCCCATCCTCCGGTGTCGCACGAGCCGCGCATCCAGCTGCTCTCTGACCAGCTCGAGGCCACGGGTCACCGGCCGTTCCACGCGCCCTGCGGGATCATGCTCGACGAGTCCAACCCGCCCTTCTCGACGTGCATCCGCTGCAGCCAGTGCGACGGTTTCCCCTGCCTCGTGCACGCGAAGTCCGATGCGGAGGTGCTCGGAGTGCGGCCCGCGCTCGAGCACCCCAACGTCACGCTGCTGACGAACAGGAAGGTGACGAGGCTCGACACCAACGAGGCGGGTACCGCCGTCACCGAGGTGGTCGCCGACCACGACGGCGCAGAGGAGCGCTATTCGGCCGACGTGGTCGTCGTCGCGGCCGGCGCGGCGAACTCGGCGAAGATCCTGCTCCTCTCGGCGAACGACAAGCACCCGAACGGCCTCGCCAACGGCTCGGACCAGGTCGGTCGCAACTACATGTTCCACGACTCGACCGCCGTGCTGGCGCTCTCACGCGACGAGAACCCGACCACCTACCAGAAGACGCTCGGGCTCAACGACTTCTACTTCGGCGCCGACGACTTCGAGCACCCGCTCGGGAACGTCCAGATGGTCGGCAAGTCGCAGGCGGCGATGTTCCGCGGCGAGAGACCGGGCGAGACGAAGCTCGCGCCCGAGTGGACGCTCGAGCGCGTGGCCAAGCACGCGATCGACTTCTGGCTCTCGACCGAGGACCTGCCTCGGCCCGACAACCGGGTGGCGGTGAACGGCGACGGGAACATCGTCCTGAGCTACACGGAGACCAACATCGAGGCGAAGAAGCGGCTCTACGGGAAGGTTAAGTCGCTGCTCGGGAAGCTGGACATGAACCCCGACCACCTCATCCACCGGTTCGCCTACATGAAGAACGACATCCCGGTCGCCGGCTGCGCGCATCAGGCCGGGACGTGCAAGTTCGGGGCCGATCCGGGCACCTCCGTGCTGGACACCGACTGCCGCGCGCACGAGGTCGACAACCTCTACGTGGTCGACACGAGCTTCTTCCCGAGCATCGGCGCGGTCAACCCCGCCCTGACGGCGATGGCCAACGCGCTGAGGGTCGGCGACCACCTGCTCGAACGGCTCGGAGCTACGACGGAGGCTCGGGTCTCGGCGTAGGGAATGGGCGTCCTCGCCGATACGACGGTCAACCTGGCCCGCGCGCAGTTCGCGACGACGTCGATCTACCACTTCCTGTTCGTCCCGCTGACCCTCGGGCTGGGGCCACTCGTCGCCGTGATGCAGACGGCCTGGTACCGGACGCGGAACGAGCAGTGGCTGCGGCTGACCAAGTTCTTCGGGACGCTGTTCCTGATCAACTTCGCGATCGGCGTCGCCACCGGCCTCGTCCAGGAGTTCGAGTTCGGGATGAACTGGTCGGTCTACTCGCGGTTCGTCGGCAACGTCTTCGGCGCGCCGCTCGCGGTCGAGGGGCTGGCGGCGTTCGCACTGGAGGCGACCTTCCTCGGCCTGTGGATCTTCGGCTGGGACCGGTTATCGCCGCGCCTGCATCTCGCCACGCTCTGGGTGGCCGTGGTCGGGACGTGGATGTCGGGGTATTTCATTCTCGTCGCGAACTCGTGGATGCAGCACCCCGTCGGCTACAAGCTCGTCAACGGGGAGGCGCAGCTGACCAGCGTCTGGGCGCTCATGTCCAACGGGTTCGCGCTTCGCGCGTACGTGCACACGATGCTCGCCGGCCTGATCTTCGGGTCGATCGTGATGCTCGGGATCTGCTGCTGGCAGTTCCTGCGCCGTCAGGACATCGACCTCTTCCTCAAGGCGGCCAAGCTGGCGCTGATCGTGGCGGTGCCGGTCACGCTCCTCCAGCTCGTCGTCGGCAACCGCTTCGGCGCGGCCGTGACGAGCGCGCAGAGCATGAAGATCGCCGCCTCCGAGGCGCAG
>Ga0070684_100000939_pt1 | contig 20742 bp, 28 predicted proteins | sample KBSC723LmetaG_FD_65653 | JGI IMG/M metagenome (GOLD analysis project Ga0070684, IMG submission 65653) | Corn rhizosphere microbial communities from Kellogg Biological Station, Michigan, USA - KBS C7.2-3L metaG | ecosystem: Host-associated > Plants > Roots > Rhizosphere ...
GGGATCGCGCCTGCGGTCAGTTGAGCTCGGGGTCGACCGGACGGTTCATGTGCCAGGCGAGCTCGCCCGGCTGACGCCGCATCACCTCGCGCCACAGGTCGGTCGGGTCGGCCTGGAACGCGTCCGGCGGCAGCGACGGTACGACGTACCAGTCGCCGCCGTCGATCTCGGCCTCGAGCTGCCCGGCGCCCCAGCCGGCGTACCCGGCGAAGATCCGGACCCCGTCCACGGCCGCGTCGATGTCGTCGGCCTCGCCCTCGAGGTCGACGATCGCGAGCCGGTCGGTCACCGGACGCAGGCCCGGCGGCGCGAGGCCGCCGTCGCGCAGCAGTGCGACCGCGAGCGCTCCTTCGGGCGAGACCGGCCCGCCACGGAACAGCACCTCCGGTTCGGCGACGATGTCGCCCCATCCGGCGAGGACCGCGATCACCGGCACCGGGGACGGACGGTTGATCACCACGCCCATCGCACCGCCATCGTCGGCGTCGAGCAGGAGGACCACGCTGTCGGCGAAGTTGGGGTCGAGCAGCTCGGGGGACGCCAGCAGCAGCATCCCCGCCCGGATCTCCGCCATGCCTCCATCATGCCAAGCCGAGCGATCCGCCAGAAGGCGTCCGCGCGCTCAGGCGGCGACGAGGGCCCTGATCCGCCCGAGCAGGCCGTGGCCCCGGTGGCCGCTCGGATGGGTCGGCACGGGGATCGGCCGGTGCGACGCCCGCGCCCGCTCCTCGAGCACTCCGCCCGCGGTCGCCGTGGCATCCGTGCTTCCGCCGGCCCGCCCGGCCATGGCGGCCAGGAGCACGTGCTCCTTGGCGGTCGACGTCGCCAGGGCTGCGGCCATCCGGTCGTCGAGCGGCTCGGCCCGGTAGTGGTCGAGCACCATCCGGGTGCCGGGCAGCTCGTCGGCGGTGGCCTGCCACGCGGCGACGACGGCGTCGTCGGTGTCGAGCGGTTGGTGCATGAGTGCTCGCTCGAGCCGACCGGACAGGCGCGTGTGCCAGCGCAGCTGGAGGGCGCCGAGCAGGCTGAGCTCGTCGCCGAAGGTCTCGGGAACGCCGGGCACGTCCATCGGCAGCAGGCCGTCGCGTCGTGCGTCCGCGGCGTCGATCACGGTGCGGAGAACCTCTCCGCGATGGTGGAAGGTGGTCCAGGTCATGGCCAGCTCCTCTCTCGGTGCCGGAGGCGCCGGCCTCCGGCTCACATACTGTTGGTACGTACTCAGAGTATGTAAACGACCGGGGGTATGCAAACCGTCGGTGGGTGACGCGTGCCACTCGGCCGGGTCCGTCGCCGCGAGCTAGCGTCCTCGCTCGACCATCACGCTGGTCGACTTCACGACGGCCGTGGCGGCGACGCCCGGCGCCAGCTCCATCTCGTCGGCCGCCTCACGGCTCATCAGCGAGACGATCCGGTAGTCACCACACGCCAGCTCGACCTTGGCCATCACGCCGTCGCGCTCCACGGCGACCACGACCCCGGTCAGCCGGTTGCGGGCGCTCGACGTCCGGTCGCCGCCCGCCAGCGAGCTGAGGAAGCCGGCCAGCTCGGAGGCCGGCAGGACGCGCTGGTTGCCCCGGCGTGCGAAGCTGATCCGCCCCTCGGCCTCCCAGCGGCGGAGGGTGTCGACGCTGACGCCGACGCGCTGGGCCACCTCGCCGATGCGCAGGTAGTCCACCACGGGGCCAGCGTAGTGGCGACGAACCGCTCAGGGCTTGCCGAAGCCGGCCTTCTCCAGGACCTGCTGGCCGGTCGACCCGGTGACCAGGTCCACGAAGTCCTGGGCGAGATCGCCGTGCTCGGACTGCTGCAGCGTCACGATCGGGTAGGTCGTGATCTGCTTGGCACTGCCCGGGATCGGCAGCGCCGTCACCTGGTTCCCGGCCGCGACCGCGTCGGTGGTGTAGACCAGGCCGGCGTCCGCCTCCCCCTCGGTCAGCTTCGCCAGCACGGACTTCACGTCGACCTCCTGGCTGACCGGCTTGCCGGTGATGTGGTCCTGGTCGAGCAGCGCCTGGCCCACGGCGCCGCACGGCGCGGTCGGCACGCACATCACGTACTTCACCGACGACTTGTCGAGGTCGCTGAACGCGTGGACGTTGGCCGGGTTGTCCGCCGGCGTGGCCAGCACCATGACGTTGGTCGCGAAGTTCTTCGGCGTCGTGGCCTGGGCCGACTCGGCGCTGTCCATCGTCGTGGTGTCGGCGGTGGCCAGTACGTCGGCGGGGGCTCCCTGCGTCGCCTGCTGCGCCAGCGTGGCCGAGGAGTCGAAGGCGAACTTCACGGTCACGCCGGGGTGCTGGTCCTCGAACTCCCTGCCCAGCTCGGTGAAGGTGCCGGTCAGGGACGACGCCGCGAGGACGGTGATCGTCGTGTCGTCGTTCCCGCCTCCGCACGCGGTCAACGGAAGCAGGGTCAGCAGGGCCGCCAACGCGACGGCCGAACGCAGGCTCGGTCGGAACACGACGTCGTTTCTAGCACATCACCTCTAGGTATTACCTAGGTATGGCCCGGTGACCGTCCGTCCGCGCGAGCCGCCCGGGGCCGGGGTCCGCCCCTAGACTGCGCCGGTGACCAAGAGCGCCCGCGTCCGACTGGCCAAGGTCGCGCACGTGCCCGGCACGAGCCGCCGGGCGCAGTACTCCGCGTCCACACGCCGGGCGCTGGTCGAGGTGGCGGAGACCCTCTTCTCCGAGCACGGGTACGCCGCCACCTCGCTCGACGCGATCGTCGCCGGGGCCGACGTCACCAAGGGCGCCCTCTACCACCACTACTCCGGCAAGCAGGCCCTGTTCGAGGCCGTCTTCGAGAAGGTCGAGTCGGCCGGCGCGCAGCAGATCCAGGCCGCGCTCAAGGGGCACCGCGACCCCTGGGAGAAGGCGATCGCCGGGCTCCGGGCGTTCCTCGAGGTGGTTCGCCAGCCGTCGTACAGCCGGATCGTGGTGCAGGACGGACCGTCCGTCTTGGGCTACGAGCGCTTCCGCGAGCAGGAGGAGCGGTCGACCTTCGCCTACGTGTTGGACATCGTCCGCGCGGTGCTGGGTGCCGGCGACTGGAAGGTCGACGCCGAGCTGGAACGCACCTTCGCGCGCATCTTCTTCGGCGCCATGTCGTCGGCGGGGACCACGGTGTCGACGGCGGACGACGCCGACACCGAGGCGGAGCGGGTCGAGCTCGCGATCGGTTTCATCCTGTCCGGCCTCCGCGCCCTGTCCGAGCAGGGCGCGGAGCTGCGCGACGGCCCTACTTCCTGAAGACGACGTTCCCGCCGTCGACGGGCACCAGCTCGATCCAGGTGTGGCCGGCCGGCACCTCGAGCTTCTGGCCCTTCTTGGTGGTCAGCGTGATCCGCGAGCCGGGCGCCTTCCCCTTGTGCCAGTTCGCGGCGATCATCCGGCCGTCGTGGAACAGCAGGGCGTTGCCCTTCCCGGTGAACAGCGTCTCGGGGACCGGGTTGCCGGCGGGGTCGAGGTAGCCGGCGTTCCCCTCACGGACGCGCAGCACGAGGACGTTGGTGGCCGGGAACTGGTCGCCGGCGGGCGCGTTGCTGTTGAGGTTGTGGTAGCTGCCGTTCTCGAACTTCCACTGGGTCGTGTGCCCACCGGAGAACTGGGCGCCGATCGTGGTGACCTTGATCCCCTTGGGCAGGTGCTTGTCACCCCACTGCAGGTAGTTCGCAGGCGTCGCGGCCTTGGCCTTGGCGGCCTTCGCGACGTCGTTCAGGTGCACGAACAGGTTGTACGGCGCGGCGCGCTCGGACGAGCGGTACATGCCCGGCGAGCCCTCGCCGTAGAACGGGATGTGGGCGCCCCTGATCCGGGCGATGGTCCGCCCGGCCGCGCCGCTGGTCACCATCGTGGCGTGCACCGGCGAGACGACGTCGATGTCGCTGGCCCGCATCGAGCGGATCGGCCCGACGTTGTCCGGGATGCTGGAGTAGTAGAAGGCCGCCAGGCGGGTCAGGCCGCCCTCGACGAGCTCCTCCACCACCATGTCGGCCTTGGACAGGCCTACCTGCGGCTGGCTGGACACGGTGTTGTCCATCTTCGCGACCAGGACCGGGTGGTCGAGCGCTGCGGACTTGTTCGACGGGACCTTGAGCCCGGTCAGCGGCCAGAACTGCGGGATCGACTGCCCGCCCTCGACCTGCTGGGGGCTCGCGCCGGACTGCGGGCTCGAGGTGGACGACCCGCCGCACGCGGTCAGCATCAGGCCGGTCGCGGTGAGGGCGGACAGGGTCAGGGCAAGGCGTCGCACGTGAATCTCCATCGGGGGTGTTGACCTAACGATCCGGACCAGTGTGAGGGATCCGGCCGAGCGGATGGTGGGCGGCACGCCGAGCGTGTGACCTGGGTCACCTCAGGGCGTGGCGGAAGTGCCGGTTCCGCCGTACTCGACGGTCTCGAGCGGTTGGTAGCTGGTGGGGTCGACGAAGTCGACGTGGACGTCCGAGCCCTTCGGGTCCGGGATGACGACCATCAGCGCGGGCCTGGGCGTGCCGGGCTGGCCACGGCCCTTGGTGACGGAGAACGACGTGCGGAAGACCAGAGGCTGCCCGCCGTTGTCGTTGCCCAGAGCCGGCAGGTGGGCCAGCGTCGCCTGCTGGGTCGTGGCATCGACCGGCGAGAGCCCCTGGTAGGTCACGCCCTTGGTCTCCAGGGCGCCGGTGAAGCCGGGCGGCAGCTCGGAGTACACGTCCACGGACGACGCCTCGTTGCGGCCGTGGGTGAGCACGAACGCGAGCACCGCGAACCAGCAGATGAGGACGACCGCACCGATGACCAGGTGCACCGGCTTGTAGCCCGCCGGGGCTCCGGTGCGGTGGACGTAGTCAGGAGACAAGCTTGGCGCCTCCGTCGACGTACAGCGTCTGGCCGGTGATGTACGACGCCTCGTCGCTGCACAGGAACGCCGCGGCGGCCGCGATGTCCTCCGGATGGCCGACGCGGCGGACCGGGTTGCGTTCAGCGGCCGCCTTCCGGAACTCCTCCACCGGCATCCCCACACGCGCTGCCGTCGCGTCGGTCATGTCGGTGGCGATGAAGCCCGGGGCGATCGCGTTGGCGGTGACGCCGAAGGGACCGAGCTCGATGCCGAGCGTGCGGACGAAGCCCTGGATCCCCATCTTCGCGGCGGCGTAGTTGGCCTGGCCGCGGTTACCCAGCGCGGAGACGCTGGAGAGGCAGACGACCTTGCCGTACTTCTGCTCGACGAAGTGCCTCTGGGCGGCCCGCGTCATCAGGAAGGCCCCCCGGAGATGAACGGCGATCACGGCGTCCCAGTCGTCATCGGTCATCTTGAACAGCAGGTTGTCGCGGGTCACTCCGGCGTTGTTGACCAGGATGTGGAGCCCGCCCAGCTCGTCGACGACGCGGTCGACGGCGGCCTGCACCGAGGCGGCGTCGCTGACGTCACAGCGGATGCCGACGTGCCGCTGTCCGTCGCCCGTCGCCAGCCCGCCGGCCGCGTCGGCGGCCTGACTCTCGTCGAGGTCGAGGACCGCGACCGAGGCTCCCTCGTCGGCGAACCGGGAGGAGATCCCGAGCCCGATCCCGCGTGCGGCTCCCGTGACGACGGCGATGCGCCCGTCGAAGCGACCCATGTCCTGACTCCTCGCACGGCTCTACTGCGGTCTGTGGGCGAGCACGGCGGCTCGGCCACCGGCCACTGTAGAGGCCCCTGCGAGACGGCCGGTGCGCGGGACTCGGGCGAGCCGCGCACGACGCTCGCCGTACGTGGGACCGTCCCGTAGTCCTGGTCCGCGGGCAGCACTCCGACCTGGGAAGTTGCCAGAAACGTCCGACAACGGTCGACAGCTGTGCCGGGTCAGCGGACCTCTCGGCCGACGGCCTGCTCGGCCTGCGCCCTGAGCCCGTCGAGGCTGTCGGCCGTGGCGAGCACCGCCCGCACCGCCGGGTCGTCCGACTGCGTCAGCGCGACCAGCAGCCGGCCACCGGTCATCCCGGGCACGCGACGCGCTTCGTCGCGATCCTCGGCCTCGAGCCGGTCGCGAAGGACCGAGCGTCGTACGTCGCGCAGCACCGCACGGAGCTCGCGCGAGAAGCGCAGGCCGTCACGCCGGCTGCGTGGCCCGCGCCGGCCGCGGCCGCGGTCCTCGTGGTGATCGTGGTGATCGTGGTGATCGTGGTGATCGTGGTGATGGCCGTGGCCCGGGTGACGATCACGGCGGCGGCGTCCCCGGCCGCGCTCGGGCCGGTCGCCCCAGCCGTCGGCGAGGTCGGCGCCGAGGTTGGCGCGCACCGCCTCACGGACCCGGTCGAGGTCGATCCCGATGGCCTTGAGGGCCTGGCGGTCCTCGTCGTAGCCACCGGCCGGTCGGTCGCGCTCCGAGCGGTCCGGCTCGGGCTCCGCGTCGACGTGGTGCGCCGCCACGAGGTCGCGGGTCGTGTCGAGGTCGAGCCCGTGGTCGCGGAGGGCGGAGTACGCCGCGCCCCGGGGGTTGGCGAGGAGGCCGACCAGCAGGTGGCCGGGGCCGACCTGGCGGTGGCCCATCTCGCGGGCGATGTCCGCCGCCTGGGCGACGGCGATCCTGGACTCGGTGTCGAATCGGTTGGACATGGGTGTGCTCCTTGGTCTGTGGGTCGGCCCTCCCGCGTCAGTCGCGGGAGTGCTTCTGGTGAACCGCCTGGCGGCTGATCTGCAGCACGTCGGCGATCGCCTGCCAGCTCCATCCCTGGTCGCGCGCGTTGTGGACCTGCACCGCCTCGAGGCGGTCGGCCAGCGCGCGAAGGGCGCGGACGGCGGCCAGTCCCCGTTCGGGGTCGTGGCTGGCCGCGCTCTCGGAGAGGCCGGCGGCGTCGTTCACGTGTCAAGTTAACCTGACAACCACGGGTGTGTCAACTTTTCCTGACAGTCAGCTCCCGAGCGCCGCGCGGAGCTGGGCGACGTACTCCCCCGCCTCCCCCTCGGCGTACCTGGTGCGGGGCCAGAAGAACCCCCGCAGGCCGTCGCCCTTGGTCCGGGGTACGACGTGCAGGTGCAGGTGCGGCACCGACTGGCTGACGACGTTGTTCATCGCCACGAAGCTGCCCTGGGCGCCGAGCCCGTCGACCACCGCTCGCGCCAGTCGCTGGGCGGCCTCGAGGAACGGGCCGCGCAGACGAGCCGGCAGGTCCAGCAGGGTCACCACGTGCTCGCGCGGCACGAGCAGCACGTGGCCCTTGAACACCGGCCGGGCATCGAGGAACCCGACGAGATCGGGCTCGTCGAGGACGAGATCGGCGGGCGTCTCACCCGCGATGATCGAGCAGAACAGACAGTCGGCGGCCACGGACCCCACCGTAGGGTGCGTGCCGCCGGTCGGCGCTCACGTGCCGGCGCCGGCACCGCCTCCGCCGGTCGTGAACGACTGCTGTGCCTGGAACGTGCTGTCGTCGTCCTTCGCCACCGGGTCGAACTCGGCACGCGACGACCGGAGCGTCGGCAGGAGGAACCACACTCCCGCACCGATCACGAGCAGCAGCACGACGACGACACCCGCGATGATCAGCATGAGGCCCCTCTCCCTGAGGCTGCTGACCGGAGCGTACGCCGCGGTCCGCAGGAAGCACGGCACTTGCGCAGATCGCGCGCTCGCCGGCAGATGCGGCCAGAGCCGCCCGGGTGACGGGCGGCTCTGGCCGGTGGGTTGTTGATGGGTGGAGCTGGCGGGAATCGAACCCGCGTCCTCGAGCGTCGAACCAGGTCTTCTCCGGGTGGAGTCAGCGATGTCGTCTTCTCAGTCCCGGTGCTCGCGCTGACGCGTCACCGACGGACTCAGTCAGGATGAAGTCCCGGCCGCCCCTCCTGACAGAGAGCGGCCAGCAAGCCTTCTAGATGAGGCCTGGGTCCGGGTCGAAGGCAGTCACCCGGTCAGACCCTTCGGTCACCGCTCAGGCGGCGAGAGCGAAGTTAGTGCGCTTGTTGTCGGCACTTATGGTTTTCCGGCGAACGTTTACGAGATGACGCCGGCTTCTCGACCCGCTTCCCCTGGAACTGGCGTCCCAAGTCGAAACCGATCAGCCCCCTGTTGAGTTGTCAACGCGCAGCCAGTCTAGGGGGAGGAACGTCCGGAGCACGACTCCGATTCCCCGAACAGGCGCACGGCGTTCCGCCAGCAGACGTCGCGCAGCCAGTCGTCGCCGAGGCCGAGCCGAGCCAGACCCGCAAGCTGCTCGGCGTACGGGTAGGGGATGTTGGGGAAGTCCGAGCCGAGCAGGACCTTCGGTTGCAGCTCGCGGAGCCGCGGCACGAGCTCGTGGGGGTACGCCGCGCCGAGCCGGTCGAAGAACGGCGTGAACACCATCGTGGTGTCCACCAGCACCCGTTCGTAGGTCTCGGCCAGCGCGAGGAACTCGGCGTACTCCGGGGCACCGAGGTGGGCGATCACCAGCGCGAGCCCCGGGTGGGACGCGAGCAGGTCGGCCACCGGCCCGGGCCCCGTGTACGGCGTGCCCACCGGTCCGGACCCCGCGTGCACGACGACCGGGATGCCGGCGTCCTCGAGCACTCCCCAGACCTCGCCGAGCAACGGGTCGCGGACATCGAAGCCGCCCACCTGGACGTGCACCTTGAAGATCTCGGCACCCGCCTCGAGCCGTTGGACGACGTACGACGCGGCGTCCGGCTCCGGGTAGAACGTCGCGCTGCGCAGGCAGCCCGGCGTCCGGTCGGCGAACCCGAAGGACCAGTCGTTGAGGAACTCCGCCATGCCCGGCCTATGGGCGTACGACAGCGCGGAGAACCGGCGGACGCCGAAGCCGCGCAGCGTCGCGACCAGCTCCTCGTCGGGCCCGCGGTATTCCAGGGGCCAGGTGCTGCCGATCAGCGGCCCGGCGGTGTCGAACTGCCGGCGCACCTTGGCCATCACCCGCGGCGGCAGGAAGTGGGTGTGCACGTCGAACAGCCCGGGGATCCCGAGACCCTTCGCGAACGCCACCGGGTCGAGACCCGGCATCAGTCGCCCATCAGTCGGGAAGGCCCTTGAGCCGGCGACCGACCGCCTGCTCCTTCTCGCGGTTGGCCTGGCGCTCGGCGAGGGCATGGCGCTTGTCGTACGACTTCTTGCCCTTGGCCAGCCCGATCTCGACCTTGGCGCGACCGTCCTTGAAGTACAGCGAGAGCGGCACCAGCGTGTAGCCCTTGTCGCCGATCTTGCGCTCGATCTTGTCGATCTCGGAGCGGTTGAGCAGGAGCTTGCGCCGGCGCCGGGCGGAGTGGTTGGTCCAGGTGCCCTGGGTGTACTCGGGGATGTGGACGCCGTGCAGCCACACCTCGTGGCCGTCGACCTCGGCGAACCCGTCGACCAGCGTGGCCCGTCCCTGCCGCAGCGACTTCACCTCGGTGCCCATGAGCACGAGCCCGGCCTCCCACGTGTCCTCCACGTGGTAGTCGTGCCGCGCCTTGCGGTTCTGCGCGACGACCTTGCGCCCCTGCTCCTTCGGCATCCCACCATTCTCCCAGGGAGCGTCAACCGGGTTCGGTCGGGTCGACGATCAGCCGAACCAGGGCGTCGGGTTCACGGCCCTGCCGTTGACCAGCACGGTGAAGTGCGTGTGGCACCCGGTCGACCAGCCCGTCGTACCGACCAGCCCGACGACCTGGCCGCGCGTGACGCGCTGTCCGACGTGGCTGCGGTAGGCCGACAGGTGGTTGTAGATGACCGTGACGTTGTTGCCGTTGATCTGGCCGAGGTTGAGGTAGAGGCGGTTGCCCCAGATCGAGGAGTAGTACTCCGACATCACCGTGCCGTTGGCCACCGCGAACAGCGGCGCGCCGCAGGGGGCGCCGAAGTCGTCGCCGTCGTGCAGACCCCAGTAGTGGTAGATCGGGTGGATGCGCCAGCCGTACGGCGAGGTGATCGGGCCGTTCACCGGCCGCATCAGCAGCCCGCCGGTGTCGCCGTGGTACCCGCCACCGCGACGCTGCTCGCGGGCGATGGCCGCCTGGATCAGGCGCTGGATGCGGGCGTCGTGCCGCTTGGCACGGGCCAGCAACGCCTTGTCGTGTGCGCGCGCCTTGCGGGCCAGCGCCCACGCGTGCTTCTTGGCCCTCACGTTCTTCGCCACGCGCTTCTTGGCCTCGAGCGCCTGCGCCTTGTAGCGGCGCTTGAGCTCGAGGTTGGCCGCTGCCTGCGCCTTCTTCCGGGCGACCTGGGCGGCGGCCTTGGCCCGCTCGTCGGTCTGCACCTGCAGCAGCACCTGCGAGGCCCTGAGGCTGTCGAGGATCTGGTCCTGCGAGTCGAGGACCAGGCTGTTGTTGGCCTGCTTGGAGGTCAGGTCGTCCGGGGTGCTCGAGCCGAGCAGCGAGATGAAGCCCATCAGCTGGGGGTCGCCGTCCTCGTAGAACGAGGTGACCGTGTGGACCAGCCGCTCGCGCTGCCGGGCCACGGAGCGTCGTTCGCGCTCGAGATTGGTCCGGGCCCGGTCGAGCCGGGCCTTGGCGAGGTCGAGCTGGTGCCGGATCCTGGTCAGCCGGTCGCGGGCGGCCTGCACGTGGGCGCGGGCGACCTGGAAGTCGTGCCGCGCCGCTCGGAGGTCGGCCTTGGACCGGCTCAGAGCGACGTACGCGTGCCGGGTCTCCTTGCTGGACTCGTCGAGGTCCGCCTGCGCGTGCCTCACGGAGTGCTGGGCCTGCGAGTGCTGATGACGCAGGTGCTTGATGTCCGCCCAGGCGTGCGACGAACCGAGCGGAGTCGACATCACGCCCACGCCCAGGGCGCCCGCCGTGACGGCGACGACCAGGCGCTGGCGTGCGGTGACGGGGAAGAGTCGCACCGTTGAGCCTTCGCTTTTCGGGGAAGCGGCCACCAGGACGCTAACCGACGCGGCTCACACTTTGAGGTATTTACGCGTCAGCACGAGTGTCGGGATCAGGGTCAGCAGCGGACCCATGATCGCGATCACGACCAGAGCGAGCAGGTAGTCGTGGGTGCCGACCCAGGGAATGAAGCTGAGGTCGTTGGCGAGCTGGCGTTTCACCGCGAGCTCCATGAACGCCCACAGCGCCAACGCCGCGAGGGCCACGCCGAGAACCGCGGTGACCACCCCCTCGAGCAGGAACGGCAGCGCGATGTAGAGCGTCGACGCTCCGACGAGTCGCATGATCCCGATCTCTCGCCGTCGTGCGAACGCCGCGAGGCGGATGGTGTTGGCGACCAGCAGCAGGGCCGCGATCACCAGCACGAGGGCGGTGCCGGCGGAGCCCCACTTCAGCCGGGAGATCGTGCTGAAGATCGGTTTCAGCACCTTGTGCACGTCCTGGACCCGGGAGACCCCGTCGAGACCGACCACGGCACTCTCGACGTCGCGGAACTGGTTGGGGTCCTTGAGCGTGATCCAGATCGACTCGGGCATGTCGTTGGCGGTGATCGGCGAGTTCGGCCCGTCGTACTTGCCGGGGAACTGCTCCTTGAGCTTGTCGAACGCCTGCTGCTTGGACTGGGTGTAGGAGCTGTCCACCTGGCTGTTGGCGTCGACGACCTGCTGGATGGCGGCCTTCTGCGCGTCGGTGACCTCGCCGGTGCACGCCGGGTTGCCGTCGTGGGCGCTGCACAGGAAGACGGTGACGGTCAGCTGGCTGCCCCACCGGTCGGCGACCTTGGCGGCCTCCTGGTTGAGCAGCACACCGAGTCCGACCAGGGTCAACGAGACGAACAGGGTGAGGATCACGGCGATGTGCATCGAGAGGTTGCGACGCAGGCCGTTGCCAAGCTCGGTGAAGACGTAACGCAGCTGCATGGAAGGTTCTCTCCGGAGTCGTGCTACTCGTCGGGGGTCGGGTGGGCGACTCGTCAGTGCTGGAAGCCGTACACGCCCTGCGCCTGGTCTCGGATCAGGGTGCCCTCGGACAGCTCGATGACGCGCTTGCGCATCTGGTCGACCACGCCGGCGTCGTGGGTCGCCATCACCACGGTGGTGCCCGTGCGGTTGATCCGGTCGAGCAGCTTCATGATGCCCACGGACGTGGCCGGGTCCAGGTTTCCGGTCGGCTCGTCGGCGATCAGGATCATCGGCCGGTTGACGAACGCGCGGGCGATCGCGACCCGCTGCTGCTCGCCGCCGGAGAGCTCGTCGGGCATCCGGTCACCCTTGCCGTCGAGTCCGACCAGCTCCAGGGTCTCGGGGACGGTACGACGGATCTCGCTGCGCGACTTGCCGATCACCTGCAGGGCGAACGCGACGTTCTCCGACACCGTCTTGTTGGGGAGCAGCCGGAAGTCCTGGAAGACGGTGCCGATCTGGCGGCGCAGCCTCGGCACCTTCCACCCGGCCAGCCGGTTGATCTCCTTGCCGGCGACGTAGACCCGCCCCTTCGTGCACCGGGTCTCGCGCAGCACCAGCCGGAGCGCGGTCGACTTGCCGGATCCCGAGGTCCCGACCAGGAAGACGAACTCGCCCTTCTCGATGTCGATCGAGACGTTGTCGAGCGCCGGGTGGGTGCCACCGGGGTAGGTCTTGGTGACCTTTTCGAAGCGAATCACTGAAGGGAGGTTAGCCGAGTCGACCAACGGTCCGGGCATCGGCGCGGCGCGCCACGTCAGCCGATCGGCCACCGTGCAACCGAGCCCGCGCCCCGTGCGTGTCCATTGCGATGGGGAGGAGCGAGCCGGCGCAGTCCGGGACGGAGGACGTTGGCGGCAGCCGAGGACACCGTCGGGACGGACCAGCACGCGCCGGGCTCCCGTTCGTCGACGACCTGATGGCCGGTCGCCGAGCTCCGACGGCGCGGGATCGGACCGCTAGCTCGCGGCGGTCTTCTCGGCGCCCATCCGCCACCGGATGCCGGCCTCGAGGAAGCCGTCGATGTCGCCGTCGAAGACGGCCTGGGGGTTGCCGACCTCGTACTCGGTGCGCAGGTCCTTGACCATCTGGTACGGGTTCAGCACATAGCTGCGCATCTGGTCACCCCAGCTGGCCTGCACGTCGCCGCGCAGCGCGTCCAGCTCGGCGCGCTCCTCGGCCTTCTTCACCGCGAGCAGCTTGGCCTTGAGGATCACCATCGCGCTGGCCTTGTTCTGCAGCTGCGACTTCTCGTTCTGACAGGAGACCACGATCCCGGTCGGGATGTGGGTGAGCCGGACCGCGGAGTCGGTGGTGTTCACGCTCTGGCCGCCGGGGCCGCTGGACCGGTAGACGTCGACCCGGATCTCCTCCTCGGGGATCTCGATCTCGTCGGTCTGCTCCAGCACCGGGACCACCTCGACCGCGGCGAACGACGTCTGCCGGCGGCCCTGGTTGTCGAACGGGCTGATCCGCACCAGCCGGTGGGTGCCGGCCTCGACGCTGAGCGTGCCGTAGGCGTACGGCGCGTGGATGGCGAAGGTGGCCGACTTCAGGCCGGCCTCCTCGGCGTACGACGTGTCGAAGACCTCGACGGGGTACTTGTTGCGCTCCGCCCAGCGCGTGTACATGCGCATCAGCATCTCGGCGAAGTCGGCGGCGTCGACGCCACCGGCGCCGGACCGGATCGTGAGCAGCGCCTCGCGCTCGTCGTACTCGCCGGAGAGGAGCGTGCGCACCTCGAGCGCCTCCACGGCTGCGTGGATCCTGCCGAGCTCGGCCTCGGCGTCGGCCAGCGCGCTCGCGTCGTTCTCCTCCTGGGAGAGCTGCACCATGATCTCGACGTCGTCGATGCGGCCCTCGAGCTCGGTGAAGCGGTCGAGCTGGCCCTGGAGGGCCGAGAGCCGACCGGTGACGCGGGTGGCGTTGTCCTGGTCGTCCCACAGGTCGGGGGCCGCGACCTGCTCGCCGAGGTCGGCGATCTCGGCGCGCATGTGGTCCGGATCGAGCACCTGGCCGATGGTCCTCATCGTCGCGCGGAGCTGCTTGAGCTCCACGTCGAAATCGATACCGGCCACGAGGAGCAAGGTTACGGCACCCCTCGTGGCCGGTTCGCATCGCCGGATCGACGTCCCTGCACTAGCCCTCGCAGTAGACCTCCGGCGTCCCGACGGCCCCCAGTCCGTCGAGCCCGTCGACCAGCGAGACGGTGTCGAAGCGCACCTTGAGCGGCGGCGTGGTGAACGTGAACGAGTTCGCCTGCGACTCCCCGAGCGCGAAGGTGTGGTCGTACCACGGGACCCCGTCGGCGGAGGCCTGCACCGAGGCCTGGCTGCCGCTCTCGGAGTCGTCCGAGATGCCGAAGGTCCCTCGGAACCTGGTGCACCGGTGGTCGAGGTTGAACTCGATGGACTGCGTCGCCGGCGGGTCGTAGTACAGGTAGGCCTCGATCGACGACGGGAAGGTGACGCCGTCGAACGACACGGAGGACACCGGGTAGAGGTAGTCCTGGTTCACCGCGGGGATGCTGGTCAGCGTCGTCCACTTGAACACGTCGACGACCACCTTGTCGCTCACCCCGCGCCGGTGGTTCTTGCTGGCCGGCATCACCACGCGGTAGAAGTGCCGGCGGTTGACCGTGGGCGCGTCGTACGTCGTGTAGGTGCCGTCGCGGCGGACCAGCGCGTCGCGCTGGTCCTTCCAGGCCGTGCTGCCGGCCAGGCGCTCCTGGAGCGTGACCAGCTTGCCGGCGGCCGCCCTCGCGACCTTGCCGTGGAACCACGCCTTCTTCCCGGCCGTCACCGTGGCCTTGTTCGCGTGGATGCTGACCGTCCAGTGCGGCTTCGCCGCCTGCGCCGGGCCCGGGACCGTCAGGGCGGCCCCGCCGAGCGCGATCGCCACGGCCACGGTGCGGATGATCGTGCGCATCCCTGTGAACCTCCTCATCGCGTGCACAGCGCGCTCGCGTTGCCGAAGGCGCCGAGCCCGAACGGGCCACCGGTGCTGGTCGAGGTCGACTCGAGCCGCAGCTTGAGCGGGTTGTCGGCCAACGAGACGGTCTTCGTCTCGTGCTGGCCGACATCGAAGGTGTGGGTGTAGATCGGGGTGCCGTCGGCGAGCACGTTGACCTCGGCCTGGCCGCCCGTGGACGAGAGGTCGGAGATCCCGAACACGGCCTGCAGCTTCGTGCAGTCGTGGTTCACGTTGTACTCGACGTGCGTGGTGCCCGAGTAGCGCGAGAAGACGGAGTTCTTGTACGCCTTGCCGTTGATGTTGACGGTGCCGGTGTCCATGCCCTGGCCGTTGACCGAGATGAGGTCGACCAGGTGGGTCCACCCGTAGACCTTGACCTTCACGGTGGGGCTGATCCCCTTCGAGTGCTTCGAGGTCGCGGGCATGACGACCCGGTAGGCGTGGGTGAAGTTGCTGCTCGGGGTGTCGCTGACGCGGTAGCTGCCGTCCTGCTGCACCCGGACCTTCTTCTGGTCGGCCCAGGGCTTCCCCGGCCTGAACTTCTCCTGCAAGACGACCTTGTCGCCCGCGGCAGCGCCGTGGGGCCGGACCTTTCCGGTGAACACGACCTTCTTGCCGGCGACGACCTGGACCTTGCTGGCCTTGATGCCGACCAGCCAGGTGGACCCCGCGTGCGCGGCCGTCAGCGGCAGCATCGCGAGTCCGAGTGCCATCGCGCCTGTGGCGGCGAGCTTGCGCATCGGTTTCTCCTTGTTCCGGGACCACTCGGTGGGGGTCCGTCGGATGGTCCGATGCACCTGCGGCTGGATCGGTTCGGTCGGGGACGCTGTTCCATCCCGATTTCTGGGGATCCGCGCGACTCGGCCACGCGGAACCGCAATTCTTTACCCGACAGCGGGTGCGCGACGCTCTAGTCTGTGACTTCTTCCCCCCTGTTGAGCTGCAGTTGGCAACCACCCGGAGGAGGGTCGGATGGCGGGCAAGCACCGCAGGGTCGTCCAGGTACACGGTGATGACACCTACGAGCGCATCTGGGACCTGGTCCGTCTCGGGGCGGTGGTGAGCGTCGAGTTCGTGCTGTCGGACGACCGTCAGATGCTCGCCACGACGACGATCGTCGACGACCACGGAGTCACGGTCGACCAGACCGTCGTCGAGGTCTGAGCTCAGCCGCGCTACTCGTCCACACCCACCGTCGCCGCGCTCCTGGCGCCGACGTCGGCGTGCTCGGGTGAGCCCGGCAGGTGCAGCGGCAGGTGGAGCGGAGCGTGCACCTCGACGAGGACGCGCCGCGCGGTGGAGTCGACCGACACGGTGGCGGTCAGGCCCGGGTAGCGGGCGAACGCGCCGACGCGACGGAGGTAGCCGAACACCGCTGCCCGCGCGACATCGGCGTCGAGGTGCAGGTCGGCGTCGAGGCCCTCGCCGTACGCCTCGTCCCCGGACGCGCCGGCGTCGGCCGCGGTGAGGGCGGCCCCGTCGGCGAGGGTGTCGAGGCTCTGCCGCTGGAGGTACGCCGCGGAGGCGTCGGTGACGACCGCCGCCATCATCAGCAGCACCACGGCGAACCCCACGACCAGCAGCGTCACGGTGCCCCGCTCACTCCGGTGCCTGGCCACCACCGACCTCCTGGAACTGCCCGATCGGCACCGTCTGGGTCGCGTCGAGCGCGAAGCTCGGGCGGTTGCCTCCCAGCGCGCTCGGCATCATCGGCAGCACGACCCGTGAGTGCACCGAGACCGTGATCACGGAGGTGCCCTGGTGACAGTCGGAGGGGTACGGCGTACAGGTCACCCGCACCGCGGGCGCCACCCCGTCCACGCCCTGGTCGTCGAGGGCGACCCTCGCCGCGGTCCGCGCTCGCGCAAGCCCGGTCGAGTCGTCCGGGGCCAGCGCGTACGCGCGTGCGGCCGCGCGGGTGGCTGCCGTGACTCCGAAGGCGCCCCGCTGCACCTGGAAGACCGACATCACGATCCAGAGCACGGGCAGCACCAGGAGGATCCCGAGCCACGCGAGCTCGACCAGCGCGCTGCCTCGCTCGTCGCGTCGGCTCATGGCTGCTCCTCGACGGCGTGCCCCGACACGTCGAGCGAGACGGCAGGACCACCGATGCCGAGCGCCGGCACGACGACGTGGACGGTCACCTCCACGGCCGGTGCGCCGTCGATGGTCACCTCGCGAGCCGTGACGCCACGGGCGTAGCGGCCGGCGAGCGCGCCCTCGATCTGCCGCCGGGTGCGCGCCGCTCCGTCGGCGGGGCCGCGGTCGAAGGTCGCGGCGTACCTCGCTCCCTCGGAGGCGGCGGCGGTGAGGGTGTTCCGGACCAACAGCACCAGGGCGACCTGGAGCACGCCGAGGAAGACCGGGACCAGGATGACGAGCACCAGCACGAAGTCGGCGACCGCGGCCCCGCGCTGGCCGCGCCCGTGCTGGCCCGGTCCGGCAGACACGACTCAGTGCACGCTGTCGAGAGCGGTCGTGAGCATGTCGGTGAGCTGCGGCTTGGCCAGCGAGTACAGCGCTCCGACCAGCCCCGCGGTCATCACCGTGACCAGCACCCAGCCCGGCACGTCGCCTCGCTCGTCACGCGGCACGGTGAGGTGGAGCAGGAGGCGGACCAGAAGGCGGGTGAGCGGGTTCATCGTTCCTCTTCTCTGCTGGTGAGGCGGTCAGGGGGTCGTCAGCTGGAGGCCGATCACGCCGGGCCAGAAGGCGACCAGCACGGTCACCGGAAGGATCAGGAACACGACCGGGACCATCATCAGGATCTCCTTCCGGGCGGCGACCTCGATCAGCTCTCGGCGTCCGGCCTCGCGGACGTCGGCTGCCTGGGCATGCAGCACGTCGGCCAGCGGGGTGCCGCGTTCGACGGCTACGGCCACCCCTTGGGCGAAGCGCGCGACGGACGGGATCCCGGTGGTGGCGGCCATCCGGTCGAAGGCCTGGGCCACCGGCTCACCGGTACGGACGGCGGCGAGCACGGAGGCGAGGTCACGCGAGAGCTCTCCGCCGCAACGACGCACGACACGGTCGAGCGCCGCGACCGGGCTCTCGCCCGCGGCGACGGCGAGCGCGAGCAGCTCGGCCAGCACCGGGAACTCGGCGAGCACCTTGCGCTCACGCGCCGTGACCTGGGAGCCCAGGTAGGTGTCGCGGGCGAGGACGCCGACCGCGAACCCGGTGGCGCACAGGAGCAGCGAGCCGACGGTGTCACCATGACCACCGAACGTGGTGAGGAGGCTGTACGCCGCCACCACCGCGAACCCGCCGACACCCCAGAGCACCTGTTCGACCCGGAAGTCGTGCACCGTGGTGTCCAGCCCGGCTCGCGTGAGGCGGCGTCGGACGGACGCGGCGCCGCCGAGGATCCGCTCGACGCCGTCGGCGGCCGCTCGGAGCACCGGACCGAACACCCCCGCCGCAGCGGACACCGGCGACGACGTGGGCTCGTCCCTACGCGCCGGGCGCCCCATCCGCGGGACATCACGGACGTACGGAAGGACCCGCAGGGCGAGCGTGGCTCGGTGGAGGGCCCGCAGCCGGGCGAGGACCAGCACCAGCCCGACCCCGGCGGTGCCACCGAGCAGAACGCCGGCGAGGAGCGGACTCACGACAGGATCCGGCGGTCTTGTGGCAGTCGACCGATGCGCATCATCAGCCGGTACGCGACGAGGCAGGTGCTCGCGGCGAACAGCAGCACCATCGTGCCGGCGGGCGAGGCGTAGCGCCGGACCACGCTGGGCTGGAAGCTCATCATCAGCAGGACCAGCCAGGGTGCGGCCACCGCCAGGCGGGCGCCGTTCACGGTCCAGGCCTGGCGGGCCTCGAGCTCGGAGCGGGTGCGCGCCTCGTCGCGGAGGTATCCCGAGAGGTTGCGGAGCAGCCGGCCGAGCTCCCCGCCGCCCACCTCGCGAGCGACGCGCAGCCCCTCGACCACGCGGTCGCCGACGGGGTCGGCGAGGCGGTGCTTGAGGCGGTCGAGGCACTCGCCGAACCGCCCGGTCACCTGGTAGTCGAGTGCGAACGCCGCGAACGACGAACGCAGCGGTTCCGGGCCGCGCACCGACAGCTGGGCGAGGGCGTCCGGCAGCGACAGGCCCGCGCGAACGGCGCTGGCGAGGTTGTCGACGGCTTCGGGCCAGACCTCGGCGAAGTCGCGTCGGCGCCGTCGCGCCCGCCCCGCCACGACCACGACCGGGAGATAGGCACCCATCGCACCGAACAACAGCGCCACCGGCGGGGTACGCGTCATCACCTGCAGCAGCAGCGTCGTCGAGCAGCCGGTGACCAGGCAGAGCACGAGGAACGCCGACGACGACACGTGGCCGAGCCCGGCTCCCGCCAGCAGCCCGGCGACGCGCGAGCGGTGGCGGCGTACCCGGGGTGCGGAACGCGGCACGGCGAAGACGGACCAGATCAGCAGCAGGCCGACACCGAGGCCGAGGCCCACGAGCACACCCATCAGTCGGTCCCCCGCAGAACGGCGTGGACATCGATGCCGACCCGCTCGAAGCTGCCCGGACGAGGCGGCATCCCCCCGGCACGCCGTAGGTCTCCCGAGCGGCGCTCGAAGATCGGCTCGATCTCGATCACGTCGTGCTCCACCCGGCCCGGCACGCCGACGATCTCGTTGACGCGGCGCACGCCGTGCTGGTCGATGCCGAGGTGGACGACGAGATCGACGCTGGCCGCCACCGTCGGGACCACGAAGCGAGCCGAGACGTTCTCTCCGGCCAGCAGCGGCAGCGTGCACGTCTTGACCAGGGCCTCGCGTGCGGAGTTCGCGTGCAGGGTGCACATGCCGGGGACTCCGGCGTTGAGCGCGAGCAACAGGTCGAGGCACTCCTCGGCACGGACCTCGCCGACGAGGATCCGGCTCGGCCGCATGCGGAGGCTCTCCTTCACCAGATCGCGCAGCCTGATCTCGCCGGTGCCCTCCAGCCCGCTCTGCCGAGTCTGCATCGCGACCCAGTCGGGATGCGGGAAGCGCAGCTCGAAGACCTCCTCGGCACTGACCACCCGGTCGCCACCGGGGATCGCGGCAGCAAGGCAGTTCAGGAAGGTGGTCTTGCCGGCCTGCGTGCCGCCCGCGACCAGGATGTTGAGCCCGGCCCGCACCGAGGCCTCGAGGAACGACGCGGCCGGGGTCGTCAGTGTCCCGAGCTCGACCAGCTCGGGGAGCCGAGCGGCGGTGAGGATGAACTTGCGGATGTTCACCGCGGTCCACCCGCGACTGATCCCCTCGAGCACCACATGGAGGCGATGACCCTCGGGGAGCATCGCGTCGACGAACGGCCGGGAGATGTCGATCCGCCGGCCCGACGCCTTGAGCATCCGCTCGACCAGCTCCTGCACCAGGGCGCGGGTGAGCATCAGGTTGGTCAGCTCGTGCCGGCCGCACCGTGCCACGAAGACGCGCGAGGGGTCGTTGATCCAGATCTCCTCAACGGTGGGGTCGTCCAGGAACTGCTGGAGCGGGCCGAAACCGGCCACCCGGGCGACCAGCTCGCCGACCATCGAGTCGACGTCGCTGACCGGAGCGACGACCCCGGTCAGGCTGAGCTCGTCGTGGGCGCGGACCACGGCCTCGGCCAGGCGGCGTACGACGAGCGCGTCGCGCTGCGGGTCGACACCGTCGCGACGCACGGCAGCACGCACCTGCTGGTCGAGCGACTCGACCAGCTCTGCATGCGCCTCCGCGGCCAGAACTGCCACCGGCGATCCCTCTCCCGAGTAAGAGATCCGTGACCGCAACCTACGACCGAGGACCCGTGCTCGGGAAGAGGTCTGCCCGGATCTGTGGAACCCAGCCAGGCCGACCAGGGCGGGCCGCACCGCGAGAACTCCCCGTCAACCAGCTCGGGGCCGGCCCACGAAGTCCACCGGATCCTGGATGCGGCGACGTGACGCGTCGGTGACGCATCGGTGCGCAGCCTGGCTTCCGAGGCAGGCGAGGCAGGACGGGGAGATGGCTGTGCCCGTGACACCGGCC
>Ga0070684_100000940_pt1 | contig 20731 bp, 16 predicted proteins | sample KBSC723LmetaG_FD_65653 | JGI IMG/M metagenome (GOLD analysis project Ga0070684, IMG submission 65653) | Corn rhizosphere microbial communities from Kellogg Biological Station, Michigan, USA - KBS C7.2-3L metaG | ecosystem: Host-associated > Plants > Roots > Rhizosphere ...
GGTCGCAGGTCAATCGCCACTCGCTTTACGAGAAGACTCTGATTCGTCGCGGAGCCACCGTAGGCGCCAATGCGACGATCGTCTGCGGAATCACGCTGGGACGGTATTCGTTCATCGCCGCCGGCGCGGTGGTGGCCCGCGACGTGCCCGATTACGCGCTGATGGTAGGCAATCCCGCGCATCGTGTGGGCTGGATGAGCCGCCACGGCCATCGCCTCGACCTTCCCGGCGAGGACGGCGTAATGGCGTGCCCCGAAAGCGGCTACCGCTACAAGGAAGTTCAACCGGGCGTGGTCCGCTGCCTCGACCTCGACGAAGAAGCTCCGCTGCCTGCGAATTTGAGCAAAGGCAGCAAGTCCTATGACGAGTTCAAGATGGATGGGGCCGTTCGTAGTTCGTAGTTCGCAGTTCGCAGTTCACGGAGCGCAGTTTCCACTTGTCGCCTGTCCGTTCCCCGACCGCGCATTCTGATCTCAGATCGCGTATCGCGACCCTGTAACTGCGAACTACGAACTGTGAACTCGCTTCCGCTACACCCATCCGCCATCCACCACATAGCTCTGATTCGTAATCGCGCTCGAATCATCGGCTGCGAGAAACAGCACCAGGCGCGCGACGTCTTCGGGCAGAATGTCGCGCTTGAGCGCCTGCGCGGCCATGATCTCCGCCTTGTACTCCGGCGTATACACCAGCCGCTTTTGTTTCTCGGTGGCAATTGCCCCAGGCAACACCGCGTTCACGCGAATGCCCGCCGAACCCAGTTCGTGCGCCAGGGTCCGCGTCATGCCGACGATCGCGGCCTTTGCCGCCACGTAGATCGGGATCCCCGTGGATGGAATCATCCACGAAATGGAGCTCATGTTCACGATCGATCCGCGGCCGGCCTGCTTCATCGCGGGCAGCACAGCCTGCGTGCAGAAGAAGTAGTGCTTCAGGTTCAGCGCCACGCAGCGGTCAAAGAAATCCGGCGTCACATCTTCGATGGCGTGGCGCTGATCGTTGCCGGCATTGTTCACCAGCACATCGACGGTGCCCACCGCGGCCAGCACGCGGCTTACACTCTCGCGCAGCGCAGCTGCGTCGGTCAGGTCGCAATGCAGATACAACGGCGCAGTGCAGCCGGCCACCGAGAGCTCGTTGCGCAGCGCGATGGCCGCCTCGTCCTGCACATCGAAGAATGCGACGCGTGCTCCCTGGTGCGCGAAAGCCCTCACCAGCGACTCGCCGATACCCGTTGCTCCGCCGGTGATCAGCACCACCCGATCCTGCAGGCTGGGGTACCGTGCGTATCTTGCATCCGCCATGGGTCTGCGCTCCTCCTCGTCGCGGACGCATCGTGAGCCTGTTGTGACCGCGATTCGACTCACTATACAATCCGCGGCCGGGGTGTACCCGGCGAACCGGGTCGCACACCTGTTGCGCACAAGTCGTCTGCTGCTATGATGGCTCGTCCCCCGAAAGCGATATGGATCGATACGTGTCGATGAATACACCGCGCTTCGCGGATGAATCGTGCGTGAACAGCGTTCTGCTCGAGGTATGCGCTACTTCAGTGGGGTCCGCGCGCGCAGCGGAACGCGGGGGCGCCGACCGCATTGAACTCTGCTCCAACCTGGCCGTTGGCGGCCTCACCCCGGATCCTGCGCTGCTGGCTTCGGTGCTCGAAGCCATCTCCATCCCCGTGCACGTGCTCATCCGCCCGCGTGCCGGCGATTTCGTCTACACCCCGGCGGAATTCGAGAGTATGTGCCGCGAGATTGAGCAGGCCAAATCCGCCGGAGCTGCTGGAGTGGTCATCGGCATTCTGCTGCCCGACGGGCGCATCGATGTGCCGCGGACACGCACTCTGGCGCAAATCGCCCGTCCCCTGCGTGTTACGTTTCACCGCGCATTCGACGAAACGCCGGACCTGTTCGAGGCGCTCGAAGATGTGATTCGCGGCGGAGCCGACATTCTGCTCACGTCAGGAGGCGCGCCCGATATCGTCAGCGGCTCGGCTGCGATTTCGAGGCTCCGCACGCAGGCCGGCGCGCGCCTGCAGATCATGGCCGGGGGCGGGCTCAACGTTGGTAACCTCGCCGATTTTGTCCGCAGCACTGGGGTCTTGTGCCTGCACGGCTCGTTCCGCCGTGAGTCCGGTTTGCCACGCCGCGGCGCCGATCGGATTGAGCAGCGCGTGCGCGAAGCTGCGCAACTGCTGCGGACTGCATTCTCCGAGGCAGCCGAGCCGCAGCCCGTTCACTGAACAGATTGGCGTTGCCACACAATGATAGAGTTGTGGCGTCGCGCGGAACGCCCGGCCTGCATGCGTGTTTGAGCGGCGGCCGCGCCCTGAGGAGACTTCCCTGTTGCCTATCCCTCAAGCATTTCTGCGCGCAATAACCATCACGTTCGCTGCGGTCATCGCCACCGCGGCGGCGGCCCAGCCGCACAAGGCGAAAGCCGCGCCTGCCGTTGCCCACCCGATTGAACACGACCTGCTCGAGATCGACATTCCGCATCTGCAGGACCTCTACCGCGCGCACAAGTATTCGGTGACAGACGTCGTGAACTGGTACCTCGCGCGCATCCGCGGCTACAACGGCGTCTACGGCGCCCTCGAGGACATCGACGCAAAGGGCGCGCTCGAAACCGCCGCCCGCGAAGACGCGGAATTCAAGACCTCCGGCCCATCAGCCATAGACGGCGCTCTGTGGGGCGTGCCCATCGTCATCAAGGAAAACACCAGCATCAAGGGCCTCATCACCAGCGACGGCTGGAAAGGCTATGTGCTGCCCGGGCATGAGCTCGTCGCGCCCCGCGATGCCACCATCGTTGCCCACCTGCGCGCCGCCGGCGCCGTCATTCTGGGCAAGACCAACATGCCCGATTTCGCCGCCAGCGACACCAACCGCAGCACCGCGTTCGGGCGGACCGGCAACGCGTACGACGTGCGCTTCAGCCCCGGCGGGTCGTCCGGCGGCACCGTCACCGCGGTGACCGCGAACATGGCCATGCTGGGCAACGGCACGGATACGGGCAACTCCATCCGCATGCCCGCGGCGACGAGCGCGGTGGTAGGTGTGTTTCCCACGCGCGGGCTGGTCAGCACCGCGGGCATTGCGCCGCTCGACTGGCTGCTCGACAACACCGGTCCCATCGCGCGCAACGTGACCGACGCGGCCATCGCGCTCACGGTGATGGCGGGCTCCCCAGCGAGCCCCGACCCGCTCGATGCGCGCACCGCGGAATCCAAAGAAGCCCAGCCCGGCCCCTACACGCAGTACCTCAAGCCCGACGCGCTCAAAGGCAAGCGCTTTGGCGTCCCCGCGTTTATCCTCGCCGGCGCCGGCATTCCGTTTCAGGGCATACCCGCGGATGAATCCCCGGATCAGGCCGCGCGCGATCGCGCCTCCGCCGTCATCCCGCTGCAGCCCGAGACGCGGGCCGCCTTCATGAAAGCCGTGGAAGCCCTGCGCGCGGCGGGAGCGACCGTGGTGTTCGACGAATCGATTCTTCCCGACAGCTTCGCGGACACCGTCTCCCGCGTCGGCACTCTTCCCTACCTTCGCGAAGGCACCGAGAACTTTCTCGCGCACTATGGGCCGGCGCAGTATCACTCGGCCGGGGAGTACGAGCGCGCTGTCGGCCATCCCCTTCCGCCCACCATCATCGGAGGCGGCAAGCCGGGCACGCTTTCGGTCGATCCCCGGCCCGTTGTCCAGCAACAGCAGTTCGAAGGCAATCCGCAGGCCGAGGCCGACGTGCTCGCCCCGCGCCGCCGCGCCCTCGAGCAATACGACCAGACCCTCGATCGCATGCACCTGGATGGCTACGTCTACCCCGCCATCCAGATGCCTCCGCCCGACGAGACCATGCCGCAGGATGGCGAAATTTCTGGCGGCCCGCACAGCGACACCAGTTGGGTCAACATGATCGGCGTCCCCGCGGTGGTCGTCCCCGCAGGGTTCTACGCGAACGGGCTGCCGTTCGGGCTGGAAATTTCCGCGCGCCGATGGCATGACGGCGATCTGTTGGGATGGGCGTACGCCTTTGAGCAGGCGACCCACCTGCGCAGGCCGCCCGTGCTGGTCGAAAAAGGTTTGACCCGCGTCGTCTCTGCGCGCGAAGAACGCTAAGCCATGCTGAAGCCGCTGCGCGTCAGCGGCAGCGTGCGGATCCGCTTGCCCGTGGCCGCGAACACCGCATTCACAATGGCCGGAAGCACCGCGGGCAGCACCGGCTCGCCCAACCCCGTAGGCGCGTTGTCGGTGATGCGCCACGAAATGTGCATCTGCGGCGTGTGCTGGATCCGCGGCCAGTGGTACTGCGAGTAGTTCGTCTGCTCGGCCCGTCCATTCGCCAGTGTGACTTCGACCATCATGTGGCCCATGCCTTCAAGAATTCCCCCCTCCGCCTGAGCGCGCGCGCCAGAGGGATTGATAATCTGGCGGCCGACATCCGTGACCATCCACACCTGGTGCACCCGGATGCGATTCTGATCATCGACACTGACCTCAGCCACATCAGCCGAGTAGCCCATGTGGCAGGCATGTGCCGCAATCCCCATGCCACGCCCGGGTATGCGCGGACGATTGCGCCAATTCGATTCTTCCGCCACCTGCTGCAGCACGCCGGCAAGCCGCTCGGGACGGAAATCCGAAGGCCTGCCGTTTCCGTTTTCGCTCCCGGCGCTGGCGGCGAGCAATTCGAGCTGCACATCGAGCGGGTCACGGCCCGCTGCGACAGCGACTTCGTCAAGAAACGACTGGATCACGAATGCGAAGGCGTTATCCCCCGGCGCGCGCAACGCCCCGGTACGCAGCCACAGTGGCATCGCGCTGTGGCCGATCACATAGTTTGCCACGCGCCCCGATGGAAACTGATCGCCGCCGATATCCGCCGCGGGAGCAGCATGCGCGCCCGCTCCGAATGTAACCAGGTGCTGGCTCCATGCGATGATGCGCCCCTGGGCATCCACGCCGGCCTTCAGCCCGTGCCAGCCGCCAGGCCGGAACGCATCGTGCTCAAAGTCGTCCTCGCGCGACCACAGCACCTGCACCGGCGCTTTCACCTCGCGCGCAATCCATGCCGCTTCGACCATGGAGTCGTTCATCAGCCGCCGGCCGAATCCGCCGCCCGCGCGCACCAGGTGAATCGTGATTGCGCTTTCCGCAATGCCCAACTGCCGCGCGACCAGTTGCCTGCCACCTGCCGGCGTCTGGCTGGTGCTCCAGATTTCCAGCTTGCCGTCGGCGAAGCTGGCCACCGCTCCCTGCGGCTCCAGCGGAGCATGCGCCAGAAACGGATAGGCGTATGTCGCTTCCACGGCTTTTGTAGCCGACTGAAACGCCTCATCCACCTTGCCGTAGGAGTGGATCGTGTGCGCGGGAGCCTGCTTCAGCAATTTCGCTGCCTGCTCCTCAAATGCCTGGCTGCTTTGCCCGGCCGCCGTTGGCAAACCCGCCGCGAAATCCCATTCCACCTTGAGCACACGCCGGGCAGCGTGCGCATGCCACCACGTATCGGCGACAATAGCCACGCCCGGCTCCAGTCCCGGATCGGAATCGAGCACCGCCGCGCTGTGGAATTTGCCATCGAGCACAAAGGCATGCCGCACGCCGGCCATGCCACGGATGTGATCGAGGTTCGCGCTCTTCACCTTCCCGGCCAGCACGGGACACTTCTGGTACACCGCGTAAAGCATGCCGGGCAATTTCACATCGATGCCGAACAAAGCTTTGCCCGTAAGCAGGGCAGTGTTCTCGACGCCCAGTGTGGCCTTGCCGATGATGCGATATTCCGAGGGCTCCTTCACCTTCATCGCGGAGCCATCCGGCAGCGGCAGCGTGGCCGCTTCCTCGGCGAGTTCGCCGTAGGTTGCCGAGCGCTGGCTGCCCGCATGCGACACTTTGCCTGAAGCTGTCGCGCACTCGGCGGCATCGACGCCCCAGCGATGCGCAGCAGCAGCCAGCATCAGTTGCCTGCCGGTCGCGCCCACATGCCGCAGCGGATCCCAGTTGAGCGGCGTGGTCATGGACCCGCCCGCAAACTGCGGACCATACGCGGTCTCATCCAGGTCGGCCATCTGCACCTTCACCTGGCTCCATTCCACATCGAGTTCCTCGGCGATCAGCATCGGGAGCATGGTGACAACACCCTGGCCGATCTCAGGATTCTTCACCTTGATGGTCACGGTGTTATCCGGGTGAATGTGGATGAATGCCCTCGGCGAGAGTCCCGGCCGGTCGCCCGGCGGCAATGCTGCCGCCCAACCGCGGGACTGCTCGAATAGCGTGAGCGCCAGGCCACCCCCGGCCAGCGCACTCAACTGCAGAAAATGACGCCGATTCACTTGCACGGCATGCCTCCGAATCGTGTTCAGTCGCGCAGCGCCGGCATCTGGTCGCCGGCAGCACGGTGGATGGCTTTGCGGATGCGCGCATAGGTGCCGCAGCGGCATAGGTTGCCGCTCATCGCGCTGTCGATCTGCTCATCTGTGGGGTGCGGCGTATGCTCCAGCAACGCCACCGCGCTCATTACCTGTCCCGGCTGGCAGTAGCCGCACTGCGGCACATCGGCCTCGTTAAATGCCTTCTGCACCGGGTGCGATCCATCCGCCGAGAGGCCCTCGATGGTCGTGATGTGCGATCCCGCAGCGGCAGAAACCGGCGTAATGCACGAGCGCACCGCGCGCCCGTCCACCAGCACCGTGCACGCGCCGCAGGAGGCGATGCCGCAGCCGAACTTCGCCCCCTTCAGGTCCAGTTCGTCGCGCAACACCCACAGCAGCGGAGTGTCCGGCGACGCCGTCACCTGCACGGCTTTCCCATTCACTGTAAGGTTCAGAGCCACACGCCCCTCCTCAACCGCACGAATGCAAAGCGCGGTAACCCTCCGAGTGTCACGGAAAGGAGGGGAAACGGGCAGTGATGGTCATCACGAATCGGCCGGAAGGTGTCCCTGCCGAGGTTGCGGCGCGACTGTGACCCCGGGGCAGATGGGCTTAGAAATTCACCACCGGAGCCAGCGCCACTCCACTGAGCCCGATGAGGAAGAACAGAAACATGAGCCCCACCAGCCTTCGCGCAGCCGGCGGCGCGCCAGCGAACTCTCTCCACACAAACACACCCCAGATCGCCGACACCATGGTTGCGCCCTGCCCCAGGGCATACGCCGCCGCTGGGCCAACCATCTGCGCATACGAGGCGACAAAATTCGAGATCATTCCCACGCCCCAGATGGCGCCGCCCAGAATTCCCCAGAAGTGAAACGCCCCCGAGCCGCGGAAGTAGTCCCCCATGGCAACCGGCGCGCCCGTAATGGGCTTGCGCATGAAGATGTAGTTAACCGGAATGGTGCAGACCAGAACTCCAATCGAAAAGACAAACGCTACGGAGTACGGTCCCAGGTGATGCTCGCCTGTCGTGGCCTTTGCGACAAATGGGTAAAACAGCCCCATGCCGATGCCGCACAGCACGCTGAGCAGGATGCCCTTCTTGCTCACGCTCAGGTCCTTCACCAGCTTGCGATAAGCCAGCGCATCGAGGATGATCGCCACGATAACCAGCGCAATGCCGCCGAACAGCAGCACGGGGTTGCCCTTGGGCGTGATGATGTAATTCAGCACCGAGCCGATCACCAGCGCCAGCCCGATCCCGATCGGAAACGCCACCGACAGGCCCGCAATCGCGATCGCAGCCACCAGCAGAATATTGGCGACGTTAAAGACGACGCCGCCAACGAGCGCAAGCCAGATGTGCTGCGCGTCCGCTGCTCGCAGATTGGCCATAAAGCTGTCCGCACTTGCCGGATCGGTGTTGCCCATGGTGAAGCCTGCGAGCAGCGCGACCAGCACGATGCCGAACACGTAATCCCAGTAGAAGAGCTCGAATCGCCAGCCCTTGGCGAGCTTCTGCGTGTTGGCCCAACTGCCCCAGCAGAGCATGGTGAGGATCATCAGGAATAGAGCGACAGAATAGAGACTCGGAATGTACATGGCCCCTCCGGAACACAGACTGCGCCGAGTGCTTCTTTTGAGAAGGCACAAGGTCAGGCGCTTTTATGGTGCATCAACACACTACAGCGTGAATGTGTCGCAGGCCACTGCTTTTATGTCCGGAGTGCGGGTCGTATACTTGGCGCCATCGCCGGCTCATGAATTCTTCACCACACCTTTGTCATCGATTCCGATTGCTCTTGCCGGTCATCATGACCTGCGTGCAACTTGGGCTGCTTGCCGCATGCTTGGTGATTCATCGTGAACCGTGGGTCCTAAGTGCTCCGCCCGCACTGCCCACGCCAGGCTCCTCACAATGCGCCGCCGAGAACTGCGTTTCGTTCTCACCGCCTCCGGAGCCGAGGTTCGGCAGAATCATCAGGCTGGCAATGATCCTGAACCTTCCAGCTGTCTTTCTCGGAGCCTGCTTTGAAATCCTGCTCGCGGTTTTCCGCGTTCCGACCAACGAAGCGACCCTGCTCGCGAGCAGCGCAATCTTCGTACCACTGATCTGGAGCCGTATCGGCAATTGGATTGATGCTCAATCAGAGTTCCAGACTGTGAGCCCATCCACGCCAACCAAAATGGGCTCCGCTTGGGCGATTGTGGCGAGAGCATCGGTTTGGATGTCGTTTCTGATCATGCTGTTCGCCTTTGTCGTTGAGCGCCATCGCGAAGGCGAACCGACCAGGTTTGTCCAAGCAGTAGCGATTGCCTGGACCGGGATTTATGTGGCGGTAGGTCTTTGGGGAGATTGGCGAAGACCCTCCCGACACCCAATCGAAGCGCCGAGGGATGGCACGGCGCCCTAAATCTTCTCCAGATTCGCGAACTTCTCCATCAGCTTCTTCAGCCCGTGGCGCGTAAACATCACCGTCAGCTTGGCGTCTTCGCCTTCGCCTTCGCGCAGCAGCACCGTGCCTTCGCCGTACTTGGCGTGGCGCACGCGCTGGCCCTTGCCCAGGCCGCTTGCGCCCTTCGCCTCGGGGATATCCATCGCCGGGCGCGCGAACGATGCGGGTTTGCCACCACCTTTGCCGCCGAAGAACCGCGCAATGTTATCGATCGAGTCGGGGTTGCGCGCGGCAGGCGCACCGGCTCGCGGCTTCACGCTCACACCCTGGCTGTAAGTCAGCCGCGGAGCCTCCTGGCTCTCGTTCTCGTAATCGTAATGGCGGTCGGCGAAGTCTCCCGTCCCGCGCCGCGACTGGCCATAGCCTGAGCCGGCCCACGCGGCCGCCCGGCTGCCTCCCAGGTTTTCGATCAGCGCCGGCGGAACCTCTTCGAGGAATCGCGACGGGATGCTCTGCTCCGGTGCATCGTTGCCGTAGCGGCGCCGATAGTGCGCCCGCGACAGAATCAGCGTGTTCATCGCGCGCGTCATGCCGACGTAGCAGAGCCGGCGCTCCTCCTCGAGTTCCTCGGGATTGTTCAGGGTGCGCGAATGCGGGAACAGCCCCTCCTCCATGCCGGCTAGAAACACCAGCGGAAACTCGAGGCCCTTCGCGGCGTGCAGCGTCATCAGCGTCACGCGCGACTCGGGATCGAACTGATCCGTGTCGGAAGCCAGCGCCGCGTGATCGAGAAAATCGGCCAGCGTCTCGCCTCGCACCTCGGCATCGTGCGCCGCGTTGGCCAGTTCCTTCAGGTTTTCAATCCGGCTGAACGCCTCGGGGCTGCCTTCGGTTTCGAGGGCCTTTATGTATCCGCTGCGATCGATCAGGAACCGGATCAGCTCCGGCAGCGTCGCCGCATCGCCCGGCGCGCGAAAACCCTCCACCCGCTCGTCGCCGTCGCTCTTTCCCTTTTGTGCCTCTATCCCGGAGCCTGCCCTGAGCGTAGCCGAAGGGTCCCTTTGTCCCTCTATCCCTCGGTCCCTTGTGCCTTTATTCCCTTGTTCCTGATCCCTGCCTTTTGGCATTTTCAGGAACGGCCGCTTCGCATCCGGGGCAAATGGCGAGAAGCTCGCCATGTCGAGGAGCGGCATCTGGTTCTCGTTGCCGCCGAAACTGAAATCCGTCGCCTCCGCATCGGCCACGGCAGCCTCGCCTTCGCTGCTCGCCGCGCCAAACGAAAAATCCGTGTCGGCCTCTGCCTCCGCGCCCTCGGTCACATCCGCCGTAAGCTTGCCCGCGAAATCCGGGTCCATCATGGCCTGCGCGTCCAAAATCAGCGTGCGGAACGATTCCAGCGCTATCTGCGCGCGCGAGGGGATCAGCCGATTCTGGATCGCCGCTCCAATCGCATCCCATGTCGACGTCCCTGTCTCGAGCGCAATGCGTTCAAGCGTGGCCAGGGTCGTCGCGCCGATCCCGCGCGCCGGCGTGTTCACAATGCGCTGCAGCGCCATCGAGTCATGCGGATTGCGCACCATGCGCAGATAACCCAGCATGTCCTTGATCTCGGCACGCTCATAAAAGCTGAACCCGCCCACCATGGTGTAGCGGATGTTGTAGCGCCGCAGCGCCTCTTCCACGAGCCGCGACTGCGCGTTGGTGCGATAGAGCACGGCGCACCGTCCCTGCTCACCCTCTTCGTTATTTTCCCGCAGGAACTTCTGGATCTTGTCCGCAACGAACAGAGCCTCGTTCTCGCCGTCCGGCGCCTCGTAGAAGCCGATCAGCGAGCCGCCCTGCCGGTCGGTCCACAGCTTCTTGCCCTTGCGCCGCAGGTTGTTTGCCACCACCGCACCCGCAGCTTCCAAAATGTTCTGCGTCGAACGGTAGTTCTGCTCCAGGCGCACAATCTGCGCGTTGGGGAAGTCTTTCTCGAACTCCAGAATGTTGCGGATGTCCGCGCCCCGCCACGAGTAGATGCTCTGGTCCTCGTCGCCCACCGCGCACACGTTCTGCGACTCACCCGCCAGCAGCTTCATAATCTCGTACTGCGGCCGGTTCGTGTCCTGGTACTCGTCCACCAGCAGATAGCGGTATTTGCGCTGATACCGCGCCCGCACCTCGCCCGACGCCTTCAGCAGCCGCACCGTCTCCAGCAGCAGGTCGTCAAAATCGAGCGCGTTGTTCTTTTTGAGTTCACCCTTGTAGCCCTGGTAAATGTGCGCCACGCGCTCGCTGTTGGGGTCCTTCGATCCCAGGTAGTACTCCTGCGGATCGACCATGTGGTTCTTGGCCCACGAAATGCGCCCCAGCACCGTGCGCGGCGTCAGCTGCTTGGTATCGAGCCCCATGCGCCGCATCACCTGCTTGACGATGTTCGACTGATCGTTTTCATCGTAGATGGCAAAGCTGCGGGTGAGTCCGTCATTTCCCACCTTCAGCGTCTCGATATCGCGCCGCAGCATGCGCACGCAAAGCGAGTGAAACGTCGAGATCAGCGGCTTCGAAAGCGACGAATGCCCGATCAGCCGGTTGACGCGCTCGCCCATTTCGGCGGCGGCCTTGTTGGTGAACGTGACGGCAAGAATCGCGTCCGGGGCAACGCCCTTTTCACGAATGAGCCATGCGATGCGCGAGGTGATCACGCGCGTCTTGCCCGAGCCGGCCCCGGCGAGGATCAGCAGCGGACCGTCCGTGGCCTCGACAGCGGCGCGTTGTTCGGGATTCAGATTGGAAATAAGCGATGACAAGAATACAAATCCGGAGGGAAAAGCCCTTCTACCAGTCTACCGGCTGATCGGAGAATTGACCTGCCCGTGGGAGACGACGGAACCGGCCGGCCGCCCATTGCGTAAAGCAGAGAGAACGGCCTCGAGGTGCAAGATGTTTAAATTCCTGCTCTGGTGCATATTGCTGGTCCTATGCTGGCCCCTGGCTCTGGCGGCGCTGGTGCTCTATCCAATCGTCTGGCTCCTTCTTCTCCCCTTCCGCCTGGTCGGCATCGCGGTGGGCGGCGCGCTCGAGCTGGTCAGCGCCATCATCTTCCTGCCCGCCCGCGTCCTGCGCGCCATTTGATGCCCCAGTCCGGTCTCTCCCTCGCGGGGCCGCCGCTGAGCCCCGTAACCCGCCTGATTTAGACTGCTCAAAAGCATGCTGCAACTTTGCCCGGCGGACGCGAAGCCCGGCATCCGCCACGGGGAGGATTCGTTGAGCCGTGCCGTTCGCCCCCTGCTCGCTCTGGCGGCCGCTGTCGTCTTTGCGGCAATCCCCCTAAGCGCCCAGAATGCCACCGTCCCCCTCACCGTCGAGCGCATCTTCGCCCACGGTCCCCTGGCTGGCACACCGCCCGAAGGCCTCACGTGGTCGCCGGATGGAAAGCACCTCACCTATCTCGACAGCGGCGAGCTCATCGACCTCGATCCCGCGACTGGCAAGCCGCACATCCTGGTCAGCCGGGCGAAGCTGGCCACGCTTGCGGGCGGAAGCGACAGCGAACAGGACCGCGATCATCGCGACCGCTACAAGATGGCCAGCTACCTCTGGGCCCCCGACTCGAAACACCTGCTCTTCGACTCGAACGGCCGGTTGTGGCTCTACGACCTGGGAAACGGAACAGGAATCCAGGTGGGGTTCACCGACAACGCTTCGGGCGACGATCCCAAATTCTCTCCCAATGGCCAGGCCATTTCGTTCGTCCGCAATCACGGCCTGAGTGTCGTTCGTCCGGGCGACCTCAACATTCCCGGCCCATTCCCCATTGCCCCCGCGTCCAACCCGACCACCACCAACGGCGAAGTGGACTGGGTCTATGAGGAAGAACTGGACGTCCGCAGCAACTATTTCTGGTCGCCCGACTCGAAGAACATCGCCTTCCTGCAGATGAACGAAGCCGCGGTTCCTCTTTACCCGATCACCGATTGGATTCCCACCCACGCCACGGTCGACATGCAGCATTACCCACAGCCCGGCGACCCGAATCCCGATGTTCGCCTGGGCGTGGTTGGTGCCGGAGGCGGCCATATCACGTGGATCCGCATGCCGATTCACGCAGCCCAGGATTACGTTCCACGCTTCGGCTGGCTCGATCGCCACACGTTGTGGATGGAAACCGTGCTGCGCGACCAGAAGCATCGCTACATTGACTTCGTTGACACCTCAAGCGGCCAGGGCCGCCAGGTTCTCGAGATCACCGACGACAAGTTCCTCGACGACAACTACGACGTCTTCGTCGAGGATGGAAATATTGTTCTGACCAACTGGAAAGACGGGCACAACCACGTCTATCTCTACCATTACGACCAGCACAATCCCATGGCCGTCGCGCCCGTCGAACAAAAGCAGTTGACCAGCGGCGACTGGGATGTAACCGGGCTCTCGCTGGTCGATGACAAACGCAAGCTCGTCTTCTACGCCTCGAACGAGGGCAATGTCCTCGCGCAGCAGGAGTGGCAGGTCGGGTTTGACGGCCGACACAAGCAGCTCACCTCAGAGACAGGAACCCACGACGCGAACTTCTCGCCCACCGGCGAGACGTTCGTTGATAAATTCTCAACCCGCATGACGCCGACCCGCCTGAGCCTTTGCCAGACAGGCGGACAGTGCAAGGTGTTTTGGGCCGATGCCGGACTGGATCGCTACGGCCTGCGCGCGCCCGAGCAGCTGGAAGTGAAGGCGAAGGACGGCACCACGCTCTACGCGACGCTTCAGCTTCCCCCCGGCTCATCCACACCGGGCAGCGTGCCGCTGATCGTCAATCCCTACGGCGGGCCGGGGCCGCAGACCGTGGCGGACCACTGGGGAGGCGACTCCTTCCTCTTCGACCAGGTGCTCGCCGAGCACGGTTTCGCCGTTCTGCATGCCGACAACCGCGGCAGCGGCAATCGCGGCCGCGACTTTGCCCAGGCGGCTTTTCACAACTTTGGCGCCGTACAACTGGAAGACCAGCTCACGGCGGTCGACGCCGCACTGGCCAAATATCCCCAGCTTGACGCCAAGCGCATGGGCTGGTGGGGCTGGAGCTGGGGCGGCACCTTCACGCTCTATGCCATGACCCATTCGGATCGCTTCAAAGCCGGGGTCGCCGTAGCCCCGGTTTCCGATTGGCGCAATTACGATTCCATCTATACTGAGCGGTACATGAGCGAGCCCGCGGAATTCCCAGCCGGGTATCAAGACTTTTCGGTGGTCAACAGCGCATCGAAATTGAAAGGGCGGCTGTTGCTCGTGCATGGAACCGGCGACGACAACGTGCACATGGAGAACACGGTACAGTTCATCCAGAAGCTGATTGAGGCCGGGATACCGTACGACCTGCAGCTTTACCCGCGAAAGACGCATTCGATTGCGGGGCCGGATGTGCGCACGCACCTGTACAACCGCATCCTGAGTGAATTTGAGCAACACCTGCGATGAGGTGGGCACCAGAGATGAACGGGCTGGATCAGAACGGGCGAGGAGCCGAGAGGGCCGGGTCGCAACTGCGCAAGCTGGAACAATCGCTGCTGGACCTGGCAGTGCGGCGAGATGAGGACCGGCTGCGCCAACTGCTGGCCGATGATTTTATGGAATTCGGCTCTTCTGGCCGGGTGTGGACGCGCAAGTCGATCATCGAAATGCTGGCTTCGGAGACGAACTTCCGGCCGCCGGAAATCGAAGAATTTCAGTGCTCCATGATCGGCGAGAAGGTCGCGCTCGTGACCTACCGGACGGTGCGGGTGGACGCGCGGACAGGCGAGCGCCTGGCCAGCCTGCGCAGTTCCATCTGGGTGCGCCGCGACGGAGAATGGCGCATGCGCTTCCACCAGGGAACGCGAACAGCAGGCTGATCCTTGGCGCTGCCCCCGTGCTTCTGATCGTGTCGCAGAGCGGCAGCATCAGCGATTGCTGCCGCCCCGCAGCCCACTATGGATGGACAACGAAGACCTTGTTGCTGGTCAGAGTTCCGCCGGCTGTGGTCACGGTAATCGGCCCAGTCGTCGCCCCGCCCGGCACAAAGGCTCTTATATATGTGGGGTAAACAGCAGTGAAGTTTGCCGGAACTCCGTTGAATTTCACTACGCTATCTGACGCGAATCCCTGGCCCAGGATTTGAACGACGCTTCCTGCGCGGCCGTAAGTGGGCAGGTAAGTGACGAACGGCTTCAGCCCCACATCCATGCTGTAAAACGCGCCGGATTGGCCTCCTTCGGAATTCACACCCCCACTCGACGTCATTCCATACAAAAGTCCATTGGTGTGCTGAATCAATGCACCGTTGGGAAAATATCCAGTGCTCGTGGTGAAGTTATGCAGCACGGTGTAGGTTCCCGCCAGGGTGATCCGGAACAGGACGCCGCCATCGTACGGTCCATACCCGCTGGCCGTGCCGTAGAGATTGCCGTCAGTGGCCTGCACCAGTCCACCCGTGGGGGTGCCGCCATCGTTGCCCCGTAGGAAGCTGTAAAGCACCTTTACCTGGTAATCCGGCGTCATCCGGATAACAGTGCCCTCGTCCATTGTGCCGCCCCATTTAGTGACACCGTAGTAGTTGCCATCACTTGCCTGAATCAAGCCTGCGAACGGATTCGCGCCGTCGGTGTAGTCGAAGCTGTGGATTACCTTGTAGTCCCCGCTGCGACTGACGCGGAAGATGGTGCCTGCGTCGTTGTGCGTGCCCCCAAGCTCAGTCGTCCCATAGAAGTAGTAGTCCGACCCCTGGACCAATGGCCCGTAGGGCCGTTTGCCGTCCGGTGAACCGGAAAACGTGTGCAGCAGGGTGAACTCGCCGTACCGGGTGATCTTGTAGACCGATCCCCATCCGTTGCTTCCCCCCGTCGTGGTTCCATAAAAATCCCCGGCTTCGCTTTCAATGGGAGGAGCCGTGGGATTGCCGCCATCCGCAGCCCCGTGGAAGCTGTACAGAACCGTGATGGCGCCGCTCTGGGTCATCTTGAAGATCATCCCGTGGCCGTAGCCCCCGCCGGTGGTAGTGGTGCCGTAATACTGGCCGTCCGTCCCAAGGGTGAGCCCGGCGTCGACCTGCTGGCCTGAATGGAACGTGTGCAATGTGGTCTCGCCGCCACTGGTCGCGATTCGGAATGCGCGCCCGAGCGTGCCGTCATTGCCGCCTCCGGCGGTGCTGAACAGATATCCGCCGCGGCTCTGCGCAATGATTCCTGAGAAAGAAGGAATGACGGCGTCCTGGGAATTGCTCCCGAAGTTGTGAACAACCGTGTATGTCTGGGCCGACAGGATGGGCGTCACTGCTAAAAACACGACCATCCTAAGACAAAGCTGTCGCATGGGTGCTCCATTGCGGCATGCACACGCAGCCGCAGGCTGACGCGCGAGGATGCGAGCCGAATCTTTCTTAACGGATCGCTGGATTTTAATGGGCTGCGAATACCAGGAAGCTTAGAGCTAATCCTCCATATGCGAGCCCGGCTTGGCCCGGGAGCGCAAGAAACCGCATTCTGTTGGATTCAGAATCCCTCGATTGCGGTCGCCGCTGTCGCATCAGCGTGCTTAAAAATGGCTGGATCGTGCCGGCAGCCCTTCACGCGGTGACACGCGGCCGCGCGAAAAAGCACTCAGGCTCAGAGGCGGGCCGGCGCAATACTCGCACGGCCTCCCCACTAATTTTCAGGAAGCTGCAAAAAATGCGAAAACGCCTAGACTTCATGCCGGCTGAAGATGTCGTCCTTCTCCCGGCCGGTGCACTTGGCACAGCCCAGGCAGCAGACAAGCAGAACCGCCACTCCTGCGGTGACGATCAGCGCCAGGAGGCTTCCGGTAGAGATTAACCACTCGATTAATGTATGCATAATTGGTTCTCGCTTCGGGCGATTCCCTCTTGGTGAGATGCGGACCGTTTGACGTACGCTGTTCGCACTTCCATTCGCCTCGTATGAGATCTGATGGCGATCAGTTTACCACCGCAAAAACACACTCGGCCATGCCTTTCAATGTCATTGCAAACGGGCAAAGAAAGGGCGAAGATAGTGCCATGAGCGACCGGAACATCAGCGGATTCCCTGATCCCATAGACGGATCTGGCGATGCCTTTGTTGCCGGCGAGCAGGGAGAAATCCACGCCCCGGAAACCAGTCCTCCGCCGCAAGGCATTCCCCGCTCCGCCGCAACCACCGAAGGCCCCGCGGTCAACTGGCTGTTCGTCGATCTCAATTCCTATTTCGCCTCTGTCGAGCAGCAGGACCGGCCCGAACTGCGCGGCAAGCCGGTCGGCGTGGTCCCCATGATGGCAGACACAACCTGCTGTATCGCCGCCAGTTACGAAGCCAAGGCCTTCGGCGTTCGCACCGGGACCATCGTGGCCGACGCGCGCCGGATGTGTCCCGAGATCGTCTTTGTGGAAGGGCGCCATGAGATCTACACCGAATACCACCACCGCATCGTCGAGGCCGTCGAAACCTGCGTTCCCGTTACCGCCGTCTGTTCCATCGACGAGATGGCCTGCCGCCTGATGGGGCGCGAACGCCCGCTCCTCGCCGCCATGGAACTGGGCCGGAAGGTGAAGGCCACCATCCGCCAGCGCGTGGGCGAATATATGCGCAGTTCGGTCGGCCTGGCGACCAATCGCTACCTGGCCAAGGTCGCCAGCGACATGGAAAAGCCCGACGGGCTGGTCGCCCTCCCCAAGGACCTGATCCCGGAAGCCCTTTCCCGCTTGGACTTGCGGGACCTGCCCGGCATCGGGGCCAAAACTGAAAAGCGCCTCAATGAGCGCGGCATAAAGACAATGCAGGATCTGATGGCGCTCGATCTCGAGGAGTCGGGGCGAGTCTGGGGCTCGGTGTGGGGCGAGAGGCTGTGGCACTGGCTGCGCGGAGAAGACTTCGAAATGGGCGAAACCGATCACCTGAAGTCCATCAGCCACCAGCACGTGCTGTCGCCGGAGATGCGCACCCGCGAGAAGGCCTGGGCGGTGGCGCACAAGCTGCTCCACAAGGCCGCCATGCGCTTGCGCTCCAACGGATTGTGGGCCGCCAACGTAGGGCTTGCGGTGGGGTTTTCGGTTCCGAGAACCGAGGGCATGCCGACCCCGGTGAGCCGCTTCGGCGTGCCCGCCAAGGGCTGGCATGCCGAGCTCAGCGTAACTGAATGCCAGGATAACCAGACGCTGATCGCCGCCTTGCGCAAGCTTTGGGACCAGCAGCCGCAGGGAAGCCAGTTTGATCATCCGTACTTTGTGGGTGTGCAACTGGGAGGCCTGGTGCCTGACCGTCTCCACAGCATGAGCCTGTTCGACGGCACCGAAGATGAGCAGAGCCGGTCGCGGCTCCTCGCCGCCATGGATCAAATCAACCAGAAATACGGCCTGAGCACCCTTGCGCCGGCCACCATGCTCAGCGCCTACAAGGCCGCTCCCACGCGAATCGCGTTCCACTCCATTCCCGATCTCTTCTAACGCGGTACAACTAAGAACAGGGGCGGTTCGAGCGGCCGATCATCGACTGACCCACGGGAGGGACGCGTTCCATGGCAAATGCGAATCGTACGTCGACAGAACAGTACCTGGGGCAGGCAGCGGAAGGCCTGCTCGGATTCAGCAATCCGAAGATTCCCAAAGAGCGCCTTCACCTGCCGGGCGACGACATCGTCGATCGCATTTACGCGCAATCCAACCGCAACGCCCGCGTGCTCGCCAATCTCGAGCGCATCCTCACGCACGGGCGGCTCGCCGGCACCGGCTATGTTTCCATTCTGCCGGTGGACCAGGGCATCGAGCACTCAGCCGGGGCGAGTTTCGCGAAGAATCCGGAATACTTCGACGCGGAAAACATCGTGAAGCTCGCCATCGAAGGCGGCTGCAATGCGGTGGCGTCCACGTTCGGAGTGCTGGGCATCGTGGCCCGCAGGTACGCGCACCACATTCCGTTCATCGTGAAGATCAATCACAATGAGCTGCTTACGTATCCGAATAAGTTCGACCAGATACTGTTCGGCACGGTTGAGGAAGCGTACGAGATGGGTGCGGCCGCGGTGGGCGCAACCATTTACTTCGGCTCGGACGAAGGCGACCGACAACTGGTCGAGGTGGCGAAGTGCTTCGCCCGCGCGCATGAGCTGGGCATGGCCACCGTCTTGTGGTGCTACTTGCGCAATCCCGCGTTCAAGAAGGATAAGGATTACCACGTCTCCGCTGACTTGACCGGCCAGGCGAACCACCTCGGTGTGACCATTCAGGCGGACATCATCAAGCAGAAGCTGCCGGAGAATAACGGCGGATATCTGGCGCTGAACACCGGCGATTCGTCCTATGGCAAGCTGGATAAGCGCATCTACACCGAGCTCACCAGCGATCATCCCATCGACCTCTGCCGCTACCAGGTGGCGAACTGCTACATGGGGCGCATCGGGCTGATCAACAGCGGTGGAGCGTCGGGCGCGGACGATTTTGGCGATGCGGTGCGGACGGCGGTGATCAACAAGCGCGCTGGAGGCATGGGCTTGATCTCGGGGCGAAAAGCGTTTCAGCGGCCCATGGAAGAGGGCGTGCGATTGCTGCATGCGATTCAGGATGTTTACCTGGATTCGGCGATCACGATTGCCTGACGCGGCACGCGGCAACTGCGGGCGCCGGGATTGACGGCACCGGCTATGATGGGGAGGCTTTCAGATAATCCCAACAGGATCCCGCATGCCGAGAGCGCCGCGCCGCAGTTCGAAACCGAAAGCCCGCATGGACATTCACACCGTCGCCAAGCGCGCCAACGTATCGATCGCAACGGTTTCGCGTACGGTGAATCGGGTTCCAACAGTGAACCCAAAGCTTGCCAAGCGCGTCTGGGATGCCATTCGCGAGCTGGGCTATTTTCCCAACACGCAAGCGAGAGCGCTGGGGTCGGGACGCAGCGGCCTGTTCGGCCTCATCGTTTCTGAAATCACGAATCCGTTCTTCCCCGAGCTGATCCAGGGCTTCGAAGATGTGGCAGTGGAGAGCGGGTTCGAGATCCTCGTCAGCTCGACCAACTATGATCCGCGGCGCATGGAGCTGAGCATCCGGCGCATGATCGAGCGCAAGGCCGAAGGCGTCGCCATCATGACGTTCGGCATCGAGCAGCCGCTCTACGAGCAGCTCGCGGCGCGCGATATTCCACTGGTGATGGTCGACCTTGGCCCGGATCGGCCCGGAGTGAGCTTGCTCAAGGTCGACTACTACCACGGCATCCGGCAGGGAGTTCAGCACCTGGCAGACCTCGGGCACACGCAGCTTGCATTTATCTCCGGACCGCCGGGATTGCATTCGGCGGAATCGCGGGTGACCGCATTCAAGCGATCGATCGCCGAGTGCGGCATCGCCTTCGAAGCGGACTGGCTCGTGGCCGGCGATCACACCCTGGAAGGCGGCATTGCCGCCATGGACAAGCTGCTGAAAGGCGTGCGCCGTCCGACGGCCGTCATGTGTTCGAACGACATGACCGCGCTCGGAGTACTGCACAAGGCTTATCGCGCCGGGCTGCGCGTGCCGCACGATCTGTCGGTGATCGGGTTCGACGACATTCAAATGGCGCAGGTCATGATTCCTCCGCTCACCTCGATCCGGATGTCGCGGCTGGAGCTTGCGAAGACAGCCGTGGCCGCGCTGCGCGCCCGCGTAGAAGGCATGGCTTACGACCGCGAATACAGGATCGAGACTCAGCTCGTTGTGCGGGAATCCACCGGCGCGCCGCCAGTCGCGAATATCCGTCGCAACCAGAAGCGGAACACCGTCAGGCGCTGACTGGCAGCGCATCCCGCAAAAAACAACGAGACCATCGCACTCAATATCGCAGGCCGAGGCGCATGGGAAAGTCGTCTTCATCGTCATCGAGCGCGACCTGCCCGCACTCCAGCCGCACGCTTTCACGATGCCGGCGGCGCAGCCACAGATGGATCACGGCGATCACGGCAACTGCAATGCCAAGGCGAGCTCCTC
>Ga0070684_100000942_pt1 | contig 20720 bp, 24 predicted proteins | sample KBSC723LmetaG_FD_65653 | JGI IMG/M metagenome (GOLD analysis project Ga0070684, IMG submission 65653) | Corn rhizosphere microbial communities from Kellogg Biological Station, Michigan, USA - KBS C7.2-3L metaG | ecosystem: Host-associated > Plants > Roots > Rhizosphere ...
GATCACGGCGAACAATATCACTGAGGATCACAATATTCTTTCAAGAACTGGAACGCTCGATGCAAACCATAACTACTACTCAGATGTTGGTGGAAATGGTCAGGCTACTCCGTATGCAGCCTTCAATGAAAGTGGAGGTAGCGTAACTCTCCTCACTGCTGATCCGGGATTCAAGAACTACGCTACTCGTGATCTTCGACCAGCCGCTGCTTCCTCGATCACATCTCAGGCAATCGATTCGAACTACTCTCCGACCTTCGATATTGCGGGTAACACCAGATCTGCTTTCACGGCGGGAGCATATGAGTTCGTCAGCGATGTAATCCCTTCGGTTCCAATTAGACCCACAATGGGAGCCCGTTTCTAGACCCACTAAGGCCCGCCGTAGCGGGCCTGTGGAGATTGTAGGATCACCCCCGGTTGATTAACCGGGGCCGCGAGTTCTAACGACGGAGACGACCAAGATAGTCGCCAGCGAAAGTATCTGCGACCCAAAGCATTAACCCGACTGCAACCCAGGCTAGGGCTACGCCGAGACCACCACTAATCGTGATGACCTGAAAGGCTAATAGAGCCGCTGCGAGAAACGCGATGAATGCGAGTACTCGTAAGAGCATTGTTCAATCACCTCAACTATTTTGCGGAGTAAGACGCCTTGGAGAAGGGTATATCAGAGTTGAGGATCGTAGTGTGCAACCGGAGAACCACAGTCACACCAGTTCACGATACTGCCCTTTGGATGCTTCGCTCCGCAACCTTCACACTCGATATCGTGAGTAAGAATGGCGTCACTATTCCACCATTCCTTTAGCATTCTCCGAAGTTGAACCGGGATAACCCGCTTCTTCTTCTTGTCCCGGTGTTTCTTGCTACCACTACGGGCCACAGATTTCACCAACCGGAGTAAATCCACGGCCCACCTTTGAAACTAGTTTGCCATCTACTTTTACGATATCAGCAGTGAAGTCGTTCGAGCCCACGAGTACTGAGGAACCCACGCCGTACATATCAACCGGGACTCCGAGTGATTCGAAAGTCATGATCTTGTCTGCATTGAATCCTCCCGAGACGACGATTTTTACATCAGGACGCTTCAGATTGTTATCGAGGAATCTCCGTACCTTGAACACCAAGTCTGGATTCACTCCATGTAATCCCTCAGCCTCCATACACTTGTCGATTAAGGAACCCGAAGTATCGAGCCGAACAGCAGCGAGTCTCTTTCCAAGCACGTCGTTCGCTTTCTTGGTGTCCCCTAAGCTATCGTTGTTGAAATCTACCAAGGCTGTAACTGGCCCTGCGTTGTGCTCTGCGAATGCCCGACAAGCTTCTCCAAGATCCCCACCATAGACAGCGATCAGAGAGTGAGGCATTGTCCCCATCCCGCGATCTCCAACTGCCGACCCATGAGCATCCGTGCCGACATAGGTTGCCCCGCCGACCATGGCAGCGGCTCCGTCACTCTCCTGAGTCTTCCAGTGAGTGTGCCGAGCACCCATGAAGAAGATTGGTTTGCCATTGGCAGCATCGACAACAGCCCGCATGTTCGTAGCGATCATGGTCGAACGAGCAAGGATTCCGAGGTACTGAGTTTCGAGGTGAGCGAACTCACGATAGAAACCAACGATGTGCATGATAGTTTGCCATGGCTTAATTTCCATTCCTTCTTTGGCAAGAGTAGCGAGCGAATGAATCCTTGCGTGTCCTTTGATATAACTGACCGCTTCGTTTAGTCCAGAGAGTACAGCGTTCTTACGCTGGAAGACCTGCATGGTGACGACTGGATCACGCCCATCCCTGCGAAGGGTATCCCGAGCTTTGAGGAAGTATGCGTCAGAGTACGGACTTACGAGCATTCTGCCCCACATCTTGCACAGAAATACCCTGAATCCGTTCCTAATTCAACCTGGGTTCCAGGACGGAATTTGGGGTAATGAAATTGGCTCGCTAAAATACGATTGGAATATCTGTCTTGATAGATACAGTATCCTGCCTCGCGAAGTTCCTTGCGGTCTTTATCGTTCCGAATGATGTAGGTCAAGCCGGAACTTTCTCTGGCTCAACAGGTGCTTCCTCAGGAACGTATGCTGGCTCTTCAGGAGCAGCAGGGGTCTCCAAGGGAGCCGGTAGCTCGTTCGGCTCTAGGACGTAAGGCTTTTCTTCTTTTCCAATTTCCATGGTTACACCTTATCAGACGCTGGAGGATCGATCCTAGCAATCTGGTCTTCGAGACTTCTCCTTGAGATGGTTTCCCCGATATCAACCGGGACTCCCCATGCTTCTTTCATGAGATCTTTGATGGCGTAGGAATCAAGTTTATTCCAAGCAAAGGGATAAGCACGATGAACATCTCCCCGTAAGTAGAGATGCTTGGGGTATGCATGCTGAGCTTTGATTCCATGTTGTCCCTCGATGATCTTGCCCCATAGGTTGATCTCACCCCAAACGAACAATTCACGACCAGGGCCAACATTAGAGGCATAGGTGATCCCAACGAGATCGATATTAGAGTTTAGAGCGTAGATTCCACATTTGCATCCTTCTACCGGTGGCGATTCATTTTCTCCATGAGAGGAATCGGTCACAAGGTTGCACTCAGCGGTCTTGATTTCCCGAGGATACCAGAAGGAATCACCCTGGCTAATTGATTGTAACCAGAGATCTTCATTCTCAGCATGAAGCTTCCAAGACCGCCAAGCGACCCTGGGCTCACCTACCTTGTCTGGGATCAGGAAGTCGGTCACTTGATCATGTTAACAAACGTACCGAGGGCGAAGCAAGCTGAACCTGCGAGATAGAACCAGTTAGCCATCGACTATTACCCAGAACACGACCCAGGCCGCAAGTAGAATCAGCAGAACTGGATAGGTGTAATGAAGGATTTCAGCCACTAGACCGCGTACCCTGCCCGACGAACGTCTCCGCGCATGTTCTTGACCGCACGGTTACAGGAGCGAGTGGCGCTGAGCGTGAACTGCTCACCACCAGGGCCAATGACCATGACATGCTTGCCACGCTGTTCCGCACGGAAACCGTGCTTCTTAACAAGCAGTCGAATGAACTTCTTAGTGTCCTTGTCCATGCACCCATTTTATACTACCTGCTCTCGGATGTCAAGGGTACATGCTCATATCAGGACGTTCCTTCTCTGGATGCCGAGCGTAGTAGCACTCTTCAAGATAGATGAGAGCACCGCAGAGTAGGAGCACAACTAGGGGCAACAAGAGCAGCCAGTAATCACCCATGGCCATAGTCTAGCATCCGATACACGATTAGCGGTTTGGGCGACCCTTAACTACTGATCATGGCTACCTATCTCGATTACGCTCGACGCGACGGGGATCAACCTGACCGATGGCCTAACCTCCGTGAAGCGGCAGCGAAGCCCTGGATGGGTCAGACGGCCCTCATCGGTCGTCGCCCGTGGCTCGTTGTCGGATTCGACGGCGAGATGTACGAACTCGAAAATGAGTTCGGTGCCAAGATGCGCTCGAACAAGTTCGAAGTGCTTGAGTACGAGTCAGAGAACAACCGACTTGTCGCAGCTACCCGCGTTCCGGATTCTCCTCTGGACGCAGGGATGAAGCTTGCTGACTGTGATTGTGGAGTTGGGGCTCTTGACTTCGACCGAGACACGTACGAGTGGTCAGTCCTCACTGAGAACGGTGAGCTTGTCGATGTAGAGAAGAAAATTGCAGAGCTTGAGGATGCCGATTGGAAGGTAGCCGACACTCTCAAGGAAGCGGAGATGCCTCCGTACGATCCCATCATGGATGTACAGGATCATCTCTACTACTGCCCTCAGTGTGGATCACCCGACACTGACACCAGTGCTGATATTGCCTATTGTGACAACTGTGGTTGGCACGGATCTCCCGATGAGCTTCTAACTGAACATGACATGACCTATGATCGAGTCGAGCAGAGCCCACGCCACGAGCCTTACCACGACGATGATTGGCAGTACGAAGGAGCCGTTGTCGAAGCGGTAGACGATAAGTACAAGGGCATCGATGATCCGGGTCATCCCAAGCACATGAAGGGAGCCCCGGACAAGGTATCTGAGATCTACAACGCTTGCATGCGCGAGGACAACGGACGAGGCAGCACTCTCGATGAGAAGAAGGAATCGTGCGCCAAGATCGCTTGGTCTACCTACAAGAAGGAAAAGAAGAGCGAGCTAGAGCAGGCTCCTAAGGTTGCTCGAATCGTCATGCGAGACGGTAAGCACTGTGTTGTCTCCGAGGACGGTAAGAAGAACCTTGGATGCTCTGATTCTCTAGAGGGAGCTAAGAAGCGACTTCGCGAGGTTGAGTACTTCAAGCATCAGGGTTCTCTAGCTCTTGCTGATCTAGAAATCTCCAAGGAAGCTGAGCAGACTGGCGTCGAGGATCGCTTGGATCAGGACGTTGCTCCGCTCAAGTGCCCCAACTGTGGTGGTCACACGATTGAGCAAGTGAACACAAAGGAAGAGACTTTCCATTGTCTTTCTTGTGGAAAGAAGTTCAAGCACGATGTCATTTTGAATCCGTCTGCTCCTTCAGAGAAGAAGGGTGGTATTGGAGACTACGAGCACTGGAACGAGGAAGCTCCTCGTGTCTGGTATGAAGAGGAAGGTCGTCATCCACAGGAGTATGAGCCCGAAGATCCTGAAGACTATGAACGAAACCACGGAGCCGAGGATGCTGCTTGGGAAGAGGTTGGTGAATACCTAGAAGGGTTAGATGACGCAGAGCTTGAGGAAGTAGCGAGGGGTGGCGGGGCTATGGCTGGCGTTCCATATATGGAGCACCTCGATCCGCAAGGAATTATCGATTCGGCCAACAATGTCCTCGCTGAGCGAGGTCAGAACACTCGCATGTACCGGAGTAAGAAGGCTACCACCTTCGAGCTAGTTGACTCTGATGGGAAGCCAGTCACGGGCGGACATTACTACAACCTACACGGCGACAAGTACAAGATCCCAGATGTGATTAAGGTCTTGGAAATCAAGGATGGTCATATCATCGCCACTGTTGATGATAACTCGACTCCTCTCAAGATCTCCGCTGACGACATTCAGAAGGAGGGTTACTCCTTCGAACCACTACCGATCTACTCAAACATTGAGAAGCATGATCTTCGAGAGGCTGTTGGTTGGGCTGGAGACCCTGATCCTTTGCCAACCAATCGAGGCCCACAGAATCTAGGTGATCTCCAGAAACTACCCGGAAATGAATTCACCTTACCAACCCCAAGTGGCGGAACTCTCTGGGTACGAACTGATTCAGATGGTCGAGTCTCAGGGTGGAGTGTTCCAGGTTGGGATGGTGGCCCTGGTAAGTACTCCGACCGGGATCTAGAACGAGTTCAATCGATGGTAGATGCAGCCACCGTTGATGCCGTGAAGAGAGACCCGTCACTTTCTAAGGTAGCTCGCCGTGCATTCACCCCCGCAGAACAGAAGAAACTGATCGAAGAAAAAGGAAACGCAAGGAACAAGGATAAGCTGCGTCTGGACGACTCACATTACGTAGAGTCGAATATAGAAGACGACGACATCAATTTCTTGTTCTGAGCCGGGAGAGGCGCATGGACGAGAGGTTCGAAGATAGCTCGAATCTAGACAAGCTGAAGGAGCTTCAAAGTGAACTGCTGGTCACTGAGCAGGAACTAATCAAGCGTGACGCACTTCTAGCTGCGATTGTTCAGAGTGCTCAGGATGCCATCATCGCTCGCGACCTTACTGGAACGATCATCGTTTGGAACAAGGCCGCTGAAGATCTGTACGGGTGGACAGCCGAGGAGATGATCGGAGACAAAATCTACAAGATCATCCCAGATCAACAGATTGAGGAACACGAGAGATTTATAGATGCTATTCGCCATGGACAGTCAACTGGCCCTACTAAGACTGTTCGACGTACCAAGGATGGGAAGCTAGTTCACATCACTCTTACCGTTTCCCCGATCATCGCTCGTAACGAAGAAGTGATTGGAGCAAGCGCTATCGAACACGAGATTTTTGATAATGAGTGAGATGATGACAGAGGGAGGTTGGGCGCAATACCAGAGACTAGTTCTGGCTGAACTTGAACGTCACAATACCTTGCTTCAAGGTATTGATGGTCGGATTCAAAATCTCGTTCTTGAAATAGAACTCATGAAGCGAGATAATCTTTCGCGCAAAGATCTGGAAGAACAAGTACGTATTAACACAAAGAGAATCAACGATCTTGAAACAGCCGAGGATGTCAGTGATGCAGTAAAGAAGTGGAGAAACTGGATTGTAGGTGGTCTTTTCCTTTTCATCACAGCGCTACTCATCCCTGTAATCACACTGATCATGAATGCGCTTAATGAAGGTTAACCAATGGATAGATTAACAATGCTAATTGGAACTTTGATCGTAGTGGCCGCAGTGCTTCTGGGATCTATTCTTTACCTTCAAGTCAGCACTACGATTAAGACGAATGATCTAGCTCAGGAGAATCAAGACTTCATTTCATGTGTCTCTGATTGGGCGAACAAGACTTCTATTCGTACATCAATTTTAACCGGTCTCAACATAAGGAGACAGGATGCGCTCGATACTGTTATCCGTGACGTTGCTCTCGGTCAGAATCCAAAGGCAGATCGCGCTGCCTTGACCAAGAAGTTCCAGAACGATATCGAAGCTTATGTCAAGGTCTCGGATACTTACAACGATGCGTTGAAGAATCACCCGCCGCCTAAGTCGCCAAAGTTCTCCTGCCCGAACGATAAGTAGTAGTAATGGCTCACACAACGACACACGGACTTTACGTTTGGGATCTGAGCGCCGATGCTTTCAACCATGCTCAGCTAGCGGCCAACTTCGACCTGATTGAGACCCTATTCACCCGTGGCCCTCAGAATGTTCAGCTAATTAACACTCTGACTCCAGGTGGATCAGGCCCACGCACTCCGCTTTCTTCCGGAGATATCGCGATGACCTCAACCACCGTGGCCAGCTTCAGCCCCCAGACTCTAATTCGGTACGATGGATCAAGTTGGCGAGCAGTTGCAGGCGTCGAGGTGAAATCAGATCTGACAACAACTGAGAACTTCATCGGTCGTTGTATCCTTCTAACCTCAAACGCGAGCGGTGGTACCTATCTTTCGGGTGACCTTGTTCGTAATACAACAGGAGGAAACACTATCGCTGACTGGTCTCTCGTTGGGCCACTCACTAGAGTCAACACTGGAGTAGGAGCAACGAACATCTCAGGATTCCAAACCAGTGGAGATATCTATATCAATAGTGCATCTCGCGGTCTTGTCATGATCGACACAGCTACCGGAACGAAGTACCGACTCAAATTCACAAACGGAGATCTACTCTCTGAAGTCGTGACATAAGGAGATCATCATGGGCTTGCTTACTTACCCGCTCAAGATGATCATCCCGTTCTACGCTCAGGCGGCGAATCATCCTCTTACTGGAGATCTGATCTATGCAGATGGATCGACCTTATCTCTGGGAACTCACAATATCGATGGAGGTGGAGCACCTTATCCTCTTCCCGATGTTCGAAACCGATTCCTCCTTGGTGCAGATCGATCCAAGGCTATCGGTGAATCCGGTCAGTACATTCTCTACGTGGTGAATGCCGTAGCAAGTGGTGACTCTTACGTTTACAGACAGCTTGCAAACTTGATCAACTACACGATCCAGTCTGGAGATACTCTTCAGTACGATATTTACCTACCATCTGGTACGATTCCAGCAGCGAACCCGGCAGCAGATCTGGAGATCGAATCTTCAGGTGATGGTCTGCGCTTCCACGGTCACACAGATCAAAACGGAATTGGGTTCGGAGGAGACTGCCGATCTTATGCTACAGATCAGTGGTACACACGCCAGTACTCTCTCTCAGGGATGGTTGGACAGACCATCGTCAGGTGGCTTCTTTTCAACGGCTACGACGGTACTTACTCGAACCTTTCAGTCAGGTATCAGAATCTCTGCATCGTTAACTCTGGGAAGATTGTTTATCGAGCATGGACTGGTGGAGACGGAACTCCTCCTACTCTTGCTGGAGGTACAGCTAGTTCAACCTTCGTCAGCGCGAATGCTTCAGCGAATGGGGCTCCTGGCCCCGATGGAATTCCTGGAACTCATTCAAGTAAGCTTCTCTCGCATAACGTTCCTAGCCATACGCACACTGCAAGCACGAGTTCGGATGGCGCTCATAGTCACTCCGTCTCGATTTCCGGTCATAGCAGTCACACTCATAGTCCTTCTAGTGGTCAGCCCTACTTCGCTCTAGGGAATGCTTCAACTGTAGCTCATGCTGGATCAGGTTACTCGAAGGTAACTTGTTACATGGCGACTTCGGGAGGAGCAGGAAGCCACACCCACACTGTGTCTCCTTCAAATGCAGGTAGCCACAGTCACACTATCACAATTACTACCGCGACCAACAGCGGAATCAACGCTACGTCGAGTCCATTTGATGCTCGTCCTCGATGGTACGGATTGGTTTATACTCTGAAGTCTGGAAAGCCTACTGCTCGACATCAGTCAGTTCCTCTCGGATCGATCCTGATGTACTTCGCAGACGCGCAGAATGAGACTCTTCCCGCAGGAGTAGCCTACTGCGATGGAACCTCTTATACGGCAGGAACCCATGATGTTCCCAATGCTGCTGGTAGCACCAACTACACCCTAGTCGTCCCTGATCTCAGAAATCGATTCACGATTGGTGCAGACCGAACCCTCTCTTTCAATGGAGCAGGGAACACCGATGATGGCCCGTCTGGAGCCCCAGGCCCAGGTAGAGCAGAGGGAACACATTCTCTTTCGATTACCGTAGCTCAACTAGCCGATCACGCTCATGCTGGAAGTGCTGATACTCAGTGGGCTTCTCACAACCACACCTGGACTATTAGCGCTAACGGAAACCATACTCACGGTTCACCGGTTGGTGGACAGAATCTAATCTCTTCTGATGGATCGCAAGACACTTTAGCTCCTGGTGGTCTTCAGGTTAGCGAGATCAAGCTTGATGGAAGTACAACAGGAACTACCACTAGTGATGCTCACTCTCATACGGTGGACACTGGAAGTGCGGGTAGCCACTCTCATACGATTACGATCAACACTACTGGATCGAATTCCACATGGGATAACCGACCACCATTCATCGGTTTGGTCTACGTAATCAAGTACAAGGCAGGAAGTCTACTATCTGTTCCACTCAAGACAGTCGTCGCAATGAGACAACGAGTAGCCGGTGAATCAATCCCCACTGGTTGGGCAGTCATGGATGGTACTACCCTCAACTCTTCTCAGCAGGATATCAATCCTGGCGGTAACTACACCCTTCCAAACTTCGTAGGCTTCTTCCCAATTGGTTGTGATCGAACAAAGGTCGTCGGCAACACGGGAGGACTTACAGATACAGCAGCCGATGCCCCTGGCCCAAAGGGAACAGGTGGGTCTCACTCTCATTCTCTTACCTCTTCAGAGATGCCGCAGCACTCACACGTTGCAGCCTCTGATTCCCAGGGCTCTCACACTCACGGAACAAGCATTGCTACAAGTTCAAACGCTGGACACTCTCATAGCACTGGATGTCACACCAATTGGGGGGTAACAAGTGGAACTGTTCGAGTCAATGGAACTGATTTCACCACAGATAACATCGTTAACACTTACTCTTCTACCCTTGGTCTAGCTACTCAGCCTGCTCATCCAATCAGCGGTGATAGCGTAGGTAGCCATACTCACACAATCACCGTCACCGCTTTCGGAACAGGCAACGCATTTTCTCAGCGTCCCCGAACTCATGGAGTCGTTTACTTGATGAAGGTCATGAGGTAACAAACGGGCTCTAAGCGGAGACTAGTAAGTGAGATGAGCGAAACAGTAAAGATCGTCGGGACTCCCTACGAAGAGGGTCAGACCAAGACAGAAGTTCGGTCTGCTCTACGCGAGGCATATCCCGGATTCCGAGTAGCATCTATCCTCCGAGACGATGAGCGATGGCTCGCTCGTCTAGTTGAGTCTGATCGAGTGCATCATAAGCTAGCGGACGACGACGAGAAGTCCGATGCACCGTTCCCACTCAAGGAACTCGGCCCGGAGGGAGAAAGCGACAACGACTCTGGTGATTCTAAGGATGACTCCAGCGACGATTCAGACGATTCAGATTCAAAGGATGAGCTAAAGGACGACGAGAGTTCTGATGACGAAGGTGATGAGAAGAAGGAACTCGGAGATCTCCTTAAGCAGTTCAAGAAGCTTCTACCGGCGCTAGAGAAGGTTGTCGGCCCTGTCGATGACGAAGGCCCAGAGGATAAGATGCCCGAGGATATCGGCCCTGTTCCTGGTGGCCCGGATCTAGGTGGCCCGCCTCCTGGTGGCCCGCCAATGGGTGGCCCTCCTGGTGGCCCACCTCCTGGTGCAGCACCTCCACGACGCCCCGCAGCACCTCCAGGTGCTGGCCGTCGTCCCGGTGGCCCGCCGCGTCCAGGCGTTCCTACCTTCACTCATAGGCTTCAGCGAACCGCTGATGTCACCGAGGAAGAGGCAAAGACTGAGCTTCTAAATGCTTACCCAGATTACGAGATCACAGATTTCCAGCGAGATGGGGATCTATACAAGGTAGTCCTGGAGCCCAAGAACAACTAACCCAAGGAGATCATAATGGCTGAGGAATGGCTTCCCGCACAAGAGGTCGTTCGTCGTGAGATGAACACCCTGCGAGGAAGGCTCCTCTCGACAATCGAAGCGATTGGTTTACCGAGAGGACAGGAAGAGGCGATCAAACACTTGACGAAGAACATGACTTTCCAACAGCAATTCCTATTAGAAGAAATCGTGAATACGATGGATGACGGCAGGGGGTTCAAGTTCAAGTACGGATCACGCTACGAATTCGATAAGGATGCATCGTAAGTACGCAAAAGCAGATATTCTGGACGTAAGGTATTCGTCCAACAAGCTCTCACCCGAGCAACTTGGCAACGGCTTTAACAAGCTTGCGAAGCCATCCGAGATCTCCGATGACGGATATCTCTACGTAACCGTCCGAGCTATCTCATCTCGTGTGAACAAGAACAAGGATGGTTGGCCATCTCTTGAGCTTGCTCGCACTGATCCCGGCTACGGTTACAAGACCTTCGAGTACCGTCCGATCTTCATTGATCACAACAATGACAATCCCGAGAATACACGAGGAGTAGTCGTTGCCTCAACACTTCATGTTGAGGATGAGAAGAAGGCATCGTCCTTCGATCCCTACTACGCAACTGCTCCGGACAATCACCTTCCACCGACATGGATCGAGCTTATGCTCGAAGTCGATGCGAAGGAGTATCCGAAGCTTGCCAAGAAGATCATCTCTGGTGAGATCGATTCCGTTTCCATGGGAGCCAACATCGAGATCTCCAAGTGTTCTGTCTGTGACCACGAAGCGGAGAATCCTACTGAGTACTGTACTCACGTTCAAAACAAGGGGGCAACCTTCGAGGTCACTTCTGAGAACGGAGAAAAGAGTCACAAGCTCGCCTATGAGGATTGTTACGGGATCAACTTCTTCGAGATCTCGTTCGTCTTCGATCCAGCCGACGAGACCGCATTGATCTCTGACATGAGCGCTGAGCGCAAGGCAGCTATTCAGGCAGTAGCAGCACTTGAAACCGCTGGAGCCCCGGTTCCGGAGGAGCTACGCAAGCAGGCTCTTGGCCCGATTCCTCATCCCGATGATCCACCTCTTGGCCCGTATGACTACGAAGCTGATGACATGGATCTTGACGAGCCTACTCCTGCTACCAGACCATCCGATGAAGAGCAGACTAATGCATGGCGCAAGGAGCAGTTCATGGCTCTTGGTCTCTCAGGACTTGAGGCTGATCAAGCAATTATGGCTGGCGTAGACTACCACGATCTAGGTAACTTCCTTCAGCAGTATCCTGGAGCTACACCTGATCAGGCTCTACGAATTCTTAGCTCAACGCAGAAGATAAGCGATGCCGCTATTTCTTACTACAAGAGCTTGAGAGAGGATGGTGTTCCATCCGAAGATGCTATGCAGGCAGTCGCTACCAAGTACTTCAACGGTGATCTTGAGAAGGCCCGAGCCTATGTAGCTCAGAACGTTCAGCTTACCGGTAAGATCGCAGCAGGCCCGCCTGACCATGAACATCACAATCTAGACATGCATCGTCAGGATGTCCAGCGCGAGCGAAACTTGAACCACGAGCCCCAGGCCGACAAGATGACTGCTCCGGATCAGGTCGATACTCTTCGTCCTGAGATTATTTGCAAGAACTGTGGTTCTACCGTCGAGCCAGACAACGCTGGACAGCTTATCTGTCAAGAGTGTGGCTACGAAGTTGAGCCCGAGGGACTTGATAATCCAGATCTAGAACTAGCTAAGGACATCGACCTTCGACAGGACAAGACTGAGGAAGTCAACCCTGAAGGTCAGATGGAAACCGAGCTAGAACACGATAAGGGAGAAACCGACGTGCCATCTAAGAATCCAATCAAGCCAGTAGCACCCATCAGTTCGACACAATCCGACACAGTAAGTGATGAGATGAAGTTTTCAGACGTAGAAAAGACCGACTCTGTTAATGCAGATCCCGCAATGGTACGTGGTATTGTCGCGTTCATGAAGGGTACTGGAGTCGAGGTCGAAGATGAAATTGAGCTAGCTCGAATTGTTAGCGAGGCTGACAATTTTGACGGAGAGCCAACGATCTACGACGCGGCTGAGGCTATCGAAGTCTACGCAGCGGTAACAGACAACGCTGATTCCAAGAGCACAACTAAGGTTGTGACTGACAAGAAGAAGCCATCTGGGTCTCCTGCATCGCAGGCGGCTGGAGAACGAATCATCTCTGACCAGCTTGAGCCGGTCGAATCTAACAAGTTCGAGGAACTAGCTTCGAACGAGGAAAATATGGAAAACGAAAAGACAGCAGATCGAGAGACGATCAAGCGAGTCGAGGAAGACGGTTCCGGCGTCAAGCGAACCGAAGAGATCACGAAGGAATACGGCCCGATGGCTGAGGCAGGCGACGAGCCCGCTGAAGGCGAAGAGGCTGCTCCTGAGGAATCTGAGGAAGAGCAAGCTGAAGGTGAGGGCGAAGAGTCCGAAGAGCTAGCTCCTGCCGCTGAAGGTGACGCTGAAGAAGTCAATGCTGAGGAAACCCCCGAGGCAGATGCTGAGAGTGGCATCCCGGATCACAACCTCTCCGAAGAGGAGAAGGTTCCGGCTATGGCTTCCACTGAGGGTAAGCTCATGGCAGCACTCAAGCTGGCTAAGCTTGCCGCTTCTCTCGGAGTGATCTCCTCTGACGATGAACTTGAGTATGCAGGTGAGCTTGAGTCTTCAGAGTCAATGGAAGAGATCAACGCTCGAACTCGAATGCTGGATAGCGTCAAGGAAGCAGGTCTTTCCAAGAAGCGTCGTCCAGTAGTCGCAGGTCGTTTGCCGAGCTTCGCAGCTAAGAATTCCAGCTTCGATGAAGTGGATGATGCTGACGATTCCGCGCTATTTCTCTAGGTCACTACTAGAAAAACAACGTCCTCAACGTTGAGAATAACTGAGGAGCAATCCTCTCAACTAAACTAACACACAGGAAACCAATCAAACATGATTAGAGCACGCAAGCTGTCGAACGTTCACAAGAAGCGCTCGTGCCGACCGCTATACAGTCACCATCAGGCGACTCCATATGCTGCTTTCCTAGACACAGCCTCAGTCGGAACAACGGTTATCGTTCCGGGTATGGTGGCTACTCAGATCGGTGCTACTGAGAAGATGGGCATTTACGACGGTACCAACGCTGCTCTAGAGCCGTTTGGTCTATTCGCCAACTTCATTAATGGAGATATGGACGAACTAGGCGACGGAACAGAGATTGGTGTTTGGCGCGGTGGTAAGGATGCTGTCTTCGAAGTCCTAACGGACGCTCTAGCAGCGGTCTCCTGGACTGGTATTTCAGCGGCTAACACCGCTGTCTTTGCTACGTCCGGTGGTAAGCTCACCAACTCTGACGGTGGTGGCCCACGAGTCGCTACCCTCATGGAGGCTCCATCCAACAACAAGATCATCATCAGGCTTGCCCTCGGTGATCCTACGGCGGTGCAGTCCTAATGGAAAGAACAGCAACACATTCATCCGATTACGTACAGCGATACGCGGACAGAAAGCCGCTATCTCGCGAGCAGAAGCGACAGAAGCTTGCAAAGATCTGGAACAGCGATCCCTCAGCCCGAAAGAGTGCAGCAATTACTCGAATCGGACAGGGGATGGTTGGCCCGATTCAGATCAAGCTCCGATACGAAGGTTTCGTTCGAAACGTTCTTGTCGAGGATTCCCTAGAGAAGGGGCCGCTCCAGCCGTACGATGTCATCGATGATCTCGGTCAGGCGTACATTCTGAACGCCACTGAAGCCGAGGTCAAGGAGACACCGTTCGAAGGTAAGCAGGTCTACCCGACTCTGTTCCGAATCGCTTCCTTCCCGTTCGTACGAAAGGAGGATCTCTTCCTTCTACGGGCCAACATCATCGAGCACGCGCAGGACGAAACTCGTCAGGCAATCATGAAGCAGGAGGACGGACGACTCCTCACGCTTCTATCAACAGCGATCACAGACTATGCTTCAGAGGCTACACACGTTGTAACTCCTGACCACATTGTCGAGATCGGTGCTGGTAACCCACTCGATGTGGTTGACTTCTACGACCTCGTAAGCCGAATCGAGCTTCACGAGATCGAGGCATCTCAGCTTCTCATGAACCCGGCTGATGTCCGAGACTTCTACACTTGGGACGTTAACGTCACAGGTTGGGCGTTCAAGGATCGGGTCTTCGGAGGAGAAGAGGTTACCGAGTTCGGTGAGTTCACAATCCGAAAGTCAATCATGGTTCCGCAGGGAACGGTCTTCATCGTACCCGAGCCGAACTTCCTCGGAGTCATGCCTGTCATGTACAGCCTTGACGTAGAGGAGAACAACCAAGTCGAGCAGTTCCATCGTGGTTGGGTCATGGACGAGCTTATCTCTATGCTCATCCTCAACCCTCGCGGACTCGGCGCAATCAAGAAGGTCTAAGTCAAATGCCACAGTCACATACTGGATACGGCGGTACCGGAGATCAGAACACTCGTGTTGATCGACCTGATGAAGGTCTAGACACCGAGTACTCTGGCCCCGGTGGTACCGGAAAGTCCCGAGCCACGTTTGATGACGCGGCACAGGGAACCCCGCGCTACAAGGGTGCCAAGACTCAGATCCAAACCGATGGGTTCTCCGTCCAGCAGGATCAGGACGTAGCCCGAGCAATCAACTCAGCCTAAGTAAGGCTTGGGAGTCCCGCTGACTAACGCGGGACTCCCTCCCCCGGCCCCGAGGGAAATATCGGGGCATACATAACAACCAAGTGAGGACGAAATGAGTGAAAAGCGATACATTCGCAACCGCCGACCTAACGCCTTTAATCTCCGCGTTGGGGGACGGCACACAGCAGAATCAGTAGGACAGGCAAACGCTTCCGGAACTATCTCCGTGCAGCTAGGCCGACGTGGAACTCGAACAGATTCCTTAGCACTGTCAGAGAATGACTTCTCAGACGGTCAGGTTCAGCAGGCTCTACGTAAGGGTCACATCGAGGAGATCTCAGAAGAGAGCTTCATGACTCTAGCCGCTCGTCCCGATCAGGATGACTCCTATCGAGATGACAACGAACCCGAGACCAAGAAGCGAATCGACCGAGACCCCACTACTCTCACCATGCCGACTGACGAGACAGGAAACCCCGTCAGGAACATGGAGACCATCGTTCCCGAGCTAATGCCTGAGGGTCTACGATACCACCGTACCCCGAAGACTACGCGAGAGAAGCGAGAGGCAGTTCGAAAGATCATGTCTCCAGGTCTAGAGTACGTCGAAGAGCCGACTCCGACCGACAAGGAGCTTGCTCCGAAGCGCAAGGCTGCTCCGCGACGTAAGAAGGCTTAGTGAAAGGCGAAAACGCAATCGGTGATGAACTGCAAGCTCCAGTAGGGCAGCATGGAGCTTGCGGTCTCCCGATGGTCATGATTGGACGCCGAAACGTAAAGAAGGCTTGGCATCCAGATCAGATTGCCTCAATGAACGGACGCGACATGGAGTACGATCCTGAGGGTTACGACGCCTTGATGGAAGAGTGGCAGTGTCCCTGTGGTTGCACTAAGCGCTACCGAGAACTCTAAATACCAGGGCTCAGCGACACATAAGAAGAGCCTACTAATCAACAGAGGTATCAAATGGCAGACGTAACACCAGCAGCACAGGAACTAGCAGACGAGAAGGGAGTAGATCTCGATTCCGTCGAAGGTACTGGTAAGGACGGTCGCATTCTCGTAGAGGATGTTGAGGCCGCTCTTGAGGCTAAGGAGGAGTCCGCTGAGGAAGCTCCAGCAGAGGCAGATGAACTTACTGAGCCTGAATCGGCTGAGAAGTCTGTCGATGCCTATCTAGAGCACCCTCACGTTCCTCTTGAGGATCAGTCCCCTGAGGAGCTAAAGGATTTCTCTCCTGACTCTCTAGAGTCAGCAGGAGTACTCGATGCAGAAAAGGCTGACGAAGAAGAAGCTCCCCCGGCTAATGATGAGGAATCAGCAGAAGCTGTGGGTAACGCACAGGAAGAAGGAGACAGCGATGAGCCTGATCCTAGCCTACTTCTAAGTCAGGATGACATTCTCAATCGAGGACTTCGTGAGCGAGGATTCTACGTAATCCCCGATCAGGTCAATCCGTATGCTCCACGAGATGTGGAAGAGGAGGAAGCTCCTCCCGCAGACGCTTCGGCAGATAGACCACTCGGACAGGAAGGGGTAGTTGACACTTCCGCCGCAGGTCTTGCTCCTACAGCAGGTGAGTCTCTAAAGGAGAAGGCACCGGCTGTATCTGACTTCGCTGAGGCCGGTGGCCCTGGAACTTCAGAGGCCGGTGGCGGAAGCGCGAAGGTCTACGAAGCTGACGATCCCAAGAACCAGTCCAAGGACGAAGAGTAATTCACCGCAACACCAGATGACAGACGAGCCTAATCTACCGTCAGAAGAGGAACCGCCGAACTATCCCGAGGAAGACCCGGACTTTGAGCCGGGGCTCGGGGAGGATGTTCCGGAACCTCCCGATGACGCAGTTTCAGTCTGTTAGCCCCTTCGGGGTGTTCTTCCACTACAAAGGGCGGGGTTTCCCCGCCCTTAATCTTTGAATGGAGCCCGTATTGGAATGTGACGGGCGACTGTTAACGGCAACATTCTAGGACAAAATGGCAACATTAGTAAAGATCCGAGGACTTTCCCGAGCAGGGGCAGCTTCGGCAGCAGGTGTCGCAGACTCAGGTGTTCTTGGACGCCGAGGACTTCGACTCCCCTCAGCAATTGGAACGATCTACCTCGTTGGTGGCACGAAGGCTACAATTACCGTTGGTACTGGTAGCGCGGTTACTGTCACAGCGAAGTATGCAGGGACTTGGGCGAACGGTTCAGCTACGGCTGGTCTAGGAATCGCGCTCGTTGCTGGTGCAGGTACAGGTAACCTTGGCCCTGGCTCAGTATCGATCACGGGAACTTCACCAAGCAAGCACCACGCTCTAAGCTTCCCTATCGATTCCGGTGTAAGTACAGCAGCAGCTATCGCAGCAGCAATCAATGCTGATCCAGTTCTTTCTCAGTACGTAACTGCATCCGGTGCAGCTTCAGCTACCACGGCTCAGGCCGAGCAGCAGCTAGCAACCGGTGCAAATGGTACTGATGCTGGTCAGTCGCTTTACATTACTGCTTCTCAGAAGAGCACTGTTCTTGTTGATGTGGATGATCCCAAGACCGCGAAGATTCTTCGACGCTCTGGTGGAAACTACGTCAGCCTAGGCGCTTCCTAAACCATGGCTACGCTACTTAAGATCCGTGGGCTTGATCGAGTGTCAAGCTCTCAGTCTCTACTAACGGGAGAGGGGCGACCAGCCCGAGGTTTCAGGGTTCCGAGTGCTCTCTCTTACTTCCCGTCTGGAGTGGCGGCTCTCAATAGGGTTGGTGTCGTTGGTACTCCAAACGCAGCAGTTCGTTACGATGCGAAGTATCCCGGTGCATGGGCTAACGCCGTAACCGGTGGTACCACTGGACTCAACGTCAAGCAGAACACCCCTTCCGGATCAAGCACTGTTATCGCCGTGACGTATCCGAATACAGGGCTAGCTGCTCCGTTGATCTCGATCACTCCGTCAACGACTGATACGGCAGCAACACTTGTCGCAGCAGTCAATGCTCATCCAGAGGCATCACAGTACGTGGTCGCTTCCCTGGTTGGTACCGGTGCAAGTGCTCCAGTTGCAAGTGCGAACGCTTCAGCGGTGTACACGATCACTGCTAACGCTTCAGTCTCGGCTGGTACGTTCACGATCACAATCCCTGGATTCGGTACAACTACCGCTATTCCGTGGAACGAAACCGCAGCGAACGTGGCAGCAGCAGTTCAGGTCGCGATTCGATTGAATCCAGCTAATGCTTCAGCTACTGTTACAGGTGGTACTGGCCCGCTTCCAAGCGCGAACGTTACACTTACGCTTGGTGGTACCGGTGGAGCAAGCCTACCATTCCCAGACGCTACGATCAATGGCGCTGGTCTAACCGGTGGTACGTTCCCAATCGCTCTAACTACATGGGGACAGTCAGCCAACGGTGCTATGAACGGAGGTCTATCCTCTGGTACTGGACAGACAATGGCTCTAGAGGTAAGTGGACGCCGAACCGCAGTCGTTGATGTGGACGATCCGAAGACCGCAAGGATTCTTCGGAAGTATCGTCAGCGATTTGTAGAGCTAGGCGCTCAGTAAGCTTCGGACAACAATCCGGAGGTGCAGGAGCCCGCTTTAGTGCGGGCTCCTGCCGTTTTAGGTCTTAGCCGTTGTACCTGGCGAAGACGCGCAGAAGGTTTTCATCCCTGAAAAGAGACGAAACGACATCGAACGAACCTTCCCGCTTCTTGCTGGCCATCCGGAGACGATAGGCAAACCCACGAGCGCCCATCCCCTGATCCGTATCGTTCCGCAATTCTTCCGTGCGGACAACGAAAACCTGACCCGGAGTCTCTTCAAGCTTGTTGAGAACGACTTCAACAGTCGAAGGACGCCCCCTGGTGCCGGTCGGGATCTCACCTTCCCACGGTGTCATAGTGAAATCATCCATTTTCACCTCCCCTCTCTATACCTTCTTGTACGCTCAACCGGAGTCTTCGCGTTACGAGCCTCGGCTTCTTCCCGACGACGCTTGCGAGACTTCTTATGAGCGTTAGGACGCTTGAGTGACATAGCTCTCCTTTCTACCAGTGATTACCGGACATCGAAGTAGAGACATACTCGATGTTGTCATCCTCATCGAGAATGAGCCCCGTAGCACCCTTACCAGACTTTGCCCCAAGATCGATGCAGATAGTCCACTTACCGGTCTTCTCATAATCACGGCGCTGAACGCCCTTCTTCTGAGGAGTATGACCGACGACCTGATTAAACTCGTGAGCTTTCTGTTCCATCCAATCAGACCAGAGAATACCGCCACTATTATCAGGCCCGCCACGCTTCCAACCGACCCGCGAGAAAAGGGGATGCCGGTAATCCTGGTACCACTTCAGATGTGCGTACTCATGCCCCCTAGAAGCGCTCTCAATGCCTTCTGAGGGCACGTAACCTGCATGGGTGACTAGGATATCAAGATCCTTTCCGACGAGCGCAGAAGGGCTTAGAAGCCCTTGGCGCTCAATCCGGTTAAGTTCCACCTGGATCTCAGGATGGTGGCAGAAACCACCAAATCCAAAGCCGCCATCGAAGTACCCATACTCATGATTTCCGACGAGCATCTCATCGATCCATGTCCCGACAGTCTTGAGGCAATCAAGATCATCATTCACGCTCTCACGGACACAATTGGCGAGATCGCCAAGCTGAACGACATGCCAGCCATCGAGACGATTCCCTTCAGTATCAATGACTCCAGCCTCCTGAAGAAGGCTCTCTAGGGTCTTGTAATGCCCATGGATGTCGGGGACGATTAGGGTCTTCACAAGCTACAGTGTATCAGACTTTTTGTTGTGACGCCACCTCGTTACCTTTGGCCCCATGTAAGCAGCCCAGGCAGCGGTACAATCCTTGCACTTACACTTGTGATTCTTGTAAGTGTGAGGAGAGATAGGCCGATCAGCCAAGTGAGGAGGATAGACCTTCTTCTTCTTCGGCATGATGGATTTGACTATCTTTCGGATTCGTTGGATGAAATGCACTTCTCGGTCACACGTAGAGTATAGCACGGGGCACAGGAGATCTTAGAGATCGCAAGCTGCGACCTCTAATGGATGATGAATCCAGTGTACATCAACGATTCGGCTCCTCTCGAAGCGAGCATCTTTCTAGAAGACGGCGTGACTGCTGTCAATCCTACCAGCGCCTCGTGGGAAATCACGAAGCCTGATGGCCGACCTCTGATCGTAGAATCGTCTTTCCCTGTTGATGCTGTTGCAGGTGAACGAGTCATCGTTCAGGAGGGCTCGACTATCGGCGGTATTCCTAGTGGCCACGTTGCTCAGTTCGATGGAGTTTCTTGGGTTGATCTCGGCTCTCCATTTGCTTTCTTCTCACTAACCGGCAACACCACCGAGTACCTTGTTCCGACTCAGGCAACATACTTAGAAGGAGTCTACAAGGCCCGAGCGAAGTTCATTCTCT
>Ga0070684_100000943_pt1 | contig 20718 bp, 18 predicted proteins | sample KBSC723LmetaG_FD_65653 | JGI IMG/M metagenome (GOLD analysis project Ga0070684, IMG submission 65653) | Corn rhizosphere microbial communities from Kellogg Biological Station, Michigan, USA - KBS C7.2-3L metaG | ecosystem: Host-associated > Plants > Roots > Rhizosphere ...
TCGGAATCCTATCGCTGTTTGGCGTGAGTTACCGATCCCGGTAAAATGACCCTATGCGCCGTAGTCTGCCGCTGCTGTTGCTCGGCTTGTTGTGTCTGCCTTCATTCCTGCAAGGTCAAAACTCCGCTTTCGACCTCGTAGGACCCAAGATCGATGTCCACGTAAAACGGGGCGATGCCACCCTTCCCGTCAGCCAGGTGGCCAACCTCATGCCGGGCGACCGCCTGTGGGTCCACCCCGATCTGCCCGAGAGTCAATCCACTCATTTCGTTCTGGTTGTCGCATTCCTCCGCGGAGCCACCAATCCCCCTCCCAATGATTGGTTCACCCGCGTCGAGACATGGACCCGGCAGGCCCGGGAAGAAGGCGTCTTCGTCACCATTCCCAATGAGGCGCAGCAGGCGCTGATCTTCCTGGCGCCGGAAACCGGCGGCGACTTCAGCACCCTGCGCAAGGCGGTCCGCGACCGGCCCGGCGCCTTCGTGCGCGCCAACCAGGACCTGCTCGCCGCGAGCTGGGACCGCATGCGCCTTGAAGCCTACCTGGGCGACGTCCGCACCACCAACCTCTCCGACCCCAAGAGCCTGAAAGAGCACGCTGAGCTATCCGCGCGCTCGCTCGGCATCAAACTCGAACACCAGTGCTTCGACAAGCCCGCCGATCAGCAGGCCACGTGCCTCACCCAGCACACCGAGGGCATGGTGCTCGATGACGCCAACGCCCAGTCCCTGGTCTCGCAGATTGCCAATGGCTCTACCGCCGACCTGATGAATCAGCTCAGCTACTCCACCATCGGCGGAGCCGGCATGTATAGCCCCTACGTGGGCGCCATCGTCGACGGCGTGCGCATCCTTTCGTCGCTGCACACCGCGCATTTCCAGTACATCCCCGCCCTCGCCCTGCCAACCAAAGACACCCTCAATCTTCGCTTGAACATGCCGCCATCGTTCCGCGATCCCAAGTCGGTCGTCGTGGTGGCGCTCCCCCCCGTCGGTCCCACCAAGGCGCCGATTCTCCACCCCATCAACGCCTCTGAAGCGATCTGCGCGCAGAAGCCGGGCCTGGTGCTCGCGGCCGAAGGGGCGCCCCTGGTGTTCGGAACTTCCCTTGCCCACGATCTCGACCTCCACATCGAGACCCCCGGCAAGTCCTTTGACCTGCCCCTGACCGCCGACGCCGGTCAGGGCGGCTTCGTGCCGTCCGATACCCTGCCCACCCTGCCCCCAGGCGAGCTCTCCGCCGCGGTGCGCGGCAAATGGGGATTCGATTCCTGGGAGGGTCCGCACTTCAAATTGCAATCCGCCGCCTCGCAGAAGTGGGTTGTGGCGCCCGACGACCAATCCGCCCTGATCGTCGGCCGCGAAGACACGCTGCACATCCAGGGGGATAACACGGTTTGCGTGTCTCACGTCGACCTCGAAGGCGCCAGAACGGTTCCCCTCAAATGGTCATCCGCCAAGCAGTACACCCTGGCAGTGGCCATGCCCATGAAGGACGCGACGCCGGGGAAGCTGACCATCGCCATCCACCAGTACGGCGTGCCCAGGCCCGATACCATCGACATCAACGCCTACGCCGAAGCCGCGTCGCTCGATCGGCTCACGCTGAGCGTGGGCGACCAGACCGCAACCCTCAAAGGCACCCGCCTCGATGAAGTGGCCAAAGCTTCCTTCGGCGGAATCACCTGGACGCCTGCCAATCTGACCCGCGTGCAGGACTTCGACCAGCTCGCCCTCCAGACCAGCGGCAAGACGTCGGAACTGGAACCCGGCTCGCATTACGTGGCGCTCGTTGAGCTGCGCGATGGCCGCGAACTGAAGGCGCCGGTGCGCATCGAGCCGCCCAGGCCGCAAGTCACGTTATTGAACAAGGGGTCGCAGGAGATCGACGCCTCCACCGGCCCATCGCCCGTGCACATGGGCAGCCCTGACGATCTGCCGATTTCCGAGCGGCTGGTCTTCTTCGTGAAATCGGTCGAGCCGCAAAAGTTTCCCCGCAACCAGAGCGTCGAGGTTGCTGCCGAAGACGGCAGCTTCCACACCACGCTTTCTCTCGCCGACGGCGGCCTGATGCTCGAAGACGCGCGAACGGCTCTCGGCACCGTGGAACCGCTGGCTCGCTTTGGACACTCGGCGTTCGGACCCGTACGCGCGCGGGCCGTATCGGCAGACGGCGTTCCGGGTGACTGGATGCCGCTCGGTACCCTGGTGCGCTTGCCGGTATTCCGCGAGTTGCGCTGTCCGCATGCCGCCGCCAAGCCCTGCATCCTGACCGGCAGCAACCTGTTCCTCATCGACTCCCTCGCCGCCGCGCAGGACTTTGGCAACGCCGTCGAGGTTCCCGCGGACTTTACCGGGGCACAGCTCGCGGTTCCGCACCCAACCAACGGTGCGCTTTACCTCAAGCTGCGCGATGACCCCAAAACCGTGCAGACACTCACGCTGCCCATCACCCCGATCAGCCCGCCCATGGCCAACACAGCAGCGGCTCCCGCGGCAGCCCCAGCCGCACCCGGTGCGGGCACATTGGCTGCGGCCAAACCGCCTGCCGCCGCGGCGGGTGTCGCACAGACGCCCCCGGCCCCGTCCGCATCCGACACTCCGGCGAAACCCGATCCGCCAAAGCACCAGTGACAGCCCGCAACGGGCGCCGCGAAGGGCGATAAAAGGGGACACTTGTCATCCTGAGCAACGCGAAGGACCCGCTTGTGCTTTCTTCTTCATCTCTACCGCACCGATGAGCTCTGTGCGCACCGATGAGCTTTGTATCAGGGGCACGACTTCAATTGTTCTGAAAATCCTTCGCAGCCCCACACACTTGTCATCCTGAGCAACGCGAAGGACCCGCTTGTGCTTTCTTCTTCATCTCTACCGCACCCATGTGTCAGGGCATGTCAAAACCAGCCATTGAAAACGGTCAAGGCGGCTACGCGCCTGAAACCGAAACTTCCCAATTCGCGACGATACGCCCGCTTCGCTTCAGCGACCTGCAGAGCGAAGCCGTACACTGCTATGCTCTCGTTCATGCGCAACAGCTTGTGGGGCTTCATTGTTGTCCTGTGCTGCCTTCCTGCATGTTCAGCTCAGAGCAGATGGGTTCTTCCCAAATTGCAGGAGCTAACCCCGGCTGACGCCATTGGGCGCGGCTCCGTCCAGTTGTCAGCCGATGAAACCACCTTGCTCAGGAATCTGACTCGGAAGATCATCTCGCTATGCATGGACGATCCCGGCCCCGGTGATCCGCACACAACTGCGGAGATGTTTAAGCGAATGAGGGTGCGTCGCGTCCCCCTAACGCCAAAGGGCGACTCGGGTTTGGTAGTTCAAGGCTTTGGAGTGTGCATGTGCGGTGCTGTCGGCAACTGCCCATTTTGGCTCATCGGTCAAAACCCGCACCCCACGGCCCTGATGCACATGGTTGGAATCCAGAGTTTCGCGTTCCAAGAGTCTCTAACTTCCGACCACTTCGATCTCATCATTGGCTCACACGACTCTGCAATGGAGACGTATTTGCAGAGATTCAAGTTCAATGGTGCCAAATATGAGCGCAAGGGCTGCGCATCCCTAGAGTGGTCGGACCCAGTTGGCAACGCTCTGCATCCACCGAGGATAACTGCTCATCGATGTCCGTGAGACAACGAGTGTCCTCAACCCGGTGCGATTGCGGTCGGATGACTGCCCATGCTTCCCTTTGAAATCCCTTCGCCCGTCCCGCCCGGACGGGGCGGCGGGTTGTGATCTGGTTCACGGTTACGGAAGAGTGCGCGACCATAGGCTCAGGAACTCAAAGCTAGCTTCGATGAAGGCTACAATTGCATTGACCGAGTCGAGTTCATAGGCGTGCGAATCGCTTGATTTGGCCCTGATGAACAGCTTCTTGGCGAAAGGTGTTCGACGTGTACAGGGTGCCAACGTATCTTTTTCTAAGCTTTCTTCTCGCAATCGGATGTTTTAGGGCAAGGGGGCAAGAATCCCCATCCGCGAGCGATAAATCTAAAGCTGAGCAGTCAATGGAGCCAGCAGATACGCTCACTACCGATGGAGTGCCGCTCTGTGGGAAGAAGTTGAAGCTCGGGACAATTCCGGAAGGTGTGTATCGGATCGGCGGTAAGGTCCTTCCGCCGTGCCCCTAAGGACCCCGGAGGCCACGTTTACGGATGACGCTCGCAGGTACGGAAAACGAGTAATGAAGACCCAGCACCTGAAGAAATTCGAAGCTAAGAGCCTGGTTGGTTTGACTGTAGATACTGACGGCCTTCCGCAGACACTTTGCTTGGTCAATGAGCTTGGTCATGGCCTGGATCGGCGAGCCTTCGATGCAGTTTCAAACTACCGATTTAACCCGGCGACTCTCGATGGTAAGCCTGTGCCTGTGCGTTTGACCGTTGAGGTGACATTCGCACTCTGGTGACCGCGACACCCGACTCGCAATCGTCTTCCGCTTTCAGGGCGGCAGCCTGAAAATCCCGAAACTTCCGGCTTGGCGACGACACGCTCGGAACTTCAACGATCAGGCGCTCCGGGCGAGATTAGCCAGCTAGATAGCGCATGACGAGCAGCCGAGCTTCGTCCGTGTCCTTCATCAATCGAAACAGGGTTGGGGAGCGTTCGAATATGATTTTGGCGTTCGTGTCAGGCCACCGTTCCTCGAAGCTTTGGGCAACGATGTTTTTGAACTCAACGCGTCTCTCCGCCGTAATCGATGCAAGCTTCCGACCGTGAGAAGCGATTCCCGCGACATCGGCAAGATACAACACCAATATCCCGTGTTCACGGTCACTCAGCCTCGCAGCAGAACAATCCGCGTTGGGAAACGGCCCCTTCCCAAGCTTTGTTTCATAGATCTCGCGCAACCTGTCCAGTACATCCACGGCTTCTTCCATAGCGACAATGGCAAGTATGCCACGATGCGGTCGGATGACTGCGAATGCGGAAGTTTCAGGCGCTAAGAACGCAACTCTACTCCCACAGTCTGGCCGAGCACAAAACTAGCACAAAGGAATCCGCGCCTTCTTGATGCCGCTGAAAACGTGAGACTTGCAAACCAGTCTTTGTGTCAGGGCACGTCAAAAGCAGCCATTGAAAACTGGCGAGGCGGCTACGCGCCCGAAGCCCAGACTTCCCAGCTGCCGACAAACCCCTCAGAGCGGTAGTCCGGCGGACATTTGCTAATCTTTTCATGCGCCATGAACGAGTCAATGAACGACAAAACACGCTCGGAGGATCGCCCGGCTTCTACCGAGACTGAAGGCAAAGAGACACCCTTTGAGGCGGTCGCCGGCATCTGCTCAGTTCTGGTCGTGGGATTATTCATCCTGACATTCTTAGCTCAGAACATGGTGATTCCATCAGGCTCGATGCAGAATACACTGCTTGTGGGCGATCATGTGGTTGTCGACCAGATCACGCTGGCGCCATCCGCTTCCTGGATGCCGCTCATAAGATATCGCGAGCCGAGGCGCGGCGACATAGTAGTGTTCTTCAAGCCCGTTTATCAGCCCGGCATTGATGCCACTGACGCCGATGGAACTCCGCAATACACCAAGTTGGTCAAGAGGTTGATCGGTGTACCGGGCGATCATATTCATCTACGCAACGGCATTGTTTTTGTGAACGGCGTTGCTCAGCCTGTTCGACCCACTCAGTCGGCGGCGGATGACTTCAACGAGTTTCTCGATGATTTCCCCGCAGTATCCCCGGCACAGGCATCTGGGGCGACAGAGTCGTGGGCCATGACCTTCCCAAATCATGTTAAGGATGGCGACTTGGTGGTTCCACCCGGCATGTACTTCATGATGGGCGACAACCGGCACAACAGCCTGGACTCGCGGTTCTGGGGATTCGTGCCCAGGGCAAATATCATCGGACGGCCACTCCTGAATTACTGGTCGTTTGAGGCGACTGACGGGGAGTACGAAAGGACAGGCGTCATCCAGAAGATTGCCTGGATGGGCCACGTTGCGCTGCATTTCTTCTCGGATACGCGGTGGAAACGCACATTGAAAGTTCTGCGTTAGACCAATTCGAGACTCACTCTTCCAATCCAGCCGTCCAAACGGCCCGCAACGCTTCCGCGATGACGTCGGGAGAGCTGTGCCGAGTCTCCTGCCCCGCTCAGTCGTCCGGGCACTCGGCATACGAGCGCGGAAGAATCCGCCCGAATGGCACCTTCGCCTCGAAATACGGCACATCCGTCAGCCGGATCAGGTCCGCGGACTCGAGTTCACTGTCCACCTGCGTGACATAGTACTCGCCGCCCGCACCGCGCAGCCGCACCACCTCGCCGGAGTTGGGGACGTACACAGCCATTAGGGGTTTAGAGTGCCAGCGCACGCGTCCCCCGTAAACTAGGGAAACTCCGAGGTATTGCCTCATTCCCAGCAGCCGCCTCCGCCGATCCTCGACAGAACTAGGGTTAATCCCAGTTTTCCTGCGGGGAGCGGCGGCCCTACGCTCTTCAGCAAACGAAGCGATGCCGGTGGCGGTGGCTTGCGATTGCAGCTACCGGCCGGCTTTGTCGTTCTGGCCAAACCTATGACACGGCAGCCGCACATCTTGCTCGTATGCACCGATCCCGCCTTGACGCAGGTGCGCAAACTCGTGCTCGGAACCTATTTCGAGGTACGAACAGCGGGAAGAGTTTCCGAAGCTGCCGACATCCTCTCCGGCGACGACATCGATCTCATGGTGCTTTGCGAGACGCTTTCGAATCGCGACCGCACCGAGCTGATACACATCGCCACGGAAACACGATCTCGCGCTCTCAAGCTTTCCCTCCTACGCCCTGAAGCCGATCACCAGGAAGCCCTGGTCGAACAGCCGATCACGTTCACGCGCGCCCCGCTTCAGCTACTCAAGGAATGTGCCGATACTCTGGGCGTCGTCCTCAGCCCCACACAGCGCACCCGTACGAGCGGCCCGCTTTCCGGGAGCATCTAGTCCCAGCCGCCGCGCCTCATGGCCGTAAACGGCCGTCAGCCTTCGGGCTCCACTTCCATCGCCAGCAGCGCGGAGCCCAGGCACTTCCCGTGCGCATCCAGCAGCAGCGACCGCGTCACGCTGTTCGCCATCGGCCGGCGCAGCACAAAATTCAGCGCTCCAAGCTGCGGCAGCCCGTAGCGTTCGACCGGCCCCTCGATCACTTCGCGAAAGTGCGCCGCCACCCGCTCGGCCGTGACCGCACGCTCCAGCAGCGCAAAGTCTTCCGCGCGATAGGCGATCAGCGAAATGGTGACCAGGTTTCCCTTGTCCCCGGTGCGAGCGTGCGCAATGTCATGCAACAGCATCTTCGGCACTCCAGAATTCAGGCCTCGAACATCTCAACCCTCGGCGAGATGCCATCGCGCGGCACGAGCGCGGAAGCGATGGCGACGATCTCCCTCGTCATTCCCGAAGCGCCACCCCCGCCCGCGGGCCCATTGGTGTAAAGCGCTTCCACCTCGCGCACCACGCGCGCGGCTGCCGCATGCGACTCGGCGCGGCCCGCGGCGCGCAGCCGGATCTCATACGGCACAGCAGCATCGCGCGACAGCAGCGCACCATGAATCGAATTCAGCCCGATCAGATCGAAGCGCACCTCGGCCAGCGAGTCGCCCGCAAGCCGCTCGGCAAGGATGTCGCGGGCCAGCTCGGCACGCGCCAGCGCATTGAGCCCGGCATACGATATCTGTCCTTCCCCGATAAACCCGTCATGATATCCCACAGACACCTTCAGCGTGGCTGGCCTCGCGCGCCCGCGGCCGCCCGTCACGCGCACCCGGTCGCGCCCCGTCTCTTCGATCGACACCCCGGAAAAGTCGGCCACAACGTCGGGCGTGTAATACGCTGCCGGGTCCTGAATTTCATACAGCAATTGCTCGGTGCAGGTGGCCCGATTCAGAAGCCCGCCCGATCCTTCCACCTTGCTGAACTCCGCGCACCCATCGGCGCTGACTTCGGCCAGCGGGAATCCAAGACGCGCCAGCCCCGGCACGTCCTTGCGTCCATTCTTGCGTCCGTCCTTCCATTCCGGATCGGCGAAGTAGCCGCCCGTGAGCTGACCTGCGCATTCGAGCAGATGGCCAACCACCGTGCCCTGGCCCATGAGATTCCAGTCCTGCACATCCCACCCAAATTCGTGAACCAGCGGCGCCAGAAACAGCGCCGGATCGGCCACGCGGCCGGTGAGGATCACGTTCGCGCCGGCTGCAAGCGCATCCACAATCGGCGTCATACCCATATACGCATTCGCCGAAAGCCACCGGGCGGCGGGCGGCAACGCACCTTCCAAAGCCTGCGCCGTCACCATCCCCGAGCGCAGCGATTCGATCACATCGTCACCGGTCACTGCCGCAATACGTACTCCGCGCAGCCCCATGCGGCGCGCGATGTCCAGTGTCTTTTCCGCCGCGGCCATCGGGTTCGCCGCGCCCATGTTGCTCACGATGCGGATGCCGCGTTGCGCGCACAGCGCAAGCACCGCTTCCATGCGCTCCTCGAGCAGCGGATCGTAACCCGCGGCAGGATCCCGCAGCCGCGCCTTCTGCGCCAGCGCGATGGTCCGCTCCGCCAGGCACTCGAACACCAGGTAGTCCAGCGCGCCCTTCTCGGCCAGCTCCACCGCGGGATCAATTCTGTCGCCCGAATATCCTGCTCCCGCGCCGATCCTCACACGTTTCATGCGACTCCGATCCTATAGCGGTATGAGGCCGAACGCGACGGCCGCCGCCGTCATCAGCAGTGACGCGACAAACAGATAGGGAATGCTGAACCGCTGATGCTGCGCCAGGCTGATCTCCGACAGCCCCACCACCAGGTACGTGGCCGGCGTCAGCGGGCTCACGGGAAACCCCGTCGTATGCAGCCCCAGCAGCGCCGCGTGCGCCACCGTGACCGGCGCAATTCCCGCCGACGCCGCCGACGCCGCAAGCACCGGCAGCACTCCGAAATAAAACGAGTCGGGATCGAAAAACAAACTGAGCGGCATCGACACCAGCGCCAGCCCCAGTGGAAGCAGCCGCACATCGTGCTGCGGCACATGCGCCACCACCGCCGCCGCCATCGCGTTGATCATGCCGGTGCCCTTCATGATGCCCGTGAACGCTCCCGCCGCGAACAAAATGCTGGCCATCAGAATGGCCGCCGGCGCATGCGCGCTGATGCGATCCTGCTGCGCCTTGAGCGCCGGAAAATTGATCGTGAGCGCAATGATCGTCCCCACCATGAACGCAACCGCCGGGTCGATGCGCCCGCTGATCATCGATCCCAGCACCACCACCGTAAGCGCCACGTTCAGCAACAGGAAGCGCGGCCGCCGCGACGCAACACCCGCATCCTGCCCCGCGCCGCTGTTCGCAATCTCCGCGGAATGTGCCCTCTCCTGCATGCCCAGCCTGCGCTCTTCGCGCCTGCCCAGCCAGTACGCCGCTCCGAATACAAACGCCAGCCCCACCGCCTGCACGCCGATCATCGGCACAAACAAGCTCGCCACCGAAACATGCAGTGCGGCGGAAGCCCGCAGCGTCGGCCCTGTCCATGGCAGAAAGTTCACGCCCGCGGCCAGCGACGCCACGCACGCCAGAATGCGCCGGTCGATGCCCACCTCGTCATACAGCGGCAGCACCGCGGGAATGGTCACAAGAAACGTCACGGCCCCCGATCCATCCAGGTGAACCAGCAGCGCCAGCAGCGCCGTACCGGGCACGATGCGCGATGGCTTGCGCCCAATCACCCGCAGCAGCCACGCGATGAACGGCTTGAGCATCCCCGCGTCCGTCATGATGCCAAAAAACAGAATGGCAAACACGAACATGCCGATCACGCCGGCAATCGCCTCGATACCGGAGATCATGAACTTGCCGGTGCGCAGTCCGAATCCCCCGGCAAGCGCCGCCGCAACAGGAATGCCGATCAGCGCAACGATGGGCGAGATCCTCTTGCTGAGAATCGCGGCCATGAGCGTGAGAATGGTGAGCGCACCAAGAGCGGCAAGCATGTGGGATCGAACGTCCGCGGACGTGATTCAACCCACTATACCGCCCGCGCGCACCCCTCGTTGCTCAGACCCTTGGGAGGTACGGCGCCAGAAGCGTATCGAAGTCATCCACGCTGCTGTACTCGATGATCACCCGCCCGCGCCCGTTCTTGTCCTCAATCGTCACCCTCAACCCCAGCGCCTGCTGCAGCCTGTCCTTGACCTCGCGCACGTTCGGGTCGACCGGCTCCTCAGGCTTCTCTTCCTTCCTCTGTTGCCGTTCCGGATTGAGAATGCCCTGCACCATGGTTTCAGTTTGGCGAACAGAAAGCGAAAGTGCCGCCACCTTGCCCGCGATCTTCTCCAGGTCCGGCCGCTCCACCAGCGCCAGCAGCGCCCGCGCGTGCCCGAAGGTCAGCTCCCCCGTCTCCACACGGTGCTGCACAATCGCCGGCAGCTTCAGCAGCCGCAGAAAATTCGACACGCTCGTCCGGTCCTTGCCCGTCCGCGTCGCCATCTGCTCCTGAGTCATGTGGAACTCGCGCGAAAGCCGCTCGAACGCCCGCGCCTGCTCCATCGGGTTCAGGTCCGCCCGCTGCAGGTTCTCGACAATGGTGATCTCCATCGCCTGCTCGTCAGAAACCTGCCGCAGCAGCGCCGGAATCGTCTTCTTCCCCGCCTTCATCGACGCCCGCCAGCGCCGCTCGCCGGCAATCAACTGGAACCGCCCGCTCGCCTGCGGCCGCACCAGGATCGGCTGCACCACCCCGTTCGCCGAGATCGACGCCGCCAGCTCCGCGAGCTGCGTGTCGTCGAATGCCGAGCGCGTCTGGTAGGGATTGGGATCAATCAGCTCCACCGCAATTTCGCGCGGCTTCCCTCCCTCCTGCTCCGGGCTGGCGGCCTCCGCCGCCACCGTCTGTACGCGGGGAATCAGGGAGTCGAGGCCTTTGCCGAGGGCGCGGCGCTTCGTGTCGTGGGTAGCAGTGGGCATGGGGCAGATCCTTATGGGTTGGCCCGGCTCGAGCCGGTGGTTTTCGAATCGAAACTCGATGTGGCTGCGGCACAGGGCCGCAGTCCGTCAGTGGTATGGCCAGAAACGAACCGCGCGCGTCGGCTGCTGGGCAGCCGCAGCCTTGCGCGCCTTGGCCCGCGGGCTCTCCATCTTGTTACGTGCCAGAAACTCGGTCGCCAGCTCGAAATACGCCTCGGTACCTTTCGATCGCGCATCGTAAAGCGCCACCGGCTTTCCGTGGCTGGGCGCTTCCGCCAGCCTGACATTCCTGGGAATCACCGTCTTGTACAGCCGATCCTTGAAATACTCCCGCAGCGTGTGCGTCACCTGCTGGGCCAGGTTGGTGCGGTCGTCATACATGGTCAGCAGCACGCCCTCGATCGTCACCTCGGGATTGAAGGCCGCCCTCACCCGCTCCAGTGTCGAAATCAGCTCGGAAATGCCTTCCAGGGCAAAGTACTCGGCCTGCATGGTCACAATCAGGGTATTCGCCGCCGCCAATACGTTGAGCGTCAGCAGGTCCAGGGCCGGCGGGCAGTCGAGCACGATCCAGTCGTAGCGTTCCTTGATTGCTTCAAGGGCAGTTCGGAGGCGCAGCGCCCGATCGTCTGCGGTCACCAGCTCCACCGTCGCCCCGGTCAGGTTCTTCGAGCCCGGCAGCACGCTCAGATTTTCAATCTCAGTCGGCAGAATCACCTGTTCCGCCGGGGAATTCCCCATCAGCACGTCATAAACCGAGTGTCGGTCGTCATCGCGGGCAATTCCCAGCCCGGAGCTCGCGTTGGCCTGCGGATCGCAGTCGACCACCAGAACCTTCAGCCCTTCGAGGGCCAGGCACGCAGACAGATTAATGGCCGTGGTGGTCTTTCCGACGCCACCTTTTTGATTCACGATCCCGACGATTTTTCCCATGGGTTTCCAGACTAAAGGCGCGCGCCGGTCTGAGCCACTCGTCGAGCCTGTGGAGAAAATCGAAATCCTGTGGAAAGCTCGGCCTGCCGGAAAAGCGGGTATCTCGCAACTTCTGAATTCGGTGAGGTTTACTCCACTTTCCGCCGGCCCGCGCCAGCGCACCCAAATTCGGGCCATCGGTGGAAAAACAACCCCAAAGTATCCCCGATCCGCCCTGACAAACCACGGAATCCAGCACTGGCGGCAGCCACTTGTCATTCCTGAGCCAAGCCAAGGACTGCAGGTCCACAAAGGTTGTGAAGCGGCGGCCTTCAGCGGGCGGAAAGGGTACGTATGGCGCTTTGTAACAAGCGAGGGAATGCAGGTCAACAACGGCTATGAAGCGGCGGCCTTCAGCGGGCGGAAAGGGTCGCGTATGGCGCTTTGTAACAAGGGCACGGCTTCAGCCGGGCCAAACATGCGCAAAAAAACAGATGGGGCTTCAGCCCCTGCTACGCCTGACCCGCGTCTAGAGCTTTGCGAAAAAGACGACCTTTCGCAGCTCAGTTTCCAAAAACCCGCGGGAGAGGCAAAAAATGACACTCGGAACCCGCGAAACGTTTCCCGGAGCTTCGGGAGCACAACAGCCGCTTGCCCGGATGACAGGGCCACCTTCCCCACACCGAGACCGTTCCACGTGGAACAGTACCTCCCAAACGGCCCCTCTGGCTGAATCTGTTCCACGTGGAACACTCCAACCTTTGGACCACGTCCGACTCCACGTTCCACGTGGAACACTAGCCCTCCGCTCGCCCCAACAGCAGAATCCGGCTCTCCCCGCCCGGCATCCCCACCCCATCCTCCCACCCGAACCCGGGCCCCGCCGCCGCTCGCATCCCCGCGGACTCAGCGTCGGTCGTCAGGACCGCCAGCCAGCCCCCCGGACAAACCAGCTCAGCCCCGGCCCGCACCGCCGCCGCCATCCGATCCACCGCCCGCAGCGTCACGCAGTCAAACCGGCGACCCAGCGCCTCCGCCCGCCCACCATGCACCTGGACCCCGATCCCCAGAGTCCGTACCGCCTCGCGCAAAAACGCCGCCTTCTTCCCCTGCGACTCGGCCAGCGTGACCTCAACCTCCGGCCGGCACAGCGCGATCGGCAGGCCCGGAAAGCCAGCCCCCGACCCAAAATCCAGCAAACTGCCAATTTCCTTCGGCAAAGCCCGGGCACAGGCGATCGACTCCACAAAATGGCGCGAAAAAATTTTCTCGTCGTCCCGCAAAGCCGTCAGGTTCATGCGGCTGTTCCAGCGCACCAGCAGATCAAAGTAGGTCGCAAACCGCGCCGCAGTCCCGGAATCAAGCTCCGCCTGGCCCGCGTCCGCCAGCAGTTCGTTCAGCCGGCGAGCCACCGAGCCCGAGTCCGACAATCCCGTCATGCCGGAACCGTGGCGTCTGCGTTGCGCTTCGCCCATCCCTGGGCCTCCCGCACAAACGCCCCGAATAGCGCCCGCGACAAGCCACTCCTGGCGTAGGTGCGCTCGGGATGCCACTGCACACCCAGGGCAAAATGGTCCGGTGAATGAAGCTCAATCGCCTCAATGACCCCGTCGTCCGGGCACACGGCCGCGATCCGCAGGTTGTCCCCCGGAACCTTGACCGCCTGGTGATGGCTCGAATTCACTGAGACCGGCGCCGACGTCGGCGGCGCAATCGTCGTCATCCGCGAGGAATGCTCCACCCGGATCTCGTGCGCGTGCTCCACCTCGCGCCCCGCCGCGTGGTTCACCGCGCTCCGGCCGCGGCTCGGCAAGTCCTGGATCAGGCTCCCATTCCGCCACACGTTCAGCGCCTGCATGCCCCCGCAGATCCCGAACACCGGCTTGCGCAGGTTGAAGGCGTCCTGCAGCAGAAGCTCGTCCACTGCCGCCCGTGCCGGATCCGGCTCGTTGCACTTCGGGCTGCGCTTCTCCCCATACACCTGGGGATCGATGTCGTACTTGCTCCCCGGCAGCAGCACGCCGTGCACAGTGGCCAGGAGCCGCGCCACCTCGGCCGGGCTTTCCGAGAGCCCAATCACCACCGGGATCGCCCCCGCTGCCTTCAGCGCCGACAGATACTGCGGCAGCGCCCGCTCATTGTAGGCGGCATCAAGACCGGTAGGCTCAGGAATCGCTATTCTCACGTTCATGGAGCTTCCAGTGTACGACCCCAGGAGTGACCGAACTGACAACTGAAAACTGACAACTGAAAACTACGAACTACGAACTGCGAACTAGCATCTCGGCAATCGCCGTCCTGATCCTCTCCGTCAGCTCGTCTGTCTGCCGGATGGTCATACCGGTGGTCTCAATCGGCTCGCCCGCGGCAAGTGTCACCTCGCAGGGGAAGAAGTGACTGGCATGAATCGGCAGAAGATCGTAGACACCGCTCAGCGCGATCGGCACTACGGGCACCTGCGCGCGAATGGCCAGGTAGGCCGCGCCAGCCAGAAACGTCTTCAGCTCGCCGTCCGGCGTCCTCGATCCTTCCGGAAAAATGAACAGCGACATCCCCTTCTTCAGCGCCTTCACCCCGTTGCTCAGGCTTGAAAGCGTCGCCCTGGGATTGTCCGTGTCCACCGCGATCTGCCCTGACCGGTTCAGGTACCAGCCGATGAACGGCATCGACCACAGTTCCTTCTTCGCCAGAATGCGGAACTGGAACGGCAGCGTGCTGAACACCACCGGCGTATCCATATAAGAGGTGTGGTTCGAGGCGTACACCGCCACCGCGTGCCGGCGCAGGTTCTCTCCGCCGCGCACGTTCAGCCGAGCACCCGAAAGCCATACGCACACCCGCGCCCACACCTGCGCGATCCGGTGCTGGGTACGCCCTGTCTTCGCCCATAAAGACGCAATCAGCGCCGCCGTCCCAAAAAGTCCGGTCCCGAGAAAGAAGAACGGTGCCCGGAAGATATTGCTGTGCCATCGCTGCCACCAGCTCATGGGCTGTGGCCGGCACGCGCGGACTGGCGTCATCGCCCCGCTCTCCTGTGGCCCAGCAGAATGGCGCGCGCCTCTCCAACCAGGTAGACCGATCCCGACACCACCACAACTCCGTCGCCTTTCGCCCCGGCATGCTGCAATGCAGCATCCACCGACGCGCCGGCTGAAGCAGTCGTTCCGGTCGCCTCGGCGGCCGCCATCAGCTCGTCCATCGGCGTGGCGCGCGGGCTGGCAATGGGCGCAAACACGACATGGTCAAACAGTGGAAACAAAATCTGCGCCATCTCCGCCACTGGCTTATCGCGCAGGCAACTGAACACCAGCGTCACGGGCCGCCCGGCGGCCGCTTCGCGATCTAACCAGGGCCGCAGCCCGGCGCGCAACGCCCATGCGCCCGCGGGATTGTGCGCTACGTCCAGCACCCAGGTCGCGTCTCCGATGCGCAGCACCTCCAGGCGACCCGGCCACCGCGTGTCGTGTACGCCCGCGGCAATCGTGTCGGCCGACACCCGAAACCCATGATGCTCCGCCAACTCCACTGCGGTTGCGATCGCCAGCGCCACATTCCGCTGCTGGTGCGCCCCGGCCAGCGGCGAGGCAATCTCGATCTCCTGGCCCCTCACCTGCAATCGGTAGGCGCCGCCCTGGCCCTCGTCCGCCGCCGGTCCCAACGCGGGAACATACGCCGCGGCATTCACCCCGCGCACCCTCAGCTCGGTGGCCACTTCGCCAATGGCCTGGTTGGCTTCGGGATGCTGCGGCAGAGTCACCAGTACGCCGTTTTGCCGCAGAATGCCAGCCTTTTCCCGGGCAATCGCGCCAATTGTCGACCCCAGCCACTCGGTATGGTCGAGCGAGATATCGGTGATCACCGAGACCAGCGGATCGACAATGTTGGTCGCGTCAAGCCGGCCGCCCATGCCCACCTCGAGCACCGCGACCTCAATTCCCGCCTGCGCAAAGTGGCGAAACGCCATCGCCGTCAGGATCTCGAAGAAGCTTGGCGTCTGCGTCAGCTTGCCCTCGGCAACCAGCGTGTCCGCCGCTTCGCTCACGGCGAAGTAGTGCGCTGCGAAGTCGGCATCTGAAATCTCCTCGCCCCCGACGCGAATGCGTTCGTTCGGCCGCTCCAGGTGTGGAGAGGTATAGAGCCCCGTACGCACTCCCGACGCCCGCAAAATCGATGCCAGCGTCGATGCCGTCGACCCTTTGCCATTCGTGCCGGCGATGAGCACGCTCGCAAAAGCTTTCTGCGGATTGCCCATATCGGCCAGCAGCACGCCGATCTCCGCAAGGGAGAACTTGCGCCGTGCACGGCCCGGAGCGGTGTGAAGTTCCGGCGCCAGCGCGTTCAGGGCTTCGATGGCCGCCGCGTAGGACATGGAAGATTCAGTATAGAAGGCCGACAGTGATCCGGCACGATCCGCGCCCGCCCCCACAGCTCTGTCATTAACCAGACCCTTGTCATCACCACACCCTTGTCATTCTGAGCGCAGCGAAGAACCCGCTTCTTCGCTCCATACACCATCGTCCCCATCACGACCGCGACCGCAAAACGCGCACCACGCAACCAGTTTTGAGCCGTCTTTTCCCCAGCATTCCGCCGTCCTGTGGAACTCGTGGAAAGCCTGTCCGCTGTGGGAACCAGGTGCCTGCAATCGCCTTGATTCATGCGGGTGCGGACGCGCTTCCCACAAATCCCGCTCGCAATTCACAGGCCTGTTTCGACCGCCTGTTGAAGACGTGGGAAACACGGGGTGGGTGACACCGGTTCGGCTGCCGTTTTCCAATTGTCCTGAATTCCACACCCGCGTTTTAGAAAACGCGCCCACACCCTAAACACCTTCTGCCGTTTCACTTGGAATGAATTTCCACTTTTCCAGCGCCATCTACGGGTATTACGGGATGTATTGAATCTCTTCACACACAAATCCTCACTACCCGTCGCAGCCACGCACAGTGGTCCTCTGGCCGCCTCATCCTTACCGCGCCGTCGCCTCCGTTGTCCTGCTCGCAACATGCAGCCAGCCAGCACCAGACGCGCCATGACTCGAGCAATTGCCAGATCCGCCCCATGTTTCCACGCGGCGGCCCTGTTTTCCACTCTGCACTGAAAGCGCAAACATGAATACAATCAAGAACAAGCAGGGACAGCCGTATCCGGGCGAAGGTTTGCTGTTGTACAGTGTGGCCAGCGTGAAAGTCGCGTTCTGCTGGCATGCCGCGCACGGCCGCGGCAACGAGAGGTGGGTGTATGTCGATGGTTGAAACGGAAGTGGAGAAACCGGCCGCACAGGGGGCAGCGATGGAGATTACCGTAAGCCGCCAGGAACTTGTGAAGGAGCTCACGGCGACGCAGAGCGTGGTGGAACGCAAAACCACGATTCCGATTCTTTCCAATTTCCTGCTTGAGGCCGATGGCGAGCGGCTCAGCATCACCGCCACGGATCTCGACCAGGCCATCCGCACCAGCGCCGCGGTCAAGGTCAAGAAGTCCGGCTCCTGCACGATTCCCGCACGCAAGCTTTACGACTACATCAAGCTGCTGCCCGACGGAGACATTTCCATCAAGCTGCTTGAGAACCACTGGGTGCAGATTCGCAGCGGCCGCTCGAACACCAAGATGGTCGGCATGGCGCGCGCGAATTATCCGCAGGTGCCTGAGTTTCCCGTCGTCTCGGTCACCAGCATCTCCGCGGCCGCGCTCAAGACGCTCATCGCGCGCACCGTCTTCGCCATTTCGAATGAAGAATCACGCTACACGCTGAACGGCGCGCTCATGGTGCTCAAGGCCGAGTCCATCGCCATGGTCGCTACCGACGGACATCGCCTCTCGTTTGTCGAAAAGCCCGGCGAAACGCTCGACGGAATCAGCGGCGAAAAGCGCGTGCTCATTCCGCGTAAGGCGCTGCTCGAGCTGCAGAGCCTGCTCTCGAACTCTGAGGCTGAGAAGGTCGAGTTCGCTGACGACGAGCACACGCTGTTCTTCCGCATCGGACATCGCACGCTCAGCTCGCGCAAGCTCACCGGCCAGTTCCCCAACTACGAAGCGGTGATGCCGCGCGACAACACCAAGTTCGCCGTGGTGCGTTCGAGCGAGCTCTCGAGCGCCATTCAGCGCGTCGCGCAGTTTGCCGATGAACGCTCGGGAGCCATCCGCCTGCGCCTTGAAGGCAACGAGCTCAAGATCAGCTCGCAGTCGACAGAGTCTGGAGAATCCGAAGACACCATCGACACGCCCTACTCGAGCGATCCGATTGTGGTGGGATTCAACTCGTCCTACATTCTCGACTTCCTCAAAGCGCTCGGCAACGAAGGCGAAGTGCGCCTCGAGTTCAAGGACTCGCAATCCGCCGGCCAGATGCGCCCCGAAGATCCCGACGCCGAATACCGCTCGCGCTACGTGCTCATGCCCATGCGCATCTGACCCGAACCGGAAAAGACACAACACCACCAGCAAACACGCAAAAACCCTGCCAACCGGCAGGGTTTTGCGTGGCTCCAAGAGTCCGTGGAGAATGTCGCGGTCACCCCAATAATGACATTCCGTCCTCTGCTATGTCCGCCGTTTCGTTAGGGACGAGTCGGCCATCATACGCCAACTACAATCGTCGTGAGTATGAATCAGGACCATGTTCGTGCGCACCGTCATTGTCGAAACAATCGGGATGAACTTTCTCGCAGCGATCTCTGCGGTTGCTTTTACTGCCATGCGATTTATTCGCCGACCGAGATCACCGAATGGGTTCGTGAGGAGCAGACCGCAATGTGCGCAAGGTGCGGTATCGACTCCGTGATTGCGAAAGCTTCTGGCTTCCCGATCACTGCCGACTTCCTTCAACGAATGCATGACCACTGGTTCTAGGCGCTATTCATGCGGGAAGTTGGCGAGTGGTCGCCGATCCGTCCCTAGGCCTTCCGTCCGCCTGAGTAGGCAAGCGGCCTCGGATTAACACCTGTCAATGAATTGCTTTAGGATAGGCAATCGATAATGCTTCGAGCCTTTTACCGCCTGGTCGCTGTCGGCAGTATTTGTCTCCTCGGCTTACTCTTGGCCCTGGACGTAATTTTTGTCTCTTTCCGGATAAACCCGTTCTACACGATGCTCGAAACATGGTCGAACCTCGCTCTGCTGCCCTTTTCTCTCATTGGCGCGTTCTTCGGAGTTGGGCTCACGTTGTTATGGTTCGGAATGATGTTCGACTGTGCCTTCATCAGCAAAATGCCGATTTGGTCCAAGGTGTTGTGGCTCTTTCTCCTTGTACCAACGACTGCTCTCGGGTCGCTGATCTACTACTTCTGCGTGTACAAGAATCGTTCGTCACGAAACCCGCTGGCCGAGGACAAACAAATTCCAGCGTGAGTTCGTTCGGTTATGAAACCGGTCACACAGTTTTGATTCGGGCTGATTGTCAGCGATTCGTCATGGCTCAGTACCAGCCCATCGCGCCCGCCCGCTCCCTATTCCGTCCGCAGAGCCTGCGTCGGGTTAATGCGTGCCGCGCGCTGGCTTGGAACCCACGTTGCGAGCAGTGCAACCAGCACGAGCACAATCGGAACGTGACCGCGTCGTGCGGCGCGATGCCCCTACGGCGTGTGGTCCAGGTAGCACGGATTGCTGGTGTTCTGCACCGGCGGAGTCGGCGGCGTCACCCACGGCGGAGTGGAGAATTCGAAGAATTCCGTCATATCCGTCTGCGCCCGATCGCGCCTGCTGATCATCGGCAAATTGAAGCGGGTCTCGATAAATTTGAGAATGGCTGTGTTGTCGGCTATCGTGTGCGAGACGTAGTTCTTCTTCGCGAATGGCGATATGACGATCAGCGGTACGCGGTAACCCGTATACACGAAGTCGCAGGTAGGACCCGTGATCTTGGTGCATACGTCGCCAGGATGCAGGTCGACAGGCTTGATGCCGTCCGGGTTGATCGCCGCCTGCGGCGCAACGTGATCGTACATTCCGCCGGACTCGTCAAACGTGAGAATGAAAGCCGAGCTCTTCCACGACGAACTCGTCATCAGCGCATTGATGAGGGTCGACACGTACTTGGCACCCCTCTGTACGTTTGTGCCTACCTTGTCGGTGTCGGAACCGTGCTCGTCGAGTCCGGCATTTGACGCTGGCTCGATCTCCGCGACCTGCGGCAGCGTGCCATTCTGCAGGTCGGTGAAGTACTGGGAAATCGGCGCGATCTTCTGCGGATACTTGCTGATGACCGTCTGGGCATAGGTGAAATTATGCAGATAGCTGTACTTCATGAGGCACGAAGCGCTGTACGGCGCGGTACACGACGTGCCCTGCGGATTGACATAGATCTTCCAGGAGACACCTGCATCCTGTAACTCCTCGAAGATCGGGGCCGATTGCAGAAGCGCAGTATCATTGGCATCGCTGCCGTTCGGATAGGCGTATCCGTGCGAGGTGGCTCCAATAAGATATTCGCGATTCGGATTGGTGCGCGCCATCAGAGGATGGAACCAGCGATCCGACGTCGCGAAGTTTGAGGCCATGAAGTAGTAGTAATTGAGATCCTTGCCATCCCAGTAACCCATCGCACGCAGCCCGTTCACGTCAAAGAAAGGGCTCGGGTAATTGGTGCGGGCGTCGTGCCCGGCGGTCTTCACAAACCCGTTGTTCTTCGCCGGGGGATAACGGCCGACCTGATCGTTGAAGTTCCAATCTACGTGCGCCTCGTTCCAGGACGGGCTGGTGTTCTCATTGCAGACGGTGGTGAAGTGGAACGAAGTCACAGGATGGGTCGGATCCCATGTGCAGTCGTTCGGGGGCGGGTCAGCGGGATTGCAGCCGGGCAGCGAGGGTGCCGGCCCCTTCAGCGGAGGCGCGCCGGATGTTGGATTGAACTGCGGCAATCC
>Ga0070684_100000944_pt1 | contig 20709 bp, 8 predicted proteins | sample KBSC723LmetaG_FD_65653 | JGI IMG/M metagenome (GOLD analysis project Ga0070684, IMG submission 65653) | Corn rhizosphere microbial communities from Kellogg Biological Station, Michigan, USA - KBS C7.2-3L metaG | ecosystem: Host-associated > Plants > Roots > Rhizosphere ...
ATATTCTTTGCATTTTTATGAAAGCGATCAAAGGTGAATTCATTTACCGCGTACAGCAGGAACAATGTAAAACAGGCCAATCCGCCTGATAAACCGAAGACATTAATAAAAGCAAGAACTTTTTGCATGAACAGATTCCGAACCGCAATATTGAAATAGTGTTTGATCACGGCAGATTATTTTAAGTCAAAAGTACGCAAAAAATGTAAAATGACTGATCAATAATAATACACCCCTCATCACTGACTACTCATTCCCGATAGCTATCGGGATTCATCATTCAGTGCGAAGGCTTTTCACAGGGTTCGCATTAGCAAGTTTTACCGTTTGCAGGCATATTAATATTGCTGTAATAAAACCTAACAATAAAACAGATGCAAAGAATGGCATAGCCGTGATATCGATCCTGGATGCATATGACTGCAACCAATTATGCATAATAATGTATGCAAGCGGGCTGGCTACTATCCCGGCAACGATAATGATGAACACAAACTCCTTTATGAAAAGGGTTACTATGCCAGCGACTGATAAACCCAACACTTTCCTGATCCCCACTTCCTTTGTGCGTTTTTGTATATTCTGCGCAATCAAACCCAGTACCCCCAGCAACGCGATGATTAACGAGAGAATACTCGCAGTGAATGAGGCTCTCTTTAGCTGAATTTCTGTTGCGTAGAGAGTTCTTAGTGTATCATCCATGAATTTATATTCAAACGAACTCCCCGGGAGCAGCTGAGCCCATTTTTTTTGAATCGCGTCGATATCGGCAGCTACATTTCCTGGTTTGATTTTAAATGACAAGAACCTGAAAAAAGGAGAGAAGCGAACATTAAAAAAAAGCATGGGCAAAATTTCCTGTTGCATCGAGCCAAAATGAAAATCTTTAACCACCCCATTAATGGTAAACACAGTCGGATCACCGGGAATTTTTACCTGCCGTCCGATTGCTTCGGCGGCGTTGCTAAACTCCAATGTTTTTACTGTTTTCTCATTGATAATAATTTTTCCGGAATCCAGTTCGTTAAAAAAGGAACCTGCCTTCATTGGGATTGAATACGTGGAAAGATAATTTCCATCCGTTTGCAAAATCTCTACATACTTTGCTTTTGTAGAATCTTCACCGAATTTATAAATGGGTGCCTGGCCTGCATTGTTACCATTGGGGATCTCATACGAAAGAGTTACATTGCTCACTTGGGGTAGGGCGGCAAAGTCGTTGCGGATGGTTTCCATTTTTTTTACGCCCGCAGTTGACCAGTCTCTTGGTACCTGCGCCGCAACGATATATTCTTTGTCGTATCCCAGGCTGTTGCTGAAAAAATGTGATACCTGTTTCGTTATGATAAACGATGCGATCAATACAATGATAGCCGTGCTGTATTGAAAGCCGACCAATAGTTTTCGTAGTAAGATATTTCCGGTTGCTGTGGTCAATTTCCCTTTTAGAGAGTCAACAGATTTTAATGATGACAAAACAAATGCAGGATACAAACCTGCCAATACTCCAACTACGACTACGATCATCAGCGGAATAATTATAAAATAAAAGGGGAATGATGAAAGTTGCGGGATCTCTTTCCCAACGAGCTGAATGAATACAGGTCTCAGGAAATTAAATAATATAAACGAAAGAACGGTTGCCGCTAACACAAGGATGATCGATTCAGCAAGGAATTGGAAAATAAGTTGCCGTCGCAGACTACCCAAGACCTTTCTTACGCCGATCTCTCTCATTCTTACTGAAGATCTGCTGATCGCGACATTTACGAAATTGACGATCGCCATCAATAATATGAATAATCCCACCAATGATAAAGTGTACAGCATAAGCTTGACAAGGCCCTTGTTTTTATCCAGGTAATAGCTAGAAAGCAAGATAGGTTTTACAGTAATAACTTTCTTAATTGACGGATTCGCATTTTGATCTACCAATTGCCGAATCGGCTTGTCAAGATCCTTGGGTGTTACGCCAGGATTTAACTCTACATAGGACGCGATAAAAATATTATTCCAGTCCTCGATGTCCTGTCTGCCAAAAAAAGACAACGTATTGAGAGGTATAAAAAATGTATTAGGATAATCGCTAACCAAATTGATCACAGAATTCTCAGGTGTCTTTTTCAAGACACCGGTAATGGCAAAATCATGAGCACCTCCGGAAAAACTTTGTATTGCAATGGTTTCTCCGACCACGTCCGTTCTGCCAAAATATTTGATGGCTTTATCTGTGGTAATAACGACAGAGTATGGATTATTTAAGGCGGTGTTCGCGTCGCCGTGCAATAATTGGAACCCATACATTTTTAAAAGACTGCTGTCGCCCACTTGCAGGTTTTCCCGAAAATGTTTGTCTCCCTTTGACACCACCGAAGTAATTCCATCATAGCGGAAATAATTTTTTACCAGTGCCGGATACTCTTCTTTTAATCGTTTGGCCAATGGACCGAATGTGGCCAGCCCATAACCAACATTCGCGCCTTTTGCAATTGTTGTGAGAATGTATTGGTTATCATGATCCTTTAAATTCTTATTGACCTGCAACTCACCCCACACATAGGCACCGATCAATAAAGTAAATGTAATGCCACATAACAAACCGGCTACATTTACAAAGGAATAGAAGCGATGCTTCATAATGTTTCGCCACGCGATCTTGAAATAGTGCTTTACCATAGAAGATTATTTTTTTATCTGGCCGACATTTAGATCTCTGATGTATTTCCCCATTGACGATTGATTGATTCGACTTAAATTCTTTTTTAGTTGTGATCAGTAATGAAGCGTGAGTGATCAGTGATGAGTTTGAGCCCACTCATTGCTGATCACTCATTACTCATTCAGTCCGCAAGGACTTCACCGGGTTCGCGATTGCCGCTCTGAACGCCTGGAAGCTGATCGTTCCCAATGCAATGATGACTGCTATCAAGCCCGCTCCGAAAAATATCCACCAACTCATGTTGATGCGATAAGCAAAATCTTGCAGCCATTTGTGCATGATCCACCAGGCGAACGGAAAGGCAATGATGCTTGCAATCAAGACCAGTTTTATAAAGTCTTTTGAAAGTAAAACTAAAATGTTTGACACAGAAGCGCCCAATACTTTTCGCACGCCGATCTCCTTTGTGCGTTGAAGGGTTGCGAATAGTGATAGCCCCAGTAGACCCAGGCACGCTATAAAAATGGCAAATCCGGAGAACAATCCGAACACTTTTCCGAACAACTTGTCATTGCGATACTGCGCATTGAATCGGTCATCAGCAAATGAATAGTCGAACAAATTACCGGGAAAGAATGCGTCATATTTTTTCTTAATCGCCGCGATCGTTGCGGGCAGATCATGTGGTTTTACTTTCACAGAGATGTAACTGTTTGTACCGTAGGCCGGGAAAATCATTGTTGGCTCAATAGGGTAACGCAATGATTTTTGATGATAGTCGTTAACCACGCCGATGATATCCCATTTCTTACCATACCTTAATATCGTCTTGCCAATTGCATCCTGGGGTGATGTATAACCAAGGAATTTAACGGCATTTTGATTTATTAGCAGGCTATGGATTTTACCAAAATTGGGATCGAAATCTGTATTTGCGAAATCTCTTCCGGCAATAACCTTCATCTGGTACACGTCAAGATAACCGAGGCTAATGGCCGTATGTCGCATAGTGAGATGAGTGGTCGAATCCTGGTCAATTCTGCGTACACTGAAACTTCTTCCTGTCTCTCCGCCAACAAGGTTCCAGGAGGTTGCGGCGCCCAGGACACCAGGAATCCGTTTTAGTTCTTCGGTGAAAGTGTTTTCTTTATCAATGAACGTGGAATCCCAGCCCGTAAGCTCCGGCGGCCGTACAAGCATCATCTGGGATAGATTAAAGCCAAGATTTTGGTGATTGACATACTTGATCTGCCTGTATACAACGAAAGAGCCGATGATAAGGATAACAGTAATGGCAAATTGACCCACCACTAATGCTTTGCGTAAAATGATTCCTTTGGTTGATGTAGTAAACTTTCCCTTTAAAACGAGAATGGGTTTAAATGATGATAATACGAAGGCAGGATAAAAACCTGAAATAAATATTCCGGCGATCATCGATGCGCTCAAAGCGATGGGAATGGTGTAACCATTCAATCCTTTTTCAAACAAATATGATAACGATAGTTTGTGTTGTATTAAACTGTTAAAGCTGCTTTGCATAAGTATCACGATAATAAGCGCTGCCACGAGTGCTATAACGTTTATAATGAGTGATTCAGTAAGAAATTGTCTGACCAACTGTGTTTTTGTTGCTCCTGAAACTTTCCTGACGCCTACTTCCTTTGCACGCTCTGTTGCACGCGAGGTAGCGAGATTAATATAATTTACCCACGCAATGACAATGATAAGTGCTGCGATGATCAGTAAACCCCATACTACAACAGAGCTATCCGTCCTGCCGATTTCATACTCGAAATCCGAATATAAATGCGCTTTTAATAACGGCTGCAGATAAAACTTTTCGTCATTACCCGAAACTTTGTTTCCCTGGAAATGCCGCTGGCTGAATGCGGGCAGTTTTGCTTCCAGCGCTTTATAGTCAGTACCATGTTTCAGCTGGATGTAATGCCAGAAATCAGAATCGGTAAAATCGTAATCCGCCTGTTTCCATGAGTCGGAACCAGTATAAAGAGTAACATATGAAGCAAGGATATCAAAATTCAAGTGAGAATTTTCAGGAACGTCTTTACAAATGGCAGTCACTTTGTAGGGTGTCGAATCCCTCCCCATGATCACAAGCTTGCCAGGAACCGAAGCAAGATCATTGGCGTGGATACCGAAAATTTTTTTCGCTGATGATTCTGATAATACAAGGGAATGAGCTTCAGTTAATGCGTTCTTTAGATCGCCTGCGACCAAAGGATACGAAAACATGTGGAGGAAGGAATTATCCACAAATACTACTTCCTGCTCGATTTTGTTGTTCTTGTACTTAATGATATTTCCGCCCCAGGGTTCTACGCGGGTATGGTTGATTATTTCGGGGAAATCATCGTGCATGGCTTTGCTAACACCTGAATAAGTGATGGTGCCGTGCTGGATCAATTTGCCATGCTCATAGCGATCATTGTATACACGGTACAGATCAGTGGCGTTTTTATTGAATTGGTCATAGCTCAACTGGAAACTTCCATATTGAAGAATAAGCAAGCAGGCTGCCATTCCAATAGAGAGACCGGCAATGTTTATGAAGGAGAAAGTTTTATTCTTCCATAAATTTCTCCACGCGGTTTTAAAATAGTTCTTTATCATGGCTATTCGTTTTTTTTGGCTGATTACCTCTTGTTGACGTGAAACGTTAAACGTCAAACCTGAAATTCGTCTTGAGGGTTCTGTCTTACGTCTCACGTTTTCACGATCCTATTCCGTGCGCAACGACTTCACCGGGTTCATCGTCGCAGCCCGTATCGCTTGCGTGCTGATCGTGACGAAAGCAATCAAAAGGCAAATAATCGCTGCAAGCGCAAACACCCACCAGCTGATGTTTGTCCGGTATGCAAAATCGCTCAACCATTTATTCATGGCCCACCATGCAACCGGGAACGCGATCAAGGCAGCAATAACGATCAACAACAGAAAATCTTTTGATAACAATTTCACCACCTGCATCGCATTAGCACCAAGAACTTTTCTTATTCCAATTTCTTTTGTGCGCCGGGTTACAGTCAGCGTGGCTAATCCAAATAACCCCATGCAAGCGATAAAGATCGACAGGCCCGATGCGATCTTTACAACAGCTGCACTTTTCTGTTCCTGCTCATAGGATGACGCTAAACTTTCATCTAAAAAATGGTATTCAAAATCCTGGTTAGGTGCAACGGCCTGCCATGCTTTCTTTAAGGTATTGATATTGTCCTGGACCTTTCCCGCTTTCATGCGCACCGAGATTCGGGGTTGTGGGGAGTTGGCGAAGGAAATATCATTGGATTGCCTCGCTATTGTGTCAAGTTTTAGTGAAAGGACCAGGGGAGCGATCTTATTGTGCAGGGATTCGTAATTAAAATCTTTTACTACACCAATGATTTGTTGAGAATATTTACCGAACCGCTTTCCAATTGGATCTTTTAGGCCATATTCTTTTACCAGTGTTTCATTCACGAGAATGCTATTGTTTGTATCTGCGCGATTTTGTGATTGAAAACTTCTTCCCTGCTGAACCGGTATTTGCATGGTTTCAATGAATGAGGCATCTATTTCATTGTATTGAAAACTGTGGTAATTTTTCTTATCATCCGAATAACCTAGATTGACCCAGGGAGTTTCTGAAAAGCTGTATATAGACGCGCATGCACTCAGCACTTCGGGGTATTTCAATAATTCAGTTTTGTACAATTGTGCTAAGGGATAAGCCTCTGCACGTTTTTTATTTGTCGGTATAATGATCACCTGCTCTTTTTTATAACCGAGATCTTTTTTCTGCAGATAGTTCATTTGTTTGCCGATCGCAATAGTACAGATGATCATAACGATAGAGGTTACAAACTGGCCGACAATCAAACCTTTTCTGAACAGACCTGCGCTGTCCTTCGTTTTAAATTTTCCTTTTAATACTTCGATGGGATTGAAGCCGGAAAGAATAATGGCGGGGTAGATACCGGCCATTAACGCGATGATGAGGATCAACAAAACAAAGAATGCTATAAATAATGGATCGAAATGAAAAATAAGATGCCTGTTGACGATATGATTGAATGGTTTCAGCAGGGCAAAGGCTACTGCCAATCCGACAACGACCGATACTAATGTCACGAGTAAAGCCTCTCCCCAGAATTGTCTTATGAGTTGCTTTCTTTCCGCGCCCAATGCCTTTCTTACTCCGACTTCTAATGCTCTTGTAGTAGAACGGCCAACAGACAGTGTGATAAAATTTATACAGGCAACGAGCAGGATAAGGATGGCGATCGTGGCCAGGATGTAAGAGTATTTTGGATTGCTGATCGGTTCAATTCCAGGCGGCAGCGAATTGTCCAAATGGATCGATGTGATGGGTTGCAGATATATATTGAATTCCTCTGAACCGTAATCTTCCCCGAGCTGCTGTTTAAGCATGGGCTGGATTTTTTTAGCGACACTTCCTACATGCGCATCTTTTAGCAGCATTACATAAGTCTCGCCAAAAACATTGAACCAACTATGCAACATTCGTTCAGAGAAGATCAGTTTGGCGTTTGTGTACGCAAAAAGGATATCATATTTTATGCTCGATTCTTCGGGGGCCTGTTCAGCAATACCTGCAACGGTGAATAATTGCTTTTCGTCACCCAACTGCATCTCAAAACTTTTTCCCAGGACAGTTTCGATTCCACGAGCATCCGCGAAATATTTTTTAGCAATTTTCGGAGTTATGATCACTGAGTTGCTTGTTGGAAATGGATCGTTCCTGTTGCCCTGTAGCAATTTGAAGTCAAAAATTTTGAAAAAGCTGGGATCGACCATCGTAATTTTTTCGTTGAAAGAATTGTTGTTGATCTTTATAAGTGTATTCGTAGTAAATACTCGGCACATTTCCTGCACTTCAGGCAAACTGCTTTGCATGGCAGGTCCCATTGGAATGGGAGTAACTGTGTTTTTAAATTCCTGGCCCTGGAATTTTTCACTCTCCCAAACCCTGTAAATTCGATCCGCTTTTGTATGGAAACGGTCATAGCTAAATTCGCTTCTCACAAACAGCATGATCAGGATACAACATGTAATGCCAACTGCTAACCCTAGCGTATTAATAGCTGTGTACGTTTTGTAACGCAGTAAGTAACGTAGGGAGATCTTCAAATAGTTCTTAAACATGGATTCAATTTTGAAATTTTGAGATTGGGAGATTGGGAAATCGAAATTTCAAAATTTCCCAATTCGCCTTTTCCCAATTTATCATTCTGTCCTCAAACTGTTCACCGGGTTCGCTATCGCTGCTTTTATTGATTGAAGACTGATTGTTATTAATGCAATCAACATAATTAATGCAACCGCTAATCCAAACATCCGCCATGACATATTTATTCGGTACGCAAAATCCTGCAGCCATTTATTCATTGCCCAGTAAGCCAGCGGCGTTGCAATTACAGTTGCGATAGTTATCAATTTCAAAAAATCTTTACTAATCAATTGTACGACGCTGCCAACGCTTGCACCCAGCACTTTTCTGATGCCGATTTCTTTGGTTTTTACTTGCGCCGTATAAGTGGCTAATCCAAATAAACCAAGACAGGAAATAAAAATGGCGATGGCTGCAAAAGTTGTAAACAAAGTGCCTGTGCGCTGTTCCGATTGATAATGCGATTCGAATGTCTTGTCGAGAAAATCGTAAGAGAAAGGCGTACTGGTTGCATATTTTTTATACTGCAGTTCTACGGCTTTGATGGCTGCCTGTGCGCCTGCGCCGGTTGTGCGTACGTACAAAATGTTTTTAAATCCAGACGTTCTTATTACCAAAGGTGCAACAGGATCCTTCAGCGATTTAAAATTAAAATCCTTTAGCACACCTATTATTTCGCCATCAGCATTTCCATAGCCAATTTTTGTGCCGAGGTAAGGAGGTTGTAAACCCATCGCTTTTACTGCAGTTTCATTCAAAATATATTTATTATCATCAGAGGGCGTTCCTGTAAAATTTGTTCCTGCAATGAAGTGATACTTCATCGTAGGTATGAAGTTTTTATCCGCCTGTACACGCCAGAGAATAAACGGAACACTATCCTCTTTACCATCCCAAACAATATCTCCTGACACCTCTGTCAGATTCGTAATGTCTTTTGCGCTACTAAACGAAACATTTAATATGCCCTTTTGCAATAGCAATTCATTTTCTATAGCATCAGCACTTTTCATTGATTCTCCTGGAAATGAAACGGTAAAGACATAATTCTTATCATAACCTAAATCTTTATTTCTCATATATGCCATTTGCTTCCCCATTACAATTGTGCCAACTAACAATATGAATGAGATTGCAAATTGAAGTACGACTAATGATTTTCTGAATGAGGACGTTTTAATACCCAAAAAACTTTTTTCGCGTACTGCGCCTAAAGGCTTGAAGGATGATAATAACATTGCCGGATAAACGCTTGAAATAAGTATTGTTCCTACCAGTGCCGAAAATAATATCTCTAACATAGAAAAAGTTGACAGCGAAAAAATTAATTGTTCGCCTGTAATTCTATCATACAGTGGCTTCAATAAAGTGATTAAAACAATTGCAATGAAAATAGCAAACACAAATGTTAATACGGTCTCAGTGATAAATTGCAAAAACAATTGTCCTTTTTTTGCGCCAATGATCTTTTTTATACTTATCTCTTTAACTCTTATAAGAGAGCGAGCCGTGCAAAGGTTTACATAATTAATGATTGCAATAATCAATATTGATATTGCAACAAGAGCCATTATTCTTACCATCTGTAATGCAGAATCATCTCCGTCAATTCCTGTAAGATGAAGGTCTCCTAAATTCTGTAATTGGAAAGTTGTTGCAGCTTGACCATTTCTTGTTGCATTAAATAAATCAGTAAGTTTTTTTTCAATACGTGAAGTATTGGTATTTGAATTTATCAGAAGAAATGTTCTAAAACTATAATCGTTTATATCTTCATCGATTGTTTTCCAACCATGATTGCCGCCATTAGCTGTAAATTGTTGGGCATAGTAATCTACCGGAAAGATAGCATCGTATTGCAGAGAGGAATTATGAGGAAAGTCTTGCAAAACGGCAGTTACTGTGAAACTATTTTTATCAAAGCGCACGATTTTGCCAATGGCATCATCTGTGCCAAATAATTTGTTGGCTGTTGATTGTGTAAGTGCGACAGAGTTCGCATTTGGCAGAAAGGCATCACGATTACCTTTCAACAATTTGTAGTCGAAGAAGCTTAAAAAATTACTGTCTGCATAAACAATATTGTTGTTGTCAAAGGTTTTTGTCAGATCAATATTGGACAACACTTTATTGGACAGCTTTGGATTTTCATTATCACTTACCAATCTTAAAACAGAAATTACATTCGGATTTTTTTTTGCCATTATAGACAATGGTCCTGGTACTCCTTGCCACGCAAGTGATTTTGTTTCTAAAGTAATGTGCGAATTTATCTGGTAGATATTTTTCCACTTCTGGTTAAATTTATTATAGCTAAATTCATTCAGCACCCAAAGCAGCAACATAATTCCTGTTGCCAAACCCACAGCCAGCCCGCTTATATTTACGATACTGTAAAATTTGTTGGCTTTCAAATTACGCCAGGCTATTTTGAAATAATTTTTTATCATATGATTGTTTGACCTGATTTATATACTTCACGTTTCACGTCTTTACTCATTCCGTTCGCAGGGACTTCACCGGGTTCGCTAGCGCCGCCTTCAGCGCCTGGATGCCTATCGTTAGCAATGCGATCAAAACGGCCAATATCCCTGCGAGGGCGAAAACCCATATTTGTATATTGATCCTGTAGGCAAAGCCCTGCAACCAGTTGTGCATGATCCACCACGTTACAGGAACAGCGATAACGAAAGCGATCAATACAAGCGTGATAAAATCCTTTGACAGAATGTAAAGCACATTTTGTATGGATGCGCCAAGTACTTTGCGTATGCCTATTTCTTTTGTACGCTGCAAAACATTGTACGCCGACAAGCCCAGCAATCCGAAACAAGCAATAATGATCGCGAGAAAAGCAAACAATCCGAATACCTTCCCAAATAGTTGATCAGCCCTGTATTGTTGATCAAACAATTCGTCCAAAAAATAATAATTGAAAGGATCAGCAGGGAAAAATTTATTCCATGCCTGCTGAACGGAGGAAATGGTTGAAGCCATGTCCTTACTCTCGATCTTTAACGAATAAGCACCGCGGGAATTTGGGCGCAGGCGAAAGATCATTGGATCAATTGCTTTTTGCAGCCCCTGGTGGTGATAGTTGCTTACAATGCCGAACAATGAAACGGTATCACCGGCGGAAAAGAATTTTTCATGCACTGCTTTATTATAATCACTGAAACCAAGCAGGTTTGCCGCTGCCTCATTAAGCAACACACCTCCATGTTCATCTGTCGGGAAATCCTTTGAGAAATTTCTGCCTGCTTTTACTTCCAGGCCAAACGAAGGAATAAAATCATAGTCTATTCCTATGTTGTAAAGCGTCACTGATCCCTGGTTGTCTGTGCCCAGTCTTCGGCTGCTATTGGTCCAATAAATTTCTTTGCCCATTACGATACTAGAAGCACTCACATTCTTTATACCGCTGATATTAAGCAGATCATTCTTGAATGATTGAAACTGGCCCTGGTAAAGAGAATCCGTAAGCGAACCGGCGCCATCGAGAACAAGAGTTTGATTGATGTTCACTCCAAGCTTTTGTTTTCGCATAAAGGAAACCTGCTGAAATACAATAATAGTCCCGGCGATCAGGGCGAGGGATATGGCAAATTGTGAGATGATAAGACCCTTACGCAACACGAGACCACCAGCGCTACTTTTGAATAGCCCTTTCAAAACAGATACAGGTTGAAATCCGGACAATACAAAGGCTGGATAAAGACCCGCCAACATACAACCTGAGAAAAACACCAGCGCAGAACCAATCCAGTAATTTGTGGGAAATGAGAATCCTGAAGGCCCTGCTCTTCCAATCATGTGGTTAAACGAAGGCGTGATTAAATAGGCAATAGAAAGTGCAAGCAGAAAAGCTATCAGGTTGATCAAAAAACTTTCAACTAAAAATTGTATGATGAGATTACGGCGGTTGGCGCCCATCACTTTTCGCACACCTACTTCCCTGGCTCTTTCCAATGATCTCGCGGTCGCGAGGTTGATGTAATTGATCCATGCAATGCAAATGATAAAAAAAGCAATGAGGAAAAGAAAAGAAACTGATTGGCCATTGCCATTTACTTCTGCTTCCTGGTTATAATTCGAGTAAAGATGAATATCGCTAAGAGGAAGCATTGATATCGCAGAGCGCACATTATTGGTTTTGTTCCACTCCTGGCTATTGATATACCGGTCACAAAAGGCCGGGAATTTTGATTCTAATTTCTTTCGGTCTGTACCAGGTTTCAACTGGAGATAAATATAGAAATCATACCAGCCCCAGGCGGTTTCGGTAGCGTTGGTTGTATCTCCAAACTGGCGTAAAATACTTCCAAGCGTGGAGTATGATAATAGATGGTGAATAATGAGATGTGAGTTGGCAGGAAACTCTTTAAAGATGCCTGTCACCTCCAGGGTTCTTGTGAAATCCGGATCACGATACGTCAATTTTTTTCCCATCGGGTCATCGGACCCAAAATATTTTTTTGCAGTATTCTCAGACAACAAGATCTTATCCGGACCACTCAGCGCTGTTTTTGAATTTCCTTTCGTCAATTGAATTCCCAGCATTGACAATGCGGAAGGATCGGCATAATAACCTTTTTCTTCGCTGAACTTTACATTCCGGTCGTCGTTTGAGAATAGCCCATTGGCGTCGATGAGCCGGCAAAACTCCTCCACTTCCGGAAAATCCTTTTTCATGGTTGGACCAAATGCAGGATATACCGTTGCAGATTTCCATTGCAGTTTACCCTGCTGATAAGAGTCAAGCCGCAATCGGACGATCTGATCCGATTTAGATTGAAACCTGTCATAACTTTTTTCAAAAGCTACATATTGAAAAATAAGGAGGCAGCAGGTAATACCGATGGCCAACCCTGCAATGTTCAATAAAGAATAACCTTTGCGTTTGGTCAGGTTTCTGAAGGCAAGTTTTAGATAGTTTGTTATCATGACTTTTCCATTTTCGGTAATTAGTGATATCAGTCGTGAAACGTCAAACGTCAAACGTGAAATTCCTAGCGATGGGTTCTGTTTCACGTTTCACCTCCCGATAGCTATCGGGATGAGTGATCAGTAATGAGTGGGATCAAACTCATTACTCATTACTCATCACTCATTTCGTAACGACTTCACCGGGTTGGCCGCCGCCGCCTTAAAAGCTTGCGTGCTGATTGTGATCCAGGCAATGAGTACAGTGATTACAGCAGCGATGATAAACACCCACCAATGAATGTTGACCCTGTAGGCAAAATCCTGCAACCATCTATTCATCGCAAACCAGGCAATAGGAATGGCCAGGATCAGTGCAATGATCACGAGCTTTAAGAAATCCTTTGAAAGCAAGCCGATAAGATTGCTTACCGAAGCTCCCAACACTTTACGAATGCCGATCTCTTTTACCCGCTGTTGCGCAGCAAATGTGGCAAGCCCAAATAATCCCAGGCACGCAATGATGATCCCGAGTACGACAAGACTGACAAATACTTTTTGAAAACGAGTTTCGGATTGATAAAGACCGGCATAAGTTTCATCTAAAAAATTATATTCAAAAGGACGGTCTGCCGAAAACTTTTTCCAGGTTGTTTCCAGTTGTGATATGGTTTGCTTAATATTATTGGTTGACAACTTAATCGTGAAATTGGACACTCTTCCGGGGATATTCACAAAGACAAATGGTTTTATCTGGTTCCGCAATGAGGTAAAATGAAAATCCTTTGCAACTCCCACCACGGTGGCATAATACATCGTGTCAGCATCATTTCCCCAGAGGATTTGCTTGCCAACGACGGGCTCGGGAATACCGAGGTCTTTAACGGCCGTTTCATTTACAATGATACTGCCGATATTTTGATCAAGCGGGCCTTTGAGAATTCCATCAGTCATGGTATCAGCGGGAAATTGTGATGAAAAATCTCTTCCTTCTTTTATCTGTATTCCTAATGCATTCAAAAAATCATAGCTCACCGAGAGAAAATTCATCAGCTGGGAATTCTGTGATCCTTTCAGGCTCATTGAATTTGTCCAGTTTTGGCCACCAACCACTCCATCTGATGTGGCAATTTTCTTAACTCCCGGAATTTGCAATGCCAAATTTTGAAAGGCATCTGCGTTTGTTCTTCCCAGGGAACCCGCATTCTTTACCACAACAACCTGGTCTTTATTTAAACCCAGTTTTGCCGATTGAATAAAATGCATTTGTTGTGAAATGACTAATGCCCCAATGATCAATACCGTCGAGATGGTGAATTGAACGATTACTAATGCTTTGCGCAAGGTCAATGTCCCTTTTTCAGAAAACTTTAATCCCTTTAAAACGAGGATCGGTTTGAACGATGAAAGGTAAACGGCAGGGAAAAAGCCTGCAACAATTCCAAGAAATAAGGCCGCCACGATCATATATACAAGTACGGATGGATTGCCGATCACTGTCAGGTGCTTTAAGGTTAAATTGTTTACAACAGGCAATAATAATTGAGCGATCGTCGCAGCCAATACGGCAGCAATAAGACAGGTAATGATCGATTCAATTAAAAATTGATTGATCAATGAAGAACGAAATGCGCCGGCAACTTTCCGGACTCCAACTTCCTTTGCTCTTACAGACGCTTTTGCCGTCGAAAGATTGACATAATTAATGCCTGCGATGAGAATAATGAAAATCGCAATGATTGTAAATACATATACGTAGAGCCTGTCGCTGTTCGGCTCTAGTTCCCATTTGAGATTGGACGATAAGTGAATTCCGGTTAAAGGTTGAACATAAAAAATATTCTTACCATCTTTATTATTACGTTTGTAAACGTCTTGTATTTTTTTGCCAAGAGTTGCAATGCCAGGAGTTGATTTTAGTTTTATGTAGGTATAAAAATTATAAAACCCCCAGTTTCCATCAATGTCCCCTGCAAATTTCCTGATCGGGATCAAAAAATCAAAATGAAAATGTGAGTTGTAAGGGACATCTTTTACTACTCCTTTCACCATCAGGTCTCCCAACCGATCTATCTGGAGCGTTTTTCCCATCGGGTTGTCGCTTCCAAAATATCTTTTCGCCGCAGATTCTGTGATCACGATCGAATTAATCTCTTTAAAAGCATCTTTTGCATTTCCATAAACAAATGGGAAAGTAAATACATCAAAAAAACTGCTGTCAACCCTGCACAATTTTTCCTCCACGATCTTTTTGTCATCGTACTTGATGAGGAAGTTAGCTCCCCAATTTGGAAATACTCTTGTGGTGCGTGCGATTTCAGGGATATCACGTTGCATTGCAGGAGAAAGAGCAGGGGGCGTGGTAGCATCCGGAAGCCGGCTACCATCATCGTTCACAAAATCTTTTACTACACGGTAGATCTTATCCGCATCTTTATGAAATCGATCATAACTGATCTCGTCTTTTACAAAAAGGAATATTAAAAGGCTGCACGCCATTCCGGTTGCCAGGCCGAAAATATTGATGAACGAAAATCCTTTGTACCGCAAAAGATTCCGAAAGGCGATCTTGAAGTAGTTTCTTATCATGGCATTTCTTTTTTTTGCGAGCGACCACGTTGTTCGCGTGAAACGTCAAACGTCAAACGTGAAATAAAGATCGAGGGTTCCTTCTCACGTCTCACGTTTCACGTTTTACAAATTCACTCCGTTCTCAAACTCTTTACAGGGTTCGAAAGCGCCGCCTTGATCGATTGAAAACTGACGGTTATTAGTGTAATGGCAATCGACAAAGCGACAATTAAAATAAAGGTCGCCCAGCCAATACTAATTTTATATTCATAATTTTTCAGCCATTCATTCATAGCATACCATGCAATGGGAATAGCGATGGCGCAGGCAATTAAGACCAGCACCACGAAATCTTTTGAAAGCAATTTCCACAAGTTGAAAACACTTGCTCCCAACACTTTTCGAACACCGATTTCTTTCACCCGCTGTTCCGCCGTAAATGAAGCCAAACCAAAAAGACCGAGGCAGGAAATAAAAATGGCTAGTATCGCCATGATCGCTGCCAGGTTCCCTACCAGTTCTTCGTAATTGAATTTTTTCGCGTATTGTTCATCGGCAAATTGATATTGGAAGGGAAAGGAAGGATTGTATTTATCAAAGATGGGTTTCATAATGCTAATGGCTTTCGACGCCGACATATTTGGATTTATGCGCACATCGATGCAGCCTACCCAGTCCTTATTAAATATGATCGTCAAAGGTGAAATCGGGCGAAAAGGCGACTCCATTTGTATATCAGGTATCACTCCAATTACAACCATGGGCTTATCATTCCATTTCAGCATTTCCCCAACAGGATTTTTAAGTCCCATACGTTTTACTGCAGACTGGTTCAGTATGACTGCATTTGAATCTGCAAAGTCCCTGGAAAAGTCTCTGCCATCGACCATTTTAATTCCCATAGTTTTCATGTAATCATATTCAGTAGTAATGGTTGAGAAAACAACCGTTTTTTCTACCGGCAAACTGTTCTTCCATTCCCAGCCATTATTATTGCTGTATATCTCTGATGGCGGTGAATTACTTTGACAAACCGAATAGGCTGCCCCTGAACTCAACAGCTCCTGTTTAAGTGCCGCCATATTTTTACCGATATCATCCGACCAATTCACCGATATCAATCCTTTATTATCAAAACCAATAGGCCTGTCTTTACCATGCTGTATCTGCTGGTAAATGATCGTTGTTCCGATCATCAATATCACTGAGCTTGCAAACTGAACGACAACTAATATTTTACGGGGCAATGAACTACCCCGACCCGCTTTGAAATTTCCTTTAAGAACACGTACCGGGTTGAAAGAAGAAAGATAAAACGCGGGATAACTTCCTGCCAAAAGACCCGTGATTACAGTAAACGCGATCATAATTCCCCAAAACAATGGATTGGTGATCTGTAAGCTCATGGCCTTGTCGGTGAGTTTATTGAAGTAAGGGAGGGCAATTGCAACAAGTAATAATGCAAGTAAAAATGCAAATGCGGAGATCAACATTGATTCGCTCAGGAATTGCCTGATGAGTTGTCTCTTACCCGAACCAACCGCTTTTCGCACACCCACTTCTTTTGCGCGTTTCTCTGAGCGGGCAGTACTTAAATTCATGAAATTAATACATGCGATGATCAGAACGATGAGCCCGAGGATACCAAACATCCTTACATATTTTATAAAGCCGCCTGTGTTTTTTCCATTTTCAAAATCGCTGTACAAACGCCACTTTGCCATGGGGTGAATGAAAAGTTCAGGAATGATACTCTTCAGCGTATTCTCATCCGTAAAATGAGACAATACGACGTTTTTTATCTTGGCATTTACAGTCTTCGGATCGGCATTGTCATTTAATTGTACAAAAACTTCCCAGGAATTATTTCCCCAGTTTGTTTTGTGATATAGCCTGATGTATTCGTGGAGAATTTCCTCCAATTGAAAGGGTACCAGGTAATCAAAACTGAGTGAGCTGCTCTTCGGCTGTTTTGCAACGACTGCTGTCACTTTCAAATTGGTCGCATTATCCATCTTCACGATCTTGCCAACCGGGTTTTCATTTCCAAAAAGTATTTTGGCCGTTTCGTCAGTCAGGACAATTGAATACGGCTCGTGTAAAGGATTTTTATCACCATTAAGTATGTTCAGTGAAAACATACTGACTGCCTCTTCGCCAATAAAATGTCCCGGCTTGCTGATCTTCTTGTCACCATACATCAGCGAATGGCTGCTGCCCCAATCGCACATAGCCACTCCTTTGAAGTCGGGATATTGAGCTTTCAATTCCTGGCCCAATGGAAACGGCAAAGCCAGTTGCGAGCCCCGCTTACCATCAAAGGTTTGATGCATCATCACCTGGTAAAGCGTACTATAGTTTTTAAAATGCTTATTAGCTGAGATCTCATCATATATCCACAGCCCAATGATCATGGCGACAGCCATTCCCGTAGCCAGGCCGGCAATATTGATAAATGAATAAACCTTATTTTTTACCAGGTTTCTCCACGCTATCTTGAGATAGTTTTTGTTCATGATTTTCCTTTTAGGGATATGTTATTATCAGGGTGAAACGTGAAACGTAAGACGTGAAATATCAGAGCAGTTTTTTCACGTTTGACGTTTCACGTTTGACGAGCACTCAACGCAAACTCAAAGAGATCCTTCCACTACCTGCATCAATTCTGACCGGCACTCCGCCGCCATTTAATTTTCCATTCAACTCTTCGTCGCTTGTCTTTCCACTAAAATTATTTAGCATTCCCGTCTTGATCTTGTTGGCAGAGAGATCAAGGTCGAGTCCTTTGTTTGGAAGCGTGACATCAATGTTTCCGCCTGAGTTGCTGATCTTGACATATTTTCCCAATTCTGTTATCGACACATCTATATTTCCGCCACTCGTGGATGTTTCAAGGCTGCAAGTGAGATCTGAGAAGTGGATGCTTCCTCCTGATGTATGTGCAATGAGCTCGCCGGAGATATCGCTGCCATGAATGCCTCCACCACTGGTAGTGGCTCTTATATCTCCCTTCAGATCTTTCAGATCAAGCGATCCGCCCGAAGTCGAAAGCCTTAGTTTTCCTTCGCAGTTCTTTGCATCGATGCTTCCGCCACTTGTTGACAGGTCGATGTCATCCTTTGAATTTCTGACGTCAATGCTTCCGCCACTTGTTCTTCCGTCTACAGTACCGCCAACGTTATCAAGATCCAGGCTGCCGCCGCTCGTAGAGAATTTCAATTTGCCTGACAAATTATTTAAGCTGATACTTCCGCCACTTGTTGACAGGTCGGTAGAAACGTTCCTTGGAACAAAAACTTTAAAAGAAATATTCAGCGCTTTCTTCCAGTCGGTCATTTTTCCTTTGACCCTTGCAGTAGCTGTCACCTTGTTGTTAGCGACGGAAATATCCAGGTTATACTTTTCATTTAGTCTTTGCTGGATCTCTTCTTTTGTGAGCTGCTTGTTATTGTTCGAAGTGATATAAACTTCAACACGGGCATCAGAAGTTACACCTGAAACCGAAATGCTGCCGCCAGATGTTTCTACTTCAACATCTTTGATGGATTCATTAGTTAATGATTTTGTCATGAACGGTGTTTTGTCTGACTGTGCCTTCAGGGCAAATTGTAACGACACAAGCGAGAAAAATAAAAGATACTTTTTCATTGGTTTTATTTTTATTTAAAAATTTATGTAACAAACTTTCTATTGTCTATTTGGCTTTCGTTGTGTCACTCACTTGTGCGTTCCGAACCCTATTCATCTTTTTAGGCCACAAAGACACCAAGGCACAAAGATTCACAAAGAACAACCCACGTCTTAGAAGTTTCCCTTACCCAGTTGTCACTCACCATTCACGATTGACGATTCACGATTGACGACTCACGGCTCACGGCAAAGAAAGGTACGGTCATTTAGAAATTTCCTTCACCCACTCGCCACTCACCACTCACTATTCACAACACTATTCCGTTCTCAAGCTCTTCACCGGATTAGCCACCGCTGCTTTGATCGCCTGGAAACTCACTGTGAGCAACGCAATAACTAACGCCAACAATCCTGCGATCACAAATATGCTCCACGTAATATTTATCCTGTATTGATAATCCTGTAACCACTTATTCATAACCAGCCATGCAAGAGGGGAAGCGATCGCCAGGGCTATCAGTACGAGTACTAAAAACTCTTTTGAAAGCAAACTGAATAGAATGGCTGGACTTGCACCAAGCACTTTTCTTATTCCAAATTCTTTGGTTCGTTGTTCTGCGCTAAACATCACCAGGCCCAGCAAACCAAGACACGAAATAAAGATGGCGAGAATTGAAAAATAATTAGACAACTGGTCTACCACTTGCTCACTTGCATATAAGCGTTGGTATTCCTCGTCAGAGAATTTATAAGTGAAAGGAAACTTCGGGTTGAGTTCTTTACAAACTTTTTCCAGACTGGTGAGGGCTTGTTTTGTTTGCCCTGGTTTTGTTTTTACCAATGCTTCACCCCAATTAACAGTCTCTCCCAAACTAAGCACTAAGGGATTGATCGGCGTGTGGACCGAGTTGAAGTGAAAATCTTTTAGCACACCAATGATCGTTCCTTTCTTGCCCCAGAATGTAAATGGTTTCCCGAGAGGATTTTTATACCCGGTTAATTTTAATGCAGTTTCATTAAGAATATATCCAACAGAATCGGTCGCGAAATCTTTTGAGAAATCCCTGCCCAGGATCATTTGAGTATGCAATGTTTTGCTAAAATCATATCCCACCATCGACCAGGTAAATTCTATCCCCGAGGTCGGATCTTTGCCTTCCCATTCAACACCTCCGGTGCCATTCTCGATCTGTGTGGGATTCTGCGTCATGCGGGTGACATTCTGTATACCAGCCATATTCTGTACCTGGTTCTTGAAAAGTTCATACTTGCCCGTTAGATCACCCTCGAGCGGAATATAAATAAGGTTCTGCCTGTCATAACCCAGGTTCATTGTTTGAATATAACGGACCTGCTGTTTAACAACTATTGTTCCTATGATCAGGATGATCGAAAGCATGAATTGAAATACAACCAAACCCTTCCTGAACCATAATGCACCTTTTGAAAATTTTGGTAACCCTTTCAAAACATGCACAGGCTTGAACGATGATAAGTACAACGCAGGATAACTGCCCGAGATAAATCCTGTCGTTAATAACAACCCTGCAATAGTTAACCAAAATAAAAGATTGTTGAACGGCATTGTAATAAACTTGCTCGTGAGATTGTTGAATTGCGGTAGCACCAGCATTACGATCAACAGGGCAACTGCTATTGACAGCATTACGATCACCAATGCTTCGCTCATAAACTGCCGTATCAATGCTGCACGCATGGCGCCCACCACTTTTCT